>Ga0209582_1000037_pt1 | contig 161336 bp, 158 predicted proteins | sample KloWWTmetKNB5Kit_FD_187176 | JGI IMG/M metagenome (GOLD analysis project Ga0209582, IMG submission 187176) | Active sludge microbial communities from Klosterneuburg, Austria, studying microevolution and ecology of nitrifiers - Klosterneuburg... | ecosystem: Engineered > WWTP > Aerobic digester...
CCTCATCAGTTTTAAATACTTGGAATAAATAGGAGATCGTGCGATGAATTGGAGTCTTAAGCAGATTTTTGCCGCAATGGGAAGCTTAGTGGCGGTGAAGCCAAATGGGAAAAACAATATTTTGAAATTCTCGATATTCGTAACGGTAAAATACCTCGTCCACAAGGCTATGAGCAAATTTACTGGGATTTCCGCGCTGCTGATGTTGACCCTTCAAAAGGCGCAGGTGAACCTGTCGCTTTGATCGATTTAATGAAAAAGTATGGTATTTCAGAAGCAGAGCTGGCAAAGCTTTCTGAAGCGCAAGCCAATTCAAATGAATTGGTACAGACTGAAACGATCGCCATGAATATGGTGAAAGGCTTATACGCCGATAGCAACGGTGGTTTTACCGTGAAAGGCGAGCCTGATTTGGCAAAAGCGCGAGAAATGATGCATAACCTGGCCTATCATCAGTATAAAGCCAAAATCATGAAGCCAGTCAACGAGTTTTTCGTGTTGCTCAATCAACGTACAGAAGGTGAATTTGCGAACGCTCAAGCACTGAGTACGTTATGGGAGTATGTGGCGATCGCTTTGGCAATCGTTATGTCAGTAATGGTTTTGATCGCCCTGTTTGTTGTTAAAAGACGCACGTCTGCTTTAATAAAAGAAGTCAGCGTTATTGCGGAAGAGATTTCTGAAGGTAATTTAAGTCAAAAAATTGATACGTCTGATCACAGTGAAGAAAGAAGATTACTGTCGATCATGAGCACGATGCAAGATAAATTGGCTGGTGTAGTAGGAACCATCCGTGTCAGCGCTGAAGGTGTTGCTACGGCGAGTTCTGAAATTGCGCAAGGCAATATCGATTTAAGTCATCGTACCGAAGAACAAGCCAGTTCTTTGGAGGAAACATCTGCTTCGATGGAAGAGTTAGGTTCGACCGTGCGTCAAAATGCTGATAACGCCAAACAAGCTAACGAATTGGCAATGAAAGCCAGCACGGTAGCGATCAAAGGTGGTGAAGTCGTGAGTGATGTGGTCAATACCATGAAGGGTATTAACGAAGCATCGCAAAAAATTGCGGATATTATTAGTGTAATCGATGGAATCGCGTTCCAAACCAACATCCTTGCGCTCAATGCGGCGGTTGAAGCAGCCCGTGCGGGTGAACAAGGTCGTGGTTTTGCGGTTGTGGCTGGTGAAGTACGCAATCTAGCGCAACGCAGTGCTGAAGCAGCGAAAGAGATTAAAAGCCTGATTACGAATAGCGTTGAACGCGTCGAGCAAGGTACTGCATTGGTTGATCAAGCGGGTATGACGATGAACGAAGTAGTAACTTCGATTCGTCATGTGACCGATATTATGAATGAAATCAACAATGCCAGTAGCGAGCAAAGTGACGGTATTACACAAGTTGGCGATGCAGTCACACAAATGGATGAAAATACGCAACAAAATGCTGCCTTGGTTGAACAAACCGCTGCTGCGGCAGAGAGCTTGAAAAACCAAGCGCAACAATTGGTTAAAGCGATCGCGATGTTCCAAATCAATCAGAACAAGAAAGCGGTCAATGCAACACCGAATCGAAAACCAACAGCTTCTGCATCAATGTCGAAGGACAAAGGCGAACGCCGTGGTCCGAATCGTGCGCAAAATGTGACACGACCCAATGATTTCGGTGCCCAAAAAGCTAAAACCGGTACCGACGAAGAGTGGGACACATTCTAAGTCAGTTTCTTCTGAGTACATCAACATACGGCTCCTTTGGGAGCCGTGTTGTTTTGGTAGTGAATTACAATGAGCTACTACACTTAATGAATGGTAGAACTTGCTTCGCGAAATATGGCATCAACGGTCAATGCATTAAGACGATATTCACGGTTGCAAATATCATCGAATACAATCACTTCACCACATTCTTTTAAAATAGAATTGACTTCTTTTCGTCCTAAAGATCGCAGCATGGCATAGACCTTTGCAGGATTTTCATGACATCCGTATTGCACATTTTGTGAATCAAAAACGCGAATGGTTTCTTGAGAAAACAGGCGCGGCAATATTTCATCGATAGATAAATTCCATAACGCTGGATCATCGATTGTGGCCGCTAAGGCTTCAGCCCGTGACCATCCATCTGGATCGATTTGATCGGTCAACGGCATTTTTTGTAGGAATAATCCCAAGATCATTTGTTGCGTGCTGACTAGAAAGAAGCGCGATGACAATTGCTGAGATTGTTCAAAATAATGCTCAAATATCTGTGAAATATTGTTGCCAGCGAGCGGTACAATGCTTTGATAGGATTCATGCTTGGCGGGCATATCATAAGTCATGACGAGTTGACCGTCACCCAACAAATCAGAGAGTGATGGTGATTCTGATGTAACGTCTGTTTCACATTTGGCCATGCCGCGAATTTTTAATTGATCGCTGCAATCAATGACCAGCAAAGAAACTGGGCCGTTTCCATTCAATTGAATGGTCAGGCGCCCCTGATGTTTGAGTTGATCATTCATCAATAGCGTTGTAGCACTCATCTCGCCCAGTAGTTGTGTCACGACCGATGGATAATTCCGGTTCGATATCATTTGTTCCCAGACTGAATCCAGATGCACGACGGCACCACGGATATCTAAATTTTCCAGTAGAAAGCGCTGTAGATAATTAGCCATGAGGGATTCCTAAGATTGATAATAACAGTGTGTTTTCGACTATCTTATCTAATATTAATCAATAAGACCACCCAGTATTTTTGGTACTGATGCTGTGTCGATGAGGCTTTTTTGTTACTATGCTTAGCGAGTCTATCAATGGATTTGCTGAGGGTAAGTCATGCAACAGCTACTGATTGCTTTAGGAATTTTATTGCTTGTTTTAGGGCTAATTTGGCCTTGGATATCGCAATTTCCATTGGGACGATTACCGGGTGATATTCATGTTGAACGTGAAAATTTCAGTTTTCATTTTCCATGGGTGACTGGAATTTTGATTTCAATCATCCTTTCGCTTGTTTTGTGGTGGTTTCGTAAATAAAGCATGTGTATGGGTGGGAATTGTCCTATTAAGGCATCCGAGAATTTGTAAATATCAAAACGGTATGGATAAAATGAATTTATACTATTTAGGCACGGGTCGTTTCGACATAAGGGTCCAAAATCATTGAATGATTATTGGCATCTAGGATGTACAAAAGAATGCGGCACGACACCCAAGTGCTTAGAAAAGCCTAGTAGGCGATAATAATGTTGAGCTTGGCTCTAGCAGTGTTATAGAGAGTTTTGTTTTTTATCAAAATTTACAGGGAGAAAGATATGAGTATGGAAAGTGAGATGAGAGCGAAATTTGGGGGACTCTGGAATTCGTTCCTTTTGCTTTTTGTGGTAATTGTTTGCATGCGTTTTTCTGGGCTGGAACAAGCCGGAGAAAGTTTGTCAGAAAAAATATTGTGTGGCATCCATTTGTTTTTAGGATGTATTGCAGCAGGGATATTGTTGGGCATTTTGAGAATTTTTTTGGGTTTCTCAAACGACACTTATACGCGCGCGCCTGCATCGGCTAATTTCACCCAAGGTCTTAAGTATGGGATTGTAGGGGGAGGGGTGTTAATTTTCCTGATCGGTTTATTACACTTCGATAATTTTTTGGGCGTGTTTCAGCCCGTTGCTCACGGACTTGCCGCTAAATTGACGGGTATTTTCTCGTAAATAAAATTGGGTGATCGGGATTGGTTTTTAACTGTAATCAATCCCGATCAAGTCAAAATTTATAGCCGCGATGCAGCGCCACGATACCTGTCGTTAAATTAAAATACTCGACGCGGTCAAATCCAACTTCTTCCATCAATGTTTTTAATTCTTCCTGAGAAGGATGCATGCGGATTGATTCCGCTAAATAGCGATAACTTTCAGCATCATTGGCAACCAGTTTTCCCATGGTTGGAAGTAGTTTGAAAGAATAAGTGTCGTATACGGGCTGTAAAGGTTTCCAAACTTTGGAAAACTCTAAGACGATAACCGTACCACCGGGATTGATGACGCGCAGCATTTCTTTTAATGCAATATCTTTATGTGTCATGTTGCGCAAGCCAAAAGCGACGCATACGCAATCAAAATAATTATCGGGAAAGGGTAGTTTTTCCGCATCACATTGCGCGACCGGCGTTGGATTGCCTTCATCAATCAATCGATCACGGCCAATCGACAACATCGAGTTGTTGATATCGGTGAGCCAAACTTCTCCTGAATTTCCTACTTTTTGCAAAAATAAGGCACTGAGATCGCCTGTGCCGCCCGCAATATCGAGTACCTTGTCACCTTGTTTGACGCCGCTGGTTTCCACTGCAAATCGTTTCCACAAACGATGCAGTCCGACTGACATCAAATCATTCATGATATTGTAGCGGTCTGCTACGGAATGAAAGACTTTCGCGACCTTGCCAGCTTTTTCATCTTCTGAAACCGTATTAAAGCCAAAATGTGTAGTTTTAGTCATAGTCGTTTATTGGCAGGAAGTGCAAGTTGTTGATGGCGATTTAGGGGCTATTACATGGGTCGGCTCGCGATTTTCGCCGGCTTGTTGCATGCGTTCCAAGTAGCGTTGCCACATGGACTCATAATTTACCCCAAAGCGATACAGCAAATCCCAGGAATATAAACCAGTATTATGCCCATCGCTGAAGTAAAGTTGTATGGCGTAATTGCCGACAGGTGCTATTTTTTGAATATTAACCATGCTTTTGCCGGTTTGTAGTACTTCTTGTCCAGGTCCATGTCCAGAAACTTCCGCAGAAGGTGAGTAAACCCGCAAAAATTCACAAGGAAGGTTAAAAGTTTTGCCATCCGAAAATGAGATGTCTAAGACTCTCGATTTCTGGTGTAGCTTGATTTCAGTTGGACGAGGTGTTTGGTTAGTAAGGCCAGCCATTGTTATTTTCCGGTGTGGATACTTTGAAATTGATTGATACAAAATTGTAACAAACTCTAAATATATTTAATATTTTTGTTTTATAGTATTTTCGTTAAAGACCTGGGGATGCTGCATTAAAGTATCGGACTATTCTCTCCGGTAACCAGTCTAAATTACCGGGAAATGCGCCTTGTAAGAAGCCTGTGTGTCCGCCTTGTTCAGGGAATTCTAAAGTCACACTAGGAGATACTTCATGTTGTGTGGGTAGGGCAGATGCTGGCATGAAAGGATCATTGCGGGCATTGATGACTAAAGTCGGAATGGTAATTTTTTTTAACCACTGTTTACTGGCGGATTCTCGCCAATAGTGATCCGTATCACGAAAACCATGCAGTGGTGCGGTTACGAGGTTATCAAAGTGGTAAATAGAAGAACATTTTTTCAGTGCTGTACGATCAAACAATCCAGGAAATTGTTTGAGTTTGTAAAAGGCCTTATTTTTCAGCGTGGAAAGGAAATGTTGGGTATAGACTTGATTAAAACCGGTATCCAACGCAGCGCCAGCCGCTGCTAGATCCAGTGGTACAGAAATAGCAACAGCCCGAGAAACAAGACTATTCACGCGATGATTTTGTTCACCCAACCATTTTAAAAGCGCATTACCGCCGAGAGATACACCAACAACAAAAACAGGTTGAGTCGATTGATTCATTTCCGTTTGATGCAGAATCCGCCGCATCATTTGATCGATTTCACTAGAATCGCCGGCGTGATAGGCACGTGGTAAGCGGTTAGGAATCCCTGAACAACCGCGAAAATGAATGACTGCACTCGACCAATTGTATTTTTTAAAGTGGTTGATCGTGCTGACAATATAATGACTGGAAGAACTGCCTTCTAAACCGTGAAAAAATACCACTAAAGGTGAATCAATGGCACCGTCAACCCAGTCTACATCGACAAAATCGCCATCATCGAGCTCCCAACGTTCACGTCGATAATTGAATAAACGAACAGGCTTAAAAGCATAAGGATAAATCGTTTGCAAGTTTCCACCGGGTAGCCAAATCGGGGGAGAATAAGATTGCGATTCATTAGCAGTAGATTGTAACTCGGGCATTATTAAAATAACGGAATCAATTTTCGATAGGAATCAATCATAGCAATTGCTATTCGATAGGATGACATTGCAAATAAGAATATTTCAGTAGAATTAATTCAATTAATGACAAGATAAGAAATTCTGTGCACTACGAACGAATAATACCGCTTCTTTCGAAGTTGTGAGCGATAGATGCTTGGTTCCTTTCGGTGCAAATTGCCAATCACCTGCTTGCATCAGCATATCACCAATAAACATATCACCCTTTAATAGTAAAAATTCTTCATCGTCGGCAAGTACTTTATGTTGAGATTCCAAAACTGCGTCCGAGGTCATGCGAATCATCGATGAGTATGAAGTTTCATCGTTATATAACGTTTTGTACTGCACTCCCGCTACGATTGATGACCATTCTCCCTCGTTCGATCGGACCGTAACGTGATCACGGCCTTTTCCTGGCAGATAGGCCGTTAATAAATCGCGTGCTACTTCAGTAGTGTGGCCAATAGGAATGCCGCGTAGATACAATAAAGCACCTGTTTCAGAAGAAATTTTACCATGCCGACTTCCCGCCAGTGCTAAGTGATAATCGCCTTCATGAACCATTAAACTACCTAATTGTGCTGTGCCACGAAGTACCACGCATTCTTCATCCTCATGATGGCGGTGCATGGGTAAAGTTGCACCGCATGCTAAATCTAAAAGAAAGGTACGCTTATCACGACTCAGTGCTTTGGCGCGAACGCCAGGGCGAATGGTATGCCAACGGCCTTCGCTGTGGCGGATCGTGATTCGAGCTGATTCGTTCGCTAAACTGTTGCTAACTTTTTCAAAAAGCCGCTGGTGTATTCTTGCACGTTGTTGCGAATCAGGAAGTATGGGTTCTAGATTTTCCAACAAAGCCGATTCGATTTGCTCGGCTTGCTTGGAATTTTCTGGATCGAGTGAATAGCGTTTTTTCATCATAGAATGCCTTCGGCGAGATGCTCTGCAAGAATACCTTGTAATCGTTTTAGTGCACGACGAATATGTGATTTGACTGTGCCTAATGCAATTCCTGTGAATTCCGTGATTTCTTCGTGGGTTAGTCCACGAAAAAAAGCCATTGCAATCAGCTGTCTTTGAATGGGTTCAAGTTCTAAAAGGGCTGCATTCAGCAATTTGTTATTTTGTATAGCACAGAGTAAATCCTGTGGATTTTCGTCAAGAGCCACTTCTGTAACGAGTGACTCTGGCTCCTCGCTGGTTTCTGCTAGATCTTGTCGTCGTAAATAATCCAAGGCACGACTGCGGGTCATCATCAATAACCAAGCGATAACCGATCCCCGTTTAGGATCAAAATCGCGTGCGTTACGCCATACCTGCCAAAAAACATCCTCGGTTACTTCTTCAGCACTTTGTTTGTTGCGGGTAATTCGTAATGCTAAGCCATATACACGGGATAAAGTAGCATCATATAGAACTTGTAAAGCAAGTTCATCGTGCAGGCCAATGGCTGCAATACAATTTTGCAACTGCATCAGTTCGTCAGAAGTGCTTGGGCAAACTGTATCGCTTAATATTTCAGACATTTAGATCAATCATCATGCATACGCTAATAGTCGTTACTACTACTTGGTGATTCTATAAACAAACAAGACCAATTCAGCATGTTTTGCATTGTATTTCAAAATGCTTTGAAGTAACGATCCATTCTAATTAATGCCGGAAAATTTGAATTCTTTAAATATCGATGGCAGTCGATGAGTTCCTTGCTTAGTCATGCTTTGTTCCCTCCTATGTGTTAACGCTTATACAGAGATACGCAAGAAAGTATCTGCTGGATGCATTTTTGTTTTTTTAAAATTTTTTTATTTTTTTGCATCCAATTTAATTGAAGCTGCGTAAACACTATGAAACTTGACGAAAATAGATCTTTTTCTACCGTAATCAGTTTTATTAGTACCAGTGAAGAACACATCTGAACTGGATTCGTAACAATTCAATAATAAGGGAGAAATTCATGTCAGTAACAAACAATCATAGCAATTCTAACGAGTGGTCTAAATATCTTATTCTCGCATTCATTTGTGCAATGGTTTCGATCGAGGGTATTAGTGATGTCATTGCCGATACAGATGAAACTTTAATGACGCAATCGAGCAAAGAAAAAGAAATTCCATTTGTGGTAAGAAGTGAGAATGTCGCAACAAGATTGGGAGGTTTTTTTGGAATTCATGCTTTCCTGAAAAATCGCGCTTTACCTGCAATTTTAGCCGACAATGAGCTTGCTCCATTTTTTGGGAATCTTTCAGAAACTCCTGACGATATTGCGCAGTGTTTTGCCATGAGATTGGATCATCAGTTAGGTGGCTCATCCCATAAAAGCCAAGTCAATTTGGAATCCAATCATCGTTGTCGAAGTTCTATGGCCGTCATTCATAAAGGTAGAAATATTCCAGATTCAGCGATCACAAAATTCATTAAGATTGTTGGAGAGCAAGCCGCACTTGCTGGAGTGAGCGCGGATGATATCAGGGTCATTGCCAAAGTACTGGAGCAAAATCGAAGTGGCATTCGTAACAAATAATTGATATTCGAAAAGATATCACTAAACAGCAGCTTTCTTGACCTGTTAACGATGATGGCAAGAAAGCTGAATTGTTGTGATCTCTGTAAGAATACTCAATTCAAGTTTAGGATAAGCGGGATCAACCAACAGCACTTTTAAAAATATTTTGCTTTATTTAATTGGGGTGAAATATTTCTTGTAAGAAATTCTCAATCGATAAAAATGCCCGTTTCGCAGCAATTTCTTTATAGACTGTCCCGAAACTGGGATTATTAGCTTTCGGATTGGTAAATGCATGCATCGTGCCGCCATAAGCGTGAACTTGCCAATCGACGCCGGCTTGAGTCATTTCTGTTTCAAATGATAATACTTGTTCGGGCGGTACCATTGGATCATCATGGCCATGCAAACATAGGACTTTCGCAGTTATTGGCTTATTTGTTATTTTTCCTGGCGAAAGAATGCCATGAATGCTAATAACACCTAGTACATCCGCTCCCGAGCGTGCCAGTTCTATAACGCACATGCCTCCAAAACAATACCCCATGGCAGCAACTCGACTGACATCAACTTGCGGTAACTGCCGTACCGCTTTCAATCCAGCATCGATTCTGCGTCGTAGCAAAGCGCGGTCTTGTACAAAAGGCGACATTAAGGCGCCGTTTTTTTCTGCGTCACCATCTTTTCCGAAAACACCTTTGCCGTACATATCCAGAGCAAAACCAACATATCCTAACTTGGCCATTCTTTCAGCACCATTACACGCAAGTTCTCGACGACCTCCCCAATCATGAGCAACTAAAACGGCAGGTCTTTTTGTATTGCTTTCATGATAGGCCAAATAACCTTCCAATTGAGTCTTATCGTCGTAATAATCGTGTGTTTTTGTGATCATATGTTTATTTCCAATTCATTTTGATGAGTGATCATCTCAAAAATAAGATGAACGAAAGAATCGATTTAATCCATCCATACACATATTTTTTCAAAGATCTTGGTTGGTTTTGAGATCTTTCCGAAGATTCCGCTGTCAAAAATAATAAAATCTACTTTTACATTTTCTTTATCATGAACGGATGTGTCGATCAATACCACTTTCATTCGTCGTTGCATCACATAGGCGGAAAAGCCCAACCAATCGTAACGAATCCTTGTTACATCTTAATGAAGTTCAATTGCAAGTTAGCGATTTAAAATACTGTTTATTTGCTGAATTAAATTCACATTCTTAATGTTAAATTACTTTGAGTTATTAGTCCCAAGATAGTGAATGAACACGGTTGATTATATGACTGGTATCAATTGAAGATCGAGTTTTCATGCACAACAATAAATTCGTTAATGAATTCAAAAGTTAAGAAGGAAAAACTAATGGAAAAGCTTTATTACTTGATGCATCAGCTTTACCTTTGGAATATCCCCATTTTGCCTCGCGTTATCATGATTATCATAAGAGTGGTTTACGGAGCTTTTATTCCTTATAGAGTAAAAATTGGTCCTGGTGTGGATTTTTCTCACAGCATGGGAATAGTCATTGCTCCTGGAGCAAAAATAGGAAGTCGGGTGAAAATTAGGCAGCACGTTACGATCGGTTCTGGACATGCTGTCGTTGGAGATGACGTTGAATTTGGCGCTGGTGCTAAAGTCATTGGCAGTGTAAGAATTGGTGATCGAGCAAAAATCGGAGCAAATGCAGTTGTTGTGAATGATATACCTGATGATGCTACCGCTGTGGGCGTTCCAGCTAGGGTTGTTTCGATTGCTGGAATAAAAGTTGTAAAAGACTCTTCTAATTAACAAATAACAAACGTTAATGTTGGTAACCATTATTACGAATGGTGTCGCCTGTTATGTTTTTTTAAGATCGTTACCGAAACCAATATTCATTTGATTGCAATCATTTTTCGTCTAGAAGGATTTTGAAGAGCCATGAATAAGGGATCTCGAATGATATATGCTTCTAAATTTTGGTTTAGTTTTTTGTTGTTGAATATAATTACTTTAGCATCTAATTTTGCTGAAAGTTCGTGTCCTCTTGTTCCTGCAGATAGAGTAAAGGTAAAGTGGAATCCAGGACATTTTATTATGCTGGATCATAAGAATATTCATACAAAATTCCCAGTCTTTCTCAAAGATTACCATGATACTCCCGCAGTACAGGGCATTCAGACAACATATTTCTGGTCTGACCTGGAACCACGTTTTGATGAGTACGATTTCAAATCAATCGATGAGCAAATTGCTAAACTAGCTACTACAGGTAAAAAACTAGCGATTATACTCGGCTATAAATTTCAAGTGAGCAGCACTCAGAGTTCACTTCCTGCTTATATTTTGAATCAATCAAATGAACTTATCAATGGAGAAAGTATTGCTCCATATTTTATTCAAGGTAAACAGGGTGGTGGAATATATAACAAGGGGCATCATGCTAATTTTGGACATTCTGGAACGCTTGCAAGATTCAAAAAACTTTTAGACGTTCTCAGTGCTAGATATGATCAGAATCCGGTAGTTGCATCGATTTCCTTTACTGAGACAGCCATAGGTACTGAAATCGGAGCGGGAAAAAGATATTCAGCGATATCAGAAGAACTTTTTGTGAAAGGTTATATGATGATGCAAGCGCATGCCGGATGTGTTTTTAAAAGTACGCCCTTATTTCAGAATCTTAATTTCCCACGCAGAGCACTACCTGCGTTTATTGAAAATATGAAAACGTTTGGTATCGGTTTGGGTGGACCTGATGTTTTTGTCGATTCTATGAAGCGTGCAAATAATGGTCTTGGTTTTTTCGGTTTGGGTAAAACCATTAACAAATATCCTGGTGTTTATCATTACTATCCATCAGCATCTCAGGTTATTCCAATTGGTCAGCAAGTTCATCGAGAAAATTTGCATTATTTCACTGCGGAAGATTTTCAATCTGGACCTGCAAAATCACATACTTTAACTTCAGAGCAGGCTATTGATGGTGTGTACGAATTCTCGAAAAGGTATTTGATGCCAAATTACTTATTTTGGCAAGTTTATGGGAGAGATGCAGCCTCTCTCAAGAAACGCTTAAAATCAGAATACGGTATGCCGTTAGAAACATCATGCCCAGCAATTTATGGCGGAAAGTGTGTTGTTAAATAAACTAGGCTTCCGATTAGGAGAATAGGTATATGATGACTTTTATTAAGTTTGAAGTTTCATAGAGTGGGTGTATGGAATGGAGGATAGAGTTAGGATTATTCGGCATACAATGTGGTGAGGAATAGGAAACAATTAATCATTTAAATTCAATGCTGTTCGAGTAGCTCCAAATTGGAACCTAAAAATCGACTAGTAAAGCGGACGAAATCCAAGTTATTATAATTCTCAGTGTGTACGCACGGCAGTAGATGTTGGATCATCAATAGATTTTGAAAAAATTTAATAAACAGCCTGGGAGACCCTGCATAGCTGTTTTTTGAGCTGTTCTGTTTTATTTCCATCATATTTAAATCAAATGCCCACAGTTCACACACTCGATAAAGCCAGTTATGCAGAGGTCTCTCCGGTTTTATTTGGTTACAACCTGTACAAGGAGAATAGTAATAGGAAGTGTGCGGCAATTTATTATCAATAATTAAAGTTAGTTTAAATATTGTCGATAAAATGTACAGTAAAAACCAATTTGAGGAAGAATAATGAAAATCGATAAATTATTACAGCCAGTTACGACTGTATCAGTCAATGAAGGAAAGAGGCGTGCTGATGTAGATCCCCTGAGTTCAAATCCATCACAAGCTAACAATGTGCATTTAAGTTCTAATGCAACAAAGTTACAAGATATCAATAACGATTCAACTTCAAACTCAATAGTTGATTCCACGCGAGTTCAAGAAATAAAGCAAGCAATTAGTGAAGGTAATTTTCAAATCAATGCTGGGGCTGTGGCTGATAAGCTTTTAGAAACTGTTCGTGAATTAATTGAATCTAAAAAAGGCACTAATTGATGCAAAATGATAATGTATTATTAGAATTTGTTTCTTGTTTGAAATCAGAAATACAACTGCTGCAAGCATTAATAGAGACACTTAAACAAGAAATAAATGCATTTACATTAAATAGTTTTAACGATTTAGAATGCATTGTTTCAAAAAAAACAATGTTATTAGAGCAATTGAATCAATGCGATGCTAAAAGAAATGGTTGCTTAAATTTTTTAGGAATCTCAAAAGAAAGAAGGGCGATCAATATTTGGTTGGAAACCCATTGTCAAGATTATCCGGAACTAAAAAAATCATGGGATGATCTTATGGCGCTTGCGGATAAGGCAAGAAAAATTAATTCTACCAATGGGTTAATTATTTCCACTTATAGTGAATATAACAAACGAGCTTTTACTACCTTAAATTTTGCAGCGGGAAATATCTCGCTCTACGGTCCCAAAGGTCAAGCTTGTATTTCGTATGGATTTGATAAATCTATTTAGATCTACTTTGTCAAAAACTCAATTTTTCGATTAAACGTCCATGCGGAGTTTTTCGTCCTAAGTCCTCCATGACGTCGATGATAGTGTAATCCCCCCATTTTTAACAAGAGCATGCAGTAGAGGGTTTTAATTTAAAAGCTTCGCCAATTTCATGGCGGGTGTGATGCCTCCAAGTGCCATATTCGGACGCTCATTATTATAAATCCATAACCACTGTGTCGCAGTGAGTTGCGCCTCTTCAATGGTTGGAAATTCATTCATCTCCAGCCATTCATGCCGAACAGTTCTGTTGTAGCGTTCCAGGTAGGTATTTTGTTGTGGTTTTCCTGGCTGGATGTAATCGAGCTGTATTCCTCGAGTTTCTGCCCAAACAACATAGATTGGCACTGATATTTTTCGATCCGTTATCACAACGAATCTTCCTGGGTTTACCGCGCCATTTGATAATTCGGTCCAGAGTGCGTGCGTAACGTGTTCTGATGGAAGTGATACGTCCACTTCGATTCCCAACCCTTCACGGTTGGTTGAAGTTATCCAGCACATGAAAGGTTCGAAAAGACCTGCCATGAAATCCATCGACCATGTGTCACTGGGCCGCGCTGTTACAACCAATGGCTTGGGCCTCTCGCGTTTGTGCGGTTTAATTCGTAAATTTAATTCCAGCTCACGGTAAATACGATATACCCGTTTGTGATTCCATCCAAAACCTTTCACATTACGCAAATAAAGAAAGCATAAGCCAAAGAGCCCCAACGCTTGTGACAAGTCGTCAGACGTAGTAAACAATTGACGATTTCTTCGTTATTATCCTTGAGTGCCGGCCGATAACGATAGCAAGTTTGAGAGGCGCCAAATGTTGTACAGGCCAAAATGATACTAACGCACTTATCTTGTACTGCCCATTGTGCTATTACTTTGCGCTGCGAGGGCTTTACCACTTTTTTCCGAGTGCCTCCTTCAACAGCTCGTTCTACATCTGACTTTCCGTAAATCGCTGCTCCTTCATCAGTAAAATTCCTCTTCGGCCACGATAGAAAATTCTACTGCTTTGCTCGTTTAGTTTTTTGGGAGGATTACCGCTACAGCTGATATTTTTTTATAAAAAACTCTTCTGCTTGGTCGACAGGTAATGGTTTGCTTAAGTAATATCCTTGGACGTCATTACAAGATTTGTTTTTCATAAAATCTAACTGTACGTTGGTTTCAACACCCTCGGCTGTTACTTTCATATTCATGCTGCTGGCCATTGCAATAATAGCTGTGGCAATGGCTCCATTGTCGGAGTTTTTTTCTAAATTTCGTACAAATGCTTGATCGATTTTTAATCGATCAATAGGAAAATTCATTAATCGGCTTAGACTAGAATACCCTGTTCCAAAATCATCAATGGCAAGCTGCACTCCTACTTGTTTCAATTCTCGAAGGACATTAATAACGAGATCGACATCATTGATTAATGCGCTCTCAGTTAATTCGAGTTCTAAAATGCCTGGATCTAACGAAAATTCCGTTAAAGCGTTATTCACCATTTCGGCGAAGCCGGTATGAAGAAGTTGCACAGCTGATACGTTAACTGCGATACGAGTTAGGGGAATACCTTGATTGCACCATATCTTAGCTTGATTGCAGGCTTTTCTTAAAACCCATTCACCAATATGAATAATAAGACCAGTTTCTTCGGCAAGAGGGATAAATTCGACAGGGGAGATTTGACCTAATTCTTTGTTTTCCCATCGCAATAGTACCTCCACTCCATTAAAGTTGCCTTTCTCTACATCAAATTGTGGTTGATAATGGAGGTAAAATTCATCGCGCTCAATAGCCTTACGCAAATGACTTTCCATGGATAATTTTCGTACCGCCATTTCCATCATATAGTTGGAAAAATAACAATACATATTACCGCCAGATCGTTTAGCATAATACATTGCAAGATCAGCGTTTTTGAGCAAGTCTTCAGAAGTTTCACCGTCATCCGGATAAACTGCAATACCGATACTCGTAGTGGTTGTGAGTTCGTGTTCTCCAAAAATGAATGGTTGGGCTAATTTAATTCTAATGCGTTCGGCTACAATCGCCGCATCTTCATTGCGTTCGATTAACGGTAGCAATGCAGTGAATTCATCTCCTCCTAGACGAGCAAGCGAGATATCCCCTTGACTTATTATTGGTTGGGCAAATGTATCGCTGATGCGAATACTTTTTCTTAATCGTTCGCTAGTAGCTTGTAGTACCAAATCGCCTAAATGATGACCTAATGTGTCATTAATACGTTTGAAACCATCCAAATCAAGAAATAACACACCTAACTTTAATTTCTTCCGCTGTGCCAAGCCAATCATTTGTTGCAGGTTTTCTTGGAAGAAATGGCGATTCGGTAATTCAGTTAAATCATCAAAGTATGCCATTTGGTGAAGGCGTTGTTCACTTTGTAGCAATTGCTGTGTAGTAAAACTGCCTTTGAGCATATACCGAACTCGATGACTTAATAAAGGAATATTGATTGGTTTAGTAATAAAATCTGTAGCACCAACTTCGTATGCTCGATTAATCGACTCGATATCTTCTAATCCTGTCATCATTAGAATAGGCAAATGTTTACCTTCAGCCATATTTCGTAATTCATAACAAGTGGTATATCCATCAATACCTGATGGCATCATGACATCTAGTAGTATTGCATCGATCTTGTTATCTTTGAAAAGACGTAAACCTTCTTCGCCGCTGGATGCTTCAAGCGTATTCATGCCTGCAGCTTGCAATGTTCTCGCGACTACCAATCGTATCAAGGGGTCGTCGTCAATAATAATGACGGTTGATTGATATTGCATATTAATTCGTTCCTGAAGTACTTTCTAAACCATTTAGATAAGATCTTAATGTGGTGCAAGCTTCTAAAAAATGTTGTTTAATTGCTACCAATGCTTGACCAGAGACATCGTAAATATTATTTCGAGCTTCATTTTCAACATTTCGGCATAGCTCTGCCAAACTGTGAGCGCCAACTTGGCTGCTACTCGATTTAAGCGTATGTGATGTCATTCGAATAGCTTTAAGATCGCCGCTACTCCATGCTTGTTCAAGGGTTTCCATTAATTTTCCACCATTATCAAGATAAGTTTTTATCACTTGTTTGAGTAATTCATCGCCATAGTCAGCTTCAAGAGCACGAATGGACGCAAGAGCTTCCGTATCGATTGAGAGTTTGTGAGTAGAATCTATTGAAACTTGAGTCATAGTTTGTTTCATTTCAGGAGTTTTATTTTTTAATTGCATCGATTTGGAGTTACTCAGCCAAGTTTCAACAGTATTGGCTAGATCTTTAGCTTTAATGGGTTTTGCTAAATAATCATCCATACCAGTTGTTAGGCATTTTTCTCGATCACCTTCTATGGCATTGGCAGTTAACGCGATGATAGGAAAATAATCCAATTTTCCGGTGCTTTGTTGTCGTCTAATTTCAGTGGTTGCACGATATCCATCCATTTCTGGCATCATGCAATCCATTAAAACTAAATCATAAGTTTTACGTTGAACTGCTTCTATTGCTTCGATACCGTTGTTGACAACATCAACGATGTAACCCAAATTACGCAACATGCCTAAAGCGACTGCTTGATTGACTGGATTGTCTTCTGCGAGTAAGAGATAGCCTTTCGATTCGGGAATATCATGAGCTTCGGCTTGTTCGGATAAATTGTTAGAAGAAATATTTTTCTCGGATTGCGACAAACTATTGGTATGCAAAGAATTTCTTGCTTGCACCAAACATTTATACAATTCACTTTTTCTAATGGGCTTTGTTTTATAAACGGCAAATCCTGTTTTTCTTGCTTCATCGGCTTCACCTTTATAATGCGTTGAGGTCAGCATAATGAGCGGAATTTTATTCCAGTCAGGATTGGTTTTAATCAGATGTCCCAACTCTAAGCCATTCATATTTGCCATTTTCATGTCAATTAAAACTAGATCATAGTTTTGATGCTGGGCGGTGGCTTCATGCAATTTGTCTAAAGCTTTTTGGGCGCTGCCTACTGAACTTACATCCATGCCCCACGATTCAGCGTAGGCATTCAAAATACCGCGACTGGTATTATTGTCTTCTACAATTAAAAGTCTTACTCCCGATAATTCAGAATTTAATTTTGCCGATTCTTCTGATTCGGTACACTCTCCTATCTGTAAAGGAAGAGTGAATGAAAAAGTTGATCCTTTACCAATATAACTGTTAACTTTAATATCTGTTCCTTCCATTAATTCTACCAGTTGCTTGGAGATGGCTAGACCCAGGCCTGTACCACCGTATTTCCGAGTAGTCGACCCATCCGCTTGAGAAAAGGCTTGGAACAAACGAGGCATAACATCTTCACTAATGCCGATACCAGTATCGCTAACACTAAAACGAATAGCAATTTGACTTTTATTTTCTTTATCGGTTTGCGTGTTGGTATTTACAAAATTATCAAGACTAATATCAACGATAATTTCACCAAATTCGGTGAATTTAATGGCATTCCCAATCAGGTTGCCAAGCACTTGTCTGATGCGAGTAGGGTCGCCTTTAATCCATTGAGGAATTACAGGATCAATTCGATAGTTCAGCTCAAGATTTTTACTATGCGCCCGTTCAGAAAAAAGCTCGATAACTTCTTCAATTGATTTATGTAAATCAAAATCTATATTTTCTAATTCGAAACGGCCTGCTTCTATTTTAGAAAAATCAAGAATGTCATTAATTATGGATAAAAGTGATTCACCCGAATTATGGAGTATGGTTATGAAATGCAATTGTTGGGAATTAAGTGGTGTATCCAATAATAATTCCGCCATTCCGAGCACGCCATTCATCGGCGTACGAATTTCATGACTCATGGCTGCTAAGAACTGAGATTTTGCTAAGTTAGCCGCTTCAGCATTTTCTTTCGCCTGTCTTAATTCAACAGTCCTTTCTTCAATCTTATTTTCCAAATCAGAATGATATTGCACTAACTCTTTGTCTCTAACTTGTATTTGTTCAAGCATGCTATTAAAAGCGTCGACTAAGGTACCCACCTCATCATTAATGCTGTGCCGTGTAACGCGTAAGGAATAGTGACCAGAGCTAGAAACTTTTTCTGCAGTAGTGGAAAGATCATAAATAGGCTGCACTACTTTGGATGCCATGCGTTTGGCTAAAAATGTAGCAGCTATAAAAGCCACCAGCATGGATAATGCGAAAATCATTAAATTCCATCCTAATTGTTGCCACATTGTTCCTAGCGCATATCTAATTTTCAAGCTTCCAACATGCTCTTCTCCCGTTTTAATCGGCTGATCAATATACATGTCTTGAAAAGGTAGCCAGTTTGGTAACCATATTTGTTTCGGATTATTTAAGCTAGCAATTTCTTGTCCATTTTGCGTGGTGAGTGAGGCTTCAGTGATAGAAGGAATTTGGAGCAATGAATTTAAAGTTTGCTGTGCGGTTTTCTCATCTGCAAATGAGAGGGAAGCCTGAGAGTTGTCGGCGGTTACACGTGCCAAACCATTTAATTGCTCTTTTGCAATGTTAAGTGAACTTCTCACTTCGTTAACTGCAACTAAAGCAAAAATCAATAGCATTGATGATGCTAGACTTACGAAAATTATTAATAATAATCTGTCCGCAATGGAACGATCTTTGCGTGGTAATTTTTCAATCAGCGATGTGTTTGACATAATTTTCATAGGAAAATGATTCATATTCTTAGCGATCCCTTATATGACGCGCTATTTGTAGAAGCTGGGCGCTCAGTTTTAATCCAGAATTTCTAACGTGTTCAAGATTAATTTCGAAATTTAATGTTTTTCCATTATTAATTAAAATAATCATTCCGCCCATATCGAGAAATTCGCTGATATTACTAACTATCAATATCGGTTTTTGTCTAGTAATCTTGAGCCAGTTTCGAGTTTTCTCAGCACTTTCTTCTCTCGATAAATACAGTAGTTGGCAGTCATCTATAGTTTCTCCGAAATTGACATATTTAATCAGTACGGGTTTGTTTTCAATTGATCGACCTGTAATGTCATCCAATTCTTTAAATTTTTGATTTTCAGGGATACAAAGCTTTATTTCTCTTGTAATTATTTCTGGTGGCCATTCGGTAAATTTTAGAAAATTGTAAAGAAAGGCCGCAATCAGTGCTTGCTCACTGGCATTCGTTGTTGCGATAGCCCGAGCCATATGAGTGATATCGGTTACTATCAAGGCTAGCATAAAAATTACTGCTTGCATGGTAATCCGTAATTTTTGCATTTTGTCAGAAGGATTTTTCCAAACGGAATCTAACTGTGCGTCCATCCATACGCAGAACGTCTTGCACATGTTCTGGACCACCAATCATTTTGGGATGGCTATCTAACACATTATAGAGTCCGAGGTGGGCTTCAAATCCATAAATCGGTTTGGTCATGGCTAGATTGATGTTAAATATATGATAAGCAGGGGCGGATTCTCCAGTTAAAGTACGGCGGCTGTCTACAAAAATTTCTTCAAAACCTAAGCGAAATCGATTGTTAAATATAGGTTCAGCGTAGTGTGCTTTTATTAGATTTTGCGGAGAATTAACCGCTTTTGACCAGTGCGAATTGGAAAAATCGTCGCGTGTTTCGGTATGGTTATATGTCCATGATAATTTGAATAAGCGACCACTGTCCCAGCGTCTTTCGCCTTGCAATTCAAACCCGATACTTCTCGCATGACCGGCGTTCATGAATTTATTAAAATCTGAATCGTCGGCGCTGGTGAATTGATCTGTTTTTTGTATCAGTAATTTGTTTAAATCGTTAAAAAATAACGTTCCCAAAAATCTTATGCCATCAATGGGATACCATTCCACAATAGCTTCATAGCTTTTAATCAGTTCCTCACGATTGTTGGGATTTCTAACATTGGAATTTAGCAATACATAATCTCGCTCGTAGATATTGGGGGCACGGAAGGCTGAACTGTAAAGTAATTTTCCAGTGAGTGTTGGCGTAATATTCCAAATTAAACCAACCCTGGGATTAATCTGAATATTTTTAATCAAGTGATGGTGGTCGACGCGAAAACCGGCGTTCAGGACTAGATTGTCGGTAATGCGATATTCATCTTGCAGGTATCCGCCTATTCTTAAGCCGCCGTTATTACTATTATTATAGGAAAAGAACTCTGGTATAAAATCATAATTGACCATATGTTGGCGTTGATCATATTGAAAATCAATTCCTGTGATCCATTTATGATCTTTAAAGTGAGTGCCGATTAATTTGATCTCTCCACCCCACCAACGCGCTGAAGTAGCGTCTTTGTTAACAGCACGGTAGGATTGAATTTCATCAGTGCTATTAAGATAGGCTTCAATGCTGTGATAATCGTACCAATGATGAAAGCCGCGGGCTTGCAGTGTTAAATCTTTATTAATCAACGTATTGTAATCAAGATCAACGAACGCTTGCCTATCCACCATGGTAAATGGTCTGTCGTTAAAAATCCCTCCAAAAGAGGCTGTAGGAACACGTTTGGAGCGATCCACATAACCCGTACTTAAAGTGAATCCTTTGTAACTCAGTTGTCCAAAAAGCCGATCACTTCTTTCGCGATCCATATTTTGTGCAACACCATTATTGAACTCACGAAATTCTTCAAAAAATAGCTGTGAGTTTCCTTGGCTTCTATATTGCGAAGCATTTAATAATAAACTTACGCCATTATCCCATTCTTTTCCGTAGGTTAACCGGCCACGATAAGTATCAAGACTACCAACTTCTCCAGTCAATCGCAGGGCATTAATATCTTTGCCTTTTTTTGTGATCACATTGATGACACCCAGTAACGCATTACCACCATAAACTGAGGAACCGGAACCTGGAATGTATTCGATGCGATCGATGATGTTCATGTCAAGCAGGAAATCTTCACCCAGGAAGCTCTGATCAAAAACCGCGTCATTCATACGCCGGCCATTGATCATGATCAAGATTCGTGAATTATATTCACCCACTGGACCAAAACCCCGCACACCTAGGTAGGTATAATTACGATCGGTGCGAATGTGCAAGCCACGAATAGCGTTGAGTGCATCTGATAACGTGCGCCAATTGAAACTACGAATATCTTCCGCAGTTAATACTTCAACCGAAGAGGGGGCTTCAGAGGATTTTTGTTTGAAGCGTGAGGCACTTTGTACTTCTACATTAACGAGCTGTGTGAGCGGCATTTCCAGAAAATCATTTTTTTTATCTGCATTTGCAGTCAGTGGTGCAATTAAATTGACTAACAAAAAAATAATTAAAAAGCTATAAAAACTATGCCTTAAATAGTATTTTTTAATATTTCTCATGATTAATGAAAATTAATTCAGCCCTCAATCTGAAAAACAGCCGTGTTTATGTCGGTAAGACTTCAGAAACGCAATTGCGCGCCAGCATAAAACCCTCTCGGAATAAGACTGGGAAAGGAATATATGAAATCTGGCATTGCTTCTTGGTGATTTTGTGCAAACAAGTTTTGCCCCACCAAAAATAACTCTAAATTCTTGTTTGGATTGAAGGCTAATTTTGCATCCATCGTGACATATCCGGGTATTTTGTAATATGAAATGCCACTGACATAACGCAGCCACAGATTTAATTGGAGCTTGTCGGATACGTCATAATGTGAACGTACCGAAAGGTGATGTTGTTGATTAACTTTATCTGCACCGTTAGACGTTGGATCAAAATGTCTTTTTGAGACATCCGATGATATATTCATATCCAGGAAGCTATAGTTTCCTTGCAAGCGCCATTTATCGGTCGGTTTCCAGTCTCCGGAAATTTCAACCCCGTAAGTCAAACCTGAGGCCTTATTGTTACCCAAAAGTGAAAGTAAAACCTGCCGCGGTACTCCGCTCACGAATGAGAATGCCCCCATGGAAAGATCGCGTAATTCACTATAATCATTGACGAATCCAGCGATATCAACCGAGGCTTGTGTTGAAAATTGGTGACGGTAACCTACTTCATAGGCAATCAGTTTCTCTGATTTAAAGGCATGATTGCCATGAAAAACACCTTGAACAGCAAGAGGTAATCCGAGATTAAGTCCTGGAAGATTAGGAAGGTATCCAGCCACGACTTCCCCATCATTTTCTAAACGTGAAGGTGTGCGCACCGCACGAGAGACAGATCCCCATATTGAATTGTAAGAAGTCGGTGTCCACATCAAACGTGCGTTTGGTTGGACTTCTAAACCGGTAAAATCGTTGCGATCTAAACGAGTACCGACCGAAAACGTTAATCGGTCAGGAATAAGCTTTATATCATTACGTATAAACCCGCTAAAAACTTGATTAGTTTGGCCACTGGGTGACAATTGGATGAGATTGCCTTCGGTCAGCTTAGTATGATACAAGCGATAGTTAAATCCCCACGTCAGATCGTTACGATTCAAAAATGGAAAGCGATGTTGAAAATCAATATCAAAACTTTCTGACATGTAATTAGAAAGCGCCGGTAATTTACGGCTTACATGATCATAATAGGTTTGCAGCATGATGGAAGATCGTTCGGAAATAGTGCGATCCCAGCGCAAGCGAATATTTCCCCCTTCGCTTCGGCCACGATCAATGACCAGAGGTATCGTTGGATCAAGTGTCGCCTGTGAAAAGGTATTGTTTCCAATGAAATTCGAAAACAGATCTCCTTGCAACGTAAATTGGTCAATGCCGCGGCTGTGATCGATACGAAAACCGCCTCTGACTGAATGCCATTCATCGCGATTTGTTTGTCCCAACGGTGCCATCATATCGTTCCGTGTAAATCCTTTTGCAAAAATACGGAAAGGGGTGTCGTCATTGATTTTTCCGCCATAGCGGGCGCCAACAAAACCCTGTTCAAATGTACCACCTCCGGCTGTTAACAGAGTTCCTTGAGTATCGGCAGCTTTCTTGGTAATGACATTGATGACGCCGTTTACCGAATTAATTCCCCATACGGTAGCAGCAGGACCCCGAATCACTTCGATTCGCTCAATGTCTTCCATTAACGTATCTTGCTGTTCCCAGAAGGTTCCAGAAAATAATGGCGTATAGACGCTACGGCCATCGATTAAAACTTGTAACTTGTTGGCATAGCGACCATTGAATCCGCGAATACTGATTGCCCATTTGTCTGTGCCAATCCGATCGACTTGAATTCCTGGGGCCATCCGTAGCGCTTCTGGAATGCTTGTTGCGCCTGATCGACGAATATCGTCTTGTGTAATTACAAATACGGCTGAAGCGACATCTTGTAGTCTCTGCGATCGCCGCGATACACTCGTGATTTCAATTTTGGTCAACTCAGCAATCGGTAAATCTAGGAAAGGATTATTAGCGGATTTATCAAGGTTTGTATTATTGGCGATGGCTATGTTTCCTGACAGGCATGCCAATGAAGCCAGAATAAATTTACGAAAAATAGTGGTTAGAACTATTTTTTTTGAATGAAGATGATTTTTACGGAAAAATACAGAGAGATAGGAAAGGAACGAATTCATTGTTATCGTCCCCTTATTTCTCTGGCAATTTGTAGTAATTGTGCATTCAACTTTAACGAGGAATTCCTAGTAACTTCGAGATTTACCGAGAAGTTTAGATTTTTGCCATCGTTAATTAATGCAATCATTCCTCCCATATCCAGAAAACCGCTGGCATTGCTGACCACCAGAGTTGGCTGGCCTTTCGTTAGATTAATCCACTCACGAATATTGTCTGCACTGATATCACGTGACAGGAATAAAAGCTGACATTGTTTATAAGAGTCCGATAATGAAATGAATTTAACTTGAACTGGTTTACTTTGAACTGATTTTCCGGAAATCGCTTTGAGTTCTTCAAAAGCCGAATTTTTATCGGCACACAAAGTGATTTCATTTTCGATCGAGTCTTCCGGCCATTCAGTAAACTTAAGAAAATTATAGAGAAAAGCTGCGATCAAAGTTTGTTCGCTGGCTGCTTGAGAAGATGCAAAAACAGGAGAGCTGGTGCAAAGATTGACAAATAAAACCAGCATCCCAAGGCTAAATTTTAGAGAATCGAGCAGTCGTCTCATAATCATCCTCGAACCTTATGGATGATGACAAAGTGATGCAACACCTGGCCTACTATATCGTCTATTAAAAACGCCATTGTGCTCCCGCATAGATTCCTTGAGGAATGTAGGTTGCCAATGATGGAATAAAATCAGATGAAAATTCTCGATGTTTTTCTTGAAATAGATTTTGACCTACGATAAATAATTCGGTGTTTTTATTCGGTTTAAATATTACTTTTGCATCCATTGTGATGTAATCAGGAATATTGTAAAAACTAATATTGCTGACATAACGCAGCCATAAATTAAATTGCAATTTTTCTGAAAAATCGTAATGCGACCGTAATGACATATTGTGTTGTGGCGTTACTTTATCAGCGCTACCCGTCGTTGGATCTAGGCTTCGAGCCGGGGATTGTGAGTGAATATGCATCGATAAGAAACTGTAATTGCCTTGTAAGCGCCATTTCTCATGCGGTTGCCAGTCAATTGAAACTTCAATGCCCTGTGTGTGGCCAGATGCTTTATTATTTAGTCCAACGGGGAGTATAAAATAAGAAGGTACGCCTGAATGAAAAGTAATTAGTCTTGAATCTAAAGACAAATCGCGCAGTTGCGTATAATCATTATAAAAAGCGGCAATATCGATGGAGGCTTTTGGTGTTATTGCGTGACGATAGCCTAATTCATACGCCAACAGTTTTTCTGAATTGAAATGCGAAGATCCATTGAACTGCATCATAGTAACAAAGGGTGGTTGTCCTAGGGTGCTCAAGTTAAGTAAGACGTCATTTTCAGCTCTAGATGGTGTGCGTACTGCGCGTGACACTGCTAACCAAAGCGAATTTTTTTCATTGGGCGTCCACATCAGGCGTCCATTCGGTTGAATTTCTAATCCGGTAAAATCATTGTGATCAAGCCGTGTTCCTAGCGTCAGTTTCAAATGCTCAGGAATTAGTGTAATTTCGTCACGAATATATCCACTGATTAAATGATTGGTTTGTTGGCGAGGTGCAAAAGTAATAAGCTGACTGTCAAAAACTTTATTATGGTATAAACGGTAGTTAAAGCCCCACGTGACATCGTGACGATTAAACAATGGAAAGCGATGATTGAAGTCGATATCAAAGCTTTCTGCCTTGAATTGACTCGCAGTAAGCGCTTTATAATCAACGCGATCATAATACATTTGCAGCATGATCGCGGATTTTTCCGACAAAGTTCGGTCCCAGCGGAAACGAATATTTCCACCTTCGCTATGTCCCCGAGCAGATCCTATCGGGATAATGGAGGGATTCATCAGATTTTTATCCAAAGTATCGCCGATTGCGTTATAGAAGATATCTCCTTGCAAGGTCAGTTGATCATTACCACGTTGGTGATCTATTCTGAATCCGCCGCGGGCACTATGCCAATCATCATTGGCGTTTTTCCCTTGCAAGGATTCCATATTATTTCGGCTGAATCCTTTTGCATAAACACGATAGGCGGTATCTTCATTGATTTTTCCACCATAGCGCGCACCAACAAAACCGTGTTCAAAACTTCCACCCCCTGCGGTGAGGAGTGTTCCTTGTGTGTCACTTGCTTTTTTGGTGATGATATTGATGACGCCATTAACAGCATTGGCGCCCCACATAGCAGCGCCTGGTCCACGGATGACTTCAATACGTTCGATATCTTCCATGAGCGTATCTTGCAATTCCCATAAAACGCCGGAAAACAGTGGATTGTAAACACTTCGACCATCTATTAAAACTTGTAATTTTTCAGCAAACCGGCCATTAAAACCGCGGATATTGATAGCCCATTTATCGGTGCCAATACGAGCCACTTCAACTCCGGGCGCCATGCGTAGTGCTTCAGGAATGCTGGTTGCACCAGAACGTCGAATATCATCTTGAGTAATGACGAATACCGCTGCGGGGACTTCAGCGAGTTTTTGCGAGCGTCTAGACGCCGTGGTAACCTCGATTTTCATCAATTCTTCAATAGGCAAATCCAATAATTGCCCATGAAGTCTATGGTTACTTGCGAAAGCACTATTAGTAAAAAAAATGCTAAATACAATCAAAAATAAACGATTCAATGGTAAGTTTATAAAAGAAACCGCAACCATGGCGTTTGATCTGTTATGCACGGGTAGATAACTTGCTTATTCTATTCGATCTCAAAGGTTTTACTTATTTTTTTTGCGGTAAACATAATACGTTGTAGTAATTAACATGAATAAATGAATCAAGCGGTTTTTAGGTGCCCTTTTCTAAAAAAACAAAATTCTTAGAATATGATGCACCTACTTGTGGAAAATCATTTGCTAGAAGGGTTACACGAAGATAGGAACGATTATTCTACCTAGGGATTTATAAAGCTCAATAAATACTAGGTAAAGGTAAAAGTAAAGAAAAAAGCCACGACCTAGTTGCTAGATCGTGGCTTTAATTGATTGAGAATAGAATTAACGTTGGGCTTCTAGCGCAGCAATTCTTTCTTCCAACGGAGGATGGGATCTAAACAAATTGCGCAAACCTGTGCCACCGCCGCTAGAAATTCCAAATGCAGAGAGCTGCTCCGGAAGTTGTGCTTGTTGTGAATTAATTTGGAGTCGACGTAGCGCTGCGACCATTTTATTTCTGCCGGCCAAACTTGCGCCTCCGGCATCAGCGCGGAATTCACGCTGTCTGCTAAACCACATGACAATGATGGTGGCCAATATACCGAGCAGCAATTCAGCTACGATCGTTGTTATCCAAAAAGCCGGACCATGTCCTTCTTCCGTTTTGAAAACTACACGATCAACCGTATGTCCGATCACACGAGAAAAGAACATCACAAACGTATTGACTACGCCTTGAATCAGCGCCAGTGTGACCATGTCGCCATTGGCAATATGACTCACTTCATGCGCCAATACGGCTTCTGCTTCGTCTTGATTCATGTTGTTCAGTAATCCGGTGCTGACCGCAACCAACGCATCGTTTTTAGACATGCCCGTGGCAAATGCATTGACATCTGGCGCATCATAGATGGCTACTTCTGGCATGCCGATTCCAGCGGCTTGTGCTTGTTTTTGTACTGTGGTGACTAACCAGTGTTCTTGTGCATTGCGCGGCATTTCAATGACCTGTGCTCCAGTCATTTGCTTGGCTGTCCATTTGGACATGGCAAGTGAGATGAATGAACCGCCAAATCCGAAAACGGCTGCAAAAGCAAGTAAGGAATTGAGATCGAGACCGGTCCCTTGAGCGTCCAAAATTCTGTCGACACCCAATAACCTGAGCGTAATGCTGAGAACCAGGACGACAGCCAGGTTAGTGACTAAAAAAAGCAAAATTCTTTTCATTCAATAACTCCTTAGTGGGTAGAGATTACACAATTAATATCGATGTAAGGCTGATTTCTCAATTTTCAAGTCATGTTATTTTTAGATTGCTCGTCAATTAAACCAATTTTAACCAATAAAAATTGCTATAGATTAGTTTGTTTATCAAACGAAGAGTTCGCCAAAATATCTATTTTTTAGCATGGATAGATTGTTTTGAAATTTAACGAACTGAACGTGTAACGGGGTGGAAATGTGATCAATGGTATTATTTTTTAGGAGAAGAATTGTTTTCATGCGTAGGAGACTGATTTTCCTGTTTTTGAGATTCGATCCTAACGATTTGAAATAGCACTTCGTTTTGCTTGACCATGCCTAAATCACTGCGTGCTCGTTCTTCAACAGCTTCCAGCCCTTGCTTCAAGTCGCTCAGTTCAGCTTCTAGCATATTGTTGCGTTGTTGCAGTTTTAAGTTATTCTGACGAGCTTCCGCGACTTCTTCTTCAACTTGCCAAACTCTTTTCCAACTTGATTTACTAAACCAAAGCGGGTATTGCAACAACGCAATTATCGCAAACAATATAAGTGCGAGTAATTTCATTATCGGAGTTGATAAAAAGCTCCTCGTCCTGCGTAATGAGCTGCATCGCCCAAATCTTCCTCGATTCTTAATAGCTGGTTATATTTCGCCAGGCGGTCAGAACGTGATAAGGAGCCTGTTTTGATTTGTAAAGCATTGGTAGCAACGGCAATATCAGCGATAGTGGTATCTTCTGTTTCTCCCGACCGGTGTGAAATCACCGCGGTGTATCCGGCGCGTTTTGCCATTTCAATGGCTGCGAGAGTTTCTGTCAAAGTGCCAATTTGATTTACTTTGATCAGTATTGAATTGGCAATTTTTTGTTGAATGCCTTGTTGCAGAATTTTGGTGTTGGTGACAAAAATATCATCGCCCACTAGTTGAACGGATTTTCCCAGTTTTTCTGTTAACAGCTCCCAGCCTTTCCAGTCATGTTCGCTCATGCCGTCTTCAATGCTGATAATTGGGTATTTATCGACCCACACCGATAGATAATCAACGAATTGTGCAGAAGTCAGATGCAATCCATCGGAACCTAAATGATATTTTTCGTCTTTGTAAAATTCCGAGCTGGCGCAATCAATGCCGATTGCCACTTCTTTGCCGGGTTGATACCCCGCTTCATCAATCGCTTGAACGATTAATTGCAATGCAGCTTCGTTATTTTCCAAGTTGGGAGCAAAACCACCCTCATCACCGACTGTGGTCGGCATATTTTTCTTGTCGATGAGTTTCTTTAAAGTAGCGAAAATCTCTGCGCCACAACGAACCGCATCATGAAAGTTTTGTATTCCTAGTGGGACAATCATGAATTCTTGCATATTGATGTTGTTGTTGGCGTGGGCTCCGCCATTAATAACGTTCATTAAAGGTACCGGCATGGACATTTGCCCCGCGCCACCTATATATCGATAGAGCGGCAATCCCGATTCTTCAGCCGCAGCTTTAGCAATTGCCAGTGAAACGGCCAAGATGGCATTGGCGCCGAGCCTTGATTTGTTTTCAGTGCCATCAAGTTTGATCAGTTCGTGATCCAGGAAGCTTTGGTCGACCGCATCTAATCCCATCAAAGTTTCAGAAATCTCACTATTGACGCTTTCAACGGCTTTGAGTACACCTTTGCCGAAATAGCGTTGTTTATCACCGTCGCGCAATTCCATTGCTTCGCGAGTTCCAACCGATGCGCCTGAAGGGACGGCAGCTCTACCGAGTATGCCTGATTCCAGCAATACATCGGCTTCAATGGTTGGGTTGCCGCGTGAATCAAGAATTTCACGGGCGATGATATCTACAATTGCGCTCATCTACTTTCTTCCTGTTAATTAGTGTTGTTAATTTTTAAGTGGCATGATCATGAAGACATTCATAAAACCGTGCTGACAGCATGAAGTTTTTCATCGTCATTAATCGATTGTTTTTTGGCGGCGGCGAGAGTCGCCTCAATATAGGATTTAAACAATGGATGGCCGGTTTGTGGTCTTGAAGTAAATTCTGGATGAAACTGACAAGCGAGAAACCAAGGGTGTTCAGATTCAGGCAATTCGATCATTTCACAGAGACTATCTTCTTTGGATAAGCCGCTGATATTGAGCCCAGCCTGTTCCAGTTTTTCTATAAAAGCGCCATTGACCTCGTAGCGATGACGATGTCTTTCAGTGATTTTATCTGCACCATAGGTTTTCCAAGCCAAAGAACCTTTTTTAAGAAGACATTCTTGCCCTCCTAACCGCATACTGCCGCCAATATCAGAATTTTCATTACGTGTTTCTAATTGACCGTCACGTGTTCGCCACTCGGTAATGAGTCCAATCACGGGATACGGGGTATCTGGATTAAATTCAGTACTATGCGCACCTTTCATATTCGCTTTATTGCGTGCGTATTCCACCACTGCAAGTTGTAATCCAAGGCAGATGCCTAGATAGGGAATACGTTTGGTACGTGCATATTGTACCGCCAAAATTTTTCCCTCAACCCCACGTTTACCAAAGCCGCCTGGTACTAAGATACCATCCATGCCCGCTAAGCAATCGGTACCTTCCTTTTCAATGTTTTCTGAATCAATATAGCAAATATTGACTCGGCTTTGCGTATGAATACCTGCGTGCGTCAGTGCTTCAGATAAGGATTTATACGATTCGGTTAGATCGACATATTTGCCAACGATGGCAATCTTGGTCGTGTACTTGGGGTATTCCAACGCATAGATTAATTTTTTCCAGACGCTGATATTAGCTGGTTTAGCAAGAATATTTAATTTATGGCAGATGATTTCATCGAGCATTTGCTCGTGCAACAGTGCCGGAATCTTGTAAATGCTATCGACATCCACTACGGAAATTACTGCTTCTTCTCGAACATTGGTAAAAAGAGCAATTTTGCGACGTTCATCTTGAGGCACTTCACGATCTGATCGACACAATAACACATCGGGTTGAATACCAATTTCTCGAAGTTCTTTTACAGAATGCTGAGTAGGCTTGGTTTTCAGTTCTCCAGCGGAACCGATGTAAGGCAATAAAGTGAGATGAATAAAGCAAGTATCTGTACGTGGATTTTGTACCGCCATTTGGCGTATCGCTTCTAAAAACGGTAACGATTCTATGTCGCCGACTGTACCGCCAATTTCGATAATGGCGACTTGAGCATCACCCACACCCGCTTGAATATAGCGTTTTATTTCATCGGTAATATGCGGGATGACTTGGACCGTGCCGCCGAGATAATCCCCGCGTCTTTCTTTGCGAATCACACTTTCGTAGATTTGCCCTGTGGTGAAATTATTCTGCTTGGTCATGCGCGTGCTAATAAAACGCTCATAATGCCCAAGATCCAGATCGGTTTCCGCGCCATCTTCGGTTACAAATACTTCGCCATGTTGAAATGGACTCATAGTCCCTGGATCGACGTTGATATACGGATCAAGTTTCAACATGGTTACTTTAAGACCACGTGTTTCCAGAAGCGCAGCTAGAGACGCAGCGGCAATGCCTTTTCCGAGAGAGGATACAACGCCGCCTGTCACAAATACATATTTAGTCATGGATCACAAATAGTCAAAATTTAAAGTTTGGCGCAGATAACAGTTCAACACAGAAAACAATAAGGTAGAAAAATTAAAACGATAGTATTTAAGCGCGAATCTCAGCAAGCAATGCAGTCATCATATGCTCAGCTTGAGCGCGATAACTACTTCCAAAAAGATTCAAATGATTCAAAATATGATAGAGATTATAAATTATTTTGCGTGTGTTGTACCCAGAATCCAACGGGTAATTATTTTGGTAAGAAGAATAAAAATCGGCGGGAAATCCACCAAAAAGTTCTGTCATAGCGATATCGCTCTCTCTGTCACCATAATAAACAGCAGGATCAAATACAACAGGGCGACCCAAATCATCGAAAGCATAATTGCCATTCCATAGATCGCCATGTAACAGTGATGCTGAGGGTTGATGGTTTAAAAAAAATTGATGTAATTCAGCCACCAAACGCTCCCCCAGCGTTTGTAATTTTCCTCTATGACCATTGTTAGCAGCGAGTTGGAGTTGATAGTTCAAGCGGTTTTTACGAAAGAAATCAATCCAATGATTGCTTTGGGTATTCACTTGGGGCGTGCTACCAATGGTGTTGTTGCGAGTCCATCCATATTGTTTGGCTGTGATACGGTGCATGGCCGCAAGTTGATTGCCTAATGCTTCAGCATTATTTTGTGAGTGACTGTGGAGCGCGATATATTCAAGCACTAACCAAGCGGTTTGTTCGTTATTTCCAATGCACAATGGTTGTGGCACACGGATGGTTTGCGATTGATAAATTTCATTCAGTCCATCGGCTTCTGCCTCAAACATCGTTAAATTTTCTAAGCAATTTAATTTAACAAAGAAGTGCTGTGAATCATGAGAAATTTTGAAACATTGATTGATGCAGCCACCACTGACAGATGTTTTTTCTTTAATAGAGAAATTTTGTTTTGTAACTGTGCTGATTTGCTGGCTAATATCTTGCCAAAGATCCATACGATGCAATCGATTGTCAGGTTGTTGTACGGTAGTTTTTTATGTTTGCAGCCATTGTTTGGCTTTATTAATTGCGGCATTGACTTGTTCTGGAGCAGTGCCGCCGGTGTGATTGCGGCTTTGTATCGAGCCTTCTAACGTTAATACCGCTAACACGTCCGCTCCAATGCGATCTGAGAATTGCTGTAATGCTTGGATCGGCAGACTACTCAAGTCACAATCATTTTTCTCTGCAAATTGAACGGTTTTGGCAACAATTTCGTGCGCATCACGAAAAGGAATTCCTTTTTTAACTAAATAATCAGCCAAGTCAGTTGCTGTTGCATGGCCGCGTAATGTTGATTGGCGCATGGCATCCGTTTTGACGGTTATGCCGGAAAGCATATCGGCATAAATACGCAATGTGTCGATTAACGTATCGACGGTATCAAAAAGGGGTTCTTTGTCTTCTTGATTGTCTTTGTTATAGGCCAAAGGTTGACCTTTCATTAAAGTCAATAAAGCGACCAAATGACCGTTCACGCGACCGGTTTTACCGCGCACTAACTCTGGCACATCCGGATTCTTTTTTTGAGGCATGATCGAAGACCCGGTACAAAACCGGTCGGCTAATTCGATAAAAGCAAATTGAGGGTTCATCCACAGGATCAATTCTTCCGATAACCGAGAGAGATGCGTCATGATCAGGGCTGCGCAACTGCTAAATTCAATAGCGAAATCCCGATCGGATACCGCATCCAGTGAATTCTCACATACCCCTTCGAAATCTAGTAACTTAGCAACCAAATGACGGTCAATCGGATAACTTGTACCAGCCAATGCTGCGGCTCCTAACGGTAACTGGTTGAGACGTTTGCGACAATCCAACAACCGTGCAACATCGCGTTTGAGCATTTCAAAATAAGCCATCAAATGATGACCGAATGTAATCGGTTGAGCCACTTGCAAGTGTGTGAATCCAGGCATCACTGTATCCGCATGTTTTTCAGCAAGGTCGACCAAAGCATGCTGCGTGCTTTTAATTAAATCGACGATTTCATCAATTGAAGCGCGCAAAAACAAACGAATATCCGTTGAGACCTGGTCGTTGCGCGAGCGAGCGGTATGTAGTCTTTTGCCGGCATCGCCAATTAAATGCGTTAAACGTTTCTCGATGTTCAAATGCACATCTTCTAATTCTAGCTGCCAGTTAAATTGGCCTCCGCGAATTTCATTGCGTATCTGATTAAGTCCCTGTTCAATAGCCTGCCAATCGGTTGAGCTGATAATGCCTTGTATGGATAGCATTTTTGCATGCGCTAGCGAACCTTGAATGTCATATTCCGCAAGCCGGTAATCAAACGGAATCGATGCGGTATAGCGTTCGACCAATTCGGAAACCGGCTCGTTAAACCTGCCAGACCAAGTTTTCTTATTATTCTGTTGCAAAGTGTTATCAGTCATGAATTGTGATTGCTTTTTAAATGGCCAGCATTATTTTATAAAGATGTTCATTATAAAACATTACGCTCAGTTCAAAATGGTTTGCATTGGATGTGTATTGTTCTTTTTAATATAAAAACTGTGAGCGGAAATAAGCTTTAATTGATTTCCTCAGTAGGGGGGTGTATCAATCCAATTCCCAAGGCAAATAATCTTAAAAATTACGCTTTGTTTGAAATAATCAACAATTATTGCCAATGGATAGCTTTGCATTAGTTTTTACTTTCCCTCCTTTCAGGATTGATAGATAATTTGCATCCTTTGGATGTTTATTACAACGTTACAACGCAAGGAGCTATTGATGACAAATTGGCAAAACTCTAATGAGCCTTCTAAAACGACCGATGCATGTCTCGAGTATGCAAAAGCTAAAATTGAATGGTTGCGTAGTGTGCCGGAAAGACAATTTTCTGGCCGGTACATATTAATGCTGGTTGGAGTGATCATTGTGATTTTTGCGTGGAAATCTGTTGCTGTTGGGAAAGTTGAGTCGGACATGGCGAAGAAACTTCAGAACGAAAAGCTGACGATTAACCAGCTAGCACGTGAATATGCTGATCAACAATATATCAAGGAAGAAGAACGGTTTGGCCAAGTGCTTTCGTGGGCTGTTCGTGGTGACTTGATTCGTAGCAATATTGATCAGATCGAGCAGTATTTCGGTGAAGTTGTGCGAATGAAAGATACTGAAAGAGTTGATTTGGTAAATGATGAAGGACAATTATTAGTTTCGACGGATAAACGTTTCGAAGAATCCAAAGCGAATGATTTGTATCCTAAAGAGATTCTCAATTTGCAAAAAATAACGCTTAAATCCGATGTCAACAATAACAAAATATTGGTTATTCCAGTGATGGGATTGAACAAGAAAATTGCCACAGTGATTGTTAGCTATAGATTGCAAAAGTTTTGATGTGAATTAAAAATAGCTTCGTTGTCTTTTTGTATTAGTTCCCAATAAAAGCCTTTAATCATAGAGATTAAAGGCTTTTTAGTCGATGCGGTTAATGTCAGCGCCAAGTTGCGATAGCTTTTTTTCAATATGTTCGTAACCGCGATCCAAGTGATAAATGCGATCGATAGTGGTTTGTCCGTGTGCTACTAATCCGGCAATCACGAGACTCGCGGAGGCACGCAAATCGGTCGCCATGACATGTGCGCCATCCAAATGAGAGATGCCGCGTATGATTGCAGTATTGCCTTCGACTTCAATGTCGGCATTCATTCGTTTCAATTCTTGCACGTGCATGAGACGGTTCTCAAAAATCGTCTCGGTAATGATGGCTGTTCCATTTGCAATGCAATTGAGCGCCATAAACTGTGCTTGCATATCCGTTGGGAAAGCAGGGTAGGGTGCGGTGCGTAAATTTACCGACCGAGGTTTGGAATTCATCGTTAAACAAATTTGATTGTTATCTAGGTCGATCTGTGCGCCTGCTTCAATGAGCTTATCGATTACTGCATCCAACAAATGTGAAGCGGTATTATTTAAACGGATTTCACCTCCTGTTGCGGTACAAGCGGTTAAAAAAGTGCCTATTTCGATGCGATCTGGCATCACCGAATGATTCGCTCCATGAAGTGATGGTTGTCCTTCGATAGTAATGATGTCTGTTCCAGCGCCTTGAATTTTTGCGCCCATTGCAATCAAACAATTGGCAAGATCGACAATTTCCGGCTCACGCGCAGCATTCTCCAAGATGGTGGTACCTTCAGCCAGCGTTGCTGCCATCATCAAGTTTTCAGTTCCGGTAACGGTAGTAATATCAAACACAATACGCGTGCCTTGTAGTTTCTTGACGCTTGCATTGATATAACCATGATTGATGGAAATATCTGCGCCCATTGCCTGTAAGCCTTTGATGTGTTGATCAACGGGGCGTAAGCCGATTGCACAACCACCTGGTAGAGAAATGCTGGCTTTGCCAATTCGAGCTAATAATGGTCCCAGCACTAAAATGGATGCACGCATCGTTTTGACCATTTCGTAAGGTGCTGTAGGGTTATCGATTTGTTTTGTCGTGAGAGTGAGATTGGATGGACTGGGCTGCGTCTCTATATGAACACCCATTTGTTTGAGCAATGCCAGCATCGTAGCAATATCACGTAGTACCGGCACATTATTTATTTGTAGGGGATCTTCGGTTAATAACGTCGCACATAAAATTGGCAGGGCTGCATTTTTTGCGCCAGAAATATTAACTTCACCGCGAAGTGGCTTACCACCATGGATTAGCAATTTTTGCATAAATAGCGAATAGGGATCTCAAGTAAATGCGTAGAGTACGCCTACAAGAATAATAGATTCTTGGTCTCAACAGCAATGTTATAAATGGTTGCTTCTTCATTAAATCATACGATTTTCGATCAAAAAGAGCGGATTAAAATAATCCTTAGGTAATGACGTGCACACATAATGCGTACAGATGTACTAAAAAAAGGGTCATGATCTCCCATAGTTAAGTTAAGCCCATCGCTCTAAAATTCGTTCCACTTACTTGAGGAATTTGAACGAATAGAAGCTTCTCATTTTAAAATTTCCGCAAGTGTTTTTAGTTTGTTTCTTATAAATTTAGGCTAGGGATTTTGTAATGAAAAAAGGTTCAAATTTTAAGCTCAATCTTACAGCTGCCGCCGTCTTGATGACTACTGGTGTAGCCAATGCAAGTGTTGCGAATGTAGCGGGTAATGGTACTGAATCCAATCCTTATAACCTGGGTGTTATAGGCGCTTCGCCGAGTGTTTTAGCCGTTACTTTGAATGGAGCACCAGGCTCATCATTTACCGAATTCGCAAATTTCACTATACCAACATTATCAACTACCACAGCTTCTGCAAATACTTATACCTTAAATCTGGGCGGTTTAAATTTATTTGAAATAGTTGGATTGACAGTGAGTGTTTGGAAAGACACACATCCTGGCACAACTACCTTGTACTCAACTTTCGCCGGTGACAATTTTACCAACTTTGTTGGTAATCTGGATGCCGGACAATATCACCTCGATATTAATGGATTCTTAGGTGATGCCGCTTCAGTAGGTCAGTATTCTGTTGCATTACAAGCATTACCAGTACCTGAGCCAGAAACTTACGCCATGCTTTTAGCAGGCTTAGGACTTGTAGGATTATCAACACGTCGTCGCAAAAAAATCAGATAGTCTCTGATCCTTATTAACTAACAACAATAATAATAACATCGTAATATCGTTTATAAGCCACAGAGTTATAACAATAATAATAAAAACTTTGTGGCTTATTCTTTCTTTATTTTTTAGCTTTTAGCATATTTTTTCCAGAGCTTACTGTTTTATTTTTAGACAAAAATAGTAAGGCTATTCCCACCAGAATCATTGGTATCGATAACCATTGTCCCATCGTGATTCCTAACGTCGAAATTCCCATAAATCCGTCTTCTGGTTCTCGAAAGAATTCTGCAAAAGAACGTAACGTGCCATATCCGATCATAAACATGCCGCTCACTGCGCCTATTGGACGGGGTTTGGCAGAATAAGTCCACAATAAAATAAAAAGAACAATGCCTTCTAAGAAGAATTGATAAAGCTGTGATGGATGTCGAGGAAGGTTATCAACGTATGGAAAAATCATTCCCCAGGATACGTCGGTGGTTCTTCCCCATAATTCCGCATTGATAAAATTGCCGATACGACCAGCGCCCAATCCGGGTGGAATCAAAGGTGCGATGAAATCGGTGACTTTAAGCCAAGGGAGATGGTATTTACGTGCAATGAAAACCATAGACGCTAAAACCCCTAACAACCCTCCATGAAAAGACATGCCACCTTCCCAAATAGCAAAGATGCGCAATGGGTGTTCCAGATAGTAGCCTGATTGATAAAACAATACATGACCTAATCGGCCACCAATAATGACGCCGAGCATTCCAAAAAATAGCATGTCATCCAGCATTTCTGGTGTAAAAACTGAATTCTGGTTGTGCTTAATTCGATATCTTCCCAATACTATGAATAGCACAAAAGCAATGAGATACATCAATCCATACCAATGAATAGAAATAGGGCCAACTGAAATCGCAACGGGATCGATTTGTGGATGAACAAGCATAGTTTTTTTCCTATTTACGGTAAAATACGGGTCATTATACCAAGTGCGTTGCAATGCTCTGTGTTACGAACGGTATTTTCTTTTAAAAACATTTTTGGGAGTCAGTATGTCAGATAATAAGCGCAGCCAAGCTATTACCCAGGGTGCGCATCGCACGCCCAATCGCGCCATGTTGCGTGCGGTTGGTTTTAGCGATGGAGATTTTAACAAACCGATTGTTGGGGTCGCCAATGGTTATTCCACCATTACGCCATGTAATAAAGGGTTGAATGATTTGTCATTGAAGGCCGAATCAGCTTTGCGAGGCGCGGGTGCGATGCCGCAGATGTTCGGTACGATTACAGTTTCTGATGGTATTTCCATGGGAACCGAAGGGATGAAATATTCACTGGTTTCGCGGGAGGTTATTGCCGATTCGATTGAAACTTGTGTTCAAGCGGAAAGCATGGATGGCGTGATTGCCATTGGAGGTTGCGATAAAAATATGCCGGGTGCGATGATTGCGATTGCGCGTATGAATGTGCCGGCGATTTTTGTATATGGCGGTACGATTAAGCCTGGGCATTATAAAGGTCAAGATTTGACTATCGTCAGTGCTTTTGAAGCGGTTGGCCAACACAGTGCGCACAAAATAGATGATGCCGAGCTACTGCAGGTTGAACGCCATGCTTGTCCTGGCGCAGGTTCTTGCGGAGGAATGTTTACAGCGAATACGATGTCGTCAGCATTTGAAGCGATGGGAATGAGTTTGCCTTTCTCGTCAACTATGTCGGCTGAAGATGATGAAAAAATGACTAGCGCTGGAGAATCGGCTCAAGTTCTAGTGAATGCTATTAAAAAACAAATCCTTCCACGCGATATCATTACTCGCAAATCTATCGAGAATGCTATTGCTGTCATTATGGCGGTAGGAGGATCAACCAACGCGGTGCTGCATTTTCTTGCAATCGCGCATGCGGCCGATGTCAAATTGAGCATTGATGATTTTGAAGTGATTCGGGCGAAGGTGCCTGTTTTGTGCGACTTAAAGCCTTCAGGCCGTTATGTGACAGCCGATCTTCATCAAGCGGGCGGAATTCCTCAAGTGATGAAAATGTTGTTAGCGCATGGATTATTGCATGGGGATTGCATGACCATCAGTGGACAAACGATCGCGGAAGTGTTGAAAGATATTCCGGATTCTCCTCGCGCTGATCAGAAAGTAATTCGCGCATGGAATGATCCAATGTATGCGCAAGGACATCTAGCAATTTTGAAAGGGAATTTGTCCACTGAAGGTTGTGTGGCTAAAATTTCTGGTATTAAGAATCCCAAAATTACTGGGCCTGCGCGTGTGTTTGAATCAGAAGAAACCTGTATGCAGGCTATCTTAGCGCGAAAGATCCAGCCAGGAGATGTCGTGGTAATTCGCTATGAAGGACCGAAAGGTGGTCCCGGCATGAGAGAAATGTTATCGCCGACTTCCGCTTTGATTGGAGAGGGGCTGGGAGATTCTGTTGGACTCATTACGGATGGACGTTTTTCTGGGGGAACTTACGGTATGGTGGTGGGGCATGTTGCACCTGAAGCCTACGTCGGAGGTAACATTGCTTTAGTGCAAGAAGGTGATTCAATTACTATTGATGCCGAACAACGTTTGTTGCAGTTAAATATATCGGATGCAGAATTGGAAAAACGTCGTTCCAATTGGAAGCCTCCTCAACCTCGTTACACTCGTGGAGTTTTGGCGAAGTATGCAAAACTCGTTTCGAGTGCTAGTTTTGGCGCGATTACTGATTAGTGCTGATGATGTTTATAAATAGTTCGGGTAGTTGATTTTTTAGTAGGGATGAAAATATTTTTAAGTTTTTTCGTAATCTTGGAACTAACAAATTCATCGATCAGTCTTAGCAACGCATCATCCAGGTTGACTGCAGTAAAAATGAAATTTAGAGGATTTGCTGCATGTCAGTGAAGTTCAGGGTAAAATGAAAGCCCTTTTATAATTTTAATAAGGAAGAGAAGAGATATGAAAAAAGTTTTAATCGGAGCAGTTGCTGCATCTGCCTTGTTACTGAACGGCGTTGCTTTTGCTAATGCGGATTTGGCTAAAAGTAGTGGTTGTTTAAATTGCCACAACGTTGATACCAAATTAGTTGGACCAGCACTGAAAGATATCGGAGCAAAATATGCTGGTAAAGACGATGCATCAGCTTATTTAGCAGGCAAAATCAAAAACGGCAGTAAAGATGTATGGGGTCCAATACCTATGCCTCCAAATGCTGCAGTAAGCGATGACAACGCTAAAGTCCTGGCTGATTTTATCCTGACACTGAAATAAGCCTCTACTTGGGTTGTTTTTAAAAAGAGCCGACGCGATTATTTTGCGTCGGCTTTTTCTTTGTTTGCAACATAGTGTTCATATTTAAGTGATAAACGATGAAAACACGTATTAGCTGGAAAGGTAATGTCAGCTTCTTGGCTGAATCAGGAAGCGGGCACGCAGTATTAATGGATGGCGCACCCGAAGCAGGCGGACAAAATCTCGGGCCACGTCCTATGGAACTGCTGTTGATGGGACTAGGTGGATGCTCCTCTTTTGATGTCGTTCTGATTCTAAAAAAAGCGCGTCAGGATATTACCGATTGTGTCGTGGAAATTGAAGCGCAGCGTGCAAGCAGCGATCCTAAAGTTTTTACCGATATTCATTTGCATTTCATCATTACTGGTCACAATATTAAAACTCAACAAGTTGAACGTGCCATTGATCTTTCTGCGGAAAAATACTGTTCAGCTTCAATCATGCTCAAGCAAACAGTTAATATTACGCATGATTATGAAATTATCGATGGTTAATTGGTCGCGGTATCAATAATCCCTAGGTTTTTGATTTCAGCTAATAATCCAGAATCATGCGCTTGCTGATCGGCATGATAGCTGGAACGCACCATCGGTCCACACGCGGCGTGACTGAATCCCAACTCTAATGCAGTTTGCTCAAAAACTTTAAAGTTTTCCGGTGAAACATAGCGCATAACAGGATGATGACCAACGCTGGGTTGTAAGTATTGGCCTATCGTTAGCATTTCAACTTGATGTTCGCGCAGATCACGTAATACCGCCATAATTTCTTCATCGGTTTCTCCTAATCCAAGCATCAATCCTGATTTAGTAGGAATATGTGGCATGAAAGATTTAAAATCGTTGAGTAATTTCAAGGAATGTTTGTAATCAGCGCCTGGGCGGCATTGCTTATATAACCTTGGAACTGTTTCAAGATTGTGATTTAGCACGTCAGGAGGCGTAGCAATCAGCTTTTCCAATGCAACTTCTAACCGACCTCTAAAATCCGGGACTAAGATTTCGATTTTGGTACTAGGAGAATGAAGTCGAATTTCTCGAATACAGTCGGCAAAGTGTTGTGCGCCGCCATCACGTAAATCGTCACGGTCAACACTGGTAATGACCACATAGTTTAACCGCATTGCTGCAATCGATTTTGCCAGATGCAGAGGTTCATCGCTGTCGGGTGGTTTGGGTCTGCCATGTGCAACATCGCAAAACGGACAACGTCGCGTGCATAAGTCTCCTAAGATCATGAAGGTTGCTGTGCCTTTTCCAAAACACTCTCCGATATTAGGACATGAGGCTTCTTCGCATACTGTGTGTAGTTGATGTTCACGCAATAGTCGTTTAACTTCATAAAAATTCTGACTGTTTGAAGCACGCACACGAATCCATGAAGGTTTGCGTAGTAGAGTATCGCGATTTTGTGGTGTGATTTTGACAGGATTACGCGCTGTTTTGTCTATTCCTTTCTGTCGGTTGTCGATCGTCATGATGGTATTAATGATTCCTATGGAGAATTTTTTCTTGTAAATGATGGACAAGTTTTATGCTTAAAGTATCCAAACTATCAGAAATTCCTAAATTTTTGGTTTGAGTTACCTGTAATCCCGGATAGCCACAAGGATTGATATAGGTGAAAGGTTTTAAATCCATATCAACATTGAATGCAATGCCATGATAACAAAAATTTTTCCTTATCTTGAGTCCGACGGAAGCGATCTTGGCTTGATCAACGTATACACCAGGAGCTTCAATGCGTCCTGCCGCATCAATGCGATATTCTTTTAATAGATCAATAACCGAATTTTCCATACACCGAATTAATTCACGTACACCGAGTCGCAAGCGCCGAATATCCAATAACAAATAAGCAATAATCTGTCCTGGGCCATGATAGGTTACCTGACCCCCGCGGTCAGTTTTGATAATAGGAATGCCATTAGGATTTAAAACGTGTTCAGGTTTTCCCGCGACACCCTGCGTAAATACTGGAAAATGTTGCACTAACCAAATTTCATCATCGGTTTGATGAGTTCTAGTATCAGTAAATTCTTTCATCGCTTGCCAAGTTGTCGAATATTCCACTAATCCTAATGATTTGATTAAAAAACGAGTATTTGCCATAGCGGAAGATATGTGCACAACATCTTTGTGCTCGTTATAACACGATGGAAACCATCGGGTGATCCGATAGCGCCTGATATAGGGCATCCAGTTGCGCGCGCGAGGTAGCACGAATAGTGCAGGTGATGCTCAAATAAGTACCATTTTTGCTAGGTTTTACCGTCAACATGGTGGTTTCATCAAAATCAATTGCGTGATGTTTCACAATATCAGAGGCTATTTGAACAAAATCGTCATGTGCTTTACCCATAATTTTAATAGGAAAATCACAGGGATATTCAATTAAAGAGACTTCTTCCATTCACAAAAAATAATAGTGGATACGATGCTTCAACAACAATATTGATTATTTACTCATCAATTAGAGTTAATTAAATCGGGTTACGCATACGCGTTTTTTTAAACTCTTGATAAAACGCGTATAACCGATTAAACATGACACCGGGTTTACCATTATTGATTGATTTCTCATTTAATGTTGTGATTGGAAGCACTTCTTTGGTCGAAGAAGTCAGTAAAATTTCATCGGCGTTTTGTAGTTCCTTCTCGGAAATTTGCCGGACTTCATGCGGAATTTTATGATGATCAGCCAATTCCAGCACCACATCATAAGTGATTCCTGGCAGCATCAAATTACTTTTCGGTGGGGCTAGCAATACATTATTTTTTACGACAAAAATATTGCTTGCAGCACCTTCAGTCAAAAATCCATCACGAATCAAAATAGTTTCAACAGCATGAGCATCTACGGCCAATTGACGAAGCAGTACATTGGGTAACAACGAAATCGCTTTAACGTCACAACGAACCCAACGATTATCCACTGCCGTTATCGCCGAAACGCCAGTTTCCAGCAAAGCTGCTGGAGGAGGCAATAACGGATTACTCATGATAAAAATGGTTGGCGCAACTCCGACGGGGAATGCATGATCGCGTTTGGCAACGCCACGGGTGATGTGCAAATAAATATACTGATCTTCGCTTTCGTTTTGATCAATGATTTGTTCTAGTAAAGACTGCCATTCTTCATTAGTGTGAGGATTTTTGAGTCGGATGCCATCCAAACTATACTGTAAACGATTCAGATGTTCATTCAGACGGAAAAGTTTACGCGAATAAGCGGGTATGACTTCATAAACGCCATCGCCAAAAATGAATCCACGATCTAATACCGGCACAAAAGCTTCTTGAATCGGCATGAATTTGCCGTTTAAATAAATCATATCAACAACCTATAAAAATAGTTGGCGAATCGTATTAGTTGAGGAGCAGTTTGATGCTGTCCAATGTGCGGCCAAAAATGCCGGCAGTTTCTATTTCTTCCAGGGCTACCAATGGATAAGTTTCGACAACTTTATCATCAATAGTGAATTTAATAGTTCCTATTTCTTGACCCAGTTGAATAGGCGCGATTAAAGGTTGTTTAAATTCTAATGAAGCTTTGAGTTTTTCGGATTGACCTTTCGGAAGAGTAAAGTAGACATCACGGTTTACGCCTGCCTTCAATTCGTTTTGCGCACCTTTCCATAAAGGAATTTTAGTTAAGGTGTCATTTTTCTTATATAAATGCAATGTCTCATAAGATTGGAAACCAAAGTTCAACAATCGTTGACTTTCAGCGCTGCGGGCATGGTCTGATTTGGCGCCAATAACGACTGATATTAAGCGTCTTTTATCTCGAGAAGCAGAAGTAATCAAACAGTAGCCTGCATTTTTGGTCCATCCGGTTTTCATGCCATCGACATGGGGATCAAGCCATAGTAACCGATTTCGATTAGGTTGCGTGATGCCATTATAAGTGTATTCTTTTTGTGAATAATACGGATAAAATTCAGGGAATTGCTTGATAATCGCACTCGCTAATAAACTTAAATCAAACGCGGTGGTGTAATGGTTGGGATCAGGTAAGCCGGTGGTATTCGTGAAGTGAGTATTCTTCATACCCAAGCGTTTTGCTTCTTTATTCATTATGTCAGCAAAATTGGCTTCTGAACCTGCCACAACTTCTGCTAAAGCAATACACGCATCATTGCCGGATTGTACGATCATACCTTGAATCAATTCACCTACATTGACTTGTTTTTTAGGTTCTATAAACATTCTCGAACCGATCATACGCCACGCTGTATCCGAGACTGGCACCACTTGCTCAAGAGTAATACGGTTTTGTTTTAGCGCCGAAAAAACTACATATGCGGTCATCAATTTAGTAAGAGATGCGGGTTCAATACGCTCATGCTCATTCTCAGCAGCCAATACTTGTCCACTTTGAAAATCGGATAGCAAATAAGACTTTGCTGCGATGGTTATATTTTGCTGCTGGGCAAAGGCAGTAGAAATTGCAAAATGAAACAACAGTGCTAAAAATAAATGCTTCATAAACGTTCTTGAAAATCCTATAGTATAACTTGATCGGTTTCGATCTAAAACTAAAAAAATTGTCGTGCGTAACCTAGTGAATCGATAACACGAAATACATTTATTCCTTTATTGTTCGAGGCTTATCAATGATTCCCATATGAAAATGTAATGATCCTTGAGTGCGTTCATCGAAATAACGTTTAAGTGGGTCATGTATAACCCGAAATGCCATTTCTTGCCAGGGAATTTCGGGTTCAGCAAGTAATTTTACGTCTAAGCTTTCAATGCCAGGTTTAAAATCCAAATCTAATAATTTACCACGGAACAAAAAATAAACCTGACTGATATAAGGTAAGCTGTATACCGCGTATAAATCGCCAATTTCAACACGAGCATTGGCTTCTTCAAGGGTTTCTCGCGCTGCGGCTTGCTCCAATGTTTCGTTATTTTCCATAAAACCGGCAGGGAGAGTCCACCAGCCTAAGCGTGGTTCTATCGCGCGACGGCACAATAATACTTTATCTTCCCATTCAGGAATGCAACCGACAACCACTTTGGGGTTTTGGTAATGAATTTCTTTGCAAACAGTGCATACATAACGAGGGAGAGAATCTCCTTCTGGAATACGCAATGCGACTGTCGCGCTGCAGCTACTACAAAATTTCATACCATAACCCTTGCGTCCGTCAGAAAAACATCATGATTGTACGACCGTAAATTTTTTAACTGCCAAAATGTTGCCAGACTCGTCTTGCAACTCAACACGCCAGGAACCTAGACGTTCTTTATTTAACAGTTTACTGGCATATGTTCGCCAATTTTTACTATGTACTTGCATGGTGAGCTTAGAATCTTGTTTGTCGTTGTGATACCAAATGATGGTAATCGCTTTACCTTGCAGATTGATTAAATGCAAGTAAAAGTAAATCGTTTCTACTTCGTTGTTATTCAGTGTGACAGAATCAATCGAGTCTTTAGGTTCTCTACCTTTAACAGTGAGGGTTAACAGTGCTCTGGCGACATATGTTTGATTCAGTTGTTCAGTCGTTGTTGATAGAGTTTGTTGCTGTTGCTGGGGTTTTCTCGCAGGAATAATAACGGGTTTGTTTAAAATCGCAGAGGAAACTGGTTTATTCCTAATAGGTATTTGAGCCGCATCGGTTCTCGACGATGTTTTTGAGGTATCGTCAATGATGTTTTTTGGTGCATTAATAGATACAGCAGAAGAAACGTTGTTTAATTCGGTTTCTGTTTCGCTAGTTTCAGACTGATTTTCTGATGATTGAGTACTAGCAGCAGTAGACGGTTCAGTTATTTTTTCCGCTTCTTGTTCAACGGTATCACGAGCTAGAAGAGCATAAGTAATGAATCCTAAGACAGAAAACAGCAACAAGAGCGCAATCGAGATTTTTTTCCAATCAAGTGAGTATTGTTCGGAATCCGTTTCTGAGGAAGTTAGAACATCATTTTCTTGATTGAATTCATCTGGTGATAAGGATGGTGTCTGTTTTATTTGGATTCGGATTTTAAGTTTGTTATCAACCATAAAAGCAAAGTTTCTCTACATACGATGTTATATCATACCCAATATTGGCATTAATCGGTTTGTATGTATCAAGTTTTTTAAACGTTGGTTTCGTCGCGTTAACCAAAGTTATTAATTGAATAGCTAGAAAAATGAATGATGTGCGCAGAGATTGACAGCATAAAACAGCAAATACAAAATTTACGCGCTGAGATCGAGCGTCACAACTATCAATATTATACGCTCGATGCACCACTCATACCTGATGCAGAGTATGACAAGCTATTTGTCTCACTGCAGCATCTTGAGCGGGCTTATCCACAATTCCTTACTGAAGATTCACCGACGCAACGTGTCGGTGCAACGCCTTTAAAAGAATTTACGCAAATCAAGCACGCGATAGCGATGCTTTCATTGAATAATGCTTTTTCAGATAGCGATGTGGAGGCTTTTGATCGACGTGTAAGAGAGGCATTGCTGAAAGATTCCATCGAGTATGTGGGGGAGCCTAAGTTTGATGGTATTGCAGTCAGTTTGCGTTATGAAAATGGTATTTTAAGAACCGGTGCTACGCGTGGAGATGGCGAGGTTGGCGAAGATATCACGTTAAATCTAAAGACGATTCGAACTATTCCTATCGTTTTGCCGCAGAAAAGCTACCCACCGTTGCTGGAAGTACGAGGCGAGGTGTTGATGTTGAAAGTGGATTTTTTGGCACTCAATGAACGTCAGGCTCGTAAAGGGGAGAAAATATTTGCTAATCCGCGTAATGCGGCTGCCGGCTCATTGCGGCAATTGGATTCGAAAATTACCGCATCTCGCCAATTAACGTTTTTCGCTTACGGCGTGGGCGAGTGTCTCGATACCGCATTACCGACGAGCACGCAGCATAGTGTCTTGAGTTATTTGCTATCACTCGGTTTTCCAGTGGCTCAGGAAGTAAAAGTTGTTGCGGGAGTTAAAGGGTTGCTATCCTATTATCAATCAATCGGTCAGCAACGTGAAAATTTGCCCTATGATATCGATGGCGTAGTCTACAAAGTCAATGCGGTACGTGATCAAGAACAGCTAGGTTTTGTTTCGCGTGCTCCTCGTTTTGCTATTGCCCATAAATTTCCTGCACAAGAGGCGTTGACACAGGTACTCGAAATTTCAGTGCAAGTCGGTCGAACTGGCGCATTAACGCCTGTCGCTCGCTTACAACCCGTGTTTGTAGGAGGAGTGACGGTGACCAACGCCACTTTGCATAATCTTGATGAGATAATCCGCAAAGACGTGCGGGTCGGTGATACGGTGGTGGTAAGGCGTGCTGGCGATGTGATTCCAGAAGTGGCTTCGGTAATAATGGAAAAGCGGCCGCAAAATGCACTCATTTTTCAAATGCCACTGCATTGTCCGATTTGCCATTCGCACGTTGTGCGGCTTATTGATGAGGCGGTTTTTCGTTGTACTGGCGGTTTATTTTGTCCTGCGCAGCGTAAGCAAGCAATTCTGCATTTTGCATCGCGTCGTGCGATGAATATCGAAGGGCTCGGAGAAAAGCTTGTTGAACAGATGGTCGATCAGGCCATCGTGCGCACTCCGGCTGATTTATATCGATTAGGTTTAGCGGCGCTAGTGAATTTGGAGCGGATGGCGCAAAAATCAGCCGACAATATTTTGCAAGCGATCGAGAAAAGTAAACAAACGACTCTGGCACGTTTTATTTATGCATTAGGCATTCGCAATGTTGGGGAAACGACTGCAAAAGATTTAGCCAAGTATCTTGGAAATCTTGATCGTTTGATTGCTATTGACGAAATACATTTGCAACAGATTCCCGATATTGGTCCTGTGGTTGCTCAGAGTATTATTAATTTTTTTGCTGAATCGCATAACCGAGAAGTCATCGAACAATTGCGAGCCAGCGGGGTTCATTGGGCGGAGCATGAGGGGAAACTGCTGCACGCAGATAGTATATTGCCATTGAGTGGCAAGACATTTGTGCTGACGGGTACTCTAGCTACGATGAGTCGTGAGCAAGCTAAAGAAAAAATAGAAACGTTGGGTGCAAAAGTCAGCAATAGCGTTTCGAAGAAAACTGATTATGTCATCGTCGGCTCAGATCCTGGTAGTAAACACGATAAGGCGATGAGTCTAGGCGTTACAATTTTGAATGAGGATGAATTGATGATTTTGTTAAACAAGGTGCAGTCATTGTCGTGAACTAGCAATGATTTATAGGTTTTTTCGCGCGAAAATTCTTCATCTGAAAGCTTAAAATACGAATTCGTTATAATGTGGTAATGATATCGAGTCGTTTATTGTTTTTTCGTGATTTTATTAATGGGAAAAATATGCTGATTAGCGTAAAACATAATTTTGTTTTTCTGTGTATGCCTAAGTGTGCTTCAACTTCTAGCGAAACGATGTTATTACCGCATAGCGACATCGTGATTGTCGGAACGCCACCGTTGAGACACACCAATTTACGAGAGTATGAAAGATCTATTAAGCCTTTTATTGTTGAAAAAACCGGTAAAGATACGTTAGAAACCGTTTGTTTAATTCGTGAACCAGTCTCCTGGTTGTATAGCTGGTATCGGTTCCGGGCACGAGCAGAACTGAGAAATCCAAACCATCCTGCACATAATAATTCCACGCATGGTGTCAGTTTTTTAGAATTTGTTGAAGCTTACGTATCAAAAAACAAACCTGCTTTTGCCGATGTCGGTTGTCAGTACGATATGTTAAGAAATGAAGCAGGTGAAAATGGTGTCGAGAAAGTATTTTGTTATAACCAAGTTAATGTTTTTGTTGATTACATGAGCGCCAAAGTTGGTAAAAAATTAATTCTTGGCAGCGAAAACGTTTCACCCAAATCGATTCACCAGAATAACTCTATTGAGCTGATTTCTTCTATCATGAGAAAAGTGATGAATAGGCTTAAAGTTGAGCATCGTGTGGTTGAGAAAGATATGTCAAAGGAGATTCCTAGACCACTGATGACGGCATTACGTGAAAATATTCGTCAAGATTTTGAAGTGTACGAGCGAGCAAAAAATAATCGATTCGCTTGAATTCTTATAAGCCTCTTTTTAAAGAGGCGCATAATTTTTTGGTTTTTCACTGCGCCTGCTAGCCTACAGCCAATAAATCATTGCACAAATTGCTGCGACAATATGTCGCATTCCCAGATTGCGTCTTTGTCGTTATGATTCTCCGCCATTAACAAAGCAAGATAGACAGGCGGGAGTCAAGTAACGATGAGACATGAGCGGTTATCAAAATTAATCACTGGATTAATTTTGGGGGGTGTATTTTTTTCACAGCCTGTTTATTCACAGCCGATTGCAGCAGACAAAAACGATCAAGAACAACCGGTTAAGCAAACTCAAAAAACCAAAAAAGGATCAGATTCTACTTTCCGACTCGGTGAAGTGGAGGTAAAAACTACTAAAACCGGAAAACTGTCAACGAAAGACGTATTTACGTCTGTTGACGTGGTTGGCAAAAGCCTCATCCAAAACCAAAACGTCAACTATGTATGGGAATTGTTTAATCGTATTCCAGGCGCGTTATTGACCAATTTCAACCAAGGTAATACGAACGGAAAGTTTTCTTTTCGCGGATTCAATGGCGAAGGTGAAATCAACGCAGTCAAACTCCTTATTGATGGCATTCCGAGTAACACGAATGACGGCAATATGCCGTTTCTCGATGCGCTGTTCCCTTTAAATATTGAATCAATCGAGACAGTGCGGGGTACCAATGATCCGCGCTATGGCCTACATAACATCGCGGGTAATGCCAATATTACTACCACGATGGGTGGCACGTATGCAAAAGGTCGGGTTAATCATGGCAGTTTTAATACGACAGATATACAAGCTGGTGCGGGTTATGAAAAAAATGGTTTCATGCAAAACTACTTCATTGGTTATCGCACAACCGATGGGCATCGCGCTCATTCCGATATGAATAAATTTTCGGTATCGGGAAAATGGTTTTATGCACCGGATGATGTTAATTTTCAAGTTGGCGCAAGCGTGCGGCATTACACCAATCATGCTCAAGAACCAGGTTATTTAACCTTGGAAGAAAGCCGTACCCGTCCATTCAGCACCAATGCGTTCAATAGCACAGATGGTGGGCGAAGAACTATGAATCAATACAGCGCGCATATCGATATTGATTTACGCCACGATCTTTCTTGGTCTACCAAAGCTTATTACAATGACTACGATGATTCGCGATTCGTAAAATTCTCAGCGAATGTGTCACAGCAAAATCGAGTGACGCAAGAACAACAGTACGGTTTATTATCGACTTTCACCTATCGACCAGTCGTTCCTTTTTTACGAGATTTTGCGGTAGAAACCGGTGTCGATATTCAATTTCAAGAAAACAAAAGTAAGCGTTTCTTGACCGATCAGCGTGTTCGCACCAGTCAAACTCGCGATCAGCGCTTTGACTTTAATATTTTTGGCGCATATATACAAACGATGTTGAAGCCTTTTGATTCGCTCAAAATTGTCCCTGCCTATCGGGTCGATACGATCGATGGTCATTTGACTAATAATTTGAATGGTCAAAGATACTCCATTAACGATTACGATTTTATTCATCAACCCAAAATCAGTGTGGTGTATACGCCTATTGAGGGCTACAGCTTTTATGGAAACTGGGGAAGAACGTTCCAAGTAGGCGTTGGTGCAGATTCCTATTTAATTCCACCTCGTATAGCCAACCTTGGTCCTTCGCTCAATCATGGTTGGGAAGCGGGTATCAAACTTAATCCCGTATCCTGGTTTGAAGGAAGGATTGCAACCTGGGAACAAACCGCTTCCAATGAAGCGAGGCGGATTCTTAATAGTGCCAATAATGATGCGGAAAACATAGGACGCACACGGCGCCGTGGTGTTGATTTTCAAGTCAATATTATGCCGATCGATCCTTTGACTATGTGGTTAACCTATACCTGGCAAGATTCCAAAATTATGCAAGCAGGTTCTGGGCTTGATAGTACACAAGGTAAAGAAATCGATCACATTCCAAATCACATGGGATCTGGTGGAATCGATTACAAAATTACACCCGATTTACTGTTTAACTTGTGGGCAAATTACCAAAATAATTATTTTCTCGAACGCACCAATACTGCTGGCCGCTTTGGCGGGTTTATTGTCGGTAATTTAGGTTTGTCCTATCAAGCAACCAAACGCATTAATGTGGAATTTCAAATTAGAAACATCAACGATGCGCGTTATGAGTATGTTTGGTGGGATGGCGCGCAAAGCTTACATTCTCCAGCCGCAGGAAGATCATTTTACGGTGGCGTCGTGTTGAGTTTTTAAAAAAGATAAGTAGCGTTGATAAGGCAACTTGTTGGCGTATTTCCATAATACATACGTTTAATTTGCACAGCTCCGTGATTATAGGGTGATAAATTTCGGTCCAACCGATATATAATTTCGCTAGTCTTTTGAGATTGTAGATCATAGCCTAAAAGATATGCAGGCATGCATATTAACCAAATTGCGATAATGCACATGATCGCTGGTGCGTTTTTCTCGTCATTTCATTCTTCTCGGTCACTTGTCACGGAAGTGGCCTCCTGTCGCTGTACGAACTGGTTTTAGTTGCAAGGAAAATTTTCTTATCTTGATCTATATCAATGAGTGTTCGGAATTTTTTAGTATTTTCAAAAAAAAAATATAAAGTTACCGTTAAATTCTTTTATAGGAGAAAATAGGAAATCTATTGTTTAATTTTAATATTAGCATACTACTTTTTTTAAAATTAGATTCTGTGAGAAAAATCACATCTATTTAATATCGAATCGCGTATAGATTGAATCTTTCTTTCTATTGAATAAAAACTATTTGTCTTTTTAAATAATAGGGTAATAGGGTAATAGGGTAATAGGGTAATAGGGTAATAGGGGAGGAGACGTGTGGAAAATAGTATTGGTATAAAAGTGTTAGTTGCGGAAAGTGTTGATCTTGTTCGAATAGGATTACGATCGCTTTTCCAGGCGGATTCTTCTATTCGCTTGGTTGCAGAAACAAATAGCATGGGAAATTTGCCAACCTTGATGGCTCACTACAAACCAGATATCGCGCTAATTGATACAGGATTAAATCGTGGGGATAATTATCGGGAAATCCAATCGTTATTGAGTAATAGTCCATCCAGCAAAATATTATTTTTGTCACAACACAGTGAAAATGGCGTGTTACAAAAATTACATAATGTTGGAGTTTCAGGGGTGGTTTTTAAATATTATTCTTGTAAATTATTGCTGAAAGCTATTCACGCCATACATACCGGTCAAGTTTGGTTTGATTGTCATTTAAATCCAAGCGATTCTTTTCGATCAAGCAGCGTTTTATCAGAATCAGTAGTTTCACAATCACTGTTAAGTAATCGTGAACGGCACATAGCACGTCTAGCCTGTACAGGTTTATCCGCTAAAGAAATAGGTAATCAATTGCTATTAACCGAAAAAACAATCCGCAATCAATTGTCTCTCATTTATAAAAAAATTGGCGTAAGAAAGAAAATAGAATTATGCTTAAAGGCCAGATCTTTCAATAACTTCAAATAATCTTACTCAATAATTCCAGGATATTTTTGGGATGTTCGTCCCGAAAATTGAGCATTCTTTAAGATTTGCTAGGACAAATGACATCTATTTAACATTTTATGTATTGGGTAGAATTAACCCCGATAAATTAAATAGTTATTAAATCGTTAAGGTTAATTTTTCAATTTCAAAATTTATCTTTATCAAAAAGCCTGGAAAAGAATAGGCTTTTTCAAAAAAAGATATTCTTTTCTCTTAGAGGTTGCTGAAGTTAATGGCTCAGTTTGAGCGAAAGCAATTGTTGAGATTGATTTAACTAAGCCTACAAATATAAAAGAATGGGTGAACAATCTTTAAGTAAGATACGCCTTTTAGCTGGAGAAAGTTTTGAACTCGTTCGCATGGGATTACGCGAGGTATTCAAAAACCATCCCAAAATAACTCTTGTTGATGATACGGATTGCATTGATGATTTGTTAACTCTAGCTTTACAGCACAAACCCGATGTCGTTCTCGTTGATTTGCACTTGAATAACGGTAATTGTGCAGAGCACATTGCTAAACTGTTGAGTGATTGCCCTAGTAGTAAAGTATTAGCGATTTCTGATCAAGGTACCCATGAACATACTTGTTTGCAAACTTTTCGTTCGGGCGCTGTGGGGATCATCAGCAAACAACATTCATCTGACTTACTGCTAAAAGCAATTCATGCGGTCTATTCTGGACAGTTATGGTTTGATCGCCATGTTACGAAACTATTGTGGCAAGCACAATTTGGCATTAACCCAGCTTCAGAAAATCACGTTCATAGCAATCATCACCTCAAGTTAAGTGAGAGTGAACGCCAAATCGCTTATCTAGCTTGCAAGGGATTATCAGCAAAACGTATCAGTACGCATTTATTTCTGGCAGAAAAAACAGTTCGTAACCAACTCTCAAAAATTTATAAGAAAACCGGGGTAAATAAGCAAATAGAATTATGCTTAAAAGCACCTCTTTATAATTATTTTGAAGATTCAAGCTCGCAAGGGACATTTTCCCAAAATCATACAGATGCTCAGTCATTTTTTGAGGATGAATGACATCTATTTTCTCGTGTTGTTTTTTGTTACTCTGTCAAAGCGCTTAATGAACTTAATGTTTAACTTAATTTGACTTTGTCATTATTAAGCGGGATGTATGATATGTATCGGCTATGTGTTAAATAATAATAGTAATTAAACACGAGCATATTTAAGTTAAGCGCATGATATATATCAACTATGTGTTAATAATAATAATAGAAATTAAACACTAGTGACTTAATTTGTGTTTTTTTCATATTTTTGGAGGGGGTGTGAAAGATGTTATCTAAGTCTAATATGGCTTGGCGGTGGGGTTTTGCCCAAAATTTGGGTAATGCGCACTGTTAAAAGCCAATTTGAAGCTGTATCTATTAAACAAAGTACTATTGCATTATTTTGTTCACTGGCAATTTCCACGCTGTTTTTATATACATCAGAAGCTTGTTCTGCGGAACATGTCATTCAATTAAAATCCGAAGAAACAGGTGATGACGGGTTTGGTAATAAGTTATTGGCTTATAAAATGGTTGAACACAAGGTTGATGGTGCGGATATTACCGATCACTATAGTGCGGAAGCAACCATACCGGGACCTACTCTGTTCTTAACGGAAGGAGATGTTGTCAAAATATCTATTCTTAATGCGATTCCAGGCAATGAAACGGCTGTACCAGGAATCAGTAAGCAGGTCAGTATTCATGTTCATGGTGTTCATTACGATATTTTGAGTGATGGCACATTGAAAGTCATCAATCACAACTTTGATGAGGGTGCTGGCGCAGGTTTGGAAGAAACTTATGCCGTCTATAACTATAAGTGGAATGTTGCACATGGAACTGCCGGCACATGGGCTTACCATGATCACAATTATGAAAGTCATAATGGTTCAGAAAATAAAGGGTTATTCGGTGCAATTATTGTAAGTCCGAAAAATGCTCCTAAATATGACAAAGAATATGTGTTGTACTTAGGTGACGATGCTTTTTGGGGCATGGAAATTGATGGAAATACCCATAAACAGTCAAAACATGGTGCAAATCCATCGCTTGCTGCAGCGAAAAACAGCGACGTCCGGTTTCATTTGATTGCAATGGGCACAGACATACATCAATTTGCATTACCCGGATACCATTGGACTGACCCAGGAACTAATCGACATATAAGTACTGCTGCTATTGGACCACTGGAAAAGCACGTATTTAGCGTGAAAGCCAAATTCAGCTCGTTCTATATTGATAGAGACTTATCAAATAGATTGTTGGGTATGAAAGGTAATTTCCAGGTTAACTAGAATAAGAATATGTGTTGAGGGAAAACATAATGAAAACAAGTATTTTCAAAATCGGTATTTCTATTTCGAGACCAGTCATAGCGATTCTGTTGGTCATGTCATGGTTCACAGTATCTTCATCTTTTGCGGCATCATTGAGTTTTAATTTGACCGCAAAAATACTTCCCAATGGTCAAGTGGGTTATGCCATGAATGGATCAAATGGGAACGAAGCAGTTATTCCAGGACCAGCCTTATTTGCAAAACAAGGTGATGTTATCAATGTATCGCTTGCGAATGAAACTAAGAACAATGTTGGGTTTTATGTGCCTGGATTAAAAAACAATAATAAAACGGTGACAAAACCAGGTCAAACACAAAAATATACCATTCAGGCTAATAAATCAGGCACCTACGTTTACCATGGTGGTAAAAAGAAAATGCTCGGTTTATTTGGTGCAATCATTGTTGATAATACGAATGGCCCAATCGATAGTTTTGTAGAAGGCAAAGGAAAAATTACGCCCGTTCAGCAAAAAGATATCGATAAACAGTTTGTGCTGTACATGGTGGGATCAACCTTCTGGGGAACAGAAATATCTGGTGATGGAAAACAACAAAAGCCACTTTGGGCGAATCCGCTTCCAGCCGCCGTTGAGGATGATATTGTTCGTTTCCATATTTTATCAGTAGGTCCAGGACATACCTTTCATTTACATGCGCATCGTTGGCTGAAAAAAGGAACCGAGGAAGTCATTGATACCAAGTTAATGAAAAATATTTCTGACACGCATTCTTTTACAGTTAAAGCGGGTACAGGTGTAGGTCCAGGAAGTTGGCAATATCATTGCCACTTGTTTGCACATATGGAAGCCGGTATGCACGGTAATTTTCGTGTGGATCCAAAAGGTGGTGACGGGGTGAGCGTTGTTGGCGCGTCTCCATATGGCAACATTTTATTGGGGCCAAGACCGGAGGAGCCCGGTTTGGTCACTTTTGAAGTCAGCGATGAAGGTGGAAGCTGGTTTAGAAGTGCTCGAGGAGATGCTATTGTTGGCTTACCTTTTGATATTAAATCAAGATCACTTGAAGTAATTTATCCTGGCAGTAGTGTTAACTTTGTTATGTCGGATACAAACGGTGTTCATACGATCAGTTCTTTGTTGTGGCCAACAGGGGCGCATCATATGCCACTTAACCAGTCAGACGCGTATCGTGGTGGTGCCATCATAAAATTAGATACACCGGGATTGTATGTTTTTACTTGTAAAGTGCATCCATTCATGTTTGCTGCCGTGATCGTAGATGATCCAAATACAGAAGGATTGGATTTGGGTAATCCGAAAGAGAACTACGCAATTGATCTGGTCACGGGAATCAAAGGATTGCCAACCAATTCGGATTTGGCAGTACGCTTGTTGAAAACATTTTTCATCGCAACCGCGACTGACAATTGGCAAGATTTTAAAGCAGGCACATGGAATATGAAGTATCCCAGTATTCCAGTCAGGATTTCCGGAAAGCCTTTCCAAACTGAAACAATGGATGGCGGCCTTGCGTTGGCATTAAGCGCTTTAAACCAGAAAGAAATACCTTTGCCTGCCTCAAAAGCGCCTGCAGTTCCAGGTGTTGGTGAAGTGTGGGTCAATACGCAGTTTGAAAAAACTGCTGGTAAATACAAACCAGGTACGACCACCGTTGTAGATACAGCAAATTGGACGGTTAAACGTAAAGTCGCATTACCAGAAATTAACAACAATAACCCCCACAATATGTGGTCAAATCGTGACCAAACATTGATATATCAAACGCAATGGTTTGATAACAAATTTTCCATCATCAACAGAGAAGATGGCAAGTTAGTGAAAAATATCCGTGTTGGTTTTTCGCCTTCACATGTTGTTACGTTACCCACAAGTGATGACATTACCATCGCAATTAACGGTGAAAATGGTTTGTATATGATTCCGGCTGGAACCACGACTCCACAGAAAATGCTGCCAACGCAAGCGCAAGGACATCTTTCCGCTAATCCTCATGGACATTGGATTAGTGCAGATGGTTCTAAGATTGTGACACCGAACATTAATACCCATGACGTGGGTGTCTATGGTACTAATGGCGATATTCATGCTAGAACACCGACAGGTAACAATGCCCCGGGTGCACATCCTATCGCTATTGGCATGATGCCGGATTCCAGCAAAATTTTTGCGACTAATTTATTGCATCATTCTTTGAGTATTATGGATGGTGAAGGTAAATTGCAAAAAACGGTTAATCTGATTGCCGATTACCATCCTATCACGGGAAAATTTACTGATAATGATGGTAATGGAGAGATTGCGGTTGGCGTATTGCCAATTCAAGCGCCTGTATCTCCTGATGGCAAAGCTTTGGTCATTGCTGCAATGGATGGTCAAATCGTTATCGTGAATACTGAAACGGGTGCGATTGTTAAAATGTTACCGTGCGATCCAGGTTGTCATGGCGCGAACTTTGGCGCGAAAAAAGATGGCGGGTACTATGCCTATGTCACCAGTAAGTTTTCTAACCGATTGACGGTTGTGGATGTTGATCCTAATGGTGATGGCGACATTGGAGATGCAGTTGTTGCTGGCCATGTTTCATTGTGGGATACGGAGTCGACCGCAAAAGATGATACCGTCACTTCGTTACCAGGGTTTGGTGGGCAAGGCGTTTTAGCAGTACCCAATGTGTATAACGGTTGGGTGCAAAATTTGCCTTCACAGTGGAAAGATTTATTAACCGCTGCGCAACAAAACCCAATAGGGGGTCATTAAGCATAAGCATTATAAAAAGAATACAAAGAAGTAGTTTGTAATCGTCTTTGGTGTGCTGTTCATAGCTACCTGAATTTTCAGGTAGCTATTTTTTTATATTTAAATGTTCAAAAAATAATTTGAAAATTCAATCGATCGCATTGGTATTTAGCCTACTGCATAGCGTTAAATCTGGCACACGACCGATGGGTAATTGAGCGGTAATGGATCGTAATGCCGTTCGTAAACCTTCTTCTAATACCGGATGATAAAAAGGCATATGCAATAACTGATGGACCGTGAGTTTGCGGTCTATTGCTAAAGCAAGTAAATGCGCCATATGTTCACCAGCCGGTGCGCACATTTCCGCTCCTAGTAAAGTGCCATTTTTTGCATTTGCATAGACATGCAGTAATCCTTTGTTGTTTAGGCTTGCCCTTGCACGGCCTTGATTTGCAAAATTGACTTTTCCAATAACGAATTTATTTTTTTGCTTGCTGAGCTCTTTATAGCGTTGCCCGACTATCGCAATATTCGGGTCGCAAAAAATAATGCCTAGCGGTGTTCGACGTTTAAAGCAAAAATTTTCGCTGCGAGTAGCGTTATATCCGGCAATGAAACCTTCGTCAGCAGCCTCATGAAGTATGGCTTTTTCTCCATTGGCATCACCTGCTAGAAAAATAGGTAAATCTTCGATTTGTAGTGTATTAGGATTAAATGACGGCATGCCTTTGTCATTTAAGGTTATTCCCAGCGTTTCTAAGCCCAATTGATCGATATTGGGTTGGCGGCCCAATGCGACCAGGATACTATCGACCTCTATAGCTGATTTTCCGGCAGTGATTTGAATTTTTTTGTGATCGGTGACGACATCTGCTCTACTGCCTAAATAAATTGGAAATTCTTTTTGTAATAATTGGATCGCAGTTTCATTGATTTCAGGGTCGCTAATGCCCGCAATAGTATTTCTGCTACCGAATGCGCTAACTTGTATGCCTAAACGAGAAAGTGCTTGAGCCATTTCAACGCCAATTGGCCCCATACCGATGACGCCTATACGCGCAGGTAATTTTTTCTGCTCAAATAGAGTATCTGTCGTCAGTAATTGTTTGCCTAATTTGCGCCAAGGTTCAGGAATGATGGGACGGGTGCCAGTTGCAAGAATAATTTTGTGGGCACGCAGTTTTTCACCATTGATTTCGATTGTATCGGGTGCGATTAATCGTGCTCGTCCCGAAATGGCTTTCTTACCTAACTCGGTAGTAGTTGTTATGGTGCTGCTAACAAAATCGTCCCTGAGTTTTCTCACACGCCGCAGTACTTTGGGAATATCTATCGTTAATGAGTCAGCGCCGTTAATGCCAAATTCAGCAAAGGTATTGCGGTGGTGAAATGCATTGGCGGCTTCGATCAATAGCTTGGAAGGCATGCAACCGACTCGAGCGCAAGTTGTTCCCCACGGACCATCATTAATGATCATAAACTGATCCGTTTGTTTTTTGACCTCACGTAATGCCGACAATCCAGCCGTACCGGCGCCGACAATAATCACATCCAATATTTTTCCCATTGAGTTCTCCAACGATGATTTATCAAGAAACGGTCAATACAACCTTTCCTATTGGATGCGTTTGGTCTAAGAATTGCTGTGCGGCAGCGGCTTCTGATAATTTAAAAACACGCGCTATTTCGATAGTGAGCTTGTTTTCATCAAATAACTGTGCGCATTGGCGTAATATCTCGGCTTGGTGTGATTTAGCTTCCGCTGATTCTAATAAAACCGGCGACAACATCATTTCCATACTAAATCGCAGATTTCGCAAGCGTGCTTCACTCCAGTTTGTCTCATTGGTGGGTTGTAGTATCGTGACTACATCGCCATACGGTTTGACGCAATTAAGGCAATCTTGTAACACTTGCGAGCCAACGGTATCAAATGCGATATCTACGACTGCACCTTTTGTATAAGCGAATACTTCTGTCACTACGTTTTGATGACGATAATTGATGACGTAATCGGCCCCCAATCTTTTTACAAACGCGGCTTTTTCCTCATTACTTACGGTAGTGATTACAGTAGCGCCGTGTAGCTTTGCCAATTGAATCGCTACATGACCCACTCCGCCAGCACCCGCTTGGATCAAAACGGTTTGTCCTTCATGCATAGCGGCGCGATCGAACAATGCTTCCCAAGCAGTAATCAGTACTAGAGGCGCCGCGGCAGCTTGTTCAAACGATAACGATTGTGGTTTATGTGACAGTAAATCGCTATCGACTACTATATGTTCCGCGTAACTACCTTGACGGCCATTAAATCCCGGTTGAGAAAAATAGACTTCATCGCCAGGCTTAAAATTTTTGACCTTCGTACCTATCGCTTCGATAATTCCCGCACCATCACAACCCGGTATGACTGGAAAAGTTACTGGAAAACGATTCGGGGCGGTGCGTATTTTAATATCAATCGGGTTGACGCCGATGGCTTTGAGATGTACCAGAACTTGGTTTTCGTTGCACTGTTTTGGGGCATCTATTTCGCCATAGTGCAAAACGTCGCTGTCGCCACCACTGTGAAAATATATTGCTTGCATACTTTATAAGACTCGTAGGTTATTTGGAATGGATCAACAAATGATGCAACGGTCATTATTCGACATGTACGCTTGAATGGCAATCAATCGTATCGAAGATTGTTTTTGCGGTGGGAAAGCATTACGGGCTTCAAAAAGTAGTTATCTGACGTTATTCTCTGCTGCACAGACTGTACAAGCGCGGTCTTTAAGAAGATTGATAGAACGCCAGTTCATTGTTAAACCATCTAACAATAATAACCGGCCGTTTAAATTATGGCCGATATCAAGTAATGTTTTGATAGTTTCTGCGGCTTGTATGCAGCCAATGATTCCAACTAAGGGAGAGAATACCCCCATCACCGCGCATGGCATATCTTCTGATTCTCCTTCATTAGGATATAGGCAGTGATAGCATGGACTGTCGTGATGGCGCAAATCAAAAACGGTAACTTGTCCGTTAAATCTTGCAACAGCGCCTGAAACCAGAGGTTTCTTATATTTTACGCAGGTCTGATTGATTTGGTGCCTGGTAGAAAAATTATCACTTGCATCGATGACAACATCTACATTCTGAATTAATGATTGCAGTTCTCTTGATTCAACTCGATGAGAAATTTCAACGATCTGCACTTCGGGATTAATTCGATTAAGAGTCTGTTTTGCTGAGTCAACCTTTGTTAATCCAATCGATTCACTGTGATGAATAATTTGGCGTTGTAAATTAGTGAGATCAACCTGGTCACCGTCACAAATGGTTATTTTCCCAATCCCACTTGCTGCTAGGTACATTGCAACGGGGGAACCGAGTCCCCCTATGCCTACGATTAAAACATGCGATTGATTTAGCTTTTCTTGACCCTCAATATCAATTTCCGGTAAAAGAATATGTCTGCTATATCGAATCAGTTGTTGATCGTCCACAACCCTACTTTTTGTTAGCTTTCAGTTTTTTCGTTTTTATCGCTTTTCTTCTTAGGGGTTGTTTTAATACCTTTGAAGTAATTCATCGCTTGAACTAGCAATTGATCATCTTCCGAGCCGAATTCTAATGGTTTTTTGTTTTTCTTAGCTTTAGCTTTTTCTTCTTTGGTTTCACCAGAAGTTTCTTGAATTGCCTTTTCTATCTGTATGGCGGGATCCATGCTGGCCGGAGATTTCTTTTTATCGGTTTTTCCATTCGATAAATGACGATTCAAATCAGATTCGCGCAAACGTTCTTCATCACCGGTATCGGTTTCATCTTTAATATCCGGCGTGATTCCTTTGGCTTGTATTGATTGGCCGTTGGGCGTGTAATAGCGAGCCGTTGTCAATTTTATAGCCGTGTTGTTACCTAATGGCAGAATGGTTTGTACCGAACCTTTACCAAAAGTTTGTGATCCCATGACAATTGAGCGTTTATGGTCTTGCAATGCACCGGCAACAATTTCAGAAGCAGAAGCTGATCCGCCATTGACTAATGTAATCATCGGTACAGTTTTGGCTTCTTGAGGTAGTCCCTTTAAAAAATCAACATCGGAACCACGTAAATAGTGTTCTGGGCTCGCATGTAATTTCATTTTTGCATCAACACTACGTCCTTCCGTGTAAACAACTAAAGCATTTTCAGGCAAAAAAGCAGCGGAAACAGCTACCGCCCCGTTTAATAGTCCTCCTGGATCATTGCGCAGATCTAAAATTAAACCTTTCATGTCGCCTTTATTTTGAGAAAACAAGGTGTTGATAGCTTGCGCTAAATTTTCACCGGTTTGTTCCTGAAACTGCGTAATACGAATATAGGCATATCCTGGTTCGATCATTTTAGATTTAACACTTTGAATCTTAATGATATCTCTCACCAGATTAAAGATTAAAGGATCGGATTCACCTTCGCGGACAATGGTGATTTTGATGGATGTTTTAGGTTTTCCACGCATCATTTTGATGGCGTCGTTTAACGTCATGCCTTTGACAACTTTATCATCCAATTTAACGATCAAATCACCTGTTTTGATACCGGCACGAAATGCAGGAGTATCTTCAATCGGTGAAATGACTTTTACAACACCATCTTCCATAGTTACTTGTATTCCTAAGCCGCCAAATTCACCTTGAGTACCAATTTGAAGTTCTTTGTATTCGTCTTTATCAAGGTAAGATGAATGCGGATCTAAACCTACAAGCATTCCATTGATCGCTTCGGTGATCAGTTTTTTGTCTTCAACCGATTCCACGTAATCGCTTTTGATACGACCAAAAACCTGTGCAAATGTGCGCAATTCCTCAATTGGAAGCGGATGAACTGCTTCGACAGGATCTTTTTTGGCAATAGCAGAGAAATTCAAGCTGATCATGATACCGGCGATTAAGCCAATAATTAGTAATCCCGATTTTTTAATGATATGACTCATGATGCTTTCTCCGTGCTGATCAATTTATGTGTATGTTTAAAAATGATTTCTAAGGGGTTCATTATTCTATTTTTATCCGGGTCAGGGGGTCAAGCGGCTTTCCATTATAACGTAGTTCGAAATATAAACCTGAATCAAGGCTACCGCTGCTATTTCCAACAGTGGCAACAATATCGCCCGCTCGAATAGCGGTATCGACTTGTTTATAGAGTGTCTCATTATTACCATAAAGACTCATAAAACCTTTCCCATGATCGATGATAAGTAATTTGCCAAAACCTTTTAACCAATCGGCAAACACAACCTTGCCATCGGCAATGGCTTTAACTTCACTGCCATTGCTTGATTGAATAAAAAGCCCTTTCCATGTCACATGTTTTCCTGATCTTTGGTCACCGAAACGATTGAGAAGTTTCCCACGAACTGGCAAATTGAATTGTCTTTTCGATGTATGAAACGATGAATTTGATATGGAAGCATCAGCACGTTTATTGTTTTGTATTAATTCTTTTTCTTTAGACGCTTTTTCACGTTTTTTTTCTAGCTGTTGTAAGCGAATCGCTTCATTGAGCTTACTAATAAGTTGAGTGATACGTTTCTCGTCACTGCGTAATCTGTTAATTTCGTCTTGTTGTTGAGTGATTTGACTGGATACTTGAGTCAGTAACTGTTGCTGCTTGTTTTTTTCTTGTGCTAACTGTTCTTGTTGTGATGAATATTGAGACTGTATGGCCACTATTTCTTGTTGTTTTGTCTGCTGTTTTTTAGAAAGAGTTGCAATTTCATGTTGATGATTCAATAAGCGTTGAATACTATCAGAACCTGCTAATAGCAACTGTTTGTAGTAATACTGATCTCTCAACATTTGATTGAGATTGTTTTGGCTGAAAACGGATTGCAGATGAGGGTGTTGTTTTGCTATATATTGCTGATAAAGCAATTGCTCGAGCTGATTTTGTTCTTTTTTAATAGAATTGTTTAATTGACTATGACGCATTTGGAATTGCTGTAATTCTTGATGGATCGCCTTTTCATTGATAGTAAGTTTTTGTAATTGATTCATGATATCGGCAATGACACGCTGAGTTTCTTGTAATTTGATGGTTGTGTCATGCTTAATTACTTCTTTATTAACGATATCTTTTTGTAAAGATTGGATACGTTCTTGGACTGATTTCAGTTTTTGTTGATTATCGGATAAAACTGGCCAAGAATAGAACGAGATAAGACAGCAAATACCTGCCGATATAACCAAGCGAATCTGAATCAATTGAGTTTGTGGAAAATAGCTGAAAATATTCTTGTTTATGGTTGTTGTGAAATTTGTGTAATAACAGTAAATATTTTAAGATTTTGTTTTTGCTTGGTTTGCAACGGATTGAATTGCTTGCTCAATTTCAGAGGAATTTCCTAGATAATAATTTTGAATCGGTCTTAAATTATCATCGAGTTCATAAACTAACGGAATACCCGTTGGTATGTTGCAGCTGAGTATTTCTTCCTCAGAAAAATTATTCAAGTACTGTACTAAGGCGCGTAATGAATTACCATGTGCAGCGATGATGATGCTTTTACCCGATTTCACTTGTGGTGAGATAATGGTTTCCCAATATGGTAAAAATCTTTCAACGGTATCTCGTAAGCATTCGGTCAAAGGGAGTTGGCTAACCGTCAAATCCTTATAGCGGGGATCGGAGCCTGGATAGCGACTGTCTCCTGGCGTTAAGGCAGGTGGTGTAGCGTCATACCCGCGACGCCAGATTAATACTTGTTCTTCACCGTATTGCGCAGCAATTTCTGCTTTATTTAAGCCTTGTAATGCACCGTAGTGCCTTTCATTCAAACGCCAAGTGTGCTCAATGGGAATCCACATTTGATCCATTTCATCCAGGGCAAGCCACAATGTACGAATAGCGCGCTTGAGTACAGAGGTATAGGCGATATCAAATGAATATCCAAGTTTTTTAAGGAGTTGCCCGGCGTTCTTGGCTTCTTGAATTCCTTGCGCTGTTAAATCTACATCGGTCCAGCCGGTAAATCGATTTTCTTTGTTCCAGATGCTCTCTCCATGTCTCAGGAGAACAATTTTCTTCATGGCGATATATGAGTATGAGTGGAGTGTGTTGTAATGTTTATTGTAAGTAGTAGTTCGATGGAATAAAAGCCGATTATTCTAGTATATTTTGCAATTGATTGCAGCAATCAACCAGAATTCGCTTTCAATTCGAATTCATCGCAAACATCAAATAAGACTGCGCAAACTCGTTTTGTCGATGATGAGAAGACCATGATTCTGTTGTTTCATATTATTCATTAAACAGTTATCGCAAATAAAAATAAATATTGAATGCGGAAACGATATAGATTATTAATTGGTAGACATAATGTTAATATACCAGCCCATTCAGTTTGTGAAATGAAATCTAGCGATTTTTACTTTTTGCTAAAATTAAGCTTTTAAATTATCAAAACTCTATCATTTTAATGTCATGGATCTATCTTTATTTCAAAATCAAAGTCACTTTCTCTTAAGACTCGAGAATCTAATTTTCGTGATTACAGCAGCTGTCAGCGGGTTTATGCTTTTGTGGACATTAATTTCTCAACGTGGCATCAAGGAAATTGATACCAGGGTTGCGGTACAACTGATCAACTATGAGAATGCGTTAATTGTTGATGTGCGCGATGATAGCGAGTTTGCCACTGGGCATTTACCTAACTCCAAGCATATTCCTACCGAGAAAATGGAAGAACGTTGTTCGGAGTTGGAAAAATACAAAGATAAACCCATTGTCGTGATTTATCGTGGTGGCGTGCGTTCCACTAATGCAAGTCACATACTGAGAAAAAATGGTTTCCCAAAAATTTATAATTTAATGGGTGGAATTGATGCTTGGAAAAGAGCGAATCTTCCTATTGTCAAGCGGTGAAGGGAAATCATGCCAAAGATCATTATGTATGCGACCGGTTCGTGTCCTTATTGCCGTATGGCTGAAAATTTATTGCGCTCAAAAGGCGTCGAGACAATCGAAAAAATCCGTATCGATTTAAATCCTGAGTTACGTGCAGAAATGATGACTAAAACCGGTCGTCGCACGGTTCCACAAATATATATTGGGGAAAAGCATGTGGGGGGGTATGACGATTTGTCGCTTTTGGATCGTAGTGGAGAGTTATCAACATTACTGACATAAATTCACATAACGTAAAGAAATATCATGAACAATATCTTAAATAACAATTGGATCGATAATGCAAATGAGTGAATCTACGGAGTCGCAGCAACCTACTTTCTTAATAGAAAAAATCTATGTAAAAGATCTTTCACTAGAGATCCCCCATGCACCGCAAATTTTTTTAGAAAGAGAGGCGCCTGAGATTAACATGCAGCTTGGTGGTAAGAATCAGAATTTAGGCGATGGTCTGCATGAGGTTTTGCTAACAGTCACTGTGACCGCAAAGATCAAAGATAAGATGATGTTTTTAGTAGAAGTGCAACAGGCAGGAGTTTTTCGTATTGGCAACATTTCCGAAGAAGAAATGGGACCGGTGCTTGGTATTGGCTGTCCAACTATTATATTTCCCTATTTGCGAGAAGTAGTGTCCGATACCGTAACGCGAGCAGGCTTTCCTCCTGTTATTTTAAATCCGGTTAATTTTGAAGCGATTTATCGTCAAAAGAAGCCAGAATCTGTTATGAATGGCGCTAGCCAATAAATTTAAAGATCATAAAACGTGAGGAGCAGATGAAACAATTTTCATACGCTTTAATTACTGTTTTAATGGCGTTGGGTTTGTATTTGCCAAATCATTTGCATGCTGAGATGTCGTATTTTTCCGTTGCTCAAAACGGCAGCATCATGTATGACGCACCTTCGCTGAAAGCAGGCAAGATCTATGTGGCAAGTCAATATCTTCCGGTAGAAACGATTGTGGACGTGGAAGGTTGGAGCAAGGTAAGAGATAGCAGCGGTACCCTTGCCTGGATAGAAAAGAAAGGTTTGAGTGATAAACGCTACGTTATTGTGACAGTTCCTGTTGCGAGTGTTTATCAAACGCCAGATGCCAATGCGGTATCGCTATTCCAGGCTGAACGGAATGTAGTGATGGAATGGATTGATTCTGATAATCCGGGATGGGTCAAGGTGCGACATCAGGATGGACAAACTGGATACGTTAAAAGCATTCAGGTTTGGGGTTCATGAAAATTGCGATACTGGGTGCAGGTGCATGGGGTTCAGCTTTAGCGATTAATTTATCACATCATCAGATAAATCTGTGGACAAGAGATGCCCAACATGCAGCCGAGATGGTTGCAACAAGAATCAATCGACGTTATTTACCACAATATGTACTACCGGAAACGATACAGATCACTTCTATACTTGCGGAAGCTATTGAACAAGTCGACTTTGTATTGATTTTAGTGCCAATCTCTGGTTTACGTGAAACTTTAAAAAAAATCACTGCAACACGAATCAAATTGCCATTGCTGTGGGGGTGTAAGGGATTTGAATCAGATACGTCGCTATTGCCGCACCAAATCCTGCAACAGGAATGTCCTGATTTGTCATCATGTTCGGGCGTGTTATCTGGGCCCAGCTTCGCAGACGAAGTTGCGCGAAACCTGCCGACTGCGTTAACACTCGCATCCAAAGACCTCCAATTTTCTCAGCAGATGGCTTCTTATCTGCATAGTGCCAAGTTGCGAATTTATACCAGTCAAGATGTGATTGGGGTAGAAATTGGCGGTGCAATAAAGAATGTGATCAGCATTGCGGCAGGAATTTCAGATGGACTTGGGTATGGCAATAATGCACGTGCGGCTTTGATTACTCGAGGGTTATCGGAAATCACACGATTAGGACTGAAATTAGGCGGTGATTTGAAAACCTTTATGGGATTGACTGGAGTCGGCGATTTGATTTTAACTAGCACAGGCCAGTTGTCGCGCAATCGTCAAGTAGGCTTGATGCTAGCAGAGGGAAAATCTATCGATGCTATTCTAGACCAACTGGGTCATGTTGCAGAAGGTGTGCATACGGCACAATCAGTATTGCAGTTGAGTAATCGATTAAAAGTTGAAATGCCGATCACACAGGCAGTGTGCAGTATCATTCATGAAGGGGTATCTCCTCGTTTGGCCGTAGAAGTGTTGTTAAATCGCGAACAGAAAAGTGAGATTTATTAGTTTTGACAAACTTTCGGTAATACTTTAAATTATTAACATAACCTTATGATATATATCAATAATATTTTTTTTTGTAAAAGTATGTGTAGCGAAGTCAAAAAAAAGATTGATAAATCATGCGACTGAGGGATGTTAATTTTCTTGACCAAGTCCTAATGGCTTGATATAAGTGCGTTTGCAGTATTTGCTTGTGATTTTATTACCATTAACTTTGAAGGGGAGTGTTTATGAACAAATCCGAACTCATTGAAGCTATCGCAAAATCGGCTAAACTTTCTAAAGCTGCCGCTGGAAGTGCCTTGGATGGAGCATTGTCTGCAATAAAAGGAGCGCTCAAAAAGAACGACAGTGTAACATTGGTCGGATTTGGCACTTTTAAAGTGGGTGCACGGGCTGCTCGTACTGGTCGTAATCCTCGTACAGGTGCTGCTATCAAAATTAAGGCAGCAAAGGTTCCAAAATTCAGTGCTGGTAAAGCGCTAAAAGATGCAGTAAACTAGCGCACTTTGCAACTGGGTGCTTAGCTCAGCTGGTAGAGCGTCGCCCTTACAAGGCGAATGTCGGCGGTTCGATCCCGTCAGCACCCACCAGTTAGAATTGTCACATAAGTGACCAAAATTATAGCTATTGGGAGTGGTAGTTCAGTTGGTTAGAATACCGGCCTGTCACGCCGGGGGTCGCGGGTTCGAGTCCCGTCCACTCCGCCACGGATTTCGTTCTTCTTGGAAGTTTCGTATTTCATTTAAACTATTTTTATTTTGTTAGGTTTGATTCGTGTTTGATTTTGTCAATCGCAAGAAACGTATTGTTCAAATCATTATGGCATTAGCGATATTGCCATTTTTGTTTTGGGGAGTGGAATCGTATCGCGACAAAGGTGACGATGGATTTGTCGCTATTGTTGCCGGAGAGAAAGTTTCCCGTCGCGAGTATGAGCAAGCATTGCGAGATCACCATGAACGAATGCGTGCAATGCTGGGTGCTAATTTTGACAGCTCAATGTTGGATAACTTTGAAGTAAAAAACTCGGTATTGGAACGATTGGTACAACAGCGTTTACTGCAATCTGAAGCAGAAAAGAACGGTTTTGTTGTCTTGGATTCACAATTAATCAAAACGTTGCGTGAAGTTCAAGCATTTCAAAAAGATGGCAAATTTTCTAAACAGCAGTATGAAGAGTTGCTGCGTGCACAAGGATTGACGCCAGCAATTTTTGAATCACGCGTGCGTAAAGAACTAATGCTGCAACAATTGATGGATGGGTACAGCGAGCATGCTTTTGCTCCGAGTGCTGTAGCTAAAAAAGTATCCTATTTAAGCGAAGTGCAACGCGAAATTAATCGATCTGTTATTAAAGCAGAGCAATTTGTTTCGGAAATGCAACCATCTGAGACCGAAATACAAGCTTATTACGATAAAAATAAAGAGAGCTTCCGCTTACTTGAGCGTGCGCGGATTGAATATGTCGTGTTATCGCTGGCCAATGTGGCAAAAAAAGAGATAATTAGCGACGAAGCTATCGAAGCTTATTTTACAGAGCATCAAAACGATTTTTCTCAGCCTGAAGAACGTAAAGCAAGTCATATTCTTATCAGTGTTGCTGCCGATGCATCAGAAGAAACAAAGGGAGCTGCTCGTGAGAAAGCACAAAAAGCTTTGGATCGAGTCAAGCAGAATCCTGAGCAATTTGCAGAAATAGCAAAAGAGACTTCGGATGATCCTGGGTCGGCCAGTCGAGGGGGTGATCTTGGTTTTTTTGGTCGCGGTGTTATGGTGAAATCATTTGAAGATAAGATTTTCTCCATGCAATTAAACGAGATTAGCGATATCGTCGAAACTGATTTTGGCTTTCATATTATTCAATTGACTGATATTAAATTGGAAAAGAAACCTGATTTAAAAGAAATTCGTGAGCAGATTGAGCAACAATTAAAAACACAGGCTGCTAGTAAAATTTTTGGGGAATTTTCTGAAGATTTCAGTAACATGGTTTATGAGCAAAATGAGAATCTTCAATCTGTGGCGGATAAATTTGGTTTGACCATTGAGAAAAGTGATTGGATATCCAAGGATAAAGCTGAGCCTCAGATACTGGCAAATGACAAATTACGATCAGCAATATTTTCAAGTGACAATATTACTAATCAAAAAAATACCGAAGCCATAGAAGTTGAACCCGATACCTTTGTTTCAGCGCGTGTTATCGAGCATCAACCTGAAATAACTCAATCGCTTGAAGTAGTGAAGGATCAAGTGATCGGGGCATTAAAAAAACGAATGTCAGAAGCCAAAGCACTTGAAGTGGGACAAAATAAATTGAAACAACTTCAAACGTCCCCATCTAGTGATGTTCAAGACATTACTTGGGATGACGCTAAATCGGTTTCATATATGCAATCGCAAGGATTGGGTAATGAAGAATTGCGTGCTATTTTTAAAGCGGATACCAAGAAATTACCTACCTATGTTGGTTTAGAAAATCCGGACGGATTTACTTTGATTCGAATCAATAAGATTATCGATCCGAGCGATAAAGATAAAGAAAAATTTGATGCTTTCAAAAAGCAGTTACAGCAAATGATCACACAAGAAGAAACGGGTGCTTATTTAGCCGCAATTAGAAAGCAGTACGAAGTGAAAATTAATCAAGACTTTTAATTAAAAAACCTCTAAGCTAACGCTATTCAGGGGTTTTTATATCGAAAGCAACCGTATTAAAGCCCGCATCAACATAGGTAATTTCCCCTGTAATTCCGCTGGCCAAATCACTGCATAAAAAAGCAGCTGTATTGCCAACTTCCTCAGTAGTAACGTTGCGTCGTAGCGGTGAGATTTTTTCGGTATAGCCTAATAATTTGCTAAAATCACCTATCCCTGCTGCGGCTAAGGTTTTAATCGGGCCGGCAGAAATAGCGTTTACTCGAATACCCTTGGGGCCTAGGCTAGAGGCCATGAAACGTACATTGGCTTCGAGACTGGCTTTCGCCAATCCCATCACGTTATAATTCGGCATTACGCGTACTGCGCCTAAATAACTCAGAGTTAAAAGCGCTGCGTTCCTATTTTCCATCAAAGGCAACGCCGCTTTTGCAAGCGCAGAAAAACTGTAAGAACTGATATCGTGAGCAATACGAAATGACTCGCGATCAACACTTTCTAAATAGTCGCCAGAAAGGGAGTGACGGGGTGCAAATGCGATGGAATGCACGATGCCATCTAGCCCTTGCCAGTGTTGTTTAAGATTATCAAAACAGGTTGCAATTTCATCGTCGCTTGCGACATCACAAGGAAATAATAATGTGGAATTGAATTCAGCCGCCAATTTTTCTACTCGACCCCGTAGTTCTTCACCTTGATAAGTGAATGCTAATAGTGCGCCTTCCCGTTTCATTGCTTTGGCAATGCCGTAAGCGATAGAGCGATTGCTGAGGAGGCCTGTGATGAGTATTTGTTTGTTGGCGAGAAATCCCATGAAATTTCCTTTATTATCGATTATGCAGCGTTATTATAGCTGATGTACGGCGAATTGAGGTTTTCAAAACGGTATCCATTCAAATCGAGTGTGAGGATTCGGAGGGGAAGCAACTAGAGAAATATCATGATGATTAAAAAAAATTATTTCTATTTTAGTAAAATAATTCTTATTGCTATTGGAATGAGTGGCCTATTGTTATTGTCTTCATGTGAATTCAGTGCTTGGAATAACCCTTATTCGCAAAATGATGTCGAGCAAAATGTTTTATATAGCGTGTTTAGTGAACGACCCAAACATCTCGATCCCGTGCAATCCTACAGTTCTAGCGAAATTCAATTTACCGCGCAGATTTATGAGCCACCGTTGCAGTATCATTATCTAAAACGTCCTTTTTCGCTCATTCCGGCCACTGCAACAGGGCTACCAACCATAGAGTATCTGGATGAGAACGGAAATTTTCTTACCGATAATGATGCCGTCGAAAAAGTAGCTTATAGCATTTATCAAATTTCAATTTTGCCAGGAATTTTGTATCAACCGCATCCCGCATTTGCTAAAGATGCTCAAGGTCACTGGCTCTATCATCAACTGAATGAGCAAGAAATTGCCGAAATTTCTACCCCGGCTGATTTTGCACAAACCGGAACGCGTGAGTTAACAGCGGAAGATTATGTCTATCAAATTAAACGTCTAGCTCATCCCAGATTGCATTCGCCCATTTTTGAACTGATGGCTGATTATATTGTTGGATTAAGGGAATATGCCGCGTTGCTAAAGCAGATTGATTCAAGCACGCTGCCGGACAATTACTTGGACTTAAGAAAATATTCATTATCTGGTGTCGAAATCGTGGATAGGTATACCTATCGCATTAAGATAAAAGGTAAATATCCTCAATTTGTTTATTGGCTGGCAATGCCTTTTTTCGCCCCAATTCCTTGGGAAGTGGATTTGTTATATTCGCATCCGGGTTTGATAAAAAAGAATTTGACTTTGGACTGGTATCCGGTTGGAACGGGTCCTTATATGTTGACAGAAAATAATCCAAATCTACGCATGGTGTTAGAGAAAAACCCAATTTTTCATGAAGAACGATACCCGGCTGATGGGATGCCTGGTGATGAAGAAAAAGGATTGTTAGAAGACGCCGGTAAGAAATTACCTTTGATTGATAAAGTAATTTTTACGCGTGAAAAAGAAAATATTCCCCGCTGGAATAAGTTTTTGCAAGGATATTATGATGCAGCAGGCATTGGTTCGGATAGTTTTGACCAAGCCGTACAATTGACTGGACAGGGTGAAGCGGTGGTCACAGAAGAAATGGCCAAGCAAGGTATTCGCTTGGAAACAACAATCGCTGCTTCTACTTATTATATGGGTTTCAATATGTTAGATCCGGTTGTTGGAGATGGTGGTAGTGATGTCAAAGATCGTGAAGCAGCAAGAAAATTACGGCAGGCGATTGCGATTGCAGTTGATTATGAAGAATTCATTTCGATTTTTGCGAACGGCCGTGGATTAGCGGCGCATGGTCCCATTGCGCCTGGCATTATAGGGCATCGCGAAGGACAGGCAGGCATGAATCCGGTCGTTTACGATTGGGTCGATGGTCAGCCCAAGAGGAAATCAATCGAAGTCGCTAAGAAGCTCTTATCCGAAGCTGGATATCCGAATGGCATTAATCAAAAAAATGGTGCCCCGCTGATGCTGTATTACGATGTGACTGCGCGTAGTGCAGATGATAAATCGAAGTTGGATTGGATGCGTAAGCAATTTCAAAAGCTTAATATACAACTGATCGTTCGTAGTACTGACTACAACCGATTTCAAGACAAGATTCGTAAAGGAAATGCACAAATCTTTGAATGGGGCTGGAATGCAGATTATCCGGACGCCGAAAACTTTTTATTTTTATTGTATGGTCCGCAACGGAAAGTCGGCAATAGTGGAGAGAACGCTGCGAATTATGATAATGATGAATATAATCAACTGTTCGAGAAGATGAAAAATATGAATAATGGTTCGCAAAGGCAACAGATCATTGATCGAATGGTGGATATATTACGTAACGATGCTCCTTGGTTATGGGGGTATCATCCGAAAGATTTCGGTTTGTATCATGCATGGTATCAAAATGTGAAACCTAATCGCATTTCCAACAATACAATGAAATATTTCAAAATCGATGGCGAATTAAGGCAAAAAAAACAGCGCGAATGGAATGCGCCAGTGATTGCGCCTATCTTGGTATTTAGCATATTGCTATTGGCGGTCAGTGTTCCCGCCATAACAGCTTTTCGACGTCGAGAAAGAAGCGCTGCAGTCTAATGATTATTCTACTCAGTTCGTCAGCGGAAATAAGCGGTCATGTTTGATTATGTGATCCGGCGTATTTTCTACGCGATTCCAATTTTGATTGGTGTGAATTTGATTACCTTTGTGCTGTTTTTTGTCGTGAATACGCCAGATGATATGGCACGTATGCAATTGGGTATTAAGCATGTGACACCTGAGGCGATTGAAAAATGGAAATCAGATAAAGGTTACGATAAGCCATTATTATTTAATGAAAAAGAAGAAATCTTGGGACGTAAATTAACGAATACAATTTTTTTTGAAAAATCGTTGGCAATGTTCTTGTTTGATTTTGGTCAAGCAGACGATGGCCGCGATATTGCTCAAGAAATGAAATCGCGTATGTTGCCGAGCTTAATGGTTGCAATTCCAGTTTTTTTTCTTGGATTGTTCGCCTATGTTAGTTTTGCGTTGTTGATGGTTTTTTTTCGTGCGACCTACATTGATTTCTGGGGCGTGGTTTTGTGTATCGCTTTGATGTCGATTTCTGGTTTGTTTTATATTATTTCTGGCCAGTTTTTATTAGGAAAGTTATGGCACTTAGTGCCAATTTCTGGTTATGGGAATGGAGTAGATATTGGTAAATTTTTAATATTGCCTGTAATGATAGGAATATTGAGTAGTGCAGGATCAAGCACTCGTTGGTATCGCACGATTTTTTTGGAGGAAATGAATAAAGAGTACGTGCGCACAGCTCGGGCTAAAGGATTAACTGAGTATTTGGTGCTGTTTAAACATGTTTTAAGAAATGCGATGATTCCAATTTTAACTGGGGCCGTCGCAGTCGTACCATTACTTTTCATGGGAAGTTTGTTAATCGAATCATTTTTTGGCATTCCAGGACTCGGTAGTTATACTATCGACGCAATTAATTCTCAGGATTTTGCAGTTGTTCGATCGATGGTGTTTTTGGGATCAATGCTTTATATCGTCGGCCTTATTTTGACGGATATATCGTATACTTTGGCCGATCCTCGCATCCGTTTGAATTAGTAACAGAAAAGAGACTTATTTTGCTATTAAATTGAATATTAATGGTTCATATCTATATCGTTGTCTCACTATCCGATTGACTTATAGCGGTAAAATATTCATAATCCGCAGTTTCGCTTGGAGGGGTTCCCGAGCGGTCAAAGGGATCAGACTGTAAATCTGACGGCTCTGCCTTCGAAGGTTCGAATCCTTCCCCCTCCACCAAGTTGAATGAATAGACGAATTAATGCGAGCCATATAGATTATTGGTGAATTTGTATGTTTCGATGTGCGGGCTGTAATGGCTACATATATGATGCGAAGATAGTGCGGGTGTAGCTCAATGGTAGAGCAGAAGCCTTCCAAGCTTACGATGAGGGTTCGATTCCCTTCACCCGCTCCAGTGTTTTTTGTGTGCCGAAAACAGTATGATTGTATTGCAAAAAATGATGAAGCGTTAAGTGTTTTATTAAGTGATGCTTGCCCATGTAGCTCAGTGGTAGAGCACTCCCTTGGTAAGGGAGAGGTCACCAGTTCAATCCTGGTCATGGGCTCCATAGGACGGTTTGTACAGTTAATTAAAGAGAATTAAAGTAAGTATAAGGGGAACGGATCATGGCGAAGAGTAAATTTGAGAGGTCGAAGCCACACGTGAATGTAGGGACGATAGGTCATGTGGATCATGGTAAGACGACGCTGACTGCGGCGATTACGACGATATTGACAAAGAAATTTGGTGGCGAGGCGAAGAGTTACGCGCAGATTGATTCGGCCCCAGAGGAACGAGCACGTGGTATTACGATTAATACAGCGCACGTAGAATATGAGACGGCGAATCGTCATTACGCGCATGTGGATTGTCCTGGTCATGCGGACTATGTTAAGAATATGATTACGGGTGCTGCGCAAATGGACGGCGCTATATTAGTCGTATCGGCTGCGGATGGCCCTATGCCACAAACACGCGAGCACATATTGCTGGCTCGTCAAGTGGGTGTTCCCTACATCATTGTTTTCATGAACAAAGCAGACATGGTGGATGATGCGGAGTTGATCGAGTTAGTGGAAATGGAAATTCGCGAATTGTTGTCGAAATATGAATTTCCAGGCGATGACACACCTATTATCATAGGATCAGCTCTCAAGGCTTTGGAAGGAGACACAAGTGATATAGGTGAAGGCGCGATTCTGAAGTTAGCGGAAGCATTGGATAGTTATATACCGCAACCGGAGCGAGCAATTGATGGAGCCTTCATTATGCCGGTGGAAGACGTTTTCTCGATTTCTGGACGCGGCACGGTGGTGACTGGTCGGGTAGAAAGAGGGATAATCAAGGTCGGTGAAGAGATTGAGATTGTTGGTATCAAACCTACGATAAAGACAGTTTGCACGGGTGTAGAGATGTTTCGCAAACTACTTGATCAAGGTCAGGCTGGCGATAATGTTGGTATATTGTTACGTGGTACGAAGCGTGAAGAAGTGGAACGTGGTCAAGTGTTGGCGAAGCCTGGTAGCATATCACCGCACACCAAATTTACGGCAGAGATTTATGTGTTGAGTAAAGAAGAGGGGGGTAGACATACACCGTTTTTCCCTGGGTATCGGCCGCAGTTTTATTTTAGGACAACGGACGTGACGGGAGCGATTGAATTACCTGCAGGAACCGAGATGGTGATGCCTGGAGATAATGTATCGGTGACGGTTAATTTGATCGCACCGATTGCGATGGAAGAAGGGTTGCGTTTTGCGATACGTGAGGGTGGCAGAACCGTTGGTGCCGGCGTCGTTGCAAAGATTATTGAATAAATTTTCTACATAAATTTTATCTAGTGTTAAGTGTATAGGATCAATTGAATTGGGATACTTAAATTAGTATATGCAAAATCAGAAAATAAGAATTCGTCTCAAAGCTTTTGATTATCGTCTCATTGATAAGTCGGCGTTGGAGATTGTTGAAACTGCAAAACGAACTGGAGCCGTTGTTAAAGGCCCGGTTCCATTACCTACTCGAATAGAACGTTTTGACGTTTTGCGCTCTCCGCATGTTAATAAAACCTCGCGTGATCAATTTGAAATTAGAACGCACTTGAGATTGATGGACATCATTGATCCTACTGACAAAACGGTAGATGCTTTAATGAAATTGGATTTGCCAGCCGGTGTAGATGTAGAAATTAAATTATAGAATTTAAATAATCTCTATAAAAAGAAATCGATGATGCTAATTAGATTAATCTATTGAAATTAGAAGATAAGAAAATGAGTCTGGGATTAATTGGTGAAAAAGTTGGAATGACGCGAATATTTTCTGAAGCAGGAAATAGTTTGCCTGTTACGGTCATAGATGTTTCAAATAATCGTGTGACTCAGGTCCGAAATAAAGAAAGCGATGGATACGTTGCAGTTCAATTGGCTTTTGGAAGAGGCAAGTCTAGTCGATCTACTAAATCCATTCAAGGGCATTACGCGAAGGCAGGCGTTGAAATAGGAAGTACTCTAAAAGAATTTCGAATGGATGGTAGTCAAGAGTTGGATTCATTGACCGTCGGTCAGTTAATGAATATTAATGATACATTCAAGGTAGGACAAAAAGTTGATGTGACTGGAATATCTATAGGTAAAGGTTATGCGGGGGTTATAAAGCGTCATAATTTTTCGTCTAACAGAGCCAGTCACGGAAACTCTAAGGCGCATAAAAAACCAGGATCTATCGGGATGGCCCAAGATCCCGGACGAGTTTTCCCCGGAAAACGTATGTCGGGACATTTAGGTAATGTGAAAAAAACGATACAAAATCTTGAGATTTTAAAAATAGATAGTGAGAGAAATCTACTATTGATTAAGGGAGCGATACCAGGGCACAAAGGTGGTTGTGTTGTGGTGAGGCCGAGCGTAAAAGCTGTATAGTCGTAACGCGTTATAACCAATAAAAAATTGAGTAGTGATAAGGTATATAAATAATGGAACTCAGGCTTCTCAATAAAGAGAATCAATCTGCTAATGTTGTTGTATCGGATGCTCTTTTTAACAAAGATTACAATGAGGGACTTGTCCATCAGTTGGTAACTTCTTACTTGTCAAATGCCCGTTTAGGTACCAGAGCGCAAAAAGGAAGATCTGATATAGCAAAGTCGACTAAAAAGCCTTGGAGACAAAAAGGTACGGGTAGAGCTCGTGCAGGTATGGCTTCGAGTCCACTTTGGCGAGGCGGAGGGAAAATATTTCCCAATAGTCCGGCTGAGAATTTCAAGAAAAAAATTAATAAGAAGATGTATAAGATTGGTATGTGTGTCATCCTATCTCAGCTTATTAGGGACGAAAGGTTATTAGTCATTGACGAGTTTTCTGTTGCGACTCATAAAACTAAAGAGTTAATTGATAAACTCAAAAAAAATGAATTGAGCAAAGTCCTTATTGTTACTCATGAATTAGATGACAATTTGTATTTGTCGTCTAGAAATATTCCGGATGTTTGGATTACAGAGCCCAGTTATGTAGATCCGGTAAGTTTGTTGAAGTTTGACAAAACCCTTGTAACATTGCAGGGAATAAAAAAATTTGAGGAAATTCTTTCATGAAGGATACACATTTAGAAAGCGAGAGATTATTAAAGATAATATTGTCTCCTCATGTGTCGGAAAAATCTACTTTTTTGGGTGAAAAGCATAATCAAACAGTATTTCGCGTGATAGTAGATGCAAGTAAAAATGAAATAAAATCTGCAGTGGAATTGTTGTGGAAAGAGCAAAAAATTGAAGTAGAAAAAGTTACGACGATTAATGTAAAAGGTAAAAGTAAAAGATTTGGTCGTTTTATGGGCAAGAGAAAGGATTGGAAAAAAGCTATTGTCAGTATTAAAAATGGCCAAGATCTAAATTTTGCCAATTTCACAAATGTAGAGATTAAGTAATATGGCATTAGTTAAATTGAGACCAACGTCACCTGGTCGGCGATCAGTCGTAAGGGTTATTAATGAAGAGTTGCATAAAGGATCACCTCATAAGGCTCTAGTTGAAAGTCAATCTAAAACGGCTGGGCGTAATAATTATGGGCGTATCACCACACGTCATCGTGGAGGTGGTCATAAGCAGCATTATCGAATTATTGATTTTAAAAGAAATAAAACCGAAATTTTAGGAACTGTTGAGCGTAAAGAGTATGATCCGAATCGAACGGCAGCAATCGCTTTGATATGCTATAAAGATGGCGAAAGAAGATATATTATTTTGCCTAAAGGATTGAATGTCGGAGACCAAATTTCTAGTGGCGACCATGCAGAAATAAAACCTGGTAATGCTTTGCCATTGCGAAGCATCCCAGTTGGCACAATCGTACACTGTGTTGAGTTACAGCCTGGCAAAGGTGCACAACTAGCACGGTCGGCTGGAACATCAGTGCAGTTACAAGCTCGAGAAGGTAGTTATGCGCAGCTTAAACTTCGGTCGGGAGAGATTCGAAAAGTTCATGTTAATTGCTATGCAACCATTGGCGAAGTTGGAAATGCGGAACATAATTTGAGATCTATTGGAAAGGCTGGTGCAGTAAGATGGCGAGGAATTCGCCCAACGGTTAGAGGTGTTGCCATGAATCCTATTGATCATCCTCACGGCGGGGGGGAAGGTAGAACTTCTGCCGGTAGACACCCTGTTAGTCCGTGGGGTGTGCCAGCAAAAGGTTATAGGACGCGCAAAAATAAAAGAACAGAAACTATGATAGTTCGTCGCAGATATTCTAAAAAAGGATAACCATAAATGCCTCGTTCAGTAAAAAAAGGACCTTATGTTGATGCTCATTTGTTCAATAAGATAAGGAAGGCTCAAGAAACGAGCGATAAGCGTCCAATTAAAACTTGGTCACGCCGTTCTACGATTCTTCCGGATTTTATTGGACTTACAGTGTCGGTGCATAATGGAAAGCAACATATTCCAGTTTTTGTCACTGAAAATATGGTTGGACATAAGTTTGGTGAATTTTCCTTAACGCGTACCTTTAAAGGACATGCTGGCGATAAAAAAGCGACAGCTAAATAAGACAGAGACGGCAATGGAAACAACAGCGATTTTAAAAGGCGTTCGTTTATCAGCACAAAAAGGACGTTTGGTGGCTGATCAAATCAGAGGTCTTTCGGTTGAAAATGCCTTAAGTATTTTAAAATTTAGCCCTAAAAAAGGCTCCGCTATTATTAAAAAGCTTTTAGATTCGGCTATAGCAAACGCTGAACACAACGATGGCGCAGATATTGACGAACTAAAAATTTCTAAAATATTAGTAGATCGAGGCACTTTAATGAAAAGAACAAGTGCTCGTGCAAAAGGAAGAGGTAATAGAATAACAAAGCCTACCTGTCATATTGAATTAACAGTAAGCGATGATAGTGATATGAATCGTGCTAAAAAGGGTGTTAGCTGATGGGTCAAAAAATTAATCCGGTTGGATTTCGATTGTCAGTACAAAAAAATTGGCTATCGAGATGGTATGCAAACAGCAATAACTTTTCTACTATGCTGAATGAAGACATTAAAGTCAGAGCATTTTTGAGTGAAAAACTAAAAAATGCATCGGTCGGTAAGGTATTGATAGAAAGACCATCAAAAAATGCAAGAATCACTATTTTTAGTTCTCGACCTGGTATTGTGATAGGAAAAAAGGGCGAAGATATTGAAATTCTGAGATCAGAATTACAAAAAAGAATGGGTATTCCTGTTCATGTCAATATAGAAGAAATACGAAAACCCGAATTAGATGCGCAGCTTATCGCGGATAACATAGCACAACAATTAGAGAAAAGAATTATGTTTCGCCGTGCTATGAAACGTGCTATGCAAAATGCAATGAGATTAGGTGCGCAAGGAATAAAGATTATGAGTTCAGGTAGATTAAACGGAATTGAGATTGCCCGAACTGAGTGGTATAGAGAAGGGAGAGTTCCTTTGCATACGCTGCGAGCCGATTTAGATTATGCAACCTCTGAGGCTCATACAACCTACGGAATTATTGGGATAAAAGTTTGGATTTTTAAAGGTGAAATTTTAGGTAGAGATGATTTTGCTTCTCAAAATGTTTCATTACTCGATAATGAGAAAAAGAAAGCATTTAAAAAACCTACTTCACAAGTTTATAGTAAATCAAATGCTGGAAATTTAAAGAATTCATCAGATATTGATGCTGTTCCTGTTAGTGAAAAACAAGATGAGATCAGTGAAAAGTCAAAAAAACAATTAAGTTCTGGGGATAAGAATGCTTCAACCAGCTCGAACTAAATTTAGAAAACAGCAAAAGGGTAGAAACACTGGAGTAGCTACTCGTGCTACAAAAGTCAGTTTTGGTGAATTCGGCCTTAAAGCAACAGAAAGAGGACGAATAACTGCCAGGCAGATTGAGGCTGCTCGTCGTGCCATGACTCGGTACATAAAAAGAGGTGGGCGTATTTGGATTAGAATTTTTCCAGACAAACCTATTTCGAGTAAACCTGCTGAGGTAAGGATGGGTAATGGGAAAGGAAATCCAGAATATTATGTTGCTGAAATTAAACCAGGCAAAATGCTCTATGAAATGGATGGAGTTAACGAAGAATTGGCACGAGAAGCGTTTAGACTGGCTGCGGCTAAATTGCCTATTAAAACAACATTTATGATCAGACAACTTGGTGGATAACATTCATAATGAAAGCTGCTGAATTAAGAAATAAAGAGATACCTGAACTCAATAAGGAACTTATCTCATTACTAAAAACGCATTTTGTGTTAAGAATGCAATTGGCAACGCAACAGCTATCAAATAACACAAAAATTAAAATGATAAAAAAAGATATTGCTAGAGTAAAAACTGTTATTACTGAAAAAACTAAAAACCATGACAACTGAAAAACTTCATCGTACATTAAACGGCAAAGTTACTAGTGATAAGATGACTAAAACTGTCACGGTATTAGTTGAGAGAAAGTTGAAGCATCCACTTTATGGAAAATATATTGTGCGCTCTAAAAAATATCATGCACACGTGGATGAAGATGGCCAATATGGTATTGGTGATAGCGTTATTATTGAAGAATGTAAACCTATTTCAAAAACTAAAGCATGGAAGGTAGTGGGTTTATTAAATAAATCAGGTATTCATAGTTGACTTTTGATTTGTTTATCCAATTTGAATTGGTTTGATTGTTTTTAATTGAGAAATTAAGAGTTACTATATGATCCAGATGCAAACAATATTAAAAGTCGCTGATAATACTGGCGCAAAGTCTATTATGTGCATAAAAGTTCTCGGGGGCTCTAAGAAACAATATGCTGAGATAGGTGATGTGATTAAAGTCAGTATAAAAGACGCTGCACCGCGTGGACGCGTTAAGAAAGGTGAAGTTTATAATGCGGTAATTGTTAGAACCGCCAAGGGTGTAAGACGTATAGATGGATCTTTATTAAAGTTTGATGATAATGCTGCAGTTTTATTAAATAATAAATTAGAGCCAATCGGAACACGTATATTTGGACCAGTTACTAGAGAATTACGAAATGCACGTTTTATGAAAATTGTTTCTCTGGCACCTGAAGTTTTGTAACGATATATAAAGAAGCTATGAAAAAATTGAGAAAAGGTGATGACGTAATCGTTCTTTCTGGGAAGGATAAAGGAAAAAGGGGGGCGATTATTAAAGTAAATAGTGATGATTATGTCGTAGTGCAAGGAGTGAATTTGGTAAAAAAACATCAAAAACCGAATCCTTCCAGTGGTGCGCAGGGCGGAATCATCGATAAAGAGATGCCTATTCATATTTCGAATCTCGCTATTTATAATTTTTCTTCAAAAAAAGCTGATCGTGTTGGTTTTAAGATTAATGAAAACAAAGAAAAGATTCGAATTTATAAATCATCTGGTGAAATGATTGGAACGCAATCTTAACGATCAGATTTAATTTTTCCATAATATATGACTACTCGCTTACAAGAATTTTATCGTCAAACTGTTACGAAGCAGTTGATTGAACAGTTTAAATACAAAAGTGTGATGGAAGTTCCTAAAATCACCAAGATAACTCTTAATATAGGATTAGGGGAAGCGACAACAGACAAAAAAGTTGTTGAGCTTGCTTTGGGTGATTTGAAGAAAATAGCAGGTCAACAGCCTGTTGTTACTAGAGCAAAAAAATCAATCGCTACTTTTAAAGTAAGGGATGGTTATCCGATTGGTTGTATGGTTACATTGCGTCGAAAAAGAATGTATGAGTTTCTTGATAGACTCATAACAATTGCTATTCCAAGAATTAGAGATTTTCGTGGTATTTCAGGAAAATCCTTTGATGGTAGAGGGAATTATAATATGGGTATTAAAGAGCAAATTATATTTCCTGAGATTGAGTATGATAAAATAGACGCTCTAAGAGGTATGAATATTTCGATAACGACGACAGCAAAGAGTGATAGCGAAGCTAAAGCATTGCTCTCTGCGTTCAGTTTTCCGTTTAAAAATTGAGAATAAGATGGCTAAACTGGCTATTACAAATAGAAATTTAAAACGACAAAAAATTGTTGCTAAGTATCAATCTTTGCGTAAATCACTTCTTGAAAAAATAAATAATCTTAATCTTGAGGATAAAGAAAGATTTGAGGCTAGATTAAGTTTTCAAAAACTACCGAGAGATTCTAGTCCTGTACGTATAAGAAATAGGTGTACATTAACAGGAAGACCACGCGGTGTTTATTCTAAGTTTGGATTAGGTCGAAGCAAACTTAGAGATATCGCGATGAGTGGGAAAATTCCAGGAATCATCAAAGCGAGTTGGTAACTTTTAATAAGTCGAATTGATAAATAATAGGGTGTGAAAAAATAGTATGAGCATGAGTGATCCTATTGCGGATATGTTAACACGCATAAGAAATGCGCAATTAGTTGAGAAAAAAGAAGTTAACGTACCAAATTCGAAAATAAAATTGGCTATAGTCAAAGTGTTAAAAGAAGAAGGCTATATTGACAATTATAGAGTCAATCAACTTGATAATAGTAAGAAAAGTGAAATAGTCATTACGTTGAAATACTATTTAGGTGACCCTGTTATTGAGAGCGTAGTTCGCATCAGCAAACCTGGGTTAAGACAATATAAGTCAAGTTTAAAATTGACTAATGTAACAAATGAAATGGGTATCGCGATTGTGACAACTTCTAAAGGGGTAATGACGGCGCGTAATGCTCGTCAAATGGGAGTGGGCGGTGAGCTTTTGTGTACGGTTGTGTAAAGGATAATTGGAATGTCACGAGTAAGTAATAACCCGATTTCTGTTCCTAAAAATGTGGAGATCACTATCACGGGGTCTGAAGTGACCGTAAAAGGGCCTTTAGGAATCTTAAAGAGACCGATTGAAAGCACTGTTGCATTGGAATTAATCGATGATCATATAAAAATTAAAGCAACGGATGTCACTAAATTTTCTAATGCTATGTCTGGTACCGTTCGCGCTTTATTAGCAAACATGGTAAAGGGTGTTTCTGAAGGTTTTGAGAAGAAATTGACTTTGGTTGGAGTGGGGTATCGTGCGCAAGCTGCTGCTCAAAAAGTTAATTTATCATTAGGTTTTTCTCATCCTGTGGATTATGAAGTGCCAATTGGCATTAAAATTGAAACGCCAAGTCAAACTGAAATTATTATTAAGGGTATTGATAAGCAAAAGGTAGGGCAGACAGCTGCTGAGATTCGTGCATATCGTCAACCTGAGCCATATAAGGGTAAAGGAATAAGATATTCAGATGAAGTTATCGTTCTTAAAGAAACTAAGAAAAAATAAGTTGGCGAACTGATCATGCAAAATTTAAAACAAAAGAGAATTAGACGCTCCAAAGAAACGAGAAAAAGAATTGCGCTCATCGGTTCAGTGCGTTTGACAGTCCATCGTACAAATTCTCATATTTATGCACAATTAATTGATGATAAAAAAGGTAATACGATTGCGAGCGCATCCACTTTAGAAGAAGATATGCGTAAACAACTTTCAACGGGCAGTAATATTACCGCTGCTATAAATGTTGGAAAGAGAATTGCTGAAAAAGCATTAAATATCGGAGTTCGCGACATTGCTTTTGATCGGTCTGGCTACAAGTATCATGGTCGAATTAAAGCTTTAGCTGATGCTGCTAGAGAAGGTGGTCTCAAATTTTAGAAAAAAAGGTGTTGCAAAATGGTCAAAGTAAGTAAAACAGCTGATAAAGTGGTAACTGAGGAAGGCGGAAGTGCAAGAGATGATTTGCGTGAAAAAATGGTCGCAATTAATCGGGTTACTAAGGTTGTCAAAGGTGGTCGGATATTGGGATTTTCTGCGTTGACTGTAGTAGGAGATGGCGAAGGCAGTGTTGGAATGGGTAAAGGGAAGTCCAGAGAAGTTCCAGTAGCCGTGCAAAAAGCTATGGATGAAGCTCGTAAGAAAATGATAAAAATAAAATTAAAAAATGGAACCATTTATCATCCAGTTGTAGGAACTCATGATGCCGCCAAGGTTTATATGCAACCAGCACCTGAAGGCACTGGAATTATAGCAGGTGGACCAATGCGGGCTATTTTTGAAGTGATGGGAATGACCAATATTCTCGCAAAATGTATTGGATCAACTAATCCATATAATGTTGTTAGAGCGACATTGAATGGATTGAACTCAATTCATTCACCTTCATATATTGCCGCTAAGCGTGGAAAAAGTGTTAAAGAGATTTTGGGAAATGATTAATCATGAGTGATAAGAAAAATAAAGTAATTACTATTACTTTAATTCGCAGCACTATTGGTGTGAAAAAATCTCATCGTGAAACTGTTCGTGGCTTGGGACTCAGAAAAATAAATAGCTCATCGACGTTAAATGATACTGCGGAAGTAAGAGGCATGATACGTAAAGTCGATTATTTATTGAAGCAAAACTGATAAAAAATATGTTACTAAATTCCATTAAATCTGCATTTGGGGCAAAAAAAGGTAGAACTCGAGTTGGCCGAGGAATCGGATCTGGTCTTGGAAAAACTTGCGGAAGAGGTCATAAAGGTCAAAAGTCTAGATCTGGAGGTTTTCACAAAGTGGGATTTGAGGGCGGACAAATGCCGATTCAAAGGCGTCTCCCTAAAAGAGGTTTTAATGCATTAGCTTCGTCGAAACTGCGAAAAGCGTCACTGCGATTATCTGATTTGAATAATTTAGATGCGGATAAACTTAAGACAGTCATATCTATCTCAGTTTTAAAGGATAATCACATTATTTCTGATAATGTTAAGACAGTTAAGTTCTATAGTTCAGAGAGTTTTGACAAAAAAGTTGTTTTTTCTGATGAAATTAAGTTAAGTGCTGGAGTAAAAAATCAGTATGTCAAGAATGGTGACTGATCTGTCGCATAAAAAGTAGTATGAGAACAATTATAAAATGTTAAATAAGCCGATTGATAAACTTTCTGAATTAAAAAAACGCCTGTGGTTTTTACTTTTGGCGCTTATAGTTTATAGGATTGGTGCACATGTGCCAGTGCCAGGAATAGATCCTGTAGTTTTAAAAGATTTATTTCGATCTCAAGAAAGTGGTGTTTTGGGAATGTTTAACATGTTTTCAGGCGGAGCGCTTTCCAGATTTTCCATTTTTGCTTTAGGCATTATGCCTTACATTTCTGCATCTATTATTATGCAGCTTGGTACGGTAGCCGTGCCATATCTGGAAGCACTAAAAAAAGAAGGTGAAAGTGGAAGAAGGAAGATAACGCAATATACTCGATATGGAACGTTATTATTAGCCTTGGTGCAGAGTTATGGAATTTCGATTGCTTTACAGGCGCAAAGTGGATTAGTCATTAATCCTGGTGAAATGTTTGTACTGACTACAGTTATTACATTAGTTACAGGGACTATTTTTTTAATGTGGTTGGGTGAGCAAATTACAGAGCGTGGTGTTGGAAATGGAATTTCATTGATTATTTTTGCTGGGATAGCTGCGGGTCTTCCAAGTGCTATAGGTGGAACTTTAGATTTGGTTAGCACTGGCTCAATGCATTTTTTAGTAGCACTCGCCATTTTTGTTATAGCTGCATTGATCACTGGCTTGGTGGTTTATGTAGAAAAAGGACAGCGTCGGTTACCGATTAATTACGCTAAACGTCAGATAGGGCGTAAAGTTTATGGCGGACAAAGTTCCCATTTGCCTCTAAAGCTTAATATGGCAGGTGTGATTCCTCCCATATTTGCTTCGAGTATTATTTTGTTTCCAGCGACCTTAACAGGATGGTTTGCTGATGCACAATCGATGACTTGGCTAAAAGATTTAAGTGCTGCTTTGTCGCCTGGGCAACCGATTTATGTGGTTTTGTATTCACTGATGATTATATTTTTCTGTTTTTTCTATACGGCGCTTGTGTTTAATCCCAAAGAAACCGCTGATAATCTTAAAAAAAGTGGTGCATTTGTTCCAGGAATAAGACCAGGAGATTTGACAGCTCGATATATTGAACGGGTAATGCTTCGCTTAACATTAATTGGATCTCTGTATGTTACGCTTGTATGCTTACTGCCAGAATTTTTAATCCTAAAATGGAATGTCCCTTTTTATTTTGGCGGTACTTCGCTATTAATTATTGTGATTGTGACAATGGATTTTATGGCTCAAATTCAATCTCATGTTATGTCTTCTCAATATGATAGCTTGCTGAAAAAAGCTAATTTTAAGGGAAATCAAGCTGTGAGTAGAAACTCGGTCAAATAATAAATTTACTGAAGGTTTAATGGCTAAAGAAGAAACGATACAAATGCAGGGTGAAATTTTAGAAACCCTCCCAAATGCAACTTTTCGAGTAAAATTAGAAAATGGTCATATAGTATTGGGCCATATATCGGGAAAAATGCGAATGCACTATATTCGAATCTTACCCGGTGATAAAGTTACTGTAGATCTAACGCCTTATGATCTGACTCGAGCAAGGATTACTTTTAGAGCTAAATAAATTATGGGTAGAATTAGATTGTTATTTTTTACTATACCATTCAATATTGAGAGTTTTTAGAATTAAAAAAGGAAAACAATGAAAGTTAATGCATCTGTAAAAAAGCTTTGTAGAAATTGCAAAATAATTCGAAGAAATAGGGTTATCAGAGTGATATGCACCGATCCTCGTCATAAACAGCGGCAAGGTTAACAATTTTAATTTTAATGGATGAGAAAAATTAAATGGCGCGCATATCCGGAGTAAATATACCACCTAATCAGCATGCAGAGATTGCACTGACGTCTATATATGGAATAGGACGATCTACGTCTAAAAAAATTTGCGAAATAATTGGAATTGAGCAATATAAAAAAATAAAAGACTTATCGGATGAACAAGTTGATAAGTTACGTGAATATATTTCTAAGATGACAGTAGAAGGTGATTTGCGACGTGAAGTGTCGATGAATATCAAGAGATTAATGGATCTTGGGTGTTATCGAGGATTGCGTCATCGAAGAGGTTTACCCGTTCGAGGTCAACGTACTCGTACCAATGCGAGAACAAGAAAAGGTCCTCGTAAGGCTTTGAGATCAAAATAATTTATGAGTTTATACGAAGGCTTTATATCATATGGTTAAGACTGTTTCACGTACGCGAAAAAAGATTAAAAAAAATGTATCCGAGGGAATTGCCTATGTACATGCGTCTTTTAACAATACCATTGTAACGATTACCGATAGACAAGGTAATGCTTTATCGTGGGCGACTTCTGGTGGCGCGGGTTTTAAAGGTTCGAGAAAGAGCACTCCGTTTGCAGCACAAATAGCAGCTGAGAACGCGAGTAAAGTTGCGATTGAGTGTGGTGTAAAAAATTTAGAGGTAAAAATAAAAGGCCCCGGTCCAGGAAGAGATTCTGCTGTGAGAGCACTTAATTCTGCAGGATTTAAAATTACGAGCATTTCAGACGTTACGCCTGTGCCCCATAATGGATGTCGACCACCAAAAAAACGTCGTATTTGAGGAGATTACGTTGGCTAGAAGTACAGAACCGAAGTGTAAACAATGTCGTCGTGAAGGCGAAAAGCTTTTTTTAAAAGGTGAAAAGTGTTTTACTGATAAATGCGCTATCGAGAGAAGAAGTTATCCTCCTGGACAACATGGTCAAAAGAAAGGCAGATTGTCTGATTATGGAGGCCAGCTTCGTGAGAAACAAAAGGTGAGACGAATTTATGGCATTTTAGAAAGACAATTCCGTAATATATACAAGCAAGCGGACAGTAGAAAAGGAATTACAGGTGACACATTGCTGAAATTGCTAGAAAGTCGCTTAGATAATGTCGCTTATCATATGGGATTTGGTTCATCTCGTACTGAGGCTAGGCAGATTGTCAATCATAATTGCATACTTGTAAATGGTAAACGTGTAAACATACCTTCGTACATTGTGAAATCCGGTGATGTTATTGAGGTGTCTAAAAATTCCAAAGATCAGTTGCGTATTAAAGCAGCTATCGATTCCGCTAGTAATCGCAATTTTCCGAGTTGGATTGAAGTAAATACTAAGGAAATGAAGGGGATTTTTAAAGAACAACCTGATCGATCAGAATTGCCTGCAACAATTAATGAATCTCTAGTGGTGGAATTGTATTCCAAATAATAACCTTCTAGTTTTATGGATTTACTTTTTTCGCAGGAATTTTAATCATGCAAGGTAATGAGTTATTAATACCTAGAATTATAGATGTTCAAAATATTTCGCCGGTACACGCTAAGATTGTCATGGAACCGTTTGAGCGAGGATATGGACATACATTAGGCAACGCTTTGCGTAGAATTTTGTTGTCTTCGATGACTGGATATGCGCCTACGGAGATTAAAATAGCAGGTATTGTTCATGAATACTCCGCATTGGATGGCGTACAAGAAGATGTCGTGGATATTCTTCTTAATATAAAGGGTATCGTTTTAAGATTGCATAATGATACTGAAACAATACTTACGTTGAATAAATCAGGTAAAGGTCTAGTTACAGCTGGTGATATAGAATCTAATCACAATGTGGAAATTATTAATCCAGACCACGTGATAGCCCATTTGACTTCTAATGGAGTTCTCGATATCCAAATGAAAGTAGAAAAGGGACGTGGTTATGTTCCTGCTGCGGTTAGACGAAGCAAGGGATCTGATAAATCAATTGGTACTATTTTTCTGGATGCTTCTTTTAGTCCAATTAAGCGTGTGAGCTACTCCGTTGAAAGTGCGCGCGTTGAACAAAGGACAGATCTAGATAAATTGATTATTGATTTAGAGACAAATGGTATTGTTGAACCGGAGGAAGCGATACGTAATGCTGCTCGTGTTTTGGTACAACAATTGTCTGTTTTTGCTGATTTGGAAAGCACTCCCATTTCAAAAGAACAGCCGCAAATGCCGCGTATAGATCCTATATTATTGCGACCTGTTGATGATTTAGAGCTAACTGTAAGGTCTGCAAATTGTTTAAAAGTTGAGAATATTTATTATATCGGTGATTTAATTCAAAGAACGGAAGCGGAGCTGTTACGTACACCTAATTTAGGTCGAAAATCTTTGAATGAAATAAAAGAGGTTCTTGCTGCAAGAGAACTTTCGTTAGGAATGAAATTAGACAATTGGCCACCGGCAAATTTGGATAATATTGCTAAGGATGCAAATCATGCGCCACAATAATGCTTTTAGAAAATTAAATCGGACTAGTAGTCATCGAATGGCTATGTTACGCAATATGAGTAATTCTTTATTGCATCACGAGGTAATTGTTACCACCTTACCAAAAGCTAAAGAATTAAGAAGATATGTTGAACCAATGATTACCATTGGTAAAAAACCATCTCTGGCTAATCGCCGTTTAGTTTTTAATCGCCTAAGGAATCGTTTGATAGTTTCAAAACTATTTGATCAATTAGGTCCGAGGTATGAGAAAAGACCTGGTGGATATGTACGTATATTGAAATGCGGCTTTAGAAAAGGTGATAATGCACCGATGGCATTGATCGAACTAGTAGACAGAATTGAAGAGAATGATGTCAATTTATCAAAGAATGAAAATTAATTTTCTGAATGATCTTCAATTCTAGTGTCATTAAAGTTATCGCATAAAAAAATCAAACTGTTTTCGTTTATTTAGAAAATTCGCTGATTGTTCAATAATTATTGAGGAATCAGCGTTTTTTTATTTAGACTTAAAGAGTTACCGCGCATTGATTGTAATATTATTTTTTTGATTCAATTTATAGAAGGCAATGTTTCATTGCAAAATTCTCTTGCTCTGTTAGATACAGAAATAATTCTTAAATATCTGGGTGTTGAATCAAATTATTTCAGTTTAAATATTTTTGATTCCATCGAATCAACAAATACATTTCTTATTGATTTTTTTAAAAGCAATAAAGTATCTAACAAATCAAGTCTCATTCATGTTGCTGTTGCGGAAGTACAAACCAAAGGTCGAGGAAGAAACGGCCGCAGTTGGGTCAGTGGATTCGGAGAAAGTTTAACATTCTCAATTAATTGGCACTTTAAAGAACAGCCTTCATTTCAATTATCTAGCTTGAGCCTAGTTGTCGGAATAGCTCTTATTCGAGTTTTTAAATCTTTTTCGATTGAGCACATTTATCTCAAATGGCCTAACGATGTATTGTTTAATCATCATAAGTTGGCTGGAGTTTTGATTGAATTACGTAGTGGAATGGAAAAGCGTTGCAACGCGGTGATCGGGATCGGAATTAATTTTAATCTCTCAAATACTACTCGCACTAACATTGTTACCGAAACAACAGATTTATTCCAAATAACAGGAAAGTTATTCGACCGAAATTTGGTTTTAAGTGTTTTGTTAATTGAATTAAGGAAGGTAATTTCTGATTTTGAAAAATTCGGATTTTGTTTTTTTAAAAGTGAATGGCTAAGCTATCATGCTTATGAAGGCAAAAGGGTTTGTTTAAAAACCCCCAAGAATCAAATCATGGGAATTGTTAACGGTGTTGATGATGATGGTGCACTTTTTTTGTTGACCGACTCTGGCAGAGAAATATTTAATGTTGGAGATGTTTCGTTACGGGAAGAGAATTGACCGAAATGGCGATATTAACTATTGATTCGGGAAATTCATACATAAAATGGGGTTTGCGTGATAACAATCAATGGATCAAAAAAGGCAAGGTCCATTATCTCGATGCTTCTTTGTTAAAGAATCATTTTATAGCATTCCCAAAACCTACTGCGATAATAGTTTCCCATGTAGGAAAAATAGTTATACGCAATGAACTTGAGCAAATTCTTACGTCAATCTTCTCATTAGAACCTTATTGGATTGTTGCGCAAAAGAATGGATTTGGAATTTCGAATCATTATCATGATCCGCGCCAATTAGGAAGTGATCGTTGGGCTGCATTAATTGCAGCTTGGGAAAAAAACAACCATCACGCATGTTTAGTGGTGAATGTTGGTACTGCAATGACTGTTGACGCACTTTCCGATCAGGGTGAGTTTCTGGGGGGGATTATTGTGCCGGGTAATCACCTAATTTTGGAAAACTTGTTTTCGGGTACTCAATTAGAGAATCAGAAGCGAGGTTGTTACGAAAATTTCCCACTTAATACCGGTGATGCCATTCAAAGTGGAGTCATCCACTGTCTAGTCGGTGCTATAGAAAGAATGCATAACTTGTTGAGTAATCAATTGGAAAGCTTAGAGATTAAATGTGTGATGAGCGGTGGTGGAGCCAATAAATTGACGCCTTATATAAAACTGCCGATGCTAGCAGTGGATGAACTGGTGCTTGAAGGGCTAGCAATTATTGGTGGGAGTAGTGATAATTGACGTACAACCGTAGCAGTAATTAAGTAAATATTTTTATGTTCCCATTCCAAAATGTGAGTTTTTATAAATCAGTTGCCGAGATGCATGATTTGCCTTCTGATTCAAAGGGAGAAATCGCTTTTGCGGGACGTTCAAACGCTGGAAAATCAAGCGTTATTAATACGCTGACTAATAGAAACCGATTGGCTTTTGTGAGCAAGAAACCTGGTCGAACACAACTCATTAATCTGTTTAAAATTTCTGGATATGACGAGCAATTTCTCGTTGATTTGCCGGGTTATGGGTATGCTGAAGTTCCGCAAGCTGTGCGGGCGAAGTGGAGTAAGCTATTAAATAATTATTTACAGCAACGTGAATCGTTGAAGGGACTGGTGTTGATCATGGATGTGCGACATCCCTTTAAGCCGCTCGATATCCAAATGCTGGATTGGTTTATGCCAAAAGGTAAGGCAGTTCATATTTTACTCACAAAAGCAGACAAACTTAGTAAACTTCGTGCAAACGAAACCTTAAAAGACATCAAACTGTTTTTGCAAGAAAGTGCTTATTCTCGCTGCAGTGTGCAACTATTTTCAAGTACCGCGCCATTGGGAATCGAGGATGCGAGTACAATGATTCATAAATGGATTACCAATGAATAAGTGGTAATCAAAAGTTATTTTCAAGGATCTGTTATTATTTTTTATAATCAATATGATGATTAAAAAGATGAATCGAATAAAAATGAAGAATTTTAAACAAATGACAAAAAAAATCCCCAACCAAAGGGGAGAAGGTTGGGGAAATTGCCTTACACAAGGCTTCGTCTTAGGGAGGAGAAAAACGAGCATTAATAATTAATCTCATCATTAAGAGAGAAGAAATTACCAATAAGTTCAAAAAATGTTCGTTAAAATTTTTTATTATGTTTTTATTTAACCAGTTTCCTAATAAACGAATGCGCCGGTTGCGCCGTGATGACTTTTCTCGGCGTCTTGTGCGTGAATCTCATGTACAACCATCTGATTTGATATATCCAGTATTTGTATTGGATGGAAAAAATAAGATTGAGAATGTTTCATCAATGCCCGGCGTGAGTAGACAATCTCTTGATCACTTGTTGCATACAGCAGAAAAATGTTTGCAGCTTGGTATTCCTGCACTAGCTATTTTTCCCGTGATTGAAAGTCAATTGAAGAATTTGACTGCTGATGAAGCATATAACCCGGACGGCTTGGTTCCGCAAGTTGTTCGGCAATTGAAAAAAAACTTTCCTGAGCTCGGTGTCATAACCGACATAGCGTTAGATCCTTATACGAGTCACGGGCAAGATGGTCTGATTGATGACAATGGTTATGTCATGAACGATGAAACCGTTCACGTACTTTGTCAGCAGGCAATCTCGCATGCGCAATCTGGAGCCGATATCGTTGCTCCATCAGACATGATGGATGGACGTGTAGGGGCAATTCGAGAAAGTCTTGATAGCCAACGTTTTATCCATACTCGAATTCTGGCGTATTCGGCCAAGTATGCTTCAAGTTTTTATGGCCCTTTTCGTGACGCGGTTGGTTCTGCAGCTAATCTAGGCGCAGGAAATAAATATACCTATCAAATGGATCCTGCGAATACTGATGAAGCGCTTTGGGAAGTGGGTTTGGATCTATCTGAAGGGGTGGATATGGTTATGATTAAACCAGGTATGCCTTATCTTGATATCGTGCGGCGCGTTAAAGACAAGTACCAAGCGCCAACTTTTGTATATCAAGTTAGTGGTGAATACGCCATGTTGAAAGCTGCGGCAGCCAATGGATGGTTGAATGAGGAAGCTTGCGTATTAGAATCTTTGCTCGGATTTAAACGAGCAGGAGCGGATGGTATATTGACTTACTATGCGATCGAGGCTGCTCAATGGTTAGCAAAAAATAAATAAATATCGTTAAAGGTTAGAGAGATTAGCGAAAGTAACCGCAATTATTTTTAAAAGAGCTGATCTCGCACATCTTTCTCCTCTCGAACCCCTGGTTCTCCTGATTTAGGCGCGTATTCAACAGGAGGTGGTTCATAAACAGGCGGGAGTTGTTCGCTAAAGAAATATTCTGACATATTCCCTCCTGCATCTCTAAATCCTGTTCCTGAGTTTATTTTAGCCACCGTAATGCCTTTAGGAATTTTATACTCAGCCATTGGAACATCTTTCATAGCGGTCCTCATGTAGTCCATCCAAATAGGCAAAGCAACACGTCCCCCTGTTTCGTTGCTACCGAGTGATTTGGGTTCGTCGTACCCTATCCACGATATCGTTACTAGGTCTTTTTGATAACCACAAAACCAAGCATCAACATAATTACTCGTTGTGCCCGTTTTCCCGGCTAAGTCAGTGCGTCCTAATTCTTTAGCGCGGGTGGCGGTACCCGATTTAATAACATCTTGCATGATGTTGGTCATGATAAAAGCATTGCGAGGGTCTATGACGCGTTTGGCGCCGTTTGTAACACTGACAGGCTGGAAATCTTCTAATACATTGCCTTTTTCATCTTCTATCTTTTTGATGAAATAGGGTGCAATGCGATAACCGCCATTCGCGAATACCGAATAACCGACTGCCATTTGCATCGGAGTGACTGATCCTGATCCGAGTGCCATGGGCAAGTATGCCGGGTGGCGATTCGCATCAAATCCGAATCGAGATATATAGTCCTGTGCATAATGTACTCCAATAGCCTGGAGAATACGTATTGAAACCAAGTTTTTCGATTTCACCAAAGCTGTTCTCATACGAACAGGGCCATCATATTTGCCATCAAAATTTTTTGGTTCCCACGCTTGGCTGCCAGTTTGGGTGGCGTTAAATGAAAGCGGACCGTCGTTGATAATCGTGGCAGGAGTAAATCCTTTTTCAAGCGCTGCAGAGTAAATAAAAGGCTTAAAGCTCGAACCTGGTTGCCGCCAGGCTTGCGTGACATGATTGAATTTATTCTTTTGAAAATCAAAACCACCTACTAAGGCACGTATCGCACCATCATTCGGATCAAGTGAGACGATGGCTGCTTCAACTTCTGGCAGCTGCACAATATGCCAGACATTATTTTTTAAATCCTTTTGAACGCGTATCACGGCGCCTGGATTGAGGTAATTTTTTCCTTGTTCCTTTTTATGGGTTGGCAAATGTTTTTGTGCAAATTTTAAACCTTCTCCGCTAATTTCTATCATTTCTCCGCCTTTGCGGTAAGCTTGCACAGTATTGGGTTTAGCAGCTAGCACAATTGCTGGATAGATCATATCAATTTCGGTTATCTCATCGAGTGCTTCATCAAGCGTTTTTTCTTGATTACTACCGTATTTCAGTAAGTCAATGTATCGTTCCGGACCACGGTATCCGTGTTTTCTATCGTATTCGATTAAATTCTTTCTTAAAGCATAATAGGCCGTATCTTGATCTTTCTGACGAATAGTGGTGTCGACACGAATTCCCTTGGTGTAAGCCTCTTCCTGAAAGCGATCATAAATGACTTGGCGTACCATTTCAGCGACATATTCAGCGGGGGTCGCAAAAATGATCGATTGTTTTTTTACGATAATGGGTTGTTTTTCCAGCGAACTTAGTTCTTCGCGTGAAATATATTTTAATTTGTGCAAACGGCCTAAAACATAAAGTTGTCTACTTTTAGCGCGTTTGGGATTACTAATGGGATTGTATGTAGAAGGTGCTTTGGGTAATCCAGCCAACACAGCCGCTTCGGCGATATCAATTTCTTCAAGTGGTTTGCCAAAGTAGGTTTGAGCGGCAGCAGAAAAGCCATAGCTGCGTTGTCCTAAATATATTTGGTTGATATACAGCTCTAAGATTTTATCTTTACTGAGATTTTTTTCAATTTTGAATGCCAGCAGCACTTCATTCAGCTTGCGAGTAAATGTTTTATCTCGAGTCAGAAAAAAATTGCGTGCAACTTGCATGGTGATTGTACTGGCACCTTGTTGCACACTACCTGCCGTAAAATTTGAATAGGCTGCACGTAAAACACCTATGTAATCAACGCCACCGTGTTCATAGAAACGATCATCTTCAGCAGCAAGAATCGCTTGCTTTAAGTGTTTTGGTACTTTTTCGATGGTAACGATATTGCGTCTTTCAACACCAAACTCTCCAATCAATAACCCTTCATCACTATAAATTCGCAATGGAATTTTTGGACGATAATCGGTCAAGGTCTCCAGAGAAGGGAGATTGGAATAGATTACAAGTCCTCCGAATCCAGCGAGAAGTACGCCTACTAAACCCAATCCGAGAAAGGTATAAAACAAATAAGAAAGCCAACGAGAAAACATGAATAGAATTTATTGAAAAATACAATGAGTAATATGAACAGTTAGGGGGGTAATGTATTGTTTTTCTTCAAATGAAAATTTTAATAAGTATGACAAAATTTCGATTACGTTATCGCTAACAGCTTAGGCATGAATTTAAGAGTCAATTATATGATTTCCACTTTTTGAAGAATTTACTTTATGAATATTGCTTCTACTATATCAACATTTAAGGAAAATTTTTCAATCAATTTGGATTTTTTGAAAAGTAAATCGCCTACCTTGATTGGCATTGATATCAGTTCGTCGTCAATAAAAATGGTTGAACTATCACGTGTCGGTAAAGATGCTCAATTATATCGCATGGAACGCTATGTGATAGAAGCTATTCCGGCAGAATCGGTAACTGAAGGTAACATCGCTAATATGGAAGCGGTGAGCGAATGTTTACAAAGGGCGTGGCGCAGAATGGGAACGCGCCTAAAAAATGTGGCGCTTGCGTTGCCACTTACCGATGTGATTACTAAAAAGATTAATGTTCCGGCGGGGCAACGAGAAGAGGATCTGGTGTTTCAGGTCGAAAATGAAGCAAGTCAATACATTCCTTTTTCATTGGATGAAGTTGATTTGGATTTTCAAGTTATCGGACCTAATGTTGAGAATGCGCAAGAAGTTGAGGTATTGATCGCAGCTTCACGCAAAGAAAAAGTTGAAGACCGTGTCGCTGTGGCTTTATCAGCAGGACTTAAAGCCATGGTAATGGATATCGAACCCTATGCTGCGCAGTCAGCTTTCGAGTTAGCTTTGAATCATTTACCTGAGGAGGGTAAAAATCAGATTATTGCACTCGTGGATATAGGCGCCACAACGATAAAAATGAATGTGTTTCATAATGGTGAATCCGTTTATAGCCGTGATCAGCCGTTTGGCGGAAATCAACTAACACAGGAAATTTCTAATCAATTTAATCTTCCATTGGAAGAGGCTGAAATTGCCAAACGCAATGGCAGTTTGCCCGAAAACTATAAGTCGGATGTTTTGCAACCTTTTTGCGAAACTTTAGCCATTGAAATTATGCGTGCTATTCAGTTCTTTTATACGTCTACACAATATACTGAGATTAACTACATATTTATCGCAGGAGGTTGTGCAGGAATTACGGGGCTCAACGAAATTATTGCTTCTCGAACACAAGTAAGTACTTTTACTGTCAATCCTTTTGAAAATATGGAATTATCAAATCGCATTATTCCTCGACAGCTCAATCAGGATGCACCCGCTTTATTGGTTGCATGTGGTTTGGCACTTCGTAGTTTTGATCCATCATGATACGCATCAACCTACTTCCTCATCGTGAAATAAAGCGCAAGGCGCGTGAGCAACAGATTGCTATTTTAGCGGGCATTGTATGTTTTTCTGGGATTTTAGTAGTCTGGGGCATTTCATCCATGATTTCCGATGAGATTGATTATCAGAATCGACGCAATCAGTTTTTAACAGACCAAACTGCAATTCTAGACAAACAAATCACTGAAATCAAAGATATTAAAGGGCGCACACAAGAACTATTGGCACGCAAAAATATTGTTGAGACATTGCAGAATAGTCGATTGGATGCTGTGCATTTATTGGATCAGATTGCTCGGCTACTGCCAGATGGTGTTTATTTGCGCAGCATTAAACAAGTTGGCAATGATATTAATTTGGTCGGGCATGCGCAGTCTAACGCTTGGATTTCCACGTTAATGCGAAATTTTGAATCTTCCCCTCATCTCGAATCAGCATTGCTTGTTGAAATTAAAGCGATCAACGTCAACAACGCGCGGCAAAATGAATTCAATATGAAAGTCAAATATAACCAGACCGACTCGGAAGAATAACTCGTAATTGTCATAACCTTTTCTTTCGTTACATTAATTAAACAAGGTGAGCATATGGATTTAATGGTCGAATTGCGTCAATTGGATATCAATAAGATCGGGGATTGGCCAACTGCATTTAAAACGGTTGCCTTAGTTATTCTTTTTGTGGCGATTGTGATTGGCGGGTATTTCTATATTTGGAGCGATCAATTTCAAGAATTGGAAAACGCCAAAACACAAGAAGAAACATTAAAAACCACGTATCTAGCAAAAAAACAGAGTGTTATCAATTTGCCGGAATTAAGACAGCAATTAAAAGATATCGAGCAGTCTTTAGGAACTTTGCTGCGTCAATTGCCAGATAAATCAGAAATGGAAGGGCTATTGGTGGATATCAATCAGGCTGGTTTGGGACGTGGGTTGCAGTTTGAATTATTTAAACCTGCAGAAAGCGAGAAAATCAATGCATTTTATGCAGAGCTTCCAATCGCTGTGAAGGTGATTGGGGGATACCATGACATTGGTGCTTTTGCCAGTGATGTTGCAAAATTACCACGTATTGTAACTTTAAATGACATTACTATTGTACCCGGAAATGACGGAAAGCTAGTGTTGGACGCGATTGCCAAAACTTTTCGCTATTTGGATGAGGATGAAATAGCGAAGCAAGCCATAGGAAAATGAATTATGATGCGCACAATATTTCTACTATTACTGCTTATTATTGCAACGATGATGACAGCTTGTAGTTCGACCGATTATAGTGATCTTGAATCCTTCGTGAAGGATTCTTCGAATGGTTTAAAAGGAAAGGTTGATCCGCTGCCAGAAGTGAAATTGCACAAATCGTTTATATATCAAGCGTTCGATATTTCCGATCCATTTTCGCCTCGTACCAGCGATCACACGAAAAACGCATCTAACGGAATCAGCCCCGATCTAAACCGACAGAAAGAAATTTTGGAATCTTATCCGTTGGAAAGTTTGTCCCTGGTGGGTTCAATGCAACAAGATAATGCTGTTTTTGCTTTGATTAAATCACCCGATGGAATTTTGCATCGAGTTAGAAAAGGCAATCATCTCGGGCATAATTTCGGAAGAATTGAAACCATTTCGGAAGCAGAGGTGAATTTAACAGAGATTGTGCAAAGTGGTACCAATGAATGGATTGAAAAACAAAGCGCGCTCATGCTGAAAAATTAATGATCATGTTCAATTGCCGACAATGAGAAAAAAATTCCTGATATATGTAATTGTATTAATTATATTTCTTTCTAATGGTTTAATTTTTGCTCAACAGATTCCTTCTTCACCTACATTATTTAACACACTTCGATCTATTAATGCATCGAATGGTCAAAGTGGCGAGATTGTCGTTAAACTGACGCTTGATCAAACTCTTCCGGTAACTCCCGTAGGTGTTTCCTTAAATAATCCATCGCGCATTTATTTTGATTTAAATCAGGTTGGCAGTGGGTTGGGAAAAAACTATCAAGAAACTCTTGAAGGTGATTTACGCAGTATCAATGTAGTTCAAGTTGGCGATCGAACCAGAGTCGTGCTGAATTTAGTAAAGCCCATGCAGCATGATATTCAAATGCGTGACAATGTATTGTTGGTGAAGCTTGTAGCGTCGCCAGCAAAAGAGACCCGTGCTTCTCCTATTAGAATCGTTGAAGCTAGCTCGCAAAAACAAATCAATACGTTACGTGATGTCGATTTTCGTCGCGGCACTTTGGGGGAAGGTCGAGTTATGGTCGACATGACCAAAACCAATGCCAATGTTGACGTAAAACAGCAAGGCGATGTTATTTTAGTGGATTTTGCCAATACTTCCTTGCCGGATAATTTGGTTAGACGACTGGATGTTTTGGATTTTGCTACACCCATTCAAACAATTGAAACAACTAGAGCGGGCGATAATGTTCGTATGGTTGTTAAACCGCATGGTCGATGGGAACATTCGGCGCGGCAATCCGGATCACAATTTATTCTCGAAGTGCGCGCATTAAGTAATGATGAGGAAGAAATTGAGAAAAGAAAACGCGCAACCGGTGGTTATACGGGTGAGAGACTTTCTCTTAATTTCCAAGATGTTGAAGTTCGGGCGATTTTGCAGGTGATCGCCGATTTTACCAATATCAATATTATTGCCAGTGATTCCGTCGGCGGCAATTTGACGCTTCGGTTAAAAGATGTGCCGTGGGACCAAGCATTGGATATAGTATTACAAGTACACGGATTAGATAAACGCCGTGCTGGTAATGTTATTTTCGTGGCACCGCGCAAGGAAATGGCTGATCGAGAGTTATTGGATCTGGAAGCACAGTTGCAAATTGCTGAAATGGAACCATTGCGCAGCGAAATATTTCATTTGAATCATCGCCGAGTTAACTCTGTTTCGTTTGAAGGAATGCTGAGCAAACGCGGCACCATTACACTGGATGAAATCAGTAATACTGTAACTATTACCGATATTCCAACGCGACTCACTGAAATTCGCAAGCGCATTGAGCGACTCGACGTATATGAACGTCAAGTCATGATTGAAGCGCGTATTGTAGAAGCGGTTGATACGTTTAGCCGCAGCTTGGGTGCTCGCTTTGGGGTACAAAATGCAACAAATTTGGGCAGTCAGGGATTGGGTATTTCAGGAAATTTAGCGGGATCTAGTACGTTAGCAGGTGGTGGCCCTAATGCCGGCCCTAATAATCTTAATGTCAATTTGCCCGCTGCTGCGGCAACGGGGCTTTTGGGCGGACCGGCGGCACTGGGACTGAGTTTGATGAAAATTAATAACGGACGATTAATCAATCTCGAATTATCAGCGCTGGAAACCGACAATAAGGGTAAAGTGATTGCAAGTCCTCGCGTCGTAACTGCGCATGGTATCGAAGCAATTATTGAACAAGGTGATCGCATTCCGTATCAACAAGCAACTAGTAGTGGTGCGACTAGCATCCGATTCATGGACGCGACGCTTAAACTCAAAGTGAAACCATTGATTACCTATAATGGGCAAATCGATATGGAATTGAGTGTCAATCAGGACCGAATTGGTGCGCCGTTAAATCAATTTTTACCTCCTCCTATCAACACCAAGCAAGTCACGACTAAAATTCTGGTCGAAAATGGCGGCACAGTTGTCATTGGTGGTATCTTCGGGCGTGAGGAGAATGTCGTCGTCAACAAAGTGCCTTTACTGGGAGACATTCCAGTGATTGGTCACCTTTTTCGTAACACCGTTCGAGTGGATAACAAGCGAGAATTGTTGATTTTTGTTACGCCGCGTATTCTGAGCGAAACGATGAATATTCAGTAAATACAGCTTGTTGCTATTTTTCAGAGATAAAATCCATTTGTCTCCAAGCTTCATAGGCAATTATCGCCACACTATTCGATAAATTCAAACTACGGCTGGTTGTCAGCATTGGAATACGTATCCGCTGTTCATTGGCGAACGATTCCAGCAGTTGTGGTGGTAATCCACAAGTTTCTGCACCAAATAAAAAACTATCGCCTTTCAAATAATGGATGTGATCATAACGCTGCTTGCCTTTTGTCGTGACTGCAAAAATACGACTACCTTGCAGAGATTCTAAGCAAGTCGACCAGTTATCATGAGTTTTCATTGTGACGAATTCGTGGTAATCCAATCCGGCGCGTAATAATTCCTTATCCTTAAGTGGAAATCCCAGTGGTTTGATGAGGTGAAGCTGCATGCCAGTGTTGGCACATAAACGGATAATGTTTCCTGTATTTGGTGGAATTTCAGGTTGATACAATATGATGTTAAACATATAGACAGAATAAGAGTAAATGCAATGAATTATTTGGTAATACTTTTATCGGATAAGGTTCGAGCAATGATCCAGTTACTGATTTCTGCAGCACCTTGTTGACGTAGCGTTTTGGCCAATTCGTTCAATGTAGCACCGGTCGTCATGACATCGTCGATGATAGCGACATGTTGCCCTGAAAGATCGCTATCGCAATGAAATGCTTTATGGACATTTTTTTGTCGTTCGGACCAAGGCAAATCGGCTTGTGGTGTTGTATCGCGAATGCGAGAGCAATGATCGATCATCAGAGGAATTTTGAGTCGTTTGGCAATGGGCTTGCTGATTTCGATGGCTTGATTAAAACCGCGCTCTCGTAAACGGATCGGATGCAATGGCATAGGAATGATGAGATCTGGTAGTGGCTGGAGAGAATGATTGAATTGCTTTAAGAACAAATTTGCAAGAATGGGCGCGATGGCTAGATGAGATTGATATTTCAACGATCGAATCAACGCATCGACAGGAAAAGTATAGCGTAATACCGCAATCGAACGAGTGAATGCGGGAGGTTTTTTTAAACAAGCACCGCAAACCTCGGATGTGGGTACAGGCCACAAGCAAATAGGACAATGATTCTCCGGAAACCAAGGTAATTCTGTTTCGCATGCAATGCAGAAATCATCATTTGATGTTGCGTCACACAAGATACAGCGATGATCGACGAATAATTTCATCGGAATTTTTCACATTAAGAATGTCGATTGAAAAACGAGTAGCATACTATGAATCGTTGTGCATCCTAGAGCGCGAGCTCATAAAATAGCTTATGATTACAATTATCGTAATAACAGGTAAACAAAATGACTCTCAATTCATTGACAGCTCAGCAACATAGTGAAGCGATCAATCGATCAAAAAAAACATGTCACTCGTTAACTTGGAGTGTGACGGATATTAAGGCGTTATTGGATATGCCTTTTAACGATTTGATTTTTCGCGCGCAAAGTGTTCATCGAGAATACCATGATGCAAATGGCGTGCAGCTCTCGACGCTCATTTCCGTCAAAACGGGTGGGTGTCCGGAAGATTGTGGTTACTGCCCGCAAGCCGCTCGCTATCATACTGGTGTTGAGAATCAAGCGATGCTTTCGACGGATGACGTGGTGACGGCTGCTACGGCGGCTAAAGAAAAAGGCGCGTCACGTTTTTGCATGGGTGCTGCCTGGCGCGGCCCCAAACAGCGTGATATCGAAAAAATGACGGAAATGGTGCGCGCGGTTAAGGCCTTAGGAATGGAAACCTGCGCCACACTGGGTATGTTGAAACCCGGACAAGCGCAACAGTTACGCGAGGCAGGTTTAGATTATTACAACCACAATCTAGATACGGCCCCAGAATTTTATGAAGAAATCATCACCACGCGTCAATACGAAGACCGCCTCGATACGCTTGAGCAAGTGCGTGAGGCAGGAATCAATGTGTGCTGCGGCGGCATCGTAGGGATGGGGGAAACGCGCCAAGCACGGGCTGGTTTGATCGCGCAGTTAGCAAATTTGAATCCTTATCCCGAATCGGTACCGATTAATCACTTAGTACAAGTGAAAGGAACGCCTTTGTATGGAACGGATGTGCTCGATCCACTGGAGTTTGTGCGTACCATCGCAGCCGCGAGAATTACAATGCCCAAAGCCATGGTGCGTTTATCCGCAGGGAGGCGGGAAATGTCTGACGCAGTGCAAGCATTGTGTTTTTTGGCGGGTGCTAACTCTATTTTTTATGGTGACAAGTTATTGACGACTGCCAATCCGGAAGCCGATCATGATCAAGCATTGCTGAGTAAATTAGGGTTGCACGCGTTGTAATTGTGTTTTTAGACTTAGATGAACAACTCCAAATTCGGGAACAAAAAGGTTTGCTGCGCACTCGTGCAGTTGTCGAAAGTCCGCAATCAACGCATATCACGATTGATCAACGTGAGTATCTGGCATTTATCAGCAATGACTATCTCGGTTTAGCGAATCATCCGCAATTAATTGAAGCTTCTTGTGAAGGAGCACATCGATTCGGTGTCGGTGCGGGTGCTTCGCATTTGCTACATGGTCATTTCAGTTCGCATCATGAATTGGAAGAGGTGTTGGCGAAATTTGTTGGATTTCCTAGAGCGTTGTTATTTTCTACGGGATATATGGCCAACATAGGTATCGTCACTGCTTTAGTAGGGCGAGAGGATGCGATTTTTGTGGATAAGTTAAATCATGCTTCGTTGAATGATGCAGCGTTGCTGTCACGTGCACAATTTATTCGCTATCCGCATTTGGATTTGGCAATGCTGCAGCAACGTTTGGCGGCATCGCGAGCCAAGCGCAAACTGGTAATCAGTGACGCAGTATTCAGTATGGAAGGAGACCAAGCGCCTATTTCTGAATTGATTGCACTTTGCGAACAATACCATGCGATGCTGTTGTTGGATGACGCGCATGGTTTTGGGGTATTAGGTAAACAGGGACGAGGTAGCTTATTTACTTCGCTTGATCGTGAAACGCACTCTCCAAACGTGATATACATGGCAACCTTAGGTAAAGCCGCCGGAGTGTTTGGTGCTTTCGTCGCAGCGCAAGCGGAGGTGATTGAAACTTTGATTCAATCTGCGCGCAGTTATATTTACACAACCGCATCGCCAGCCTTGCTTTCTCACGCTTTACTGACAAGTTTGAAGTTAATCGAACAAGAGGAATGGCGGCGAGAAGCGTTAATGCGTAATATTGCGCAATTGCGCCAAGAACTGCAGTCATTACCGTGGCAACTATTAGTTTCTGAAACACCTATTCAGCCACTATTAATGGGTGATAATGATCAAGCGGTGCGTCTTAGCGATGCATTGCGCAAGTGCGGAATTTTGGTGGCGGCGATTCGTCCACCGACGGTGCCGCAAGGCACTGCACGGTTGAGAATTTCACTTTCAGCAATGCATCAGCCGCAGGACATTGAGCGCTTGGCGAAAGCATTACGCGAATTAGCTGCATCATGACGGATTTGTATATCGAATCGATCGGTAATGGTAATGGCCAAGATCTGGTGTTTTTGCACGGTTGGGCGATGCACAGTGGTATTTGGCAGGAAGTTTCCGCATCACTGGGTCAACATGCTCGAGTGCATTTGATTGATTTGCCGGGTCACGGTGAGAGCGCTATCGACCAGTCAGGAGCATTACAACACTGGGTTGATACAGTTGGAAAAATATTGCCGCCGCATTGTATTGTCGTGGGATGGTCGTTGGGTGGGCAGATTGCGATGGAATTGGCGTTGCAATATCCGAAAATCGTGCAAAAATTAGTTTTGATTGCTACCACGCCTTGTTTTATAAAAAAAATCGATTGGCCATCAGGTGCAGAGCCTAAATTACTGGAACTATTTTGGGAAAATTTGAAAAAAAATTATAAAGTGACGATTCAACGATTTTTGACTTTACAGATGACGGGCGATGAGAGTGGCATTCAAAACGTGCAAAAATTGCGCAAACATTTTTTTGAAAGAAAACAGCCAGATGCGTTGGGGCTAGAACAAGGCTTGGCTATATTGCAAACGAGTGATTTACGTTCGGGCGTGACGAAAATACAGCAACCAGTGTTACTGTTGCACGGTGAGAACGATGTGATCACGCACATTAATGCTGCGCAGTGGATGCGGCAACAGATAGAAAAATCTCAGTTGGTGACATTTCCCCATTGTGGACACGCGCCGTTTTTATCTTACCCTGAACAATTTGTGGCTTGTTTAAATGAGTTTCGAACAAATTCTTGATAAAAGACTATTGCGTCACGCGTTTGAGCGTGCTTCGAGCAGTTATGATCAGTCCGCCGTGTTGCAGCGTGAAATCAGTAACCGAATGCTAGCGCGCTTGGAATACATTAAATACCAGCCGGATGTCATTTTGGATGCGGGTAGCGGTACCGGTTATGGTAGTCAGCAATTGTTGAAACGCTATCCTGGTAAGCCCATCATTGCGATGGACATTGCACAATCGATGTTATTGCAAGCACGACCTCATTTGAATTGGTGGCAGCGATTGTTGCCGCTACCTCAGCATAGCCACTATGTTTGTGGCGATATCGAGCAGATTCCGTTGCAACGAGAAAGTGTCGGATTAATTTGGTCAAACCTTGCGTTGCAATGGTGTAACGATTTGCAGCAGACATTTGCTGAAATGCATCGTATCTTACGTACTGACGGATTATTGATGTTTAGTACTTTTGGGCCGGACACACTAAAAGAGCTGCGTGAATCATTCGCTCAAGTCGATTCATTTAATCACGTCAATCGCTTTATCGACATGCACGATGTTGGCGATCTTCTGGTACATAATGGTTTTGCTGTTCCAGTGATGGATATGGAGTACATAACAATGACATATTCGGACGTGATGAGCATCATGCGCGATTTGAAAGCGATAGGTGCGCATAATGTAGCGCAGGGAAGGCGGTCTGGTTTGATGGGGAAAAAATCTTGGGATAAGGCATTGTCTGCGTATGAAAAATTTCGAACGGATGGCAAATTACCGGTGACTTTTGAAGTGATTTATGGGCATGCTTGGAAGCCACCATCACGTCAATCGATTTTAACTCCGGAAATACGTCGTCAACTGGGTTTAATTGATTGACGGTACGTTTCATGGCTAAGGGTTTTTTTATTACAGGTACCGATACCGGGGTCGGCAAAACCAAGATCAGTTGTGCATTGTTACGAATGTTTACTGAACAAGGGCACAAAGTCATTGGTATGAAACCAATTGCCGCAGGACGAGAAAATGGAATATGGCAAGATGTAGAACTATTAAGAACTGCTAGCAACATCCCTGCGGCAGTATCAGACATGAATCCATATGCGTTTGATTCACCCATTTCGCCACATCTTGCTGCGCAACAATTAGGTATAACGATTGATTTGTCAGTGATCGAAAGATCTTATCATCGACTTAGTATGCAAGCCGATATGGTCATCGTGGAAGGAGTGGGTGGTTTTCTCGTGCCGTTGAATAAAACTGAAACGGGAGAGGATTTGGCAAAAATGCTCGGCTTGCCTGTGATTTTGGTGGTGGGGATGCGCTTGGGATGTTTGAATCACGCTTTATTAACGGTTAAGGCAATTCGTGCTGCGAAGTTAAATTTAGCCGGCTGGATAGCCAATTGTATCGATCCACAGATGGAGGCGGTGACAGAAAATATTGCTACATTGCAGCAACGGCTTGAAGCTCCTCTGTTAAACTCGGTGCATTTCGGTAAGGAATTGGATCAATCGGTAATGAGCGATTTAACCTGTTGGAATAAATCGCTTACCGAAGCCGAATGAGTTTTCTCTTAAGCTGCTTTTTTGTGAATTGGTACTGGTGGGACTTTTTTAGCATTGCTGCGCGCTAAGTGAAGAGCAAGCGAATCGCTAATTGGCAATTGACAAGTACGTTCGACGGTAAGAAATTCTCCCGTCGTATGCAATTCTAAGAATACATACTCACCATCAGGGCGTAAACGCAAATCCATGACACCATATTCAAGATACATTTGTTTCATTAATAACAGTAATTTTTCTTGTATTTGAGCAGGCAAGGTATGACGCTGATAATAAGGAGTGGTTGCCTGTGTTGTAGCATTAAAAGGAACGTTTTTATTCAAATTTACCGCGGCTGTAAAAACTTCTTCACCAACGATAGTCACTCGAATATCTGCAATACTAGGAATCCATTGTTGGAACAGCATAGGTGCAAGTTGCACTTTATCAATCTGGTCAAATTCTTCAGGTTTTATCCTTCTTGCTTCATTTTCACTATGAAAATTTTGTAGCAGTGGCTTATATACAATTTCTCCGTGATAGCGAAGCCAAAACTGTTTTAGACGATCCACTGTAGGAGTCCATAGCGTATCTGGGATTCTCAATCCACATTGCTTAGCTAATTCCAATTGCCAAGGGCGGTGAGCCGCAGCTGCATCTCGCGTAATATTGTTTACCCAAAGACAATTATTGGCTTGCCACATGCTGTTGAATGATGAAGTGGAGTCCGTCATCGCAAAATGGCGCGATAAAGGCTCGATACTTTGGAGATGTTGCCGATAATTCTGTGGTCTACGCCACCATACCGCACTGATTTCACTGCTATCGATGAGTTTGTTTTGACCTATCTGTAGCCAGAATTTTCCAGAATCTCGCGCCGATAATGCCAAATTCATTCCCATCAGTGCTGAAAAGTTTGAAAAATCAATGGAATGAATATCATTGACTCTGTGCTTTGTAAGCGCATTAACAATCGCCTGAGCATGCGAATCTGTGGGTTCAGAAATGATCAGAATAGACATAACAAATTCATTATTATAGTTATTTTATTGAAATTTACTCTTGAGGAGAGTATTTATTTTTCGAACAATTACAATTTAAGTTTACTCAAATAGTAATCTACTAAATTTTATAGTATCTGAGTAAGAATAGATATTGACCGAATTAAGATGTTGTTTTTTTCTCAACTATTTTGGTAAAGATCATTAATAGGCCGAGATAGCTTTCTAGGTGATTAGGAATTTAGGTATTGGTAAAATGTAAAAAGCTTGTTAGAAATTTACTTGCTATCACTCTTTAAATATCAGCAAGCATATCCAATTTCAGCAAATATTTTTGCTTCGATTTAAGTCTCATCAAAATCCTCCGATATAGTATTCCTCCGATAGGTTATTCATTTATCAGAATTTTTTTAAGAATACATATTATTTCACTACTTATTTACGATGTTGCGTTTTTTTATTAATCAGGATGACCGTAGAGTTATCACAGTCAGCGTAATAATGCTGGTTGTCGTAATTTTATTATCTGGCTTATGCGTTTATGGGATTATGCAACCCAAAGCAGAAGCAGGGGTTACTTCTGGTCTTAATATTGGTTTAAGAAACATCTCAAGATTGATTAATAATCAGATTGATACTTCGCTTTCGAATACAGAAATACTCGTGGCATCAGCACGTACTTTTTTTCATGATTTGGAAAAAATCGATAATAAAGCGATAAGAGATGGCCGTATTGTCGATTTCTTTAAGTCATCTGAAGATGTACTCAATGAAAAGTTTTCGAGTATAAAAATATACGATCAAAATAATGATGAAATTTATAGCTCGGGATTTCATTCAACAACACCCCATTTTTCAGTTCAATTAGAAACACCCGAAAACATTCACAGTGAATTGATTTGGGATGAACAATTCAAGTTGCGCAATTCAAAAATCATTCTAGATAAACAAGGTAATTCGATTGGGCATATTATCGTTGAGCAAACGATGGTTGAATTAACGCAAATTTTTTCTGAAGCAACATTAATCGGATCAACAGGTGATTTCTTGCTTTGTACTGCTACTAAACAGAGCCTCATTGAGGCCGATTGTTTTTTACGTAGACCGAGTGGCAATGAATTCAGACGAATACGTCGGATTGTTGATGACATTCCGAGACCGATACATTTAGCATTAAATCGACAAGACGGCATCATTTTTACTAGGGATTACCGTGGGATTGATGTCGTTGCCGCTCATTTACCTGTCGGACATGGTCTTGCAGCAGTATTGAAGATTGATAAAAAGGAATTGTATAGTCATTTATTTGAGCAAGCTAAAACAATTTTATTGTCTCTCGGAGCATTGCTGTTGGTGGGAATTGCCGTCTTACGGTATTTATTTGTTCCGATTATTCAAAAAGTAATTAAATCCCGAGAAGACTTAATAGAAGTACATAAGAAATTAACTCAGGCTAAAGAAGAAACGGAGAAAGTTTCTTCCGAACTGGCCGCTTACATGAATGTCATCAGTAAGGTTGCATTGATTTCCGTTACAGATCGTAAAGGTAAAATTATTCAAGTCAACGAAAAGATCTGTGATGTGAGTGGTTTCAGCTCAGACGAATTAATTGGTCAAAATCATCGATTGCTGAATTCCAAAGTTCATCCTAAAAGATTTTTCGTGGATATGTGGGCAACTATCGCTAAAGGTGAAGTTTGGCATCACGAAGTTTGTAATCGTAGCAAGTCAGGCGCACTTTATTGGATCGATTCGACTATTATTCCTTTAACCAATACGAATGGAAAAATTGATTGTTATTTATCCGTAGGTGTTGATATTAGTGCTCGAAAACAAAAGAATTCCAATTCAGATGAGAGGCTCAAAGAAAATCTCTACATGCACAAGATTCGTGGTTATTTACGTCACGATTGGGATAGTCATACAGTTTGTCAGCATATTTTAAAGGCTTTATCGGCTGGATTACAGTTTTCGGATGGAGTCCATGTCATGATCGAATTGGGTAATGACAAAATCTCGACAGCGGATTATCAAGAAAACTTACCCAATCTTTTGCAAGCCGTTATCATGTCGAATGGGGCGAGATGCGGAATGATTCAAGTTTCTTACTTCAAGGAGTTGTCATGTTCCTTGCCCGATGATCAAAATCTTATTGACAATATTGCTCATGAACTAGGGCGTTGGTATGAAGCTCAACAAGCCGCCAAACGCATTCAGCAAATGGCAACGCATGATGCTTTGACAGGATTGCCAAATCGTCAACTGTTACAAGATCGCATTGCGCAATCATTGATCCAGAGTTCTCGTAAAGATAATAAATTGGCCGTTCTTCTTATTGATTTGGATCATTTTAAAACCATTAACGATTCACTGGGTCATGAAATCGGTGATCTATTATTGAAAGAAGTCACAGCACGGCTATTGGATTGCGTTCGCAATGAAGATACCGTAGCTCGGCAAGGGGGCGACGAGTTTTTTATTGTGCTCAATTCAATTAAGGAGGCTTCAGACGCAGGAAAAGTTGCGCAAAAAATCCTGACATCATTAATTCGACCCTACAATATCAATAAAAATGAACTGCACATCGAGGGAAGCATTGGCATCGCTGTTTATCCTGACCATGGTGCGACGGCCGAAGCATTGCTAAAAAATAGTGATGCAGCAATGTATTATGCCAAAGAAACTGGGCGCAATAATTTTCAGTTTTTTACCTCGCAGTTAAATGAATCGGCTCATGAAAAGCATACCTTAGCGTTAGATTTGCGTCATGCATTAGAGCGCAATCAATTGATTCTTCACTATCAACCGATCATGAATATGCCGGATAGTGAAATTTCAAGTATGGAAGTTTTACTGCGTTGGAATCATCCCAAGCAAGGTATGGTTTCACCCGATAAATTTATCGGTCTGGCGGAGGAAACTGGGCTCATCATTCCAATTGGTGAATGGATACTTGAAACGGTATGCATGCAAATAAATCATTGGTTGAAGCAAGGATATATCGTACCAAAAGTCGCGATTAATCTATCGGGTAGACAATTCCGTGATAAAGAATTAGTCAAAAACATTGCCCACATACTCGATAAAAATGGAGTGAGCGCAGAATATATATCCTTAGAAATAACTGAGAGTATGCTGATCAACGATATCGAAAAAACCGTTGAAACACTTACTAGAATGAATGAAATGGGTATTCAGATTTCAATTGATGATTTTGGTACCGGTTATTCCAGCTTAAGTTATTTAAAACGTTTTCCAATTCAAACATTGAAGATTGATCGGAGCTTTGTCCGTGATATCGTAACCGACAAAAATGATCTTACGATCGTGACGGCCATAATTGCTATGGCGCATAGTTTAGAAATGAAAGTTATTGCTGAAGGGATAGAAACAAAGGATCAATTGAAATTTCTGATAGAAAAAGAATGCAATTACTATCAAGGATACTATTTTAGTAAACCGGTCGAAGCAGAAAAAATAGAAAATCTGTTTAAAAAACCCCATCTCTTGCCTATCAAAAAAAATCGTACACTGCGTCTTGTAAGCTAGTCTGCACTTGAAATTTGCGGTATCGTCCTATACGTAAGCGTTATTGAATTACTCTAGGAGATTTTCATGCGTTTTGACAAACTGACTACCAAATTTCAACAAGCTTTTTCGGATGCACAAAGCATTGCTGTTGGTCAGGATAACCCTGCCATTGAACCGCAACACTTGTTATTAGCGTTATTGCAACAAGAAGATGGCAGCACAGTGTCATTGTTGCAGCGCTCTGGTGTTAATACTGCTGCATTGTTGGAGAGTTTACGTCAACAAGTTCAGCGCTTGCCTAAGATTGAAAATTCCGGAGGCGAGGTCACTATTTCTCGCAGTCTCAATAACTTATTAAATATTGCAGATAAAGAAGCGCAAAAACGCAATGATCAATTTATTGCTTCGGAACTGTTTTTACTGGCGGTTTTGCAAGATAAAGGCGAAGTAAGTGCATTATTGAAACAGCATGGTGCGAACTACTCGGCACTGACACAAGCTATCAATACCGTTCGCGGTGGGGAGAAAGTCGATAGCGCAGAAGGTGAAAGCAACCGCGAAGCGCTCAAAAAATACACTTTAGATCTCACTGAACGAGCACGCCAAGGTAAATTGGATCCTGTCATCGGTCGCGATGATGAAATTCGCCGCTCTATACAAGTACTACAACGCCGCACCAAAAATAATCCGGTTCTCATTGGTGAGCCTGGAGTTGGTAAAACGGCGATTGTAGAGGGTTTAGCCCAACGAATCATCAACGGAGAGGTACCGGAGAGCTTAAAAGATAAACGGGTATTGTCGCTTGATATGGCAGCGTTATTGGCGGGAGCAAAATATCGCGGTGAGTTCGAAGAGCGTTTGAAGTCAGTACTCAAAGAATTAGCGCAAGACGAAGGTAAAACCATAGTTTTTATCGATGAATTGCATACCATGGTGGGTGCTGGGAAAGCCGAAGGCGCCATGGATGCCGGGAATATGTTGAAACCGGCGCTGGCTCGGGGTGAATTGCACTGTGTTGGGGCAACTACGTTAGATGAATACCGAAAATACATTGAAAAAGATGCCGCTTTGGAACGTCGTTTTCAAAAAGTTATGGTGGAAGAACCGAGTGTCGAAGCAACCATCGCAATTCTACGCGGTTTACAGGAGAGATATGAAGTACATCATGGGGTGGATATTACCGATCCAGCCATAGTTGCTGCGGCTGAACTATCGAATCGTTATATTACCGATCGTTTTTTACCCGATAAAGCAATTGATTTAATTGATGAAGCGGCTGCGCGCATTAAGATGGAAATCGATTCTAAACCAGAAGCATTGGATAAATTGGATCGTCGTTTGATTCAGCTCAAAATTGAGCGCGAAGCTGTTAAAAGAGAAAAAGACGAAGCTTCGCAAAGACGTTTGCAATTGCTAGAAAGTGAAATCGTTGAAAAAGAGCGCGAGTATGTAGATTTGGCTGAAGTATGGAAAGCTGAAAAATTTCAGTTACAGGGTTCTCAGCAAGTCAAAGAAGAAATAGAAAAAATCAAATTGGAAATCGATACGGCTACGCGTAAAGGAGACTGGCAAAGAGTTTCTGAATTACAATACGGTCGGCTCCCTCAACTTGAAGCACAATTAAAGCATTCTGTTGAATCCGATGAGGGAAAAACAGCAAAGCCAAAACTGCTGCGAACACAAGTTGGTGCGGAGGAAATTGCTGAGGTGGTATCACGAGCAACGGGTATTCCTGTTGCAAAAATGATGCAAGGCGAGCGCGATAAATTAATTCTGATGGAGCAAAAGTTGCATGAACGTTTGGTCGGTCAGGATGAAGCCGTGCGCCTTGTGTCCGATGCGATTCGCCGTTCACGTGCGGGATTATCAGACCCCAATCGTCCTTATGGTTCTTTCTTATTTTTGGGTCCGACGGGCGTAGGAAAAACCGAGCTTTGCAAAGCGCTTGCGGGTTTTTTATTTGATTCGGAAGATCACTTGGTGCGCATTGATATGTCTGAATTCATGGAAAAACACTCGGTTGCGCGTTTGATCGGTGCTCCACCAGGTTATGTCGGTTATGAAGAGGGAGGTTACCTCACCGAAATTGTACGTCGTAAACCTTACTCGGTGATTTTGCTCGATGAGGTTGAAAAAGCGCATCCGGATGTTTTTAACGTTTTGCTGCAGGTGCTCGATGACGGTCGCATGACCGATGGACAAGGTAGAACGGTGGATTTTAAAAATACCGTCATCGTGATGACGTCCAATCTGGGATCGCAAATGATTCAAGAAATGTCCGGTAATGATTATCAGACCATTAAACAGGCAGTCATGGGAGAAGTTAAAACCTATTTTCGCCCGGAATTTATTAACCGAATTGATGAAGTCGTGGTATTTCATGCACTGGATCTCAAAAACATTCAGTCTATTGCAAAAATACAACTACAGAATCTTGAAAACCGTTTAGCAAAACTGGAAATGAAGCTCATCGTCAGTGAGATGGCATTGACAGCGATTGCACAGGTTGGATTTGATCCCGTATTTGGTGCTCGCCCCTTAAAACGGGCAATCCAGGGTGAAATAGAAAATCCATTGGCGAAAGAGATTTTGCAAGGTCAATTTGTTGCAAAAGATACAATTAAAGTAGATTATGCGGGTGGCCAAATGATTTTCACCAAAGCTAATGCGTAGAACATTCTGAGCGAGAGTATGCGATATTAAAGGGTAGGGTGTGCGCTTAATAAAAGTGAAAGCGCATACTTTCACTCACTGAATATTTCGCAACGCTTCTGTAGTCATTCAAGATTCGGGTAAAATAACTATCTTTTACCGGATAGAGATCGTATGTTTAAAGGCAGCCTAGTTGCTATCGTAACTCCCATGCACGAAAACGGTGAGCTTGATTTGGAGAAATTCCGTTCTCTGCTTGATTTTCATATCGCACAAGGAACTGACGGCATTGTCGTGGTAGGTACCACTGGCGAATCTCCAACCGTCGACTTCGATGAGCATCATTTATTGATGCAGGTAGCGGTAGAACATGTCGCAAAACGTATCCCAGTTATTGCGGGTACTGGTGCTAATTCTACTCAAGAAGCCATTGATTTATCGTTGTACGCAAAAAAAGTGGGCGTTGATGCATGCCTATCGGTCGCGCCATACTATAACAAGCCAACACAGGAAGGGCTTTATCAACACTTCAAAGCCATTGCAGAAGCCGTTGATATGCCACATGTTTTGTATAATGTTCCTGGTAGAACAGTGGTGGATATTCGCAATGATACAGCGCTACGTTTGGCCGAAATACCGAATATCATTGGCATTAAAGACGCCACTGGTGATATCGGACGTGGTTCAGATTTGTTGCGCCGTGCACCGAAAGATTTTTTGATCTACAGTGGCGATGATGCTAGTTCGCTTGCTTTGTTATTGCTAGGCGGGCATGGTGTTATTTCTGTAACCGCGAATGTGGCACCTAAAAAAATGCACGAAATGTGTGTTGCCGCCGCAAGTGGTGATCTAGTCACAGCACGCAAGCTCAATAATCAATTATTACGATTGCATACCGATTTGTTTGTGGAAGCGAATCCAATTCCAGTTAAATGGGTGGTCGAGCAAATGGGTTTAATCCGCTCTGGGATTCGACTTCCTTTGACACCCTTATCTCAGCAGTATCATTCGCTACTGCGAGAAGCAATGCAGTTAGCCGATATTTAAGTTTGAAGGAGAGTAATGTCAAGATGAAAGCGCAAAAAGCTTTATCTTTGTTGTCAATAATGGTGCCTATGACGTTGCTGAGCGCTTGTGGCGCTATGGAAAAATTGGGATCATTCCAATTGTTTCCCGAAACCAAAACGGTTGACTATAAATCCGCAGGCAAAGTGCCGCCGCTTGATATACCGCCCGATCTGATTAAACCAGCGATTGATGAACGATACGCTATTCCTGAATCGGAAGCTCCTACCAGCGCTACTTTTTCTAGCTACCAAAGTGAGCGGGGAAATCCTTCGCAAGCCAATGGCAAGACGACATTTTCGCCTACTTCAATAGAAAATGTATATATAGAACGTTCTGGAACACAACGCTGGCTGGTGGTTCCTCAATCTCCCGAAGCTGTGTGGCCAGTTATCAAAGAATTCTGGCAAGAATTGGGTTTTTTAATCAAGGTGGAGACACCGGAAACTGGAATTATTGAAACAGATTGGGCTGAAAATCGTGCCAAGATTCCTCAAGATATTATTCGTAGTATATTTTCTACCTTCCTGGACAGTATTTATTCTGCCGGAGAACGTGACAAGTTTCGTACTCGACTGGAAAGAACGGAGGATGGCACTACAGAGATTTATATTAGCCATCGCGGCATGACGGAGGTTGTTGAAGGCGGCAATCTGCAACGCACCATTTGGCAACCGCGCCAGGCTGACCCTGAGTTGGAGGCAGAAATGCTTTCTCGACTGATGCTGCGTTTTGGTGTTAAAGAAGAAAAAGCCAAAATGGAGTTGGCTTCAAATCGCGGTAGTTCAACTGAGAGGGCTTACATCGATCAATCTAGTGGCAACAAATTAGTGATCAATGAAGCATTCGATCGTTCTTGGCGCAGAGTGGGTCTGGCGCTTGATCGTATTGGTTTTACCGTGGAAGATCGTAATCGTGCTGAAGGTATTTATTATGTTCGCTACGTTAATCCTGAAAAGGATAGTAAGAAAGAAGGCGACGGCAAAGGTATTTTGTCTAATTTGGCGTTCTGGCGCAGTGATGATTCCAAAGACAGCAAAGCTGCAAAGTATCGCATACAGGTTAATGACGCGAGTTTTAATAGCAGCGAGTTAATTTTAGCGAACGACGACGGGAGTACCGTAGATACTGCTACATCGAATCGTATCCTTAAATTATTGCACGAACAGTTGCGATGATTTAGCGAATATTAACGACTGTGCCAGTTTTGACCCACTGGCTCAGTTGGTCGATTTGCTTATTGGTCAACGCAATGCAGCCATTTGTCCAATTGTAGTTATTGTGGATATCCGGATTTCCTTGGCCAATACCGTGGATACCGATATGCCCCCCTAATTGGGTATTCTGCGGTGGTGTTTTTCCAAGTATTTTGGCATCTAAAATTTGATACCAAGTTTCATAGCTAATTTTTTTTTCTTCGAGCGCGCGTTTGGCATTTTCCAAACTGGGATAATCTAAACCAAAAAACCGGTGAAAGCGGCTTTTCTCATTGATCCAGCCGATTTTGAATTTTCCCAGTGGCGTCTTATCATCTTTGGTTACTTTAGACCAGGTAGTCCCATAACGACCAATCGAAACATTATTAAATACCAGCTGTACTTTGTTTCCTTGCATCACCGATAACGTGTAATCTTTGGTATCGACATCGACCCATATCTCATTTGCCGAAACCGAATGGCTTGTTGTTAGGAATGCTAGCACTACCAGTAAGAAAGAAAAAATATGTGTCATAGCGTTATACCAAAGCACCTTAGGTTATGAATAAAAAGAAGTTTCTTAAAAATTCTAATCTTGTCTACGATCGGGTAATACCAAAAATACGACGTGTCAGCCTACTATTTTTATTATCTGCTTGGATTAGGTGTTTTGGATAATCATTTGTCGTTTTGTGAATCAGAAATAGCAAACTTTGTTGCATATTGGTAACCCCCAAGTGCACCCAACAAGATTCCTAAGGGTGCAGCAATAAATATTCCAATCATTGGTCCTTGACTGGTATCTTTGATAACAGCCATAGAACCTAGAAATACCAAAGTGAAAAAGATTCCGCCTACAATTAATGCGCCGCCAAGAATAGCGAGACTTTTTGCGGTGGGTTGTCCAGAAATTAATCGCCAACTAAACCAACCCGCTAAGAATGCGGCCACGACTGAAACTGCGCCAGTTAACCCAATAGGTAACTGACTGGTAATGGTAAGCGTCGTGCCAATAAAAAAAAGTACCAATAAGAATGCGAAGCATGTTGCGAGTATTTTGACGAATGAAATCATTGCAATATTTTCTTGATGAGATTTTAACGACGCAGCATTGTAATATATCTTTGCTACACACAAAGCGACGAACAAAATGAAAAGAATGGATTTATCAAAACGACAATTTTTGCGACACGGTCTACTTGCCATGGGAGCCTTTATAGGCAATGCTTTTCTTCCTTCATCGATGCAGGCTGCGCTGCTGAGTCTTGCTACAAAAGGTGATTTACAAATCGCCGATGAAAATGGAGTGCGATTGCCGCTCGGGTTTAAATCACGCATCGTTGCCCGTTCTGGGCAAATACTTTTTAATTATCAATGGCATGCTGCGCCGGATGGGGGCGCTGTTTTTGCTACTGACGATAATGGCTGGATTTATGTTTCCAATAGTGAGATGGAACATGAAGCAGGCGGAGTGGGGGCATTGCGTTTTGATCATAATGGGAAAATTGTCGATGCGTATTCAATCTTAACTCGAACCAATCGCAATTGCGCGGGCGGCCATACCCCGTGGCAGACATGGCTTTCTTGTGAAGAAGTGGAAAAAGGCCGAGTGTGGGAGTGTGATCCTTTTGGTAAAAATGAGGGAGTGGCGAGGCATGCGTTAGGTTTGTTTCGGCATGAAGCGATCGCTGTGGATAGCGTTAACAATCAACTCTATCTTACTGAAGATGAGACGGATGGTTGCTTATACCGCTACACCGCTCGTTCATTCGATAAACAAGGCTATCCGAGTTTAGAAGATGGCTTTCTAGAAGTGGCTGAAGTGGTTGGTGGTCCTGTCGGTAAGGTTCGTTGGCATAAGCTGTTGGATCCTCTTGCAGAGGCGATGTCTACGCGCAATCAGATCGACAGTGCAACGCATTTCAATGGTGGTGAAGGAATTTGGTATCACCGAGGTGTTATTTATTTCACTTCCAAAGGCGATAATCGGGTGTGGGCGTATGAAATATCGCAAAATGAACTGAGCATTGTGTATAACGGATCGCAGTATGAGTCTCCGGTATTAACTGGCGTAGACAATATTATCGCTAACCAAGCGGGAGAACTGTTAGTCGCTGAAGATGGCGGTAATATGCAACTTGTTGTGTTAGGCGATGGAAAAGTGTTTCCACTGCTGCAAGTAGTGGGTCACCAAAGCTCAGAAATAGCCGGACCTGCATTCAGCCCTGATGGTAAACGTTTGTATTTCAGTTCACAACGTGGACCAGCGGGAAATAATCAAGATGGCGTTACTTTTGAAATCACAGGACCGTTCTAATTGAGATCGAAAGTTGCGTTGTTAAGCCAATATTCCTCTTGATAATTCGATAAAGCATCTTATCTTCCATTTTTTAGATTATAAAATAGCTAACGATAGGCTAGTCAGTTTTTAATCATTGGAAATCAGTAGCCAAGATCCAATGCCGAAGCAGAATCAACTAAAGGGGACGCGAACTTGGAATTTAAAGACTATTACAAAATACTCGGTATTGCGCGAGAAGCGAATGCCGAAGAAATCAAAAAAGCTTTTCGCAGTCTAGCGCGTAAGTATCACCCTGATGTTTCCAAAGAAGCTAACGCCGAAGAAAAAATGAAAGAGGTCAACGAGGCCTACACAGTATTGTCAGATCCAGAAAAGCGTGCGGCTTACGATAATTTAGGTCAAAGTGGAAACTTTCAATCGGGTTCTGATTTTCAACCTCCCCCCGGTTGGGATGCAGGTTTTGAATTTAGTAATGCGCAAGGCTTCGATAGTGCACAAGCAGAGAATTTTAGTGAGTTCTTTGCAAACCTGTTTAGCCAACAAATGCGCGGTGGTGCACGCTACGGAGAACAAAAAATGCGTGGCAATGATCATCACGCAAAAATCATGCTTGATCTGGAGGATAGCTATCACGGTGCAACACGCAGCATGACATTGCGTGCGCCAAAATTGGATAGTCAAGGTCGGACTTTTTTCGAACAACGAACGTTAAATGTACGTGTTCCCAAAGGCGTTCGGGCCGGGCAGGTGATTCGTCTTGCCGGACAGGGCGGTCCAGGCAGTCCAGGTGAAGTCGCTGGAGATCTATTACTCGAAGTCCATTTTAATCCCCATTCACGGTATCGAGTTGAAAATAAAGATGTTTATGCGTCACTTCCTGTGGCTCCTTGGGAAGCGGCACTGGGTGCGACGATTAAGATTCCCGTGCCAGATGGCTTGGTAGAAGTTCGTGTCCCTGAAAATTCACAGAGTGGACGAAAATTGCGTTTAAAAGATAGGGGTATTCCCGCAGCGACCCCAGGAGATTTATACTTAATATTAGAAATTGTTTTACCACCAGCAGTTTCTGACAAAGAACGTGAATTTTATCAAACTATGGCGCGGGAATTTGCATTTAATCCGCGCAAGAATTTGGGAGTTTAGTGCCATGTCTGACCAAATCGAGGCGATATTATTTGAAGACGCCAGGCTTGATATCGAAGGATTAGCACGGTGCTGCAACGTGAGCCGAGAATGGATTATCGAGCGTGTTCAATGCGGTATTTTGCTGGATGATCATTCACCGCATCATGATCCGGCTACCTGGATATTCGATAGTCGAAGCTTGGTTCGAATCAAACGGATCATGCGAGTTGAAAGGGATTTCGAATGCCATCCGGAGTTGGCTGGATTGGTTGCTGATTTGATCGAAGAAGTTGAAGTATTGCGTGCCCGTGTAAAAATAACGGAGCTTACGAATCGCTAACACTAATCAATACATTCTCTAACAAATATCGTTTTATGGAAAAGCCGAGCAACAGTGTTCATATCGTTTGTCCACATTGCCATGCAATCAATCGCGTTCCGATGGAGCGTTTGAATGCTGCACCGAAATGTGGCGCTTGTCATCGTGCATTATTCGTCGGACAACCGGTTGAATTAAACGATGGCAATTTTAATTTGCACTTGACCCGTAATGACATTCCGCTATTAGTTGATTTCTGGGCGCCGTGGTGCGGACCTTGCCGGGCGATGGCGCCTGCTTTTGCGCAAGCGGCAAGTATTTTGGAACCGCACATGCGACTGGCTAAAATCAATACCGAAGAAGAACAAATGCTTGGCGCTCGATATCATATTCGCAGTATTCCTACCTTGGTGGTATTTCAAAATGGACAAGAAATTGCTCGGCAATCTGGTGCCATGAACCAGCGCGATTTGGTACTTTGGGCACAGTCCGTGTTAAAAAAATAATAAAAACTGGAGATGCGTGTGGTTCAAAACGGATATTTTTTACGTCTCATATGGATTGCATTGGTTGCTGTTGTGCTAGCGCTGCTATTACATAGCTTTCTCTATCATCATTTTCCCGACGTTTTACAGTCTAATTTTTCAGATGATAGCCGTAATCGTTCTGCCAATGCGGAACCTCGTATCGTGCAAGCCCGAGGAAGCTTGGCGGAAGACGAGCAAAGTACTATCGAATTATTTGAAAATTCACGTGATTCGGTTGTTTTTATTACGACCCGACAACGAGTCATGGATGCATGGACACGTAATATTTTTTCTGTGCCGAGCGGTACGGGGTCTGGATTTATCTGGGACGATGAAGGGCATGTGATTACCAATTTTCATGTCATCAGAGGCGCTAGTGAAGCAACGGTGCGAGTGACTGATGGAAATGATTACAAGGCTTCTTTGGTTGGCGCAAGTCCGGCGCACGATATCGCGGTATTGCGTATCCATATGCGTTTTCAACGACCTGCACCAGTTCCCATCGGTACCAGTAATGATCTTAAAGTGGGACAAAAAGTATTTGCAATTGGTAATCCATTTGGTTTGGACTGGACGCTTACTACCGGTATCGTTTCGGCTTTAGATCGTTCATTACCCGGTGGAGATGGTCGTAGCATTGATAACTTGATTCAAACTGATGCAGCAATCAATCCCGGTAATTCCGGCGGTCCACTGCTTGATTCTGCAGGGCGCTTGATTGGCATTAATACCGCGATCTACAGTCCGAGCGGTGTTAGTGCGGGTATCGGTTTTGCAGTACCCGTGGATACAGTCAATCGTGTGGTACCGCAAATTATCAGCCGCGGCAAATATATCCGGCCTGCGATGGGCATTACAGTGGACAGTAAATTGAACAAGCGTCTGGCGGATCATTTAAAAATTACCGGAGTGATTATTTTGAGTATTAGTCCAGGCTCCGCTGCCGATGAAGCGGGACTCGAAGGTGCTACTGTCACGCCCGAAGGTAATATTATGGCGAATGATGTCATTGTGGCAATCGATGGAAAACTGGTTGATTCCGTTGATAAACTCTATTCGCGCATCGATAACTATAAAGTTGGCGATACCGTTAAACTTACCGTGCGTCGATACGGTATGCAGGGAGAAGAAATCGAGGTTCCGGTTACGCTGCAATCTGGTGAATAACGTAAGCGATTTTATATTGCTAGAGTTAAAAGTATTTGATGATTTACTATCAAGATATAACTTTCTGATATTTAATTAGGTAAATATAACAATAAGATATTATTGAGATAATGGATCAAGAAACTCAATTTATCATCCTCCTTGTCGATAGAAAAATATCAATCTAGATACGCTTTTTTTAGATTTAGATTGTATTAAAAGAATAACAATTTTTGGGGCTAACAAAATTTTGTTGTTCCGAAGTTAGTATTTTATCAATCGACAATTTCAATGAGGAGATAACATGAGTAAATTTTTTACAGTAATGTTTGTTGTATTCTGGTTTTCCGCAATTGCTCATGCAGCTACTAACATCAACACGGCTTCACAGAATGAATTAGAGTCTTTGCAAGGCATTGGTCCCGCAAAAGCAAAAGCGATTATTGAGTACCGTGAAAAGAATGGTTCATTTGCTTCAGTGGAAGACTTGAAAAAAGTTCCGGGTATTGGTGACGGAACGATCAAACAACTTCATGATGTAATCACGGTAGGAAGTGAAAAATCAACTGAATCTGTAAAAGTTACTAAAAAATCAGATAAAGAATAAAAGCGAAATTTACCACTAATGATTTTTGAATTCCGTGAGATCATTAGTGGCGCAGAGATAATCTTTTAATATGGATGCCTATATGTGATAATCTCAACCGTTTAGTATGAAATCACATTCATGTACAAAACGGTTGAACATTTCGTTGGAAATACTCCGCTAGTTAAGCTCAAAAGATTGCCAGGAATCACCAGTAACGTCATTCTTGCAAAACTCGAAGGTAATAATCCCGCTGGTTCAGTCAAAGATCGTCCCGCATTATCGATGATCACGCGCGCACAAAGTCGCGGTCAAATTAAACCAGGAGATACGCTCATAGAAGCCACCAGTGGTAATACCGGTATTGCATTGGCCATGATTGCTGCGATTATGGGTTACAAGATGATACTCGTGATGCCAGAAAATTTGACCATTGAAAGACGGCATTCAATGAGCGCTTATGGTGCGGAAATCATTTTGACACCTAAAAGCGGAGGTATGGAACAAGCTCGAGATCTTGCTATAAAAATGCGTGATGAAGGACAAGGCATCATTTTAGATCAGTTCGCTAATCCAGATAATCCTTTGGCGCATTATGAAGGCACTGCACCTGAGATATGGCGAGATACGCAAGGAAAAATTACTCATTTTGTGAGCAGTATGGGAACAACCGGAACCATCATGGGTTGTTCAAGGTTTTTTAAAGAACAGCCAAATAAAGTTAAAGTCATTGGTGTACAACCGCAAGAAGGTTCGCAAATTCCGGGAATTCGTAAATGGTCTCCTGCTTATTTACCTAAGATTTTTGATAACGAACGTGTTGATGAGTTATTGTATGTTTCGCAACAAGAGGCTGAACAGTTTTCACGTCGTTTAGCCAGTGAAGAAGGTATTTTTGCGGGTATTTCCTCAGGAGGAGCGTTGGCAGCGGCATTACGAGTATCTGCTGAAGTAGAGAATGCAGTCATCGTATTTATCGTATGTGATCGAGGTGATCGCTATTTATCAACTGGCATTTTTCATGCTTAATGCAACACATGTAGAGTTTTTTTTTTACAAAATAGCATACAGATTTTGTTGTAAAACTAAGTAGTGATACGTTTATCACCGTACTCCTGCGAATAAAATAATCCATTAATCAAATTGTATAGTAGACACATGCCAGAGGCTGATTTTTCATTACCGGTGCGAGTTTATTATCAAGACACAGATGCTGGAGGCGTGGTTTACCACGCAACGCATCTCCAATTTCTAGAACGTGCGCGCTATGAATGGCTTAGAGAGCTAGGTTTTACCGCGAATTCACTGATTGAGAGTCATGGTGTCTTGTTCATGCTACGTTCTCTAGAGATCGAATATTCCAAACCTGCGACGCTCGATAATCTGTTGACGGTTACTGTCAAAGTAATGCATGTTGGACGAAGCCGCATTACGGTTTATCAGGAAATTTTACTGGACGGGACTAAACTCGTCAGTGCCACTATCCATATCGTTTGTGTCGGCGTCACAAGCCTTAAGCCAGTCAGTCTTCCAACACCTTTACGCGAAAAAATCGGAACCATTAAATGAATACAACCGTAACGCAAGATATGTCTTTCCTTCATTTAATTACTAGTGCAAGTTTGCCAGTGCAATTGGTGATGCTGATACTGGTGATGATGTCATTTTTATCATGGTGGTATATTTTTCGTAAATTGTTTGTTATTCGAAGTGAAGTCAATCGAACCGATGAATTTGAAGATGTTTTCTGGCGTGGTGCTGATTTAAATGCGTTATATCAACGTGCAGCAAGCTCCCGTTATGAGTCGGGAAGTTTGGAGCGTATTTTTGCAGCGGGCTTCGGTGAATTTAACAAGCATCCTGCTGGTTCCGATACTGAAGCCGTGATGGAAAGCACGCGAAGAGCCATGCGTGCAACCTATCAACGAGAAATGGATCGATTGGAATCACATTTATCATTTTTGGCAACGGTAGGTTCTGTGAGTCCTTACGTGGGCTTGCTTGGCACTGTTTGGGGAATCATGAATTCTTTTCGTAGCTTATCTAGCGTTGCGCAAGCGACTATTGCGCACGTTGCGCCAGGCATAGCAGAAGCGCTGATTGCAACAGCTATGGGATTATTCGCGGCAATTCCTGCGGTAGTCGCTTATAACCGTTATGCAACAGCAATTGATCGCTTGTCCACTCGGTTTGAGAGTTTTATGGAAGAATTATCGAATGTGTTACAACGGCGCTCAATTCGGTAATAAACAATAGAGGAAAATATGTCACGCCGGTCAAAGCATCGTCTTATGAATGACATCAATGTAGTTCCGTACATTGATGTCATGCTGGTATTACTGATTATCTTTATGGTGACTGCTCCGATGATCAATCATGGTCAAATTGAATTACCGCAAATTGGCAAGTCATTGGCCACACCGGTTATGCCCCTGGAAATCATTATCAAGGCAAATGGAGACCTTTTTTTACGTGATCGCGCTAAAACTTCTGTCGAACAAAAGCTGAATAAAAACGAACTGATTGAAGCTATCAAGCAAAAGCAATCCGAAAATAACGAACAAGCGGTTGTGATCGCCGCAGACAAAAGCGTGCGTTACGAAGAAGTTATTAACGTTATGGACGTCCTGCAACAAAACCAGGTACAAAAAGTCGGTTTGCTAACACAGCGAAAATGAATAGCCGCTAATGAGTATCAGCGCACTTCGCAATCCTTCTGATTCTGAACCGAAAAAAATCCTATCCGGTGCATTGGCGTTGTTTGTGCACGTCATGTTTATTGCCATGATGGTATTTGGAGTGAATTGGAAAAATCATCCACCAGAAGGTATGGTCGTTGAGTTATGGAGCGAATTACCAAAGCCTATATCAACACCTGTAACAGCCGCAAAACCCTCTAAACCTATACCACCGGCAGAGCCGGTGAAACCGAAGCCTGTTGAACCGCCCAAGCGTGAAGAACAGGTAAAACCAGAACCGATAAAACCAACGCCGCAACCCAAAGAGGTTACCCCTATAGTTAAAAAGCCGGAAATTGAACTCAAGCAAAAGCCAGAGCCGATTAAAGAAATTAAACCCGATTTAGAAGAATTGAAGAAAAAAGAAGAAGCAGAAAAATTAAAAAAGCTTGAAGAGCAAAAAAAAGAACAGGAGCAAAAGAAAGAATTAGAACAGAAGAAAGAATTGGAAAAAAAGAAAGCGCTAGAACAACAAAAAGAAATTGAGAAGCAGAAGGAATTGCAAAAGCAGCAAGAATTACAAAAACAAAAGGAATTGGCTGCTCAGAAACAGAAAGAACAAGAAGCAAAAGCACGTCGAGATGCGGAAGCGCAGCAAGCGGCTGCGCGAAATCAGCTGGCGAGCGAGATTGGCAAGTACAGAGCGCTGATTCAGTCTAAAATCAGAAGTAGAACTGTTATGCCGCCTGATTTACCAGGGAATCCAAAGGTGGAGTTTATAGTTACTTTATTACCTGGCGGCGATATCCTTGACGTTAGGTTAAGTAAAAGCAGTGGTCATGCGGTTTTTGATAGTGCGGTCGAACGGGCAATATTTTTGTCTAAACCGTTGCCTTTGCCCCCTGATCCTGCGTTATTTAAGGAATTTCGTATTTTAAAGATTGAAGTACATTATCGCGAATGATTGCTATAATCAGCTTACTTTTTTGATCCTATAAATTTATCCATTATGTTTCTGCATCGATTCAAGCCTTTATTTCGTGCTTTTATCTTTTTACTGTGTTGGATTAGTTTGCCATCGCTTGCGCAACTTAAAATTGAGATTTTTGGTGGTGGATCGGCAAGAATTCCTATTGCAATCGTTCCTTTCTCAGATGAAAGTCGGTTGCCGCAAGGCATTACTTCCGTAATCGGTGCGGATTTACAGCGCACTGGATTATTCAAATTAGTCGATACCGCAGGCGCTTCACCGCATGTTCCTGCGGACGTAGTGTTCCCTGATTGGGTTAATCGTGGCGCTAATGCATTGGTGATTGGACGAACGGTCGTATTGCCGGGTGGTCAAGTCGAAATACAATTCCGTTTGATGGATGTAGCCAAAAAAACGCAGTTGGCGGGTTTGGGAATTACCGTGCCAGCGGCGCAATTACGTTCTGCCGCGCATCGAATCGCGGATGTGATATATGAAGCACTGACTGGAGATGTTGGAGTTTTTAGTACGCGTATTGCTTATGTGTTAAAACAAGGAAGTAAATATGCGTTGCAAGTGGCTGATGCCGATGGTTTTAACGCGCAATCTATCATTGAATACTCTGAGCCGATCATCTCTCCTGCTTGGTCTCCCGATGGCAATCAGATCGCTTATGTTTCCTTTGAAAATAAAAAACCGATTGTTTATGTACAAACCTTGGCGACGCGAGAACGCCGTGCAGTAGCGAGTTTCAAAGGTAGCAACAGTGCACCTGCTTGGTCGCCTGATGGAAGGCGTTTAGCGGTAGTGTTGACTAATCAAGGCGGCTCGCAAATTTTCTTAATTAATGCGGATGGTAGTGGTTTACAACGACTCAGTAGAAGTTCGGGTATTGATACTGAACCTAATTTTTCTCCGGATGGTCGCTATATATTATTTACGTCAGATCGCGGCGGAAGCCCGCAGGTTTATCGTATGGCGGTAGGCAGTTCTGAAAATTCCAATGCGGAACGAATGACTTTCGAAGGCAATTACAATGTTAGCCCAGATTATAGTCAAAATGGCAAAAGCTTTACTTTTATACATCGTAACAACAATCAATTTAACGTCGCCGTACAGGAAATTGGCTCGCGTCAAGTACAGATTTTGACTAATTCTAAATTGGATGAATCTCCCAGTTTTGCGCCAAATGGCAAAATGATCTTGTATGCAACTGAACTGAACGGACATGGTATATTATCGGCTGTTTCCAGTGATGGACAAACAAAGCAGCATTTATCAGTGCAATCCGGCGATATCAGAGAACCCGCTTGGGGTCCTCTGCCGAAATGGAAATAGCAAATTGATTTTTTTAACTAAAGGGGTAAATAAATGAAGAGGTTATTGAGCGTTTCATTGATTGTCTTGTTATCTGCTTGTGCTAGCCAAACGACGCAACCTGAGGTCGATGATTTAAATTCCGGTAAGAACATGGGTAATAGTAATTTATCGGGATCCGGTTCCGGTAGACCAGGTTATTTCAGTCAACTTCAAGATCCCAATAGTATTTTGTCACAACGCAGTGTTTATTATGACTTTGATAGTTACTCTGTAAAAAGCGAATATCGCGAAATGGTATTAGCACATGCTAAGCTGCTGCGTGATAATCCAGACGCGAGCGTTATTTTACAAGGCAATACCGATGAACGTGGCAGCCGCGAATATAACCTGGCATTAGGTCAACGCCGTGCGGACAGTGTCAAAAGTATGATGACGTTATCCGGTGCAAGCGATAATCAAATTGAAGCGGTCAGCTTTGGGGAAGAAAAGCCTCGCGCAGTGGGCAGTGGTGAATCAGCTTGGAGTCAAAATCGCCGTACGGATATCGTCTATCGAGGTGAATAATGAGAATGATACGCGCGCTCTTTTTGATATCGCTATTAGGATGTAATTTAAGTTATGCGGGATTGTTCGGTGAAGACGAACAAGTCGTAGCATTACGTAACCAAATCAGTGAAATGGAAGCGCGTATCGTTAAGATGGAACAGGTTTTGAATAATCAAGGCCTGTTAGATCTTTATAGCAAGGTAGAAACGCTTGGCGCTGAAGTAAACAGACTCAATGGTCAAATAGAAACCCTGAATAATGAGAATTCCTTGTTGCAAAAAAGGCAAAAGGATTTTTATATCGATTTAGATAACCGTTTACGCACATTCGAGGAATCTGGCGCGAAACCTGGATTGCCTTATTCTCCTAGCAAGAATTCACCTCGCAGTATGATTGAGCCTTCACCAGAAGAATCAGCGGCGGATGTTGCAGCGTCGAATGAAGCTGAAAATGCGAATATCACTCCGCAAGAATCCGCACCATCCTCTTCTTCGGATGCTGTGAATAAACCGATAGTTGCCAATGAATTGATTTCGCCGACTTCTGTTGAGAACGATGCATACAAGCAAGCGTATGTGCTATTCAAAAATGGTGATTACGTGACGGCGATCAAACAATTTGAAGAGTTTCTCGTTCATTATCCTAATTCTAGTTTGGCACCTGGTGCTGCCTATTGGATCGGCAATTCTCGTTATGCTTTACGTGATTACCAATTGGCGATCGATGCGCAACGAAAATTAATTAATACGTATCCAGATAGTTTGAAAGCGCCTGATGCATTTTTGAATATTGCAACCAGCCAGCAAGAACTTGGCGATCGGCAAGCGAGTCAGCGCACGCTTGAGGATTTGGTTGCCAAATTTCCACACAGTGATGCGGCGCAAAAGGCCAAACAGCGTTTAGCGAATAGTAAATAGTTTTTCTTTGTTACGCCCCTATCATCATTTTTTCATCGTTCCATTTTGTAACATCTTCTAATCATTCATTGTGCAAGCGTTAGAAACAACAACCTTGCGAATTAGTGAAATATTTTATTCGTTACAAGGAGAGACTAGTCGTATTGGTTTGCCTACCGTTTTTATCCGGCTTACCGGGTGTCCGTTGCGCTGCCATTATTGTGATACCGCTTATGCGTTTACAGGTGGTAGTCATTCGACGATTGCGCAGATTTTAAAAGAAGTGGCTCGTTTTAATACCAAATTTGTGACGGTGACAGGCGGTGAGCCTCTGGCACAGAAAGCATGTTTGACTTTATTAACAGCTTTATGTGATGCGTATTATTCAGTTTCGCTTGAAACCAGTGGTGCATTGGATATTTCTAAAGTTGATACGCGTGTCAGTAAAATTATGGATATCAAAACCCCCGACTCTGGCGAATCCGATAAAAACAACTGGAATAATCTAAAATTTCTCACTCCACACGATGAAATTAAATTTGTTCTTTGCAGCGAGGCTGATTTTCATTGGGCTTCACAAATAGTCAACGAACATCAATTGCACAAAATCTGTCCAATTTTATTCTCGCCTGTTTATGGTGCACTGATGCCCGAAACATTAGCCAATTGGATTTTACGCGACCAATTACCGGTTAGAATGCAAATTCAATTGCACAAATTGCTTTGGGGTGAAGGCCCCGGTCGTTAAAAATCTTAATCCTTGATAATGTAACATGTTATGAAAAAAGCCGTAGTCTTGTTATCGGGAGGATTGGATTCCGCAACCACATTGGCTATCGCTAAAGATCAACAGTTTACTTGCTATGCATTGAGTGTATCTTACGGTCAGCGACATTCCTCAGAACTCTCTGCTGCCAAAAAAATTGCTGACTTGTTAGGCGCTTATGAACACAAATATATCAGCGTAGATCTTTCGACATTTGGTGGGTCCGCATTGGTGGATAGCTCCATTTCTGTTCCAACCAACGGCGTGATTGATTGCGTTATTCCGATCACTTACGTTCCCGCCAGAAATACCATCATGTTATCTTTGGCGATTGCCTGGGCAGAAACGTTAGATTGTCAGGATATTTTTATTGGCGTTAATGCAGTAGATTACTCGGGTTATCCTGATTGCCGACCTGACTACATTGCGGCATTCGAAACAATGGCTAATTTAGCAACCAGAGCGGCGGTAGAAGGAAAAAAAATGACGCTGCATGCCCCATTAATCAATTTATCGAAAAGCGAAATTATCCAAGCTGGCGTTGTATTAGGTGTTGACTATGGTGCAACAGTTTCCTGCTATCAAGCCGATGAATTGGGTCAAGCATGCGGACAATGTGATGCATGTCGAATTCGTAAAGCTGGCTTTGCCGCAGCAGGTATAACAGATCCAACGCAGTATCGTTTTTAGTCGATATTTAAGACTACGCAATACAGCGATAGCAAAACCTATATCGATTGCATGAACTCAAGCAGCTAATGGTAATATATGGTTTTGGCTGATTTACAAAAATTTCAAAGGATTGATAAAGTAATGTTTGCAAAGAATCACACCATAGAAAATGTCGACTCTGAAGTTTGGCAAGCGATTAAAGGTGAAGTACGTCGTCAAGAAGAATACATCGAATTAATCGCTTCGGAGAATTATGCGAGCCCGGCCGTCATGGAAGCGCAAGGTTCTGTATTAACCAATAAATATGCAGAAGGCTATCCGAATAAACGTTATTACGGCGGTTGTATGTATGCCGATCAAGTTGAGCAACTAGCCATTGATCGATTGAAAGCCTTATTCGATGCCGAATACGTCAACGTGCAGCCGCACTCTGGTTCGCAAGCTAATGCCGCCGTGTATTTATCGGCGCTGAAACCTGGTGATACTTTATTGGGTATGTCGCTTGCTCATGGTGGTCATTTGACGCACGGTTCCAGCGTTAACATGAGCGGTAAAATTTTTCATTCGGTGTCCTATGGTTTGCATCCGGACACTGAAGTGCTCGATTACGATGAAGTTGAACGGTTAGCGCACGAACATAAGCCCAAAATGATCGTCGCGGGCGCTTCAGCGTATGCGCGTGTCATCGATTGGAAACGATTCCGTAAAATTGCCGATGACGTTGGTGCGTATTTATTTGTCGATATGGCTCACTACGCTGGGCTGGTGGCCGCCGGTTTTTATCCTAATCCTGTGGGTATCGCGGATTTTGTTACCAGTACGACGCATAAAACACTTCGTGGCCCACGTGGCGGGATTATCATGGCCAAGCCCGAACATGAAAAAGCACTGAATTCCGCTATTTTTCCGCAAACTCAGGGTGGCCCATTGATGCACGTGATTGCAGCCAAAGCCGTGGCTTTCAAAGAAGCAGCCACGAAGGAATTTAAGGATTATCAAGAACAAGTGATAGATAATGCGCGTGTCATGGCAAAAGTCTTAACCCAACGCGGTTTACGAATCGTTTCAGGGCAGACGGATTGTCATATGTTTTTGCTTGATTTGCGAGCAAAAAATCTGACTGGAAAACACGCCGAGGAATCGCTTGAAAAGGCGCATATTACCGTCAATAAAAACGCTATTCCGAATGATCCGCAAAAACCGTTTGTGACAAGTGGTGTCCGCATTGGTTCTCCTGCTATTACCACGCGCGGTTTCAAAGAACTGGAGGCGGAGCAACTGGCTAATTTAATCGCTGATGTGTTAGAAGCCCCCGATGACTTGGCTGTTTTGTCACGCGTTGCGGACGAAGCGCAGCAACTGTGTAAACAATTTCCGGTTTACGGGTAAGATGTTCATCTTCTAATTGCCGGCAATGAAATGAAGTGTCCTTATTGCAATGCGGATGACACCAGTGTCATCGATTCACGTGATAGTGATGATGGACACAAAATTCGCCGCCGGCGCCGTTGTCAGGCCTGTGATAAACGGTTTACAACCTATGAGGCAGTTGAGCTGCATTTGCCCGAAGTAGTCAAGCACGATGGCAGTCGTGCAGAATTTGATCGCAATAAATTGTTAACAGGGTTTAAGCGTGCGCTGCATAAGCGCCCTGTGCCAACCACGTATGTTGATGCAGCAATTGATCGCATCGTCCAAAAACTGCTTAGTTCAGGGGAACGCGAAGTAACATCGCGCAGTATCGGTGAAAGCGTTATGCAAGAGCTCTATCAACTCGATAAAGTGGCCTATATCCGTTTTGCATCGGTCTACAAAAGTTTTCAGGATACTGAGGATTTTCGTGATGCAATCAAAGAAGCAGAAAAGCCGCCTGCTGAATAAATTTTTGATATTTATCTTCTTGCTGGCCAGCTAAATGTATACCGCTGCGGATCATGTTTTCATGTCACACGCTTTGCAGTTAGCAGAAAAAGGCTTGTATACCACCACCCCGAATCCCCGCGTGGGTTGTGTTATCGTAAAAGGCGAACGCATCATCGCTAGTGGTTGGCATGAAAAAGCCGGGTTACCGCATGCAGAAATTAATGCGCTGAATGAAGCAGGCGAAGCAGCGCGCGGCGCAACTGTCTATATCACACTTGAACCCTGCAATCATTATGGTTTGACCCCTCCCTGCGCAAACGCTTTGATCGAAGCAGGCGTTGTAAAAGTGGTCATGGCAATGGAAGATCCCAATCCATTAGTTGCAGGACAAGGCCGCAGACGCTTAGAACAAGCGGGAATCACCGTACAAAGTGGATTGTTGGAAACCCAAGCGCGCGCACTCAATAAAGGATTTATTTCGCGCATGACGCGAAAAAGACCGTGGGTAAGAGTAAAGATTGCCGCTAGCATGGATGGCAAAACAGCATTGCAGAATGGCGCAAGTCAATGGATTACCGGTGAAGCTGCAAGAAAAGACGGCCATCGTTGGCGTGCGCAATCGTGTGCGATACTGACCGGCATAGGAACGATTAAATCGGATAATCCACAACTTAACGTGCGGTATATCGAAACAGCGCGTCAACCGAAAAAGATTGTGCTTGATAGTCAGCTGTCGATTCCACCGGATGCTGCTTTACTACAGGGAGAATCGGTTATTCTTTTTACTGCCAATGATCAGAATTCAACAAAAATATCGCAACTTACTCAATTAGGTGTTCAAGTGATTGCGTTACCTGCAAGCGATGGCAGGATTGACCTGAAAAAAATGTTGATGCTATTGGCAACCGATTTTGCGATGAATGAAATCTTGGTCGAAGCAGGAAGTAATTTAAGCGGCGCATTACTTGATGCAAGTGTGGTGGATGAAATCATTTTTTATCTCGCACCCCACCTTCTCGGCCACGATGCACAAGGCATGTTCAAATTAACCGAGCTGAAAAGCATTGATCAGAAAAAAGCATTCTCCATTGAGGATGTTCGCAAGCTAGGGCAGGATATTCGCATCGTTGCGAGAGTTCATTAATGTGGTAGCTATTACTAACTGAATTGTGACTCTAAACAAGATTGAGCTGAGTGTCTAAAAACAATTTGTTTTTATGATAAGTGCATTATCTCAACCTTGTTTGTAGAGAAACTGATTGAAATAGTGTTACAGCATTCTCAAGGTATTGAGTTATTAATAATCTTTAAAGGTTGTTAAAAAATTAAATTAGCATTCATTCTTTTTACATCTTTTATTGCAAAGGACTTTAAAAGTTATAAGAGTGGCGTTATAGCTGTTCACTATGTGTATGAAAAGAGGAATTGCGGATTAGTTTTGAAAGTTTTAATTGCTTGATTTTGTTTTGTTGAGTATACTTGCGCTCCTGATTCGACTCGATGTATCAAGATAAAGTTTTTTAAATTGTTACGCGATCGAATTTTAAAACTCCATCGTTCCTGGCCTCTCTTTTTCAAGTTTCTCCGAAAAATGTAAAGTACTCCTGGTTAGTAGCGGTGTTTTAGCGCACTAGCAGGGTCATTTTTAGTCGGAGATTAGATTTTCCTGCTGTGATGTATATTCAACTTCCCTTAGGAAAATATAACGTGTCTTTTGAAGCATTAAATCTAAACCCTTCCATTATTAAAGCCATTCAGGATGCAGGATATACTGCGCCTACTCCGATTCAACAACAAGCCATTCCGGAACTCATTGCAGGCCACGATGTAATGGCATCAGCGCAAACGGGAACTGGCAAAACGGCTGCTTTCATGCTGCCAGCATTGAATTTACTTGCAACACCGGTGAAAACACCGGGTCGCGGGCCGCGTATTTTAGTTTTGACACCCACGCGAGAGCTTGCATTGCAAGTTTCTGAAGCAGCCATGAAATATGGCAAATATTTGCCACGCATCAAAGTAGTCAGTATTCTGGGCGGTATGCCTTACCCATTACAGAATCGGCTGCTATCGCAACCGGTCGATATTCTCGTAGCCACTCCTGGTCGTTTGATTGACCATCTGCAACGCGGCCGCATCGATTTCAAACGCCTGCAAATGATGGTTTTAGATGAAGCGGATCGTATGCTGGATATGGGTTTTATCGAAGATGTCGAAACTATTGCTGCAGCGACACCTGCTACAAGGCAAACTCTGCTGTTTTCGGCCACATTGGATGACGCCATTAACAAAGTAGCATCAAAATTGTTGAAATCGCCGAAGAGAATTCAAGTCGCTTCGCAAAAAAGTAAACTGGAAAATATTGAACAAAGACTTCATTATGTGGATGATTTGTCGCATAAAAACCGCTTGCTCAACCACGTATTAGGCGACGAAAAACTCAAGCAAGCCATTGTTTTCACCGCTACGAAAAGAGACGCAGACACATTGGCCGATAATTTGTACGCGCAAGGTCACGCTGTAGCGGCATTGCACGGAGATATGAACCAACGGGAACGTACACGCACGCTAACTCGGCTTCGCAACGGTGGCTTGCGCGTGCTAGTCGCAACCGATGTTGCAGCGCGAGGCATCGATGTTCCAGACATAACGCATGTGATTAATTTCGATTTGCCTAAATTTGCAGAGGATTACGTGCATAGAATTGGGCGTACCGGACGGGCAGGCGCAGAAGGGATTGCCGTTTCCTTTGCCTCGCAAAAAGATAGCACGCATTTGACCAGGATTGAGCGTTATACAGGCCAGAGAATTGATGCACATACTATCCCTGGATTAGAACCAAGATTTAAGCCGCGTTTTAAAGGAAATGGTGGGAAAGATACTCCTAGCGTCGGTCAAAAGCGCAAACGTTCTCCTTCGCCATTTTCTGCAAATCGGGATCAACGTAGTTTTGCAGTTGCCAATGAATTCGGTCGAAATAGTAACGGTCAGCGAGTTCGAGGTGGTGGATTAGATCAAAATAATCGAAGCAACGCTTTCCGAAACAATAGTGGCGGCTTTAAAACGACCCAATACTCTTCTGCCAGAGGCAAGTGATTTTCTAATAAACCATGCGCGATGTTTAGAGTAGATTAATTGACAAAGCATCAATGAAGGAAGAGAAAAATATTACGAATGATCATCTCTTTTTGCGCAACCATACTTATCAGAAATTTTGATAAGTATGGCATTTTTATGCGGGATTCTAATTATTCAATTTCACAAACTAACCATTGAGCAGATGCCATTCCAATATAATTCCTGCCAATGGCGGCAATGTAATTACCAGTGAATTGGCGAAACCCATGCAATTTAGTGCATGACTGGTTAAGGCTACGGTGTTACCCATATTGCTGCCACCGTAATACATTGAATCACTATTGAAAATTTCTCGATAATTGCCGGGTTTCGGAACACCTAAGCGGTAACCGGTGCGAGGTACTGGTGTGAAATTTAACACCACGACAACAAAACCACCGTTTCTATCTTGCCGCACATAGCTGATGATCGAATGATCGGCATCTTGGCAATCGATCCAGTAAAATCCTTCCGACGAAAAATCTAATTGATGTAATGCCGGAATATCGCAGTAATGACGATTTAAGTCACGTAATACTGTTTGTACGCCTGCATGGAAAGGTTGTTCCAATAAAAACCAATCGAGTTCGTGATTGATTCGCCATTCGCGTGTTTGACCAAATTCATTACCCATGAAGTTGAGTTTCTTGCCCGGACAAGTCATCTGATAGGTCAGCAACAACCGCAAATTAGCAAATTTTTGCCAATGATCACCCGCCATTTTGTTATATAACGAGCCTTTGCCGTGAACGACTTCATCATGGGAAAACGGTAAAATGAAGTTTTCACTGTATGCATACAATTGACTGAAAGTCAGTTGATTTTGATGATAACGTCGATAGATCGGGTCTTGGCACATATAAAGCAATGTGTCGTGCATCCAGCCCATGTTCCATTTCATCGAAAAACCCAACCCTCCAAGGTAGGTCGGACGCGAGACACCTGGCCAGGCGGTAGATTCTTCCGCAAGTGTTAATGCGCCAGGAAATTCGCCGTGTACCATGATATTCAGATCGCGCAAGAAATTGATTGCATCAAGATTTTCTCGTCCGCCGTATTGATTTGGCAGCCATTCACCGGCTTTACGCGAATAATCCAAATACAGCATGGATGCTACGGCGTCGACACGCAATCCATCCAGATGATATTCCGCTAACCAATAGTGTGCGCTCGATAGCAAAAAAGATTTCACTTCGTTGCGTCCGAAATTGAAAATATAGGTGCCCCAATCATGGTGATAACCCAGTCTTGGATCTTCATGTTCATACAGTGCGGTGCCATCAAAGCGTGCTAGTGCAAAAGTATCTTGCGGAAAATGCGCTGGAACCCAGTCGAGAATGACACCGATGTTGGCTTGATGGCAGGCATCGACAAAAAACTTAAAGTCATCGGATGAACCATAGCGGCTGGTCACTGCAAAATAGCCAGTGGTTTGATAACCCCATGATTCATCCAGTGGATGTTCTGAAATGGGCATCAATTCGATATGGGTGTATCGCATTTCTTGCACGTACGGAATCAAATGTTCGGCTAAGTCGCGATAGCTATAGAAACGTCCGTCAGGATGTCGTTTCCACGATCCGGCGTGAATTTCCAAAATGTTCATCGGTGCATGCAGCCAATCACGTTGTGCGCGGTCTTGCAACCATGCGGCATCTTGCCATTGATGCGAGGATCGTTCTGCAGGAGTGAGCGCAGCGGTATTTGGGCGCAACTCATAGCAATTGGCGTATGGATCAGTTTTGACTATGATTTCGCCACTATTTCGATGGCGAATCTCAAATTTATACAACGTGCCGGGTTGTAATTCAGGAATAAATAATTCCCATACGCCGCTGGCATGATGAATTTTCATCGGGTTGATACGTCCGTCCCATTGATTAAAATCGCCGATTACGCTGACTCTTTCCGCATTGGGTGCCCAAACCGCAAAACGGACGCCCATGACACCGTTATTTTTGCAGCAATGCGAACCTAATGTACGATAGGTTTGCCAAAGCCTGCCTTCATTGAATAAATACAAATCATGATCGGAAATTTGTAAGGGAAATGCGTAAGCGTCGTAACTTTCAAAAATGATGGGCTCAGCGGTTGCATCACCTTTGGTTTCCAAACGCAGTCGATAGGGCATTTCTGGTTCGATGTTACCGACCCATTCAAAAATGCCATCCTCATGCACGCAGTGCATCGGTACGAAATCGTTTTGAATTTTGATAGCGATGTGTTTGATATGAGGGCGAAACACTCGAATACACATGTGTTTTTGCTCCTGCTGCAAACCGAGGTAGCAAAAAGGATCATGTAGCCGTGCGTTCAGCAAAGCTTCTTGCAAGAGTTTATTTTTATTCTTTTCAGACACTGTCGTAACGAATCATAAAGTAATCATTGATGAGCTTTTGCCTCAGAGTTAAAGCAAGAGTTTAATGTAATCGAATCGATGAGATTATCATGTCCTCAAGATAAAACGAAATGTTGTTGCAGGATAATGCAGAAATGAATTTTTGCTTGACTAGAAGCGCAATTGCGCGCCTGCGTAAACACCGCGAGGAACCATTGCCGGTATGGCAGATAAGGAATCGGCGACAAATTCACGATGTTGATGGCTGAATAGATTTTGTCCTACCACAAATAAATCGAGATTGCGTACCGGTTTCCATACCAATTTGGCGTCCATGGTGACAAAATCAGGAATATTAAAGAAAGCGATCTTACTGGTATAACGCAACCACAAATTCAGCTCCAGTTTGTCGGTAATATCATAATTAGAACGAAAAGATAACAAATGACGAGCGTTTGCTTTATCAGCTCCACCTGTTGCTGCGTCAAAGGTTTTAGAAAACTCGCTCGCGCGAATGTTCATATCGAGAAAACTATAGTTTCCTTGCAGACGCCACTTTTCAGTGGGTTTCCAATCAGCCGCGACTTCAAATCCGTAAGTCCACGCAGAGGCTTTGTTGTTGGGTAAGAATGGCAAAATCAGTTGTTGCGGTATGCCAGAAGTTAACGATAAAGCGCCTAAGCTATAATCTCGGAGATGACTGTAATCATTAATGAATCCCGCAATATCTACCGATGCTTGCGCTGAGAAATGATGACGATAACCTAGTTCATAAGCTAATAGTTTTTCAGCATTGAAATCTTTTGAGCCTTGAAATATAGACAGAATCGGTATATTCCCCGAAAATAGTCCATTACCGAATACAGTAGAAACGTCCCCAAAATTAATCCTCGAGTCAAATTCAGCACGAGAGGGTGTTCGAACGGCACGTGAAATTGCCGCCCAAAATGAATTTCTTTCATTTGGCAACCAAGCTAAACGTGCATTGGGTTGAATTTCATGGCCCGTAAAATCGTTTTGATCTATTCGAGTGCCAATAGTAAAAAACAGTTTATTGGGTAATAAGGTAATTTCATCCCGTACAAATCCACTATAAAAGTGATGTGCGATTTTTTGCGGATCATACTGTGCGAACTCGGTGTTGATGGCTTTATTGTAATTTAATCGATAGTGCCCACCCCAAGTTATGCTGTGTCTTTCTAGCCAAGGAAAACGGTGTTGAAAATCTAAATCGACGCTTTGTGCGGTGTAGTGTGTCAATGGGGCAATAGAATAATGACTAAGGTCATAAGCGGCTTGAAAAAACATCGATGATTTGTCGGAAATGGTTCGATCCCAGCGGAATCTCGCATAACCGCCTTCCTGATTGCCGCGTTGCACCGGATTGGCAAGTAAGTTGCGGTTAAAATAGAGGGTATCCGCCATATTGCCTACCGCATTATAGAAACCTTCTGCTTGCAAGGTAAATTGATCAATGCCGCGGTTGTGATCTAGACGAAAACCTCCCCGCACCGATTGCCATTGATCATGAACATTGTTTCCCGATAATGAAACCGTATTGTCGCGACTAAACGCTTTAACAAATACGCGAAAAGGGGTGTCTTCATTCATTTTTCCGCCATAACGAGCTCCGACAAACCCATTTTCAAAGCCGCCTCCGCCTCCCGTCAATAGAACGCCTTGTGTATCGGATGCTTTTTTCGTGATAATGTTGATTACGCCATTGACAGCATTGGTTCCCCAGACTGTTCCCGCTGGGCCTCGAATAATTTCAATGCGTTCAATATCCTCGATTAAGGTATCTTGCTGCATCCATAAAGTACCGGTAATGTTGGGTGAGTAATCACTACGGCCATCCAACAATACTTGTACTTTATTTGAAGAAAAACTATTGAAGCCGCGAATACTGACAGCCCATTTATCGGTGCCAATACGATCAACATGCACGCCGGGTGCCATGCGCAATGCATCTGGAATGCTGGTCGCTCCCGACCGGCGAATGTCATCTTGGGTAATAACAAAAACGGCTGCAGCTACTTCTGTGAGTTTTTGTGAACTACGCGTGACTGAAGATACGTTAATGACCTTGATTCGTGTTAATTCTTCCAGACTGAGATCTAAATATTGATTGTGAATAGATTTGCTGTTGGCGAATGCATTGAAAGCAACACCTTGAAAAACCAGGAGAATACTCGCAAAAAAATGCGCTATTCGCAATAAGTATTGTTTGATAACCATGCATCTCAGATTAAAATTTATGTAACAAAAAAGTGATAAGTTGCTGAAATTTATATCATTGGAATCATATCTTAAGGAAGTGATTTTAATCATGGTAATAACATAAGTTAACCGTTATATTTCATGTTTTGATGAAATCGTAAATTGATAGCCCGTGTGAAATGTTATAGGTCAATAGCAATTGAGTTTTTGAGGGTGTTGGTAGAATTACAACATGTAGAGTTCATAAGGATTAAATGTGGACGTTTCGGTTAAAAATACAAAAAGCATACCGAAATTAATTTGCCGATATTAGAACACTTGAGAATGCGGTACCATGTAGTACTAATCAATCAGGATTAGCTATTAGACTTTATAGTCATTACTTATACGATAGGATGCTGTGTATGATTGATCAACTATATACCCAAACTGCTTCTAATAATTCCAACAACAGTTATGCGGCCCGTAATGATACGATTGCGCTGATTTTGGCTGGGGGGCGAGGCAGTCGCTTACACCAATTAACCGATTGGCGTTCTAAACCGGCGGTACCTTTTGGCGGTAAATTCCGCATCATTGATTTTCCATTGTCGAATTGTGTCAATTCCGGTATCCGCCGCATTGGCGTAGTGACGCAATATAAAGCGCAAAGCTTGATTCGCCATATTCAACATGGTTGGAGTTTCTTGGATGGCCGGTTCAAAGAATTTGTCGAACTATTGCCAGCGCAACAGCAAACGGCCGATGAAACTTGGTATCAAGGCACCGCCGACGCGGTGTTTCAGAATCTCGATATTTTGAGAAGACACAACGCCAAATATGTTTTGATTCTGGGTGGCGATCATGTGTACAAAATGGATTACAGCAAACTTTTGGAAGAGCATATTATCCAATCCGCCGATATGACTGTCGCATGTTTAGAAGTTCCGTTGCAAGAAGCTACCGCATTTGGTGTGATGGGAGTCAATGAAAATTGGCAAATTACCAGCTTTACTGAGAAACCACAAAATCCTACTCCGATTCCAGGGCATTCGGGTATGGCATTGGCCAGTATGGGTATTTATGTGTTTAACGCTGAATTCTTATATCAACAATTGATTCGTGATCATAATATCAGCGAATCTTCTCACGATTTTGGTAAGGACTTGATTCCTTATATGGTGCCACGCTATCGCATTTTTGCGCATCGCTTTTATAATAGCTGCGTGAATACTGCATCGGGTATTCCCTATTGGCGTGATGTTGGAACGATTGACGCATTTTGGGAAGCGAACCTAGATTTGATTTCGGTCACACCCCAGTTGAATTTATATGATGCGGATTGGCCGATATGGACACACCAAGAACAACTGCCGCCAGCAAAATTTGTTTTTGATGACAATGATCGGCGTGGTCAAGCATTGGATTCTTCGGTTTCGGGCGGTTGTATCATCAGTGGTTCAACCGTGCGTCGTTCCATGTTGTTCTCTAATGTCAAAGTGAATAGTTACAGCGTCATTGAAGATTCTGTCATTTTGCCTAATGTCGAAATCCGTCGCAATGCGCGATTACGCCGTGTGGTGGTGGAAAAACGTTGTGTCATTCCGGAAGGTTTAATGGTTGGCTATAATAAAGAAGAAGATCGGCAACGGTTTCGCGTGACCGAAAAAGGCGTGACGTTGATTACACCAGAGATGTTGGGGCAAGATTTATATCCCTATTCAAAGAAGTCTTAACTTTTTAGTTGAGTCTATCATTTAATAACAATAACTTATAAGAAAATGAAAAAACTGAATCTGGTTCTGCTGTGGCATATGCACCAGCCGGACTATCGCGATTACGAAACACAAGAATTTGTATTGCCTTGGGTTTATTTGCATGCCATTAAAGATTACACGGATATGGCTTATCATCTTGAAACCTATCCGAACGTCAAGGCCGTTGTTAATTTCGTGCCCATTTTGCTGGATCAACTGGAAGATTTTGCACAGCAATTTTCTAACGGGGAAATGCGTAATCCGTTATTAAAACAGCTTGCCAATCCTGAGCTGGAAAATCTTTCGGTGCAGGATCGTGTTTATTTGCTCGATAGCTGCTTTCTCAGTAACCACGACAACATGCTCAAGCCATACCCAAGCTACAAACGCTTGTACGAACTGAGCCAAACGTTTACTAAATACGATGATAATGAAATCCGCTATATTTCAGGCCAGTATTTTGCTGATTTGCTGGTTTGGTATCATTTGGTATGGATGGGGGAGGGTATCCGCAGGCATAACCCGTTTATTCAGAAGCTGCTGGAAAAAAACAAAGGATTTAGCAATGAAGAGCGGATGCAATTATTCAATTTAATCGGTGAGCTGATTCGTGATTTGATTCCACGTTATCGTAGGTTGGTCGAATCGGGTCAAATTGAATTATCCACGACGCCGCACTATCATCCGTTGGCGCCATTGATGATTGATTTTTCCTCGGCTAAAGACAGTCAACCCGATATTACAATGCCGCATTGTTCACAATACCCCGATGGATTGAACCGGATAAGCTTTCATTTATCTTCTGCATTGGAGAGCCATACCAATTATTTCCATCAGAAACCTACCGGTATCTGGCCTGCAGAAGGCGCTATTTCGCAAACTTTATTGGAAGTAATGACGCAACAAAATTGCGAATGGAGTGCTAGCGGGGAAACCGTTTTAGTTAATAGTTTACGAGCATCAAATTCTGATGTTGTGTTGTCTGATAAAAACAACTATCTGTATCAACCGTATCGATTTTCTGGATCGGCCGCATCCATGCTGTGTTTTTTTCGTGATGATCGGTTATCCGATTTAATTGGTTTTGAGTATTCCAAATGGTTTGCACCCGATGCAGCAAAAAATTTTGTAAAGGAATTGGAACACATCTATCACCATACATCGGGTGAACAAGATCCTATCGTCAGCGTGATACTGGATGGGGAAAATGCCTGGGAATCCTATCCGTATAACGGATACTATTTTTTGCAGGATGTTTATCAGTTACTGGCGCAACATCCATTTATCCAAACAACGACTTATCGTGATTATATTGCCGATGCAAAAAATAGAGAAAACGCATCGACTTTAAACAAATTGACGGCTGGAAGTTGGGTTTACGGGACGTTCTCCACCTGGATTGGCGATCACGAAAAAAATAGTGCGTGGGATTTGTTATGTTCCGCAAAGCATTGTTTTGATCAAGTAATGTCACAGAATACGCTGACAGAAGAAGAGAAAACAGCGGCTATCCGTCAACTGTCTTCGTGCGAAAGCTCCGATTGGTTTTGGTGGTTCGGTGATTACAATCCAGCGCATTCGGTTGCCAGCTTTGATCAATTATTTAGAAAAAATTTAATGAATTTGTATCGTTTGCTCAAATTACCTATTCCACCACAGCTTTATGAATCGATCAGTAAAGGTAATAGTGACAATGGAGAAAGTGGTGCGATGCGACGATCTTCTTAACCACTGATGAGCGTCGAATGATGTCGTCATTCATCAGATTATCGGTTTTTGTTTTTAACTCAACCACAGGGAATCATTGAATGTCTCAACGCGTTTCGTTATTGTTTGGAGTGCATGCCCACCAACCTGTTGGTAATTTTTCTAGCGTTCTGATGGATGCGCATTTGCGTTGCTATAAACCTTTCTTACAAGTGCTGTACCGTTATCCCGACTTTCGTTTTGCGATTCATTTATCGGGTTGGCTACTTGATTATCTGTTAATGCACTACCCAGAAGACATGGCTTTATTGCAAGAAATGGTGGCAAGAAATCAAGTCGAGCTTTTTGGTGCAGGTGACACAGAACCGGTGTTAGCAGTCATACCGAATCGAGATCGTATCGGACAAATCCAAACTTTTTCCGACAAATTGGCTGAAAAATTAGGGCAACGCCCGCAAGGTGCTTGGTTGACTGAACGCGTTTGGGAATCAACCGTCATTCCAGCGCTAGCGGATTGCGGTATTCGTTATGTCACCGTCGATGACTATCATTTTGTTTGTGCTGGCAAAGCATTACCTGAACTCAACGGTTACTTTACTACGGAAGAGGGCTCGCAACGACTGGATTTATTCCCGATTTCAGAAGCATTGCGCTATAAAATTCCGTTTTCACCGGCTGATGATACCGTCACTTATCTCGAATCTTTAGCGAATCCGGGCGTGTCACATACGCAAAGCGCGGCGATTTATTTTGATGATATTGAAAAATTTGGTATTTGGCCTGAGACCTATCAATGGGTCTATGAAAAGGGCTGGCTAGAGCAATTTATTCAAAAAGTTTTGGCTTCGAATATTATCGTTACCCAGCATTTTAGCGAATATCATGCGGCTGAAAAAACACGCGGCATTGTTTATTTGCCTACGGTTTCTTATATTGAAATGAATGAGTGGACTTTGCCCGCCGCTTCTGCCAACGCTTACGCAGAATTAACTCAACACGCCAAAACACAAGGCTGGTATGAGCATAAAAAAGCTTTTATACGCGGCGGTATTTGGAAAAATTTTTTTTCCCGTTATCCCGAATCGAATTGGATGCACAAACGCATGCTCAGTCTTTCAGCGCGTTTAGCGAAATTACCCAAAAAACAGCAATCAGACGAAATGCGGCAAAAACTCTATGAATCCCAAGCCAATGACGCTTATTGGCATGGCATGTTTGGAGGATTGTATTTGCCGCATTTGCGGCGTGCCTTGTACAAGGCTATGCTTGAATTGGAAGTAATGTTGGATGCCTGCAAGCCTCGTCGAATTTCATTCGTGGAAGATACCGATTTGGATGGGGTCAGAGAAGTCTATCTACATAATGGAACGCTGCAAGCGATTGTTAAGCTAGATAGCTATGCCAGTATTTGTGAGTTGGATGCGTATGAATTGCATCATAACTTTGGCGATACGCTACGCCGCCAGATTGAGCATTATTATCAAAAAATACAAGCAGGGCATCGAGATTCTTCGCAACATTCGGGTGATGGTATTGCCTCCGCGCATGATCGAATCAGCTTCAAACATGAAATCAATGCATCGGATATCGTTGCTGATGATCATCCTAGGAGCCTGTTTGTCGATTCCTTGAATCATGTTCCGGTTGCTTATACATCGAACAGTTCCGCACTCGAGAATTTGCATTTCGTTTCGCACCATGCTGAAAACATTGTGCATAAACTGTTTATGTTGGAGAAAAACCAACTACATGTGTTGTATCGATTCAGTGCCAAAACGAAGCAATCATTCAGTACGCAAATCAATCTCGCGATGCCGAGTTGCGACGGTATGGGGGGGCGATACCGTTATCAAAACGAGGTTCTAGGCGGTTTCGGACAATGGATCGAATTATCGAATTTCACCGAAATGACGCTCGACGATGATACTTTGAATGGACATGTTGTATTAAAAACATCAGCTCCAGTGAATTTTCGCGCTAATCCGCATTTTTCAGTGTCGCAATCGGAAAGCGGTTTTGAAAAAATCATGCAAGCCGTTACGCTGCATTTGGAATGGCCGATCACGGTGCATGAGCTAATCATTACCCTGTCAATTCATGCAAGAAAGCGCGCTTAATGCGTTATGATTGCAGTATTGCTTAGAAACCAATTGTCTTGGTAATGCAAAATTACCAAGAAGCAGCAGATTTTTACCGTCAAAATAAATAGAAAGTAACTTTAATCGTATGTCATCGCTCATTCAATCACCAGCTTGGCTTGCTTTGCAAGCGCATCAAAAAGTACTGGCACAACAGCATTTACGTAACCTATTTGAGAAAAATCCGCAGCGTTTTAATGAGTTATCGTTGCAATTTGATAGCATTTTATTAGATTTTTCTAAACAGCTGATAGAACGTGATACGGTCGATTTACTGATTAATCTCGCAAAGCAGCAGCAGCTTTCCGACTGGATAAAACGCATGTTTTCTGGGGACAAAATCAATTCCACCGAACATCGTGCTGCGTTGCATGTGGCTTTACGGGGACAAGATCCTGTCACCGTTGATGGTGTCGATGTCATGCCGGAAGTTAGACGCGTCTTGAAGCAAATGGAAAAATTTTCTTCCGAAGTGCAAAGCGGCGCACGTGTTGGTTATTCGGGAAAAATGTTCACCGATATCGTCAATATCGGTATCGGCGGCTCCGATTTAGGGCCAGTCATGGTTACAGAAGCGTTAAAACCGTATCGCTTACCCAATATTACGCCGCATTTTATTTCCAATATTGACGGCACGCAGCTCGCCGATGTATTGCAACATCTTAATCCTGCTACGACCTTGTTTGTTGTTGCTTCCAAAACCTTCACTACGCTGGAAACAATTACCAATGCTTGTTCCGCGCGGGAATGGTTTATTTCTCATGGAGGGAGTGAAAAAGACATCGCCAAACATTTTGTCGCGGTATCGACGAATCGATCAGCGGTAGAGAATTTTGGCATCAATCCGGACAATATGTTTGAGTTTTGGGATTGGGTGGGCGGGCGTTATTCATTATGGTCTGCCATTGGATTGCCGATTGCTTTGACGATCGGTATGGATCATTTTTACGAGTTATTGGCTGGCGCGCATGCGATGGATCAGCACTTTGCGACTGCTCCGCTGGAAAAAAACTTGCCAGTCATGTTGGCTTTGGTCGGTGTTTGGCAAAACAATTTTCTCGGCACTGCGGCGCATGCTATTTTGCCGTATGACCAATCCATGCACCGTTTTCCTGCCTATTTGCAACAATTAGAAATGGAAAGCAACGGTAAACGCATCACCCGCGATGGCGAAGTCGTTGATTATGATACGGGTGCTATCGTTTGGGGAGAGCCCGGAACTAACGGGCAACATGCGTTTTATCAATTATTGCATCAAGGTACCCACAATGTTTCGGCGGATTTCTTGGCGCCTTGTCAAAGCCACCATTTGATTGGTGTTCATCATTTTATGCTACTCGCCAATTTTTTTGCCCAAACAGAAGCATTAATGAGCGGTAAAAATGCGAGTGAAGTTCGCACGGAGCTTGAATCACAACGCATGGATGCCAAAACTATTGAGCAGCTGTTGCCGCATAAGATTTTTCCAGGCAATCGCTTGACCACATCGATTTTATTTAAGAAATTGAATCCGCATACCTTAGGAGCGTTGATAGCGATGTATGAACACAAAGTATTCGTGCAAAGTGTCATCTGGAATATCAACCCGTTTGATCAGTGGGGTGTTGAGCTCGGTAAGCAATTGGCAGGAAAAATCTTGTCCGAACTGGAACAAAATGCCCCTGTAACCTCACACGATTCTTCGACCAATGGGCTTATTGATTTCTTTAAATCCAATCAGTAGTGGTTATGCAAAACGCTCAAAAACTAAAAGTACTTTTTATTACATCGGAAATTTACCCGCTCTGCAAAACAGGGGGGTTAGGGGATGTGAGCGCCTCTTTGCCAGTGGCTTTGCAAAATTTACAAACCGATATCAAAATCTTGCTGCCAGGTTATCCATCAGTGATGCAGGGAGTCAAATACAAACGGAAAGTCGCCGAATTCAAAGATTTGCAGCATTTTCCTCCGACCACTCTGTTGGCTGGAAAGCTCGCTTTAAGTAAGACGGAATCGCTATCGGTATTAGTCATTGATTGTCCTGGCTTATACGCACGTGAAGGTGGGCCTTATTTGGATGCGAGCGGTCACGATTGGCCAGACAACGCGCTGCGTTTTGGTTTATTGTCAAAAATCGGCGCGATTCTATCGAGCGACGCCAGCCCACTTAAATGGCAACCCGATATTGCGCACTGTAATGATTGGCAAAGCGGCCTTACGCCAGCTTACTTACATTTTCATTCGGGTGCTAAAGCGCCTACGGTAATAACCATTCACAATTTGGCATTTCAGGGTAATTTTGCAGCTGGAACAGTGATTCAGCTCGGTCTACCCGCATCTAGTTTTAATGTGCACGGGGTCGAATACTATGGAAATCTATCTTTCCTAAAAGCGGGTATTTATTATGCGGACCATATCACTACCGTCAGTTCAAATTATGCCAAAGAAATTCAAAAAGAACCGCTAGGGTTTGGTATGCAAGGCTTGCTAACCACCCGCAGTAAGCAATTAACGGGGATCATTAACGGTATTGATATCGAAAAATGGAATCCTGAAACGGATCCTTATTTAGCAAAAAATTACAGCAGCAAAAAGTTATCGAACAAATCTTTTAACAAAGCAGCACTTCAACAGCGCATGGGGCTTGATGTCGATGACGCTATTCCGCTGTTTGGTGTCATCAGTCGCTTAACCTATCAAAAAGGTACGGATTTGTTGATTCAGATTATTCCTGATCTCGTCAAATTACCGGCACAACTTGTCATTCTGGGTAGTACTCATGTTGAACTAGAAGCGCAACTGATGTCGTTGGCAAAAGAATATCCTCAGTCAATTGCGGTAACAATCTGTTTTGATGAAGCATTGTCACATCTGATTGAAGCCGGTTCAGATTGTTTCCTGATGCCTTCACGATTTGAACCGTGCGGTTTGAATCAAATGTACAGCCAACGCTATGGAACTCCTCCCATCGTACATGCGACAGGCGGCTTAGTCGATACGGTTGTTAATCTTACGCCAGATACTTTGGCCAATGGTACTGCCAGCGGGTTTTCTTTTTCGCCCATTACGATTGGTAATTTGTTTAGCACCATACAATTGGTTGTTGAGATTTATGGAAATACAAAAACTTGGCAGAAATTACAAAAAAACGCTATGGCAAAAGATTTTAGCTGGCAGGCCAGTGCGGCTGCTTATCAGGAAATTTATCGATCGTTAATCGAGTAATTTCATCAATAAAGTACCTTAAGAAAATTTTTATTGATGTAACTCTCGCTAACACAAGTTAGCATGTTAAGCATTAGTTTCCTGGTATGGTAAACGAGTATTTTCAAGCAATAATTTTTCAAATACTTGCCTTTTAACCGGCTGAGAATACAAAAAACCCTGTGCGTAATCACAACCAAGATGCTTTAAGAGTTCCTCCTGAGCTCTTGTTTCTACGCCTTCCGCGATGGTTTTTATGTTGAGTTTATGCGCCATAACGATAATGGCTTCGACCAGTGTACGATCAGTTTCATTATCCATTAACTGATTAATAAAAGTGCGATCGATTTTTAAGTAATCAATATCGAATTTTTTAAGGTATGAGAGTGAAGAAAAGCCGGTGCCGAAATCATCAATGGATACTTCGATGCCATTATTACGAAATTCGAGTAAGTGTTCTTGAACCACTGAGGAATCTTTTTAATAACAGCTTTCAGTGATTTCAACGTTGATACAGTTACCTGACAAGCCAAATTGCTCCAATTCATTCAGCCAACTAAATTTACTCATAAATTTGAATTGCAAAGGTGACATGTTCACGCTGATTTGCACATGTTTATTCCAGCGCTCAGAACATTGATAAATCAATTCAATCGCGCGTTTGAATACTGCTTCACCTACCTCTAGAATTAAACCGCTTTCCTCTGCTAAAGGTATAAATACTGCAGGGCTCACCATGCCACGCTTGGGATGATCCCATCGTACTAGAGCTTCTCCTTTCACAAAACCACCCGTAGTCAAATCAATGATCGGTTGATAGTAAACCTGCAATTCATCTTTTTTAATCGCTCGACGTAAATCACGAATTAACATCATTTTCTCGTGCGCTTCACGTTGCATGGATGAAGTAAAGTAAGAAAACCGGTTGCGTCCCTCTCGTTTTGCCGCATACATTGCTTGATCGGCATGTTTCATCAAATTTTTCATTTGCAAGCCATCGCGGGGGTAAAATACAATTCCGATGCTGGTTGAGATGAAGTAATCCGTCTTATTTTGATCAAAATTGAAGGGTTGATTTAAAGCGTGAATAATGTTTTCAGCGATACTTTCTGCTTGATTGCTGCTTTCTATACTCGATAGAATAACGGCGAACTCATCACCTCCTAAGCGCGCAACAGTATCTTTTTCAGTGATGCAATTTTTAACTCTTCCGGCTACTTGCTTGAGTAAATCGTCGCCTTTATCATGCCCCAAAGTGTCATTAATATCTTTAAAATGATCCAAATCTAGGAACAACAATGAAAACATTGATCCGCTTTGCTTGCATTCTTGAATCTTGGTTTCAAGCCGGTTTTTAAACAAATTCCGATTGGGTAATCCCGTCAAGGGATCGTAATTGGCCTGGAAAATAAGCTGTTCATCTTTCTTTTTCTTTTCGGTGATGTCGGTGAACTGTGAAACATAATAATGAACACGATGATCTTCATGGCGAATGACACTGATGCTGACCCACTTTGCGTGAATAGAGCCGTCTTTGTGTTTGTCCCAAATTTCACCTTGCCAGTGATCATCGTTGAGAACGCTACGACGTATTTCTTGATAAAAGCTGCTATTATGTTTGCCAGAACGTAAAAAAACTGGCGATTCTCCTATCACATCGGCCATGGTGTATCCGGTCATGGATGTAAAAGCCGGATTAATTTGAATGATCATATCGTTTTCGTCAGCAACCATAATGGCCTCACTACTCGACTGATAGATCGTTGCCGCTAACAACATTGAATCGTAGGCGCGCTTTTCTTTCGTAATATCTTGATAAGTTCCTAGAATCCCTATAATTTGGTTGAGCTGGTTACGCAGTGGCACTTTAGAGGTTTTGAGCCATAATAATCTTCCATCTTGCGTATTGTGAGGTTCTTCATACGCTAATTTTGGCAATCCTGTTTCAATAACCTTCCGATCATCTTTGCGATAAATTTCAGCGTGTTCTTTCCAGTGTAAATCGTAATCATTTTTTCCAATAACTTGTTGAATTGATTCTAATCCAACATCTTTGGCATACGCACGATTACAACCCAAATAATTTAAGTCTTTATCTTTCCAAAAAATTCTTACTGGCGCTGTATCGATGATCGTTTCCAATAAATTGAACGAGTCAGCTAAAGCTATTTCTTTTATTTTTTGATCAGTGATGTCGGCAATGATCCCGACGTAGCCACACAGGACATCGTGATGATCGCGTTGTACTTGCGCGCGACTCACAATCCATTTGATATGATGGTGTTTGTTTAGAAAGCGAAATTCGGAAAAAAAATGAGTCTGCTGCCTTACAGCTTCTTGCCATTCTTTGATCACACGTGCTCGATCATCAAAATGAATATGATCCGCCCATCTTTCCCCTAAAACTTCTGCAGTGGACGTTTCGGAAATTTCAGTCCAACGTTCATTGACATAGACATATTTTCCCGTAGCATCGGCGCGAAAAATGCCTATCGGTGCAACTTCGGTGACACTGCGAAAAATTTGTTCGCTATCACGAAGTGCTTTTTCGATATTTTTTTGCTCTGTGATGTCGACTACGACACCTTTCCAACAGGTCGTGCCATTTTCTTTTTGGTGAGGAATAGAATAATTACGTAACCATTTATCACCCGAAGGAGTCGCTATTGGATATTCATAAATCCAAGGCGATAAATTTTTTGAGGAATGTTGTAAAGAAGCTTCCAGCTCAGACAAAACTTCCTGTGGGACCAGTGCAAAGGTTATCTCCACATCAGCCATGCACTCTGTCGCTGAGTAACCGATAAGATCAAAAATTCCTTCACTAATGTACGGTAGAGAACGACGACCTTCCCGATCGATACAAAATTCAAAAACAGCTCCGGGAATACTAGCGATAAATTCGTTTAAACGTTTTTCACATTCTTGAAGAGTGGTGGAATACTGATTTAATAAATGGTCAGAATTGGGTTTCATCGTATTGTATTCGCCTCATCAGAAATCAGAGGTTTGCTAAAAAGCAGTATAGCAGAGTGTTGAGGTATGAGGGTTTTCAAGGAACCAAAAGTTTCATAACAGGCAAAGATGAACTAGGTGATGAAAGTGGAATTTCTGTGCACTATATGATCAGAAATTTTGAAAGAGATTAGTCAATTCTTTTGAAAGAGCAGATTGATTTTTACCTAAGGAAGTTTGTTTAGATAGAGGTACCAAGCTATTATTCTAAATAGGAAATTCTCTGTTAGCTTCATAATAAATTATGGAGTAACTGCATCATTAATCGTCCTAAGGACGAAGGTCGATCGTATTTGTCTGGAATAAACGGTCTGTTAATTGCAGGGGGAGCGTGATTATTTATAAATGAAAGAACGGCGTTAAAGTTGCTTATTCAAATATTATTTTATGAAATAACAAGGAAAAATAGGACTCAGAGAGTGATTTTACATTCAAGCTAAAGTGATCGATGCCGTATACAGGAGTATTTTTTATACCTTAATTCAGGTAAATCTTTAATTATTATTTGGTAAAAATAACTACAATTTCCAGCTTATTTTTCTTAAATGCCGAGAAAAATTATTGCGTACAATTGATTTGTGAGAATATGCTGATCGTAAAGGGTTTCTGGGTTTCTATAATTTAGTGATAAATCTAAGAATACATAGATTCTCATTACTTGAATCTTCAATTGACGAAGTATTTTTTATAACCATTTGGTTTATTTAAATAACTTATGTGTAATGAGCTTAGATTTTTAATTGCCTATGTGTCAAGATACTTTTTCTCATTATTTTTATTTTCTATTTTCACAGTTTCAACTTCCTTTGCTGTTGGCCCCAATAATTTGGGTCCTAATAAGTTTGCTCCCAATAAAATTATTCAGCCTTATTTTGATTACACCTTTATTGCGGATGACAACATCCTGCGAGCAAGGGATCAGCTAATAAAAAACCCCAGCAGCCTTCCGCCTTCTCAATTTAGAGATGAGCTAACAAAAAATAATCTTTCGGATTTCTCTAATCGTTTTGTTGGTGGAGTGTTGCTCAATAAAGAAATAAGTAGGCAGCGATTTTCAGCTGATTTGAGTTGGGCTTATAACAAATTTGAACGATTTAGCTTTATGGATAATGATTTCAAGAGAGCTATTGGTAACTGGGATTGGACACTAGGAAACAGGCTGCAGGGGAATATGGGCGTTACTTATCAGGAATCTTTGATGCCTATGTTGTTTCAACCCGGTACAAAAGTGATAAGAAGCGAACAAACACAGTTCATTAATGCTGTTTGGAGTATTCATCCAAGATGGAACTTAAATGCCGAATATATGAGATATACCTTGGATACTGGCAAAAATCCGCGCGCAGCTAATCTTGATCGCACAGAAAATCGATTTGAAGGTGGGATCGATTACGTTACGCCAAGCAAAAATACCATCGGAGTTTTATTTCGTTACATTATGGGTGATTTTTCCAGAGCTGCTTCTACTGACCGTTTTACGGGAGAACCTCTAAGTAGTAATTATGATCAGAAAGAAGTAATGGCTAAGATTAATTGGGCGGTAACTGAGAAGTCACGATTTATCGTGACAGGTGGTTGGGTCGAGCGAACAAATGCTAGTTTAACACAACGTAATTTCAGCGGATTTAATGCGCGTGGTACATACACTTGGAATCCTACTGAAAAACTTGGGGTAACCGTTAATGGATGGCGTTTGACATCATCCATGCAGAATTTAACTACAAATTTTTCTATAAATACAGGCGTTAGCGCCATTCCACATTGGCAAATTACTAACAAAATTAGACTAGAAGGTGACTTTTCCTATGAGACAAGGAATTTTGATCGCTTTACGGGATTTTTTGATAATGCAGCTCTAATAGGAACAAATAATACTTTTCGTAATGCTACCTTCAGAGCGGTATATATCCCCCATCCTACTTTGCAGTTAAGTGCTTCAATTTATCATGCAGATTTAAAATCAAATGCCGTATTTGGTGGTTTCAATGCGAATGGTGTTACTGCAAATTTACACTACGTTTACGGAAAACAATGACAACCAATGATTTGCCAGTTGTAGCTTTTTTCAAGCATTTACTTGATCCATTTATCATATGGAGCATGTTGATATTTACAACATGGATTTATGATGAGGATTTTACTAGCTATTATCTTATTTTGGTAATTATTACATTTTTCATTTCTTCTTATATTTACGACCGAACTTTAGTTTATCGAAATTGGCGTAAAGGCAGGCTCCTTGCATATGTAAGAGATACCCTAATAGGGTGGATGATGATTGTAGGGATTGTCATTTTTCTGGGATATGCCACAAAGTTTCAAGATAGATTTTCCATCGAAGTTTTAATAACTTGGTTTATTATCACACCGATAACATTAATTATCAGTCACATTATCGGAAGAAGCATTATTTCGTGGTTATATGGTAAAGATCATTTGCGTTCTGCGATTGTGATTGGCGCTAATGAGACAAGCCTAGAATTTATTAGACATATTGAGGAAATACCTTTTCTGCTCATCAGCTATCATGGTTATTTCGACGAGCGTGATACTTCGCGCTTAATCAGTTCGCCCGATGACTGTTTTGGGCGAAACTTGGGTGGTCTTAATGATGTGATTGCTTATATCCATAAGCATAATATTGAAATGGTATTTATAAGTTTGCCAATGTCATCACAACCGCGTATTCAAAAATTGATGGATGAAATTCCTGATACGACTGCTTCGGTGTATTTTCTGCCTGACATCTATATTTTTGATTTGATGCAGGCTCGCTTTGATTATTTTGGTGATGCTCCTGTCGTTTCAATGAATGAGTCACCTTTTGTTGGTATTGATGGCATAGTAAAAAATACCAGCGACTTTATTTTATCTATCCTCATTCTGATATTGTTATCCCCGCTGATGCTTGTCATAGCTATAGCCGTTAAAGTAACTTCTCCAGGTCCAATTATCTTTAGGCAGAGGCGATATGGTTTAAATGGTGAAGAAATTATCGTGTATAAATTCCGTTCAATGACAGTAGCAGAAGATGGTGCGAAGGTTACTCAAGCAACGAAAGACGATCAACGGTTTACCAAAATTGGAGGATTCTTGCGACGAACCTCGTTGGATGAATTGCCGCAATTTATTAATGTATTACAAGGACGTATGAGTATTGTGGGGCCGCGTCCGCATGCGGTTGCTCACAATGAACTTTATCGCAAACTTATTAAGGGTTATATGTTACGTCACAAAGCCAAACCCGGCATTACAGGGTGGGCACAGGTCAATGGTTGGCGTGGGGAAACAGAAGTCTTGGAGAAAATGAAAGCACGCATCGAACATGATTTGTATTACCTACAGAATTGGTCAATCTGGCTTGATTTTTGGATTATTATCCGCACCGTTTGGACAGTTTTTCGTAAAGATAATGCATATTAAATTTCCACCATGAGTTTATCCATTTTCCACAAGGCATGGTTTCATTCAAAAAAACTGTGATTAGTTTTTATTGGCTTTAATTGCATCTAAATTGGCTTGTGCATCCGCGTTACCTTGCTTTGCTGCTTGTTCGAACCACTTGATAGCTTCTTTTTCATCTCTATCAACACCTTCACCAGTAAAATACATCGCACCCAAATTATTTTGGGCATCGACATGTCCTTGTTCGGCGGCTTTTTTAAATAGTGCAACTGCTTGATTCACGTCTTTTTCAACACCTTCTCCGTTGACATACATTAATCCTAAATTGAATTGAGCATCTGCATATCCTTGTTCGGCTGCGCGATAAAACCATCCTGCTGCTAGTTCAGGATCATTATTTAAAACTTTACCCGAAGCATTTTTTGAAATGGCTTCCCCGGTATAATACATAACGCCTAAATTATTTTGAGCGGCTGCATCGCCCGATTTGGCACTTTCCACCATAGCCTTAAATTTCTTTTCAACAGCCTCCGGGTCTTCAACTTCTGAAGGAAAGATTTGTTTCTTTAATTCATTTTTTTCCTCATCCGATAATCCTTCAGTTAATGAGGCAGGGATTTCACCTAATTTCGTTACCTCGTCAGTAACTTTTGCATTAGATTCTGAGTTAGATTTATCTGATGCATTTTCACCGCAACCAGCAATCAATCCAGTAATTAAAATAAAGAAGAGTAGGGAAGGTATTTTCATAATTATTTCCTAATATTAAAAAATGATCTGTCTGATAAAAGTGCAATGAAATCAAGCCATGCTGTCGATGTAAATCCATATTAGCATTGAGATTTCATTTTGCACCGGATTTTCTTAGCAACGCTGCTATTTCATTGAATTGATAACGTTCAGCAAGCTTTAATGCTGTCATTCCGTTATTAGCTTTTAAATTTACGTTTGCTTTTGCCGCGACAAGTGTGTACACCGCACGTAAATGCCCATGCTGCACTGCGATCATGAGAGCTGTTGCCCCGTTTTCTAATTGGTGATCTTTATCCGCATTGGCATCAATCAACATTTGAATAACTTGCTGATGTCCTTCTTGTGCAGCGAGTAGAAGGGCGGTCATACGATTGATTCGCTGTGCATTGACATTGGGATTTGCGGCCAGTAACAGTTCAACCGCTTTTTTTCGATTTTTAGCAGCCGCCAACATTAAAGCTGTATCTTTTTCGTCATTGACCGCATTGATATCTGCGCCTGCATTCAATAATAGCTTGATGATTTCATCTCTACCATCACGTGCGGCTTGTATCAACGGTGTGTAATCTTCATCATTTTTTATATTGATGTTCGCTCCAGCTTGTAAAAATAGCGCGACAATGTCTGCATTACCTTTTTTTACGGAAGCGATGAAAGCATTATCGATTTCCTCTTGATTGGATTGTTTTGCATCCAGCAGTTGCTTAACCAGTTTGATATTAGCTTTTTGGGCTGCATTGACAAGCTCACTGTCAACGATGGCCGATGCGAAGGTAAGGTCTATTAAAATCGACGATAATATCGATGAATAAATCACCCATTTCATTATTTTTGTTTTCGTCATACATGAATTCCTGTGTTTCCAATATTTCGTAATTTGCGAATCCGCATTATGCCATCGCTTGCTAACGCTATCATCTGCGTTTAACTACTTTTCATGAAGCATGATAGAGTATAGTAATACTGTTTTCAGCATTCGGTTGTCGATAGTTTGTTTTATTTCAATGTTATTTTTATTTAAAGTCAATTGCGGTGATTAACGATCAATACGACCTAATTATCATAGGCGGTGGCCCTGTTGGCATGGCGCTGGCGATAAATTTATCCGACACGAATATGTCGGTATTATTGTTAGAGGCGCATGGAGTACCTGAGGAAGTTGGAGATCCAAGGCCATTGGCATTATCATATGGCAGTCATTTAATATTGCAACGTTTGGGCGTTTGGAATGAATTGACTCAGAAAACGCCTATTACCCATATTCATATATCCAATCGTGATAGTTTAGGACAAACTAACATTTCTCCTGAAGATGCGAATGTTCCCGTATTAGGATTTGTCGTGAGCTATTTCGATCTGTTTCGCGCTTTGCATAAAAAACTGACGGAAAAACTGGCGGATAATATTGATTACATTGCAGGTGCAACTGTTACGCAAATAGAAACTTCAGCAGATTCTGGTACCGTATATTTCGATTTTCAAAATCAGGAGCAAAGAATCAATGCACGTATGTTAGTGCTAGCTGATGGCGGAAAATTAACGCAATTTATTCCGGAAATTACTTACCAAACACATGATTATAAGCAGTGGGCAGTCATAGCCAATATTCAAGCACAGCAACAACAGCGAGGAATTGCTTATGAGCGATTCACTCCTGATGGTCCTATTGCCTTATTACCTAATAAAGAAGATTTTGCATTAATATGGACGGCACCTTCTGCCAAAGCACAAGCGATCTATCAGCTTGATGATTCAATGTTTCTGGATGCGTTACATGAACAGTTTGGAGATAGGCTCGGTAAATTTGTTGCAACCGGAAGCCGATCTACTTTTCCACTCGTACTAAAATATGCCTCTTCAATTGTTGCGCAGAGAATCGTTTTGATAGGTAACGCTGCTCAAACATTACATCCGGTTGCAGGGCAAGGATTTAATTTAGGGTTGCGAGATGCTTATGAGTTATCCAGAGAAATAATCAGCATGCACGATGTTAACAATTCAATTGGCACTGCTGCTATGTTGTCGAAATATCGTCAAAAGAGAAGAATCGACAGTTATGGAAGTGTTTTTTTTACCGACTCTCTCATCAAACTTTTTTCAAACGAATATACGTTGTTAAATTATGCTCGTGGAATTGGCTTAAGTGCTTTGGATTGTATTTCACCTGTTAAGAAATTTGTTTCTCGGCGAATGATATTTGGCGCTAGGGGATAATTTTTTATGATTTGCTTCTCTTTCGCTGATCAAAAAAGCTATAATCCGCATCTTCACAAATGAATGAATATTTATATTAGTTATAAATAAGCTTTTATTTCATTTGGTTAGCATTGTTTGTTATACACAAATAAGGCATTTTTTAGTTTTTTTGGTTACCTATTCAAGTACATGCACATTGGTTCTCACCTTCTTAAGAATAGACTGATAGTCGCACCGATGGCAGGGGTTACTGATCGACCATTTCGGCAGTTATGTAAGAAAATGGGAGCTGGTTTGGCTGTTTCTGAAATGGTATCGAGCAATTCTTTATTATGGGGTTCTAAAAAAACAGAACGCCGCGCTAATCATGAAGGAGAAGTCTCCCCAATTTCGGTTCAGATTGCCGGCGCCGATCCACTGATGTTGGCAGATGCAGCACGCTACAATGCGGAAAAAGGCGCTGAAATCATCGATATTAATATGGGTTGCCCTGCTAAAAAGATATGTAATGTCATGGCGGGTTCCGCGCTGTTACAAAATGAAAAATTAGTTGGAAAAATCCTTGATGCCGTCGTGAAATCGGTTGAGATTCCTGTGACGCTTAAAATACGTACAGGATGGGATAAACAACACAAGAATGCTTTAGCAATAGCGCGCATTGCTGAAGATTCCGGCATACAGGCGTTGGCTATCCACGGCCGTACACGTGCTTGCGCATATACTGGTTTTGCGGAATATGACACCATTGCTGCAGTCAAAGCAGAAGTTAAGATTCCAATTATTGCAAATGGCGATATTACCACCCCGCAAAAAGCGGATCAGGTGCTAGCTTATACGAAAGCCGATGCTATTATGATTGGACGTGCTGCTCAGGGGCGTCCTTGGATATTTCGTGAGATAGATCAATATTTACAATATAAGCGTGAATTACCATCACCTAAGGTTACTGAAATACACCAAATTCTTATCGATCATTTACATGATTTGTATGATTTCTACGGAGAATATTCTGGCGTGCGTATCGCGCGCAAACATATATCCTGGTATACCAAAGGATTAGTCGGTTCTGCCGGTTTCCGGCATAGAATGAACCAGTTGCAAACCAGTCAACAGCAAGTCTTCGAAACAAATCTATTTTTTTCTGAATTAGCTGAACAAGGCCAAAGATTGAATTACATAGAAGGAGAGGAATTAGTTCATGAACGCAGTGAAAGAGAATGAAATTGCAACCTGTATTCGTAAAGCTATTACAACTTATTTGAATGACTTGGATGGAGAAAAACCTGGAGAATTATATAGCATGGTAATTCATAGCGTTGAGAAGCCTTTAATCGAAATTGCAATTCAACATACTAAAGGTAACCAAACCCAAGCGGCTGACTTACTTGGAATAAATCGCAATACACTGCGTCAAAAAATGAAACAATATAAAATTAAATGACTATTCAATATGCGCTTCTAAGCGTATCCGATAAAACAGGAATAATCGAATTAGCACGACGTTTGATTCAGAACGGCATTACCATTTTATCAACCGGTGGTACCGCTCAATTGTTACGAGAAAACGGTTTGCAGGTTATCGAGGTGAGCGATCACACTAATTTTCCTGAAATGCTGGATGGACGTGTCAAAACATTGCATCCCAAAATACACGCAGGAATATTGGCACGTCATGATTTGACTGAGCATCAACAAGCACTTGAAAAAGCTGGGATTCCCAATATTGATTTGGTGATAGTAAATCTTTATCCATTTAAACAAACCGTTGCAAAAGAAAATTGTAGTTTAGAAGAGGCGATCGAAAACATTGATATTGGTGGCCCAACCATGATAAGGGCGGCGGCTAAAAACTATCAAAAAGTTGCAATTGTTACAGACCCACTTGATTATTCAATGGTTTGTGAAGAATTGGAAGCCCACAAAGGAAAAATAACCGCGACTACGCGTTTCGAATTGGCAAAAAAAGCATTTACGCATACCGCGTCTTACGATAGCGCCATTAGTAATTATCTTACGGGGATCAATCAAGATTTTCCTGATTCGCTTAATTTGAATTTTCAACTGATTCAAGAATTACGATATGGCGAGAATCCTCACCAAAAGGCTGCTTTTTATCGTGACGAAACGGTTGTTCCCGGAAGCTTAGCAAATTACCAGCAACTGCAAGGTAAAGAATTATCTTTCAACAATATTGCGGATACTGATGCGGCCTGGGAATGTGTTAAAACGTTTAAGCAACCTGCTTGTGTAATCGTCAAACATGCTAACCCCTGCGGCGTGGCTATCGCTGAAACAACTTTGCAAGCATACCAACGTGCCTTTGCGACCGACCCTGTGTCCGCCTTTGGTGGAATCATTGCGTTTAATCGTCCCGTTGATAAAGAGACTGTAGAAGCGCTTTTGAAGCAATTTGTCGAAGTGGTCATTGCTCCAGAAGTTTCAAGTGATGCGCAGCAATTGTTGGCACAAAAAAATAATATTCGTGTATTAACTGTGTCATTAGAAAATAACTTTCATCACTATGATTTAAAACGGATAGGTGGTGGTATTTTGGTGCAAACACCGGACATGAAAAATCTACTGGAATCAGAGTGTCAGATAGTTACGCAAACCAAACCGACTCCCCAACAGATCAATGACTTATTATTTGCGTGGCGTGTGGCAAAATTTGTCAAATCAAATGCTATTGTATTTTGTCGCGACGGCCAAACTGTGGGCATTGGCGCCGGGCAAATGAGTCGTGTTGATAGTGCGCGCATTGCCTCTATCAAAGCACAACAAGCTCAAT
>Ga0209582_1000038_pt1 | contig 156209 bp, 149 predicted proteins | sample KloWWTmetKNB5Kit_FD_187176 | JGI IMG/M metagenome (GOLD analysis project Ga0209582, IMG submission 187176) | Active sludge microbial communities from Klosterneuburg, Austria, studying microevolution and ecology of nitrifiers - Klosterneuburg... | ecosystem: Engineered > WWTP > Aerobic digester...
TCTATCGTGCGCACTTCATCGCCAGCGGTGTATTCACGTACCTCGCTGAAGGTCATACCGCGTCCTTTGAACGCACTGTGATACTCGCCCGAGAAGATGTGTTCGCTCAAGCCGCGTGTCTTCAGCTCGATCAAGCGCACCTTCTTTAGGAGGTCCTTGGTATGTTGGGCGGCATTCATGCGGGCAAGCGGTCGTTCGGACATGTGGACATGACGACCGTGCCGATGGGCACATGGTCATCTGATCACATGCGCAAATGCTCAGGGTACTTCCACGGTATTCAATACGCGGTCGATGATCTCGTTCACCGTGATATTCTCCGCTTCTGCTTCGTAGGTGAGACCAATGCGGTGGCGTAGTACATCGGGGCAAACGGCGCGCACATCCTCAGGTATCACGTATCCGCGGCGCTTGGTGAAGGCCAATGCCTTTGCGGCCAGAGCCATGTTGATGCTTGCACGCGGGCTTCCACCGAAACCGATCATGGACGTGAGGTCGGAGAGTTTGTATTGATCGGGTTTACGCGTGGCATACACGATGTCCACGATGTACTGCTCGATCTTCTCGTCCATATAGACCTCTCGCACCAGTTTGCGGGCTGCAAGGATCTGTTCCGAGCTCACCACATATTGCGGTTCCGGCATGCCACCGACACGCACGTTCTGGCGGATGATCAACTTCTCCTCCTCCTTGCGTGGGTAGTCCAGGACCACCTTCAACATGAAGCGATCCGTCTGCGCTTCCGGTAGGGGGTAGGTCCCTTCCTGTTCGATCGGGTTCATCGTTGCCATAACGAGGAAAGGTTGGGGGAGAGGATAGGTGGTGGCACCAATGGTGACCTGCCTTTCCTGCATGGCTTCCAGCAGCGCGCTCTGCACTTTCGCTGGGGCGCGATTGATCTCGTCAGCAAGGACGAAATTGCTGAAGATCGGTCCCTTCTTGACCGAGAATTCCTCGTTGCGTTGGCTATAGATCAGCGTTCCGATCAGGTCCGCAGGCAGGAGGTCCGGGGTGAATTGGATCCTGCTGAAGCCCACGTCGATGCACTGGGAAAGTGTCTTGATCGCCATGGTCTTCGCCAATCCCGGAACCCCTTCCAACAGGATGTGCCCATCGGCCAAGAGTGCGACCAACAGCTTTTGCACCATGTCCTTCTGACCGACGATCACCTTTCCCATTTCCTGATCGATCAGATCCACGAATGCACTCGCGTGTTGGATGCGTTCGTTCAGGGCTCGTATGCTTTCCGAGGTCACTGCCTCAGGTGTTCCAGAAATGGTCTCTTCCATCGTGTTCTCACTTCGTTTCGGCCCACGGCCGTAAGTTCAACGCAAAGGTGCCGGGTGCCGGGTGGAAGCGGAAGGGTTTTGGAGTTAAAGAACGTTAACCGTTCGAACCTGGCCAGAGGCAAACACGGTCCATTCCAAAGCCTACCTTCGAACACATGGAAACCACTACCGACGCACTGACGCTGGCCGAAGCGACCGGGCATGTCCGCGAGTTCCACGATGCCTTCGGGATCCCGAATGCTGCGGAACCCATTGCCGCCATTGGTGACAGGGATGCCTTATTGCGCTACAAACTGATCCGAGAAGAGAACGAAGAATATCTAGAGGCGGCCTTGAAAGGGGATCTGGTGGAGGTGGCCGATGCTTTGGGTGATATCCTTTACATCCTGTGTGGCACCATGCTGAAGCACGGTCTGCAGGATAAGTTGGATGCGGTATTTCGGGAAATACAGCGGAGCAATATGAGCAAGCTAGGCACCGACGGGAAGCCCATTTACCGTGAAGATGGAAAGGTGATGAAAGGGCCGGAGTACTTCAAGCCGGATATTGCGACCATTCTGGCCAAGTGACCACCGCTCACGCTCCGAACCGGAGTATCGTTCCATTCTTTATCTCGTTCCCCGCATGCACCTCCCATCACTCCTTTCCAAAGCCCGCACATCGTCCTTTACGCGGTGGTGGATGAACCGTGCCTTGAATTGGATGATCCCCTTCAACAGGCCGCATGGCTTCCGCGTGAGGCCACTGGTAGGAGGAGGGATCTCCGTCTACATTCCCTTTTGGCGGATCAATCGGAACCACATCAATGGGATCCATGCATGCGCCATCGCCACGGCCTCGGAAATGTGCAGTGGATTGAGTGTGATGGAGCAACTCGATCCGAAGAAGTACCGGATCATCATGCGGAGCCTTCACGTGGCGTATCACTACCAAGCCAAGCAACCAGCAACGGCGAAGTGTGTGCCGACCTTGTCGGAGATCGCCGAGCGGGTAGTGATGCCGCTGAAGGACTCCGATACCGTGGACTTCACAAGCACCGTTGAGGTACACGATCAGAGCGGGAATCACCTCGCTACGGCAACCGTGACATGGCAAGTGAAAGAGTGGAGTAAGGTGCGAACGAAGGTGTGAGTCGGAATTTCGCACGCCCTATTTGAATAGCCGAGTACTAGCGCCGCTTCGCGCGGGCTATCACACTCGCTAGTACCATCGACAGGATCGCCCCAGTGAAGGCCAATCCCATATCTTTCTGTGCGTCCCATACATCGCCTTGTGAGCCCAAGTAAGCTGCTCCCTGAGCAGGGAAGAATACATCGGCCACGGCCCATTCGATCAATTCATACGCACCACTGAAGCTCAGGGTGATCTCTACCGGAAGCACCCAGCACACCCAGATCGGCCAACCGAAGTGGTTCTTGAAATAGTCGCGCATGGGGTAGGCCAAAAGGAACCCGAAGCTGAAGTGTACAATGCGATCGTAGTGGTTGCGATCGCCCTGCATTCGGTCCTGCAACCAATACCCGAAGGGGTTCTCCGCATAGGTGTACATGGCACCGTAGATGTGCAGCAGGATGTACACGAACATCAGCGTGTAACTGAGATCGCTGAAACGGAACTTGCGGTATCCCAAGCAGAGCCCACCGATGAAGACCATCGTGAGCACGTTCTCGGTGATCCAATTCGCATGGTCCGTGGTTCTTAGGAAGGTCCAGGTCCAGATCACGAAGAAGACCGCCAAGAAAGCCTTGAGCAAGGTGTTCTGTGCAAAAGGCACACGTATGGAGTCTGAAGCCGTGGAAAAGGTCATGGAAGGGACTGCGTTCAATCGATCTCTTCCTCGTCCTTCTTCTCCTTCTTCTTCGGCAGATAATAGGTGTAGTGCAGGCCGACCACCAGGTTCTGCCCGCGGATCACCGGACTAAAAGGAGTGATGCTTTGCTGAATACGCACTTCGAAGGAAGAGGTCCCGATATCCCAACCCATTCCAGCGGTCACGCTGACCTGGGTGCGATTGCTTGATCCGGTCACGGTGTACTTCTGGTCGGTCAGGACGCTGCCATCCTGCTTGACCTTGAACCGGCCATTGATCCAATAGCCCCCGATCGCCCCTCCGGTCAAAAAGATCCCGCCTAGGTCGCTCTGTAGGCTGAACTTGATGAGCACGGGCAGCTCCAAGTAACCCAGCCGGGTGCTGGTCCACGACCGTAGCGTGGGGTTTTGGATCAAACTACCCTTGGTCATGTACATGGGTTCGATCAGGAACGAGGCTTGCTCGGTCCAAGGCACCTCGAAGGACCAACCTGCTATGGGGCCGACCTTCGGTAAGCCGTTCCATTCCAAGAATTGACCGGCGGAAATGGTGGCTAGCCCAACACCGGCACGCGGTCCACTGCGCGCCGATTGCGCATGGGATAGGAGCGGTAGGAAAAGGAGGGGGGTCAGGCACCAACGCATACGGGCGAAGTTCGCACTTCGGGAGCAACTACGATCCAGTTCCTGTTGGATGCACTGGGGTCAGCCCTTCAAGGCGGCCATCTTCAGAACGGCCACCGCGCAGTCCACGCCCTTGTTGCCGTGTTTGCCACCGCTCCGGTCGCGGGCCTGCTCCATGGTGTTGTCGGTAAGTACACCGAAGATCACCGGTCGACCGAACTTCAGGCCTACGGACATGATCCCTTGCGCTGTGCCTTGGCATACGAAGTCGAAGTGTGGCGTTTCCCCGCGCACCACGCTGCCTAAGCAGATCACGCCATCAAGCGTTTCCGTTTCCAGCAGGATCTGTGCGCCCAAGGCCAATTCGAAACTGCCCGGCACCCACGTTTCCAGGATGTCTTCCGGTGCAACCCCATGTTTCATCAAGGTCTCCTTGGCCCCAGTTCGCAGGGCATCGGTGATCTCGAGGTTCCACTCGCTCACCACTAGGGCAAAACGACGACCAGCGCCACTGGGGACGCTGGTCGGGTCGTACGTTGAAAGGTTGTGTGATGCGGTCGCCATGGACTAGCCACCCATCGCTTCGGCGTGCCCTGCATATTTCCGGGCCATGTTGGCATCCGAATTGGCCGGGAACTCCTTTGCGATCCGGTTGAAAGCCTTTGCCGCAGCACTCCAATTGGCCCCTTGTTGGTGCAGGATCCCTGCCTTCATCAGGTACATCGGCGTGGTGAGGTCGTTGGTCTCCATGTTGGCGGCCTTCTCGAACAGCTTCACCGCCTCATCACTTCGGCCCAGCTCCACCATGGCATCGCCCTGATTGCCCACCGCCATCACGCGCAATACGTCATCGTCCAGATCCGCTTTCTTGTAATGCTCCAGAGCCATTTCGAATTCGCCCTTTTGCATGTAGATGGCACCCATGTAATAGTTCGCCAAGTTTCCGCTAGGGGTGCTGCTGTACTCGTCCGCGATGGAAATGAAGCCCGGCCACTGATCGTCGCCATTGAGGGCGCGATCCATGGAGTCGATCTCGAAGTAGTACTCGGCTTTCCACATCACCTCCGCTGCGGCTTTCGCATTGGGTTCGGCTACGAATTTCTTGTAGCCCAACAGGATCCCGACCACGGCAACAATGGCCACTGCACCAATGGTGAGGGCTTTCTTGTTCTTCTCGATGAACAGTTCGCTGCGGGTGTAAACCTCGCCCAGATCCACATCCTTCCCTTCCGTAGTTGGGGCGTTGTGGGGATTGATCTTGTTACTCATGGTATTCCCGCCAAAGGCTTTGTCCCAAGGCGGTGGTCGTGCTTAAGGGTCCGCAAAAGTAGACCTTTTGCCGACTTGGGGAACTGGCGGATACCCAGTTATCGAGGGTGGCTTGTCAAGAGCCTTGGAATGGATGCGCCTGACCGCCGTTCCCGGACCCCTTCGGAGCCGGTTACCTTTGCCGCGCATGAGCTTTCATCTGGCCCGATTGAACCTGTTGCATTTCCGCAACCACCGTGAAGTGGAGGCGGAACTGGGGGCAGAGATCAATTGTTTCGTTGGGCCCAATGGAGTGGGGAAGACCAATTTGCTCGATGCCGTCCACTACCTCTCCTTGGGCAAGAGCTATTTCGATCCCGTGGACAGCCACAACATCCTGCACGGCGAGGAATTATTCATGGTACAAGGCGTGATGCATACCCAGGCCGGGGACGATGCCATCCTTTGTAGCGTGCGGTCCGGGCAGCGTAAGGTGCTCAGCCGAAACCGTAAAGAATACGATCGCCTCGCGGACCATGTTGGGAAGTACCCCGTGGTGATGATCACCCCGTACGATGGCCAATTGATCCTGGACGGTTCGGAAGTACGTCGGCGATTCCTCGATGGGTTGATCGCCCAATTCGATCGTGCCTACTTGGAGGACCTGATCCGCTACAACCGCACCTTGACCCAGCGGAACACCATGTTGAAACAATTCGCCGAACGCGGCGGTGGGTCGTTGGAGGCGCTGGAACCTTGGGATGAGCAGTTGGTGTTCCACGGAACCAACGTGCATGCCGTAAGACAGGCTTTCATGGCGGAGTTGGTTCCGCTCCTGAACGAGCATTACCAAGGCATTAGTGCTGGGCCGGAACAGGTTGCCCTGGAATACCGCTCCGCACTTTCGGACACCCCGATGCGCGACCTGCTTCCTCAGGCGTGGGACCGCGACCGGGCTGCCCAATACACCACCCAAGGCATTCACAAGGACGATCTGGTCTTCACCATCAACGAGCAACCTTTGAAACGCTATGGCTCACAAGGTCAGCAGAAGACCTATTTGATCGCTTTGAAGCTGGCCCAGTTCGACTTGACCCGGAGCCGCAGTTCCATCCGACCGATCCTTCTATTGGATGATATCTTCGACAAGATCGATCCGCAGCGGATGCGCCACCTGCTGAAACTACTTAGCGACCACCGATTCGGTCAAGTACTCATTACCGATACCGATCCACGCCGCCTGCACACCGCTCTGGATGGATTGGATCACGACGTGCGCTTCTTCCACCTTCATCACGACAGGACCATCACCCGTGAAACGATCGAACGAACAGTCGCTTAATACCGCCATGGACCAGTTCATCGACGCGTTCGGTCTGCGCGAGAAGATGGATGAATTGGACATCACCACCGGCTGGGATGAAGCCGTTGGCCCCATGATCGCACGGCATACAGTGAGCGTACGCCTGAGAAAAGGCCGACTCAATGTCCGGGTGGATTCCGCCCCATTGCGTCACGAACTCTCCTTCATGCGCGAGACCCTTGTGGAATTGCTCAACCGCCGAGCAGGACGCCAGGTCGTCCAAGAGATCGTGTTGGAGTAAAGGAAAGCGGGTAGTGGGCAGGTTGCAACCTCCAACTCTCCACTACCAACCGTCAACCATACCCTCAGAACCTCTCCCTACCGCTGAAGAAGAAGTTTCCTTCGATCGCTGCATTGTCGTTGCTATCACTTCCGTGGCAGGCGTTCTTCGCCTTGCTTTCCGCGAAGCGCTTACGGATGGTCCCTTCTTCGGCCTGTGCTGGATCGGTTGCCCCGATCAGCTTGCGGAAATCCTCCACAGCGTTGTCCTTCTCTAGGATCGCGGCATAGATGGGGCCACTGGCCATGTAGTCCACCAATTCGCCATAGAATGGGCGCTCTTTGTGTACTTCGTAGAAGTGTCCAGCCTCCTCGGAGGAGAGCCGGGTGTATTTCAAAGCGATGATCTTGTAACCCGCGCCAATGATCATATCGATGATCTTACCTGCATGCCCGGCGGCCACAGCCTCCGGTTTGATCATCGTAAAAGTCCTGTTCGTCATGTTGATCGTTGATAAAGCCGGGCAAAAATAACCGGAGGAACGGAAGCAAAGGCCTCCCGAACATTATTCCTTCGTGCCGCGTAGCAGCGCATCGCGATACCCGGCCTCACCAATACTCAGCCCCCTGATGAAAACAACAGTTCTCTCCACCATCCTATTGGCCGCGTTGGTCACTTCCTGTGGGGGTGATCCGAAGCCGACCAATGACGCAGGTCCCGGTCTGGTCATTGGCGGGGATGGGACCGAAGCCACCGTGGCCAGCATCTATCAAATGCCCACGCCGAATGAGTTGTTCAACCTCGTGCGTGATCTGGCGGGCGAAGGCCAGAAGCGAATGCTGAATCCTGCAGGGAATGTGGATCGCTATGTCAGCCTGCAGGGTCGTGCCTTCAATTTCGGGGTCTATTCCACCGATCTGGTGTTCGCCAGCTACTTCAAGATGAATGTCGAAGTGGCGCGATACTACCTCACTTGCAAGAAACTCGCCGATGGATTAGGCATCGCTTCGGCATTCTCGGATGCGGATTTCGTGCGTCTGGAAGCCAATCTCACCCGTGGCGACTCCTTGGAGCTGATCAGCAATGACGCATACACCAAAGCCTATACGAAGCTGCAGGACGAGAAGATGGGTCCCGTGCTATCCTTGGTATTGGCCGGTGGTTGGGTGGAAAGTATGCACCTGCTTTTCCGGCAGATCGATGGTGCAGGGAACAACCCGAACCTAATGGCCCGCGTGGGCGAACAGAAAGTGACCTTGGAGCACCTCTTGGATATGATGGAACCACAAGCCGGTGATGCGGATGTGGCCAATACCATGATGGAACTGACTGCCATTCGCGATATCTACGACCAAGTGAACGTGAAACGGGTAGCACACCAAGGGGCTTCTACCAGTGGCCGAATGGTGCTTGGCGACGATGTGCAAATGGAGTTGACCTCCGAGAAGTATCAAGCGCTGGTGGATGCTGTAGAAGACCTGCGCACCCGCATGACCGCTCCCGAGGACAAGTCCAACTCCTAAACTGAACCAACGCATGAATCAGATCATCAATAGCCTGTTGGCTTCCGCAGCGTTACTCGCCAGTGGTTCGGCGATCGGGCAGTACAAGTGTGCCGATTACCACAGGTTCAACGGGGATCCATCCGGCGATAAGCGTTTCTCAATGAACGGCCAGAGCAAGAGCGCCATGGTCCAGGTAGGCAAGGAAACGGAACTCAACATCATCATCTACCGCGGGCAGGATTACCGGATCTCCATCAGTCATGATGAAAAGATCCTCGGGGAGCAACTCGCGATCCGCTTGGTGGAGAAGATCCGGGTGCCGCATGACGAAACCATTGAGGTGATCACGCAAGAAGCTGTATTGGACGAGCAGGGGAATGCGACCGGCACCACACAAGAGGTGAAGACCAAGCGGAAGGAACGCCTCTTCAACGATGAAGAGAAAGTGCTTTGGGACAATACCGAGCACGACATGGCCGACGAGGTTGAATTCTCCTGCACCGCTACCAAGCGTATCGCCGTGGAGGTGATCGCGCCGGGAAACAGCGATGCGAAACCCAAGAAGAGCGGAGAGACCAATGACATCGGTTGTGTGGGCATCCTGATCGAACACATGCCAACACCTGTATTGGGTTTCGAACCCCAATAGTTCGTGGTCAGCTACCTTTGCGGCCCGCCTGAAAAGGCGGGCCGTTCCATGTCCGAACATTCAGCCCCGCCGGAGCAGTTGCAGAAATTGCGTGAACTGCTCGCAAAGCCGAAGCGCCTTGCGATCGTTTCACACTACAATCCGGATGGCGATGCCATCGGCTCCAGTTTGGGACTGATGCATGTGTTGCGTGCGGCGGGACATACAGCCCGCGTCGTGTTGCCGAACACCCCAGCGAATTTCTTGGACTTCTTGCCTGGCCGATCGGAGGTCTTGTGCTTGGACCGGTCGCCGGATGCGGCACTCTCTACGATCCGGACCAGTGACCTGGTCTTCTGCTTGGACTTCAATCAACTCGATCGGATAGGTGGCTTGGAGGAAGCCGTTCGGAGTGTGGCCACCAAAGTGCTCATCGATCATCACCAACAGCCGGACACATTCGCCGAGGTCTTCTTCTCGGATATCTCGGCAAGCAGTACCTGCCAGATGGTGGCGGATATCGTTGCAGGGCTTGGTATGGATGATCTGATCGGTCTGGAAGCAGCCACTTGTTTGTACACGGGCATGATCACCGATTCTGGATCATTCAGGTATAAGACCAGTACTCCGCACACATTGCGTGTCGCTGCGAGATTGTTGGAAGAGGGCGTGGACCTGGACACGATCTACTCCGCGATTTCCGATACCCACAGTGCCGATCGGATGCGCCTGCTCGGCTTTGCTTTGACTGAGCGCATGACGGTTCTGCCCGAATTGCGCACCGTAGTGATCGGTCTGAACATGGATGATCTGGAACAATTCAACTTCAAGCCCGGAGACACGGAGGGATTCGTGAACTACGGTCTATCCATACAAGGGATGCGATTGGCCGCGCTCTTCATCGAACGTCCAGATATGGTGAAGGTGAGCTTGCGTTCCAAGGGGAACCTGCCGGTGGATCGATTCCTGAAGGAGCACTTCAGCGGTGGGGGGCATGCGAATGCCGCCGGCGGAAAAGCCACCGAACCGTTCCAAGATGCCGTCGCTCGTTTCATGTCCTTGCTCCCTAAATTGATCGCTGATCACCCGGCATGAAGTCCCTGATCGCTTTCATCCTAAGTGCCACGGTGGCCTGTGGTGGCCAACGTACACCTACGCAACCTCCGCCTACCATGCCTTCTGCAGAAGAACGCTTGAAGGAGAATCGGGATGCGGTGCGCTTGGAGGAGCACGACATCGACCTCTTCGAACAGCGTATGGGATTGAAGTTGCACCGATCCGATCGGGGGGTGCGCTTCCTGATGCTTCGGGATCAAGAAGGTGAGCATGCGAAACCACAGCAATGGGCGAAGGTGAATTACGTGGTCGAATTGCTGAATGGCGATACGGCATATTCTACCGCACTTGGAGAGCCGGAATCCTTCTTGGTGGAAATGGATCAAGTGGAAAGTGGGCTGCACGAAGCCATTCAATGGATGAGCCCTGGAGATAGCGCCTTGGTGGTGATCCCTTCCTATCGTGCCCATGGTCTGATCGGTGATCAGGATCGCATACCCATGCGCAGCTCCGTGGTCTACCACATCGGTCTGGTCGCGGTTTCCGTTCGGCCATGATCCGGTACGTATTCCTTTTTACGTTGCTTGTTGTAGGCTGCCAACGATCACCCTATTCGGGATACAAAGCCTTGGATGGCGATGTCCACTTGCATTATGTGATGTTGGGCGATGGGACTATTCTTCCATCGGACAGTGATAGTGTGCGCATGCGATTGCGCATGGGTTGGCAAGGTCGTGGCATCGGGGAACTGTTCAGCACAGAGGATATGTATGCAGTGAAGGACCTACGAACCGGACCTTTCATTCCCATCTTCGATCGGATCCATGCAGGAGATAGCATGAGTGTGATCGCACCGGCCGGTGCATGGCCTTGGTCAGCGATCGTCGGAGGGAAGGACGTGGCGATACCCGATTCAGGGAAGGTCCAAGTGGAAGTGGGGTTGATCGGCATTCGTACCCCGGCCATGATCCGTGCTGCGGTGGAACGCTACCGCCGTAACGACCCCTTAGGGTTCGAACGACGCCTGATCGCTTCATATCGTGCAAGTGCGAGCGAGCCGTTCACGCAGTGGGGAACCAGTGAGGTGTATTACCACATCACCGGAACAGCTCGAGATACAGCACGAGTCAAGGCTGGTGAGTACGTGACCGTGTCGTATCGCGGGCAGCGCTTGGAAGATGGTCTGGTGTTCGATGACACCGAACGCAACGGAGAGGCGCTCGGTTTCCGGTTCGGTGACAAGGACCAAGTGATCCCGGGGATCGAAGTGGCCATCCATTTGTTGCGCCCAGGACAGACCGGGACGTTTATTTTCCCAAGCGATCAGGCCTTCGGGGAAAAGGGGGTGCCCAAAGTGATCGAGCCTTACACACCCGTGATCTACACCATCCGTCTGGAACAGGTGGACCGGACCTCCTAAACGCGATCACCACCCATGGCGCGCCCCAGTATGAAAACGGCGGGGCGCTTGCCAAGTGTGATCCCGAGACGCGCCCATTCATCGATACTCCGTGTAACGACACTGCCGCCGGGTTGGGTCAGATCGATGGCGATGGTGAGTTGCAGTGATCCGGAACAAGTGGACAATAGATCCGCTAGCATGGCATCATTGCGATAGGGCGTTTCAATGAAGAGTTGCGCAGCTCCATGCCTTGCTTCCGACTCCAACCGCTTGATCGCCGCTTTGCGCTCCGGCTGTTTCACGGGCAGGTATCCATGGAAAGTGAATTGCTGACCACTGAGCCCGGATGCGGCCAAGGCCAAGAACAAGGAACTGGGCCCGATGAGAGGCACCACCGAAATGCCGGAGCGATGTGCCGCTTGCACCAACCGAGCCCCTGGATCCGCGATGCCCGGCATTCCTGCTTCGCTCACGATGGCCGCATCACGTCCGTCGCGCAACAAGGCGATCATGTTCTGTGCTTCCTGCAACGTGGTGTCCTTATCCAAACGATGCAATTCCAAAGCAGGGAGTTCGATGCTCGGTACCATGCGTCGGAGCATGTGCCGCGCGGTCTTCTCATGCTCCGTGAAGTAGAGCGTGATGCGTTGCACCAGAGCGATGTTCTCTGGAGGCAATTGCTCCACACCGCCGTGCTCACCCAGCCATACCGGCAAGAGATAGAGCGTGCCGTAGCCTTCAGCCTTTTTCATCCTTCAGCATATTGCTGCATGCCTCCGTCAACATCCGGTACACTTGCTCGAATCCTTCGTCACCACCGAAATAGGGGTCCGGCACTTCGCGAAGAGGATGTAGCGGTGCATGGTCCATCATCAGCCGTGCCTTCTTCTTGGATGCCTCGTCCGGTGCAATGGCCAGCATGTTCGTCAAGTTGCTCTTGTCCATCGCCAACAACACATCGAAGCCGTGGAAGTCGCTTGGGCGGAAGTGCCGCGCGCGCAGATCACTGATGTCGATGCCATGATCGCGCATGCTTCGGATGGCACGCTGGTCCGGAACTTCGCCAACGTGATAGTCTCCGGTGCCCGCAGAATCGGTGGTGTAGGCGAGACCTTGCTTCTGGATCATGTCGCGCAGGATGCCTTCGGCCATAGGGGAGCGGCAGATGTTGCCGAGGCAGACGAGGAGGATCTTCATGTCTGGTAAATGTGATCGCTTGCGTTGCGAAGATGATGAAAAGCGAAAGGCCCCCGTGAACGGAGGCCTTTCAATGGGTGTGTCGCAAGTGATCAATGGATGCTCAACTTCTTCTCGAGGTCTTCAAGATAACCACGGAACTGCTTGTCCGTCTCTTGCAAGTTGTTCACTGTTCGGCAAGCGTGCAATACGGTCGCATGGTCCTTGCCGCCGCAATGCGCACCGATGTTCGCCAGTGAACTCTTGGTCATCTTCTTCGCGAAGTACATCGCGATCTGACGGGCCTGCACCACTTCGCGTTTCCGAGTCTTGCTCTTCAGTAGTTCGATCGGTAGGTCGAAGTAATCGCACACCACTTTCTGGATGTAGTCGATGCTGACCTCGCGCGCCGTGTTCTTCACGAACTTGTCGATCATCTGCTTCGCGAGATCGAGCGTCACGGCCTTCTTGTTCAACGAGCTCTGTGCGATCAAGCTGATCATGGCACCTTCGAGTTCACGGATGTTGGTGGTGATGCTGTACGCGAGGTATTCCACCACCTCCTTGGGCAGGTCGATGCCTTCGGCGTACATCTTCTTCTCCAGAATGGCGATCCGTGTTTCGAGTCCGGGCGTTTGCAGATCGGCGCTCAAACCCCACTTGAAGCGGGAGAGGAGGCGTTGTTCCATGCCCGCCATTTCCACCGGTGCTTTGTCGCTGGTGATCACCAACTGCTTGCCGGATTGGTGCAAGGCGTTGAAGACATGGAAGAACACATCCTGCGTTTTCTCCTTGCCGGCCAAGAACTGCACATCGTCGATCAACAGCACATCCATCATCTGATAGAACTGCGTGAAGTCGCCGACCGTGTTGTTCTTCACCGCCTCGATGAATTGCTGGGTGAACTTTTCCGCAGGTACGTACAGGATCGTCTTGTCCGGATGGTTCTTCTTGATCTCGATGCCGATGGCATGTGCAAGGTGTGTCTTGCCCAAGCCGACACCACCATAGATCAACAACGGATTGAAGGCGGTGCCACCGGGCTTCTGCGCCACGGCATATCCTGCACTGCGGCCCAATCGGTTGCAGTCCCCCTCGATGAACGTATCGAAGGAATAGTTGGCGTTGAGATGGCTTTCCACCTTGATCTTGCGCAGACCCGGAATGATGAACGGGTTCTTGATGGGGCTGTTCGCCACATCGATCGGGAGGGTTACCGATGAGTTCTTCACCTCACGAGCATGGCTCGTTGGCATCTTCACGGTGTATGGGTTGGCATTCTGGAAGCCGTTCTCCATGATGATGGAGTACTCCAGACGCCCTTCATTCCCCAATTCTTTTTTGATGATCTTCTTCAGGAGGCTGATGTAATGTTCCTCCAGCCATTCATAGAAGAATTGCGACGGTACTTGGATGGTCAGCACATGATCCTGCAAACGCAAAGCTTTGATCGGCGCGAACCAAGTCTTGAAGCTTTGCTGGCTTACGTTGTCCTTGATGACTTCCAAGCACCTATCCCAGATCTTCTCGTGGTCCTTCTTCATGGATGGGTCAGCGAGTTAGGGTTGGTACTGGTGGTTGGTGATGCCGGTGGGTCGATCCTATAGTACATCTGTTCCGTCCGGCAAGGGGGCAAATATGGATCGAAGAAAGTGAAAAACAAATGTTGTGAACACTTGCAAGAAAGGAAAATTTCACTTCCACGTCGGCCCAAGGAGGTGTTCCCGGGAAGCCTTGAACGGCGGGGCTTGCAGCGTGAGGTACAACCATGGTCGGATTCTGCATCGGGAGGCGTTTGACCGGTCGATCCAGTGCTTTCGGCGTAAGGTACGACATCTACTTTGGGCTTCCACGCGCTCATGTATGGAAGATACACCACGGAAGTGTCGGGGGCAAGACCTCCCAGAGACGGTCTTCGGTTCGTTCCGGATTATTTTGCACCATGTTCGAGTTCGATACCACCGTGCGCGTTCGATATGGGGAGACCGATCAAATGGGCTATGTCTATTACGGCGATTACGCCCAGTTCTTGGAAGTCGGTCGGGTGGAGGCCTTGCGCAGTCTCGGGTTCCCTTATCGCAGGCTGGAAGAAGAAGGCGTGATGTTACCGGTCCATGATCTGCGCATCACCTATCACCGCCCTGCTCGATACGACGACCTGCTCACCATTCGAACACGGATCGAAGCGCTCCCTTCCGTGCGCATCGGCTTCGATTACACGATCATGAATGAAGCGGGTGAGGTGCTCTGCGAAGCACATACCACCTTGGTGTTCGTGGATCGCGTAACGATGAAGCCAAGGCGCGCACCGGACGCGCTGGTCCAGGCGCTCCAACGGATAGGGGATCATTGAGGTCGGACCTGGATCCCGCCAAGCTCCCACTTCGATGTGAGTGCTGCGGTAGTGCCTACGGGTAGTTCCAAGGTCGCCGAGCACTGTTCGGTGAATTCTTGTGCTACGATCCGACCACCGATCTGGTGGACATCGTTGCGCACCTGATCGAACCGATCATAACCACACGTGATGAGGCAACGTTCCATGAGGATCCGTTCCACGATCGGTGCCGTGCCGAGTGCCAACCGCGTTGCTTCACCATAGGCATGGATCAACCCGGGCTTACCCAGCAAAGTGCCACCGAAGTAGCGCACCACGACCACTGCGGAATAGGTCAACCCAGCGCCCTGGAGTTGGCGCAGGATCGGTTTGCCTGCTGTTCCACTAGGCTCACCGTCGTCGTTCGCACGATAGCGCTCACCACCGTCTCCGACCACCCAGCCAAAACAGAAGTGGCGTGACGAAGGATGGTCCCGCATGATCCCGTCCAACGCTTGCTTGAATTCGACCTCGTCCTGGATCGGGAATGCAATGCCAATGAACTTGCTCGCCAGCTCTCGGTAGCTCGCTTCACCAGAACCACCCAACGTGAGGTATCGCTCCACAAGCTTCATGGTGCCATGATCAACAGGACGATCGCGATGACCGCGCATCCGATTCCGATGTATTGCGCACGCGTTGGTCGCTCTTGGAAGAGCAGCATTGATGCGAAGGTCCCGCACAGTATCACGCCCACACTGATCAATGGGAAGACCACACTCGCTTGTAGACCGCTTCGGGCAAGGGCCTTCACCACGAAGTAGAGCGTACCATAGTTCAGGATGCCCAACAGTGAACCACCGATCCAAGCGGAAGGTCGCCGAAGTGTGCCTAGGGAACCGCTGTAGATCAGGTATGCGAATGAGACCACGCCGGCACTCGCGGTACAGAGTATCGGGAAAACGGCTTCGGTCGCAGGTGTCACCAATGTGCGTTGGGTCGCATTCAAAGCGATGTCGATACACGCCGTTCCGATGAATAGTACGGCGGGCAGCCACCATGCACCACGCGCACCGGATGGCCCTTTCACCAACGATGCCAGAACAACCCCGATCACCGCGAACACCAGACCGGTCCATCCCCACGGTCCCGGTCGCTCGTGATGCACGATCACAGCGAAGAGCACCGTTAGAACCACGCTCATCTTACTGGCGACGGTGCTGGCCACCACACCGGACCGTTGAGCTGTGATCCCCGTGAGGTAGAAGATGAAGACGAACAGCATGCCGATGCCGGCACTCGGCAACCAAAGCGATGAGAGCGTACCCGCATGCCAGGGTGGAGCGATCACGCAGCCGAACAACGTGGCCACCACGTAATTCACCGCGATGGCAGGCAACAATTCCACCCGGCGTTGCTCAAATACGCGAAACAGCAGGAAGAGTCCGGCCTGTAGTACTGCGGCGAGGATCACAAATGCCATTCGGGATCGATCTGGAGATCCTTCGTGATCGGGGACATGGGGTTCACGAAGAGTTCGATGAGGTCAGTGTCTGAAGTGCGACGCATGGCCGCGGTTCCGTCCATCTGCGGCGCGGGTGTGCCGCGATCGAATTTTCCGCTACCCGTGATGACCCGTACCTCATCCCACCTTCCGGACCGAAGGAAGTGTGTGTGCAATTCAGCTCCGCCCTCTACCAGTAGGGACCGAATGGAGCGCCGATGCAGTTCTTCTAGAATACAAGTTATGGGGTCCGTGTCGGTTTCGATCCGGAATTGATCCGCCGAGATGTCGTTGCGTTGAAGTCCGGTGAAGAGTAGTGTCGGACCTTGTGCATCGTAGACGTGACTTGCAGCGGGTGTGATCCCTTCGCGATCCAGCACCACACGTAGCGGTTGTCGTCCAGCAACGAGTCGCACCGTAAGGGATGGGTCGTCATTCACGACCGTGCGACTGCCAACTAGGATCGCTTGTTCGGCACTGCGCCATCGGTGTACGAGCGTGTCCGTCGCGGGTGTACTGATCCGCTGCACGGTGCGCGAAATGCGCGGTTGCTGATCGAGAAATCCATCCGCCGTCCGTGCCCATTTCAAAATGATGTACGGCCGTTCGACTTCCACCGAAGTAAGGAAGCGACGTTGGGCCCAGCGACACTCGGCTTCCAATACACCGACGCGCACATCCACACCTGCGGCACGCAACCGTGCGATCCCTTTGCCAGCGACTGCGGCAAACGGATCCTGCAGGCCCACCACGACGCTTTTCACGCCACGTTCGATCAACAAGTCGGCGCATGGCGGTGTTTTTCCATGATGCGCGCAGGGTTCCAAATTCACGTAGAGGACGGCACCGGTGGGAATCTCTCCCGGCCAACCACGGAGGCATTCCACTTCGGCGTGTGTGCTGCCGAACGTGTGGTGCCACCCTTCCGAAAGGACCCCTCCATCATGGACCAATACGGCACCGACCATCGGATTCGGCGCAACCCATTCCTTCCCCAGGTCAGCTAGTTGAATGCAACGGTGCATCCACTTCTGGTGATCGAGTTCCGTCCGGTCTTGGGGCATCGCAGGGCAAAGGTGCGCGATCCGGCTTGTGCTCGACCTACTTTTACGACCGCGCTAGAAAGCGGTGTGTCAGTATGGAAAGAAGTTTACGGGAGGTCGGTGTTGGCGCAATGTTCGATCGGTATCGTTCAGCGCTGAACGAGCGATTCGGAGCGAACGAGGCGCGAGCGATCGGTCGTGCGGTATTCCAAGAATACCTGGGTTGGGATATCGCACAAGTGGAGGACCACCGGGCCGACCTGCTCGATGATCGGACTTTGGAACGGTTCGAATCATCGCTCGCACGACTTCGTGAAGGTGAACCGTTGCAGTACGTCCTTGGCCATGCATGGTTCATGGGGTTGCGACTCCATGTTGGTCCGGCGGTGCTGATCCCACGACCGGAGACAGAGGAATTGGTGCAATGTATCATGGAACAGGACCGACCCTTCCCAAGGATCCTTGACCTCGGTACGGGAAGCGGATGCATAGCGATCGCCATAAAGAAGAAATGGCCTGCTTCCCATGTTGTCGGTGTGGATGTTTCCGCTGAAGCGCTGGATATCGCCCGTAAGAACAGTGATGCGCTTGGTGCCCAAGTGGAGTGGCGTAAGTGTGATGTGTTGGCATCTGGAACGGTATTCCACGGCCCCTTCGATCTGATCGTCAGCAATCCGCCTTATGTGCCACGCTCCGACGCTTTCGCCATGCCAAAACATGTGATCGATCATGAGCCACATGGTGCGCTTTTCGTGGAAGATGCTGATCCCTTGGTGTTCTACAGGGCCATTGCGGATCATGCTTCTCGCGCACTATCCCGTGGAGGCTCGCTCTGGTTCGAGGCACATTACCAACATGCAAAAGCAGTGGCGGACCTACTACTGGATCTGGGTTACCGCGACGTACGTGTTGAGAAGGACTTGAGCGGTGCGGATCGTTTCATTCGTGCAGAGCGATGAGAAGGATGCTTCTCATCATCGTCGCCTTGCAGATCGGGCTTGTCGTTAACGCATCACATCGGGACAGTACCGAGCGGAAGGCAGCCTTCAAAGTGATCCTCAACTTCGATGCACGACGCACCTTCGTGAATGATGCGTCGGTGCGTTTCAATGGATTGCGGATCGGTGCGCAACGCGGAAAGGACATCATCGCACTGGGATTCTATGGATTGGGTGAACCTTACATCCAACCAGCTAAGGACCTTGGGGTGTTGGGTGTGCGTGAATTCCGCACACGCTTCTCGTATACCAGCCTCGCCTACGAACGGGTGTTGGTGAACGCACGACGCTGGCAGATCGGTGTTCCGGTCTCGATCGGACTCGGCAACTACCGGACCAGTTACCTCGCGGACAACGGTTCGGAGATCGCCTACGGAGTGAACGAATTGGTCCCGTTGGAAGCCACGCTGCATGTGGACTACAATGTGTTCTGGTTCGTGTTCATCGGTGTGGGAGGCGGGTACAGGTATGTGCTGGCCGCAGACCCGGCTGCGACCAGTACCTTGAGCGATCGGACATACTACTACAAGATCGGATTGCGCTTCGGCGAAGTGGTCAAGCGCGTCCGCAAACGGTTGAGGAATGGACAAGGAACTTGAACAGGCGCGCAAACGGATCGCGGAACTATCAGCCGAATTGGAAGAGCACAACCACCGGTACTACGTGCTTGCTGAACCCGTCATCTCCGATCGGCAGTTCGATCTGTTGTTAGAGGAACTCGCAGGATTGGAGAAGCAGTGGCCGGCTTTCGCTTCGCCCAACAGTCCAACGCAACGTGTAGGGGGTGATATCTCGAAGAATTTCAACACGGTCACCCATCGGTATCCGATGCTCTCCTTGAGCAATTCGTACAGCAGGGAGGAGGTCGTCGAGTTCGTGTCGCGTGTGGAAAAGGAGATCGGGATCACCACTTACGCGATGGAATTGAAATACGACGGAGTAGCGATAAGCCTCACCTACGAGAATGGCGAACTGGTCCGAGGAGTAACACGCGGTGATGGCGAGAAAGGGGACGACATCACGGCCAACGTACGCACCGTGCGCACCATTCCCCTACTGCTTCGTGGTGATCCTCCAGAGAGTATCGAAGTACGGGGCGAGATCCTTTTCATGCGCGCCCAGTTCGAACGGTTGAACAAGGAGCGAGCGGAACAGGGGGAGGATCTGTATGCGAATCCGCGCAATACGGCCGCTGGTTCACTGAAACAGCAAGACCCGAAGGACGTGGCGAAACGCGGCTTGGACAATTTCATTTACACCCTGCATGGGGATCACTTGCCCACGCGAAGTCACTTCGAGAACATACAAGCCGCACATCGCTGGGGCTTCAAGACACCCGATGTCAAGCGTCGTTTCATGGAACGGACGGACAATGTGGAAGGCATCATGGCCTTCATCGCGCATTGGGATGTGGCGCGTCATGCGTTGGAGATGGACATCGATGGCATCGTGATCAAAGTGGACGATCTGGATGTACAAGCCGAGTTGGGCATGACGGCGAAGAGTCCACGGTGGGCCATCGCGTACAAGTTCCAAGCGGAACAAGCCAGCACGCGGTTGAATGATGTCGTCTATCAGGTGGGGCGGACCGGTGCCATCACACCCGTGGCCGAGTTGGAACCCGTTCTTCTAGCAGGAACCACGGTGAAGCGTGCATCCTTGCACAACGCGGATCAGATCGAAAAACTCGACCTGCACATCGGGGACCAAGTGCAGGTGGAGAAAGGTGGGGAGATCATCCCCAAGATCGTCGGTGTGGACCTGGAAGCGCGTCCGGTGGATGCAGCTCCGGTCACCTTTCCGCTTACATGCCCGGAGTGCGACACACCCTTGGTGCGTTACGAAGGCGAAGCACAGCATTACTGTCCCAACGAACATGCCTGCGCGCCACAGATCATCGGTCGCATCGAACATTTCGTAGGCCGCAAGATGATGGCGATCGAAGGACTGGGCGGTGAAACCGTGGCCGAATTGGTCCAACGGGGATTGATCCAGAACATCGCAGAACTCTACGACCTCACCAAGGAGAAATTGCTGGAATTGGGAAAAGGTTGGGGCGAGAAGAGCGCCACCCAAGTGATCGACGGCATCGCCGCCAGTCGCAGCATACCGTTCGAACAGGTGCTCTTCGCCATCGGCATACGGCACGTGGGCGAAACCGTGGCCAAGAAGATCGCTCGTGCGGTGGTCACCATGGGACGACTACAGGCGATGACCAAGGAAGAATTGGTCACCATCGACGAGGTGGGGGAGGTCATCGCCCAGAGCATCCTCGATTTCTTCGCCGTGGAAGGGAACCGGGACATCGTGCAACGCTTACGGCAATGCGGGGTGCAGATGGAATTGGACCCGGCCAGCATCCAGGCCGTCGGGGATAAGCTGAAAGGACTCACCTTCGTGGTGTCCGGAGTTTTCCGGAATTTCAGCCGCGAAAGCATCAAAGCATCCATCGAACAGAATGGGGGAAAGACATCCGGTTCCATCAGTAGCAAGACGAGTTTCGTACTGGCCGGCGCGGATATGGGGCCAGCCAAACGCTCCAAGGCCGAAGCGCTGAAGGTGCAGGTGATCGATGAGGACGCATACATGCGGATGATCAACGAATGAAGCTTTTCGACCGACTCAAGGAATGGATGGGCATACGCCGCCTTCTGCGCGACTTGCCGCAGGACCGCAAACCCATTGCACGCAACCTGTCACTGGCACGCAAGGTGGCGATCGTGTACATGGTAGAGGATGAGGCCGCGCACAACCACGTGCGGAACTATGTGAAACGCATCAAGGAGGAGCTCGGCATCGGCAACATCATGGCCCTAGGCTTCTCCGACCAGAAAGTGCTGCCCCATTACCTCCACGCTAAACTGAACTTCGATGCCATTTGCCTGAAGGATCTGAATTGGTACCGGATCCCGCAAGGCAACACGGTACAGAACTTCGTGGCCGAGGAGTATGAGGTCCTCATCGACCTGACGATGGAGGACCGCTTGCCCATCCAATACATCATGGCCAAGAGCCGAGCGCGGTTCAAGGTGGGTCGTTGGAGTGAGAGCAACAAGAAGATCCTGGACATGATGATCGACATGGCCGGTTCGCGCAGCTTGCCGCAGATGATCCAACAGGTGCATCATTACCTGCTCATGGTGAATTCCAAGCCCGAACCATCACTCAATTGAATCACCTCTTAATTCGGTAACTTACATGGATGAACGTTTCCGCGGCCTTGGGGTCGCACTGGTCACTCCATTCCGCACCAATGGTGGGGTGGACTATGCTGGATTGGAAAAGTTGTTGGAACACCAGATCACAGGTGGTGTGGACTATGTGGTGAGCATGGGCACCACCGGTGAAAGCGTCACACTCACCAAGGACGAGAAGAAGCAATTGTTGGCTACCACCATCGAATTGGTACGCAACCGCGTGCCTGTGGTGTTGGGCGTTGGCGGTAACAACACCGCCGAGGTGATCGAGACCCTCGGGAGTTTCGAGATGGACGGTGTGGATGCCATCCTCAGCGTAAGTCCATACTACAACAAGCCCACGCAGGAAGGCATCTACCAGCACTACAAGGCGATCGCACAGGTCAGCTTGCGCCCCATCATCCTGTACAACGTTCCGGGCCGAACCGGCAGCAATATGACTGCGGATACCACACTCCGATTAGCGCGCGACTTCAAGAACATCATCGCCATCAAGGAGGCCAGTGCCAACCTCGATCAAATGGGGCGCATCCTCAAGCATCGCCCCAAGGACTTCATGCTGATCTCCGGTGACGATGCGCTCACCCTACCCATCATCGCGATGGGCGGAGAAGGCGTGATCAGCGTGGTCGGGAATGCGCTGCCGAACGAATTCGGAGCCTTGGTACACGCCGCATTGAAAGGCGATCTGACAACGGCGCGCAAGGAGCATCTGCGCTTGTTGGAGGTGATCGATCTGCTCTTCGCGGAAGGGAATCCCGGTGGCATCAAGTACGTGTTGAAGGTGCTCGGTATCTGCGATGATACCATGCGGCTACCGCTCGTGAACATCAGCGAGGGCACAGCCAAGAAGCTGTATCAAGCCTTGGCGGATGCGGAAGTGGTGAAGTTGTGAGTGAGGTTCTCGACACCAATGTATGGTGTCGGATGCCGTTCCATGGAAGTCCGGAAATTCGCCACGACGTGGCGAGATTCCCACCACCTACCATTCCCAAAGTGCACTCATGGGCACCGCATGGATGTCCTTAGCGAAGGGTGTGATGTTAAGTCCTGGATGCAGCAGAATGCCGCGTCGCCACTTGCTTCCTGCGGCATCACGCAGGTCCTTCAGACCACTGATGTCATTGCTTCCAACGGCCATGGCCGCTTTCACTTCGATGCCTACGATGCGTCCTTGGGCATCCTCCAGAACGATGTCCACTTCGCGACCGCCTTCGGTGCGGTAGTGGTACAGGCTTACTCTGGCCTTGCTCCAACCCGAGATCTTGCGCAGTTCATTCACCACGAAAGTCTCCAGCAGGGAGCCGAAGACATGAGCGTTCGCCAGTTGCCCCGGGCTTCCAATGCCCGCGAGGTGTGCCGCAAAACCGCTGTCGGCCAAGTGCAATTTGGGTGCCTTCACGAGCCGTTTGCCCCGGTGTGTGCTCCACGCATTCAGTGGTGTGCTCAGGAAAGTGGCCTCTAGCAGGACCATATACCGACGCAGTGTGCTGTGCGGAATGTCCAAGGTCCGGGAGAGATCGGCCAAGTTGAGGAGTCCGCTGCTGCGCAAGGCGAGGGCTTGGAGCAAACGGGGCAGGTCCGTAAGGCCGGTGATGTTGCTGATGTCGCGCACGTCTCGTTGCAGAATGCTCGTGATGTAGGCGTTGTACCACGCGCTCCGACGCTTGCCATCCTTCCGACTCATCGCTTCAGGATAGCCACCTGCGTTGACCAAAGCGGCGAGGTGCTTACGGTCGATCACGGTAGGAGCGGGGAAGTTGGGGCGGGCGGCGAGCACCTTGTCGATGAATCCGCTCTTGCGCGCGGCGAGTTCATCCTGTGCAAAGGGATGAAGAGCGAGGATCTCCATGCGACCGGCCAGCGAGTCGCCGAGTTTGGGAAGTGCCAGCACGTTGGCACTTCCCGTGAGCAAGAAACGACCGGGCTTACGGTCACGATCCACCGAGGCCTTGATGGCGCGGAAGATGTTCGGTGCGTTCTGCACTTCGTCGATCACGGCCATTTTTCCCAGCCCTTGGATGAAGGCTGGCGGGTCGTTCAAAGCCGCTTCGAGGGTGGGGTGGTCATCCAAGGTGACGTAGTTGCCGCCGCGTGCTTTTGCAATGGCTTTCACCATGGTGGTCTTACCGGTCTGCCGTGCGCCATTCACCAGTACCACGGGGGTGTCCTTCAGTGCAAGGTCTACCGCGTGCCGCATGTTCCGCTGGAGTTCCATGTTACGAAGATAGCAGGTTCGCTTCGGAAATGCGCTACGAGGTGGCCGGATATTCGCCACGTCATGGCGAATATCCGGCCACTGGATCATGAAGAATGGATCGATCCAGGCGGGGTGCATACCTTCGTCCAGCACGAATGGAGTTCCTCGCCCTCGACTTCGAAACCGCCACGCCACAGGCGGACAGCCCATGTGAATTGGGCATAGCTGTGGTCCGTGGTGGTGTAGTGCGCGAGGTCCGAAACTGGTTGATCAAACCACGTCAGTGGCCCTACTTCAGCCCATGGAATGTGGCTGTGCATGGGATCCGTCCGAGCGATGTGGCCGAAGCACCGCGCTGGGTTGGGATCTGGGACGAAGTGGCGACTCTGCTGGATGGTGCAACCGTTGTGGCCCACAATGCGGCCTTCGATATGAGTGTGTTACGCAGCACATTGGCTGCGCACAACATCGGCCACCCGACCTTCCAGTATTTCTGTAGCGTGAGCATGGCGCGCAAGGTTTGGCCGGGTAGGGCATCGTACGGACTGAAGCCGATGTGCGACATGCACGGCATTCCGTTGAAGCACCACCGCGCCGGGAACGATGCGGAGGCGACTGCCGAGTTGGTGCTGCGTGCTGCGGATCAACGTCCATCGTTCGACATCACCCAATTCTTGCTCGATGCGAAGGTGAACGTCGGGGCCTTCTACCCCGGAGGCCATCGTACACCGGGTGGCAAGGTCACAGTGGCGAGTGCCTATTGACGGTGCAGCACCACGTGGCTGAAAGGCGATGCTTCCCGACCGAAGCGCCGCAACGTGCGATCCATGCCCGATGGCGTGGATCGGATGTGAGCCCCAAGCTCTTGAAGGGATCGAAGGGTATGCGCGTGGCAATGCTCCGCCATTTCGGGGAAGCCCAAGTCGGTATAGTGAAGTCGGCCGCGTTCCATGGCCTTTTCGACTTCGGTCGTGGACGGGTGGAGTATCGAGTCCAGAATATGGATCTCCCCTCCGGGTCGCAGGAAGGTCTTGGCTCGCTCAATGGTCCGTGCTGCGTCCATGAAATGGTGGAAACTCGCAGCGAAGACGACCACGTCGAACCCGTGTGCGGGCAGATCCACATCAAATGGATCCGCACGCGCGAATACTGGACCGTCTCCGAACACCCGAACCGCCTGCTCTAGTTCTTCGGTGGAAGTATCGATCCCGAGGACATCGAATCCGGCGTTGTGCAGCTTGTTGGCCAACCAGCCGTTGCCACATCCGACTTCGATGAGCCGCGCACCTGATGTGAATGGCCTTAAGGCATGGAGCAATCGATCGGCACCACGCGCCCGTAAACGCCATTCATCCGCATTCCAAAGCCCGGTGCCATCGGGAATGAGCGCAAGCTCCGCATCTGTGCGGATCCGCATTTCCGCTGCACGTACCCGCGCAAACAATGCCTCGAAGGGCGTTGGGTCGGAGAGCAGGTACACGCCATTGGCGCGAGGTGCCTGCTCCAAGAACGGTTCGTCCTTCAGTCCCATGTATTCAATGCCTCCGGGATCACTCCACCGAACCAGCGTACATCTTCTTGATCCGCATCAGCGGTCCAGGACAATGTGTGCCGTGGCAGTTGGCGCAACTCTGCACCAAAGCGTTGTAGGCCTTGGTCCGCTCTCCCTTCTTCACTTTGTAGAGGTTGCCCAATTTGCTCAAATAGTCCTTGCCGAAAGTGGGAAAGGTGATCGGGTCGATGTGCATGCCCTCGGTGGGGGTGGCGGTCAGCAAGCCGCGGAATTTCTTCGGGTTGGGCGGGAGGTCCGCATTCCGAGCGATGCGTGCCTTCACACTATCGGCGTGGGCCGCCATGGAACGCATCATCAATGCGAGTTCACTAGGCGGTTTCAATTCTTGCACTTGCACAACATCCGCTTTTTCAGTGAGGTGGTCCGCCTGTTTGGCGAAACAGCCTACAACGGCAGTGATCAGCACGAGGATCACGGTAGTCTTCATTTCCATGGGTGAAAGGTAGTCAACCTTGCCTGACACAATGGCCGTGCCACAAGTGGGTTCGGTCTTTGCCCAGAACAGCCCATGGAAGTGAACGTTACGCCGACACCGCCGTTGCCACAGACCCGGAATCGATCTGCGATCGCTTTGGTACCTGCAGCTATCCTCGTGGTCATTCTGTGGTGTGTGTATTTCTTGGATGTCGGCCTGGAACTGGATCTGTTCCGTTTCGGGATCGTACCAAGGTCCTTTGTCGGGTTGCGCGGGATCGTGCTTTCGCCGTTCCTGCATGGCGATCTCGAGCACCTGCTCAACAACTCGGTTCCCCTACTGGTACTAGGCTGGGCTTTGTACTATTTCTTTCCGCGCGTCGCTTTGCCGGTGGCTTTTGGGTCGTGGATCGTAAGTGGCTTTTGGGTGTGGTTGAGTGCGCGCACCAGTTACCACATCGGTGCCAGTGGCGTGGTGTATGGGCTGGCCGCCTTCCTCTTCACCAGCGGACTTCTCCGGAAGCAACGCACGCTCATGGGCCTGTCCCTGTTGGTGGTATTTCTGTATGGTAGCCTCCTCTGGGGCATGTTTCCGATCTTTCCAAGGATCAGTTGGGAGAGCCATTTCTGGGGGGCGGTCGCCGGTGTGGCCATGGCCTTCCTCTACCGCAACGTGCCCTCTGCTGTGCGTGATCCGCGGCCGATCGTATGGGAGGAGGACCAGGAGCCGACCGATGAAGAAGGGGATGGACCACAGCCTCCAAGCCCCGAACCCAGCCCCGAGCCATGGCACAGTACAGATACGTGGACTGTGAACGTGCCCGGAATGGAAAAGCCCCGTCCACCGGAAAGGTGAGCCGGGCCTTACCTGTGATGTTCGTTCATTCGGACTTGAATGTCGCCACCTCGGAGCCTTGGGACAAGAGCTTCAATAGGTCGCCATCCGCCTTGAATCCGTCGGTATTGTTCAGGGCGCTCTTGAAAGTGTTCTCCACAGGCATGGTGGCCTCACAGAACTTCTTCGTACTCCCTAGGCCAGGAAAGGAAATACGGTCTCCCTCTAGCTCGAAACTCCCCATCAATTGGTTGCAACCTCCAAAACCCTCCAGACCATTGCCCTCAGCACTGAGTTTCAACCAGGGCATTTCGATACCGTCGGGCATGGTCACGGTATTGCCTTTCACCGTCTGTAGGATCCACTTGCTGTCCAAGATGGTCCCGATCTTATCCACACCTCCGGCCGCTTCGGCGGTCTTGTCGTTGCACTTGGATGCGCTCATCGTCAAGATCAGAACGAGGGCGATGGGGGTATAGCTTAGCTTGTTCATCTTCAAGAGTATACCAACCCCGTGCCGGATCAATTGTTCAACATCACTGGCATCACTAACATCAGCACATCTTCACCCACCTCACCGGCTTCGCCCGGCAGCAGAATACCTGCACGATTCGGAGCGCTCATCTCTAGGATCACGTACTCGGTGCTGATGTTGTTCAGCATGTCCATGAGGAAACGGGAGTTGAATCCGATGGTGATCTCTTCCCCTTCATAGGAACAGGTCAGTTTCTCGTTCGCCTCGTTGGCGTAGTCCAAGTCCTCGGCGCTGATGGCCAACTGGCTGCCGTTGATGTGCAAGCGCACCTGATGCGTGGTCTTGTTCGCGAAGATGGCCACGCGGCGGATCGAACTCAAGAAGGTCTGCCGATCGATGGTGAGTTTGTTCGGGTTCGTCTTGGGGATCACCGCCTCGTAGTTCGGGTATTTTCCGTCGATCAAGCGGCAAACGAGCAAGGTGTTGTCGAAGCGGAACGCTGCGTTGTTCTCGTTGAATTCGATGGTGACCTCGGCATTCGTACCAGCCAAGGTGTTCTTCAGCAGGTTCAGTGGCTTCTTGGGGACAATGAAGGAAGCGGACTTGGGGGCTTGTAGGTCGGTGCGTTTGTAGCGGACCAGTTTGTGCGCATCGGTGGCTACGAACCGGACATCCTCGGGTGTCAATTCGAAGAAGATCCCACTCATCACCGGACGCAGGTCATCGTTGCCGGTGGCGAATATGGTCTTGTTGATCGCCGTGGCCAGTGTGCCGGCCGGCATGGTCAGCTTCGTGGCATCCTCCAAGACCGGGCTGCGGGGGAATTCCGTGCCGTTGAAGCCGGTCATCTTGTATTTCCCTTGGTCGCTGTTGATCTCCACACCGAAATGCTTGCCGTCTATGCTGAAGGTGAGCGGCTGCTCCGGAAAGGCCTTCAACGTGTCCAGCAGGAGCCGGGCTGGTATGGCCACGCTGCCTTTGTCCTTGGCTTCCACTGGCAATGTGGCCGTAATGGTGGTTTCCAGGTCACTTGCGGTCACGGTCAACTGCTTGCCTTCGATGTCGAACAGGAAGTTGTCCAGGATCGGGAGCGTGTTGCTGTTGGCGAGCACCCCTTGGAGCAGTTGCAATTGCTTGAGAAGGGCGGTGCTTGATACGATGAATTTCATCGGGGCTGTAAGTCGTTTTTGAAGTCGGGCAAAGTTAGCCGGGCACCCCACCGGGCTTCGGTCCACTTATCAACAGGATGCACCCTTTATCCACAAGTGGGTCCATGATCAACGGCTGAAACCGCTAATGGGCTGTAGGACGCGTTCCAATGCCGGGCGCTGGATCACTACCAACAAGGTGTCTTCCACCAAGGCATCCATCCGGATAGGGTCGAACAAGGGCCTCGGTTGGCCGAAGGCAGGCTCTTCGCCCTTGTACGGTTGGTACCAGAACTGCGCCTGCTCCACCTTCCCATCCCTGTGCGTGAGGGTCAAAATGTGGTTGGGCGTGCTGTTCAGGATGGAATCGCGCTTGAAGGGGCCTGGTCGAAGGACAGCTTCGAAGTTGATCTCCTGCAAGGGTAGGATAGCGCCGGTAACCAACACCGTATCGAAGGCGTATGGACGCCCTTGGTAGTCGAAGAGCGAGATCAGGCCATCTGCATTCTGTCGAACGGTGTACGAATTGGCCGGAGCTAAGGGGGTCTCCAATTTCACCTCAGCGAGATCGCGGAAATCGCGGAACCGATACAGTTCCGTGCTTCTCCATTCATCCAACTTGGTGTGGAACCGCGTACCCAAGATGCCTGTGAAGCCGCCCATGCCGCAGATGAAGGGCGTGTTCGAGCGACCCTCTCCTGGCTTTTCCAACAACATGTACGTACCGAAGTGGTCCTGCGTGCCGTGGCCCACGATCCAGATCTTGCTGGGTACATCGCCCCCTTCGTAGATCTCCACCTTCTTGGCCGATGCACCCATCACCCGCAGCGCAGTGGCCTCGGCCGACTTCGGAACCGGACTCTTTACTTCCACACGCTTGAAGGTGCGGAGCAGCATGTTCACATCCGCAGGTTTCGCCTTGTAGGTATCGTTCAGTGTCCATCCGTTCGCTGTGCGCTTCAGGTCGATGGTAGCGCCTTTCCGGTCGGCGATGAAAATGCGACTCACCCGGCTGGTATCCGGTACCGCGAAATCGCTGAGCGGGCGATCCAACGTGGTGGGGCCGCTGTTGGACGAAAGCCACCACGCTATACCACCAAGAACGAGCAGCACGACAAACAGAAGGATCCGACGGTTCATGGGCGTGTGGCTTTACGGCGACGGAAGTATTGGTAGATCAAGCCCAGGATCACGGCCAACGCGACGGGCAACACGGTATTCATCACCTGCCACCAACTGCGGTCAGCAACCGTGCGCACGGGGTCCAATTGCCGCAAGGTGATCGCCCGGGACCGGATGCTGATCAAACTCTGGTCGTCCAGCAAGTAGTTCATGGAGTTGATCAAGAACTCGCGGTTGCCATAGATCTTCGCATTGGCGTAGCGGTCGAAACCGAGGGTGTAGTACATGCCCTTGTCGGTGTCGATCCGGTTGCCGATCACATCGCCATCGCTCACGATGATCTGGGCGGTGCGTTTGCCATGTTCGCGGTAGGCCACGGTCGGGTCACTCGTGAACTCTTTCGGGAGTATGTCGATGAAGGCGGAGGTGAATTCACCTTCCAAGAGCACCGCCATGGGCATGTAAGGTGTGCTTTGGCGGTCGAAGGGCGGCGGCATTTCCACCACATTCAAACTGATGCGGACCGGGCTGCGTTGCGCCAACGACGCCGGACTGCTGGTGAGCAAGATGGTCTTCCGAATGCCTTCACTTCCCGTAGTGTCCATACTACTGGTGAAACGCAGATGTACGGGGTCGATGTTGCTGACGATGGGGTGGGTGCTTTCCGGGATCAGCACCGGTTCCCAATACCACGGAAAGCGTTCCAATTTGCGCTGGTTCCCGTACGGTTGGGTGTACAATTCGATGAAGGCGCAACTCCGGTCCAACACCAAGTCCTTGTTGATGCGGACACCATAGTTGAACAGCATGTCATCCAGGCCCAGATCGTTCGGTACAGCGATGGAGAACTGGTTCTTGCGCAGGCTATCCAAATTGGCATTCATCGCATCCAACAGCCAAAGCACCTTGCCGCCGTTGAGGATGAACTGGTCGATCACGTACTTGTCCCGGGTAGGGAACGCACTATCCGGCTTAGCGATGATCAGCGCATCGAAGTCATTTACCCGGTACGAGACACCTTCCACCTTGTGGCTCAACGCGTCGATCTTTTCATCGATCCGGACACGCGAAACGCTATAGGTTTCCTCCAACGCCTTCGAGATGTCCATCACCTCCAATTCGCCCAATTCACCGTGTCCTTCCAAGATGGCCACCTTGGCCTTGTCCTTCGTGGTCGCTTGTCGAAAGGCACTGGCCAATTCGTACTCCAAGTTGTTGATGGACCGGTTCACGATGTCCGCGTCCGGCGTGCGCATTTGGGTCTTCAGCAATTGCACCGGCACGGTCTTGCCACGGAAGGTGACCAATGCCCCTGGGAATACGATGCGCTCGCTGAACGACCCTTTGTCGCGCATTCGGATACTGCTGTAGGAGAGACCGTCCTTCTGCAAGGCATCGTAGGTCTCTTTGCGCGTTTGCTCATCCTCACTGGCGCTGGGGTCGATGAAGCTATATTCCAACTTCTCCGGTTGGATCACGTGCATCTCATCCAACAGGTCCTCGATGGACCGGGAGAAACGGAGCAGGTCCGCAGGCAATTCACCGGTGAGGTAGACCTTCACGTACACCACGTCCGGAAGTTCTTCCAACATGGTCCTCGTGGCTGGCGTGAGTGTGTAGCGCTCTTCGTTGGTGAGGTCTGCACGCAGGCGCAGGAACGAGCCGATGAAGAGCACCAATCCAACGATGGCGAGGCCCATGACCAATTCCAGCAGGTCGGCGGAGCGGGGACTGCGCTTCATGCTACCAACGCCGACTTTGGAGCGCGGTGCGCGTGAGCAATAAGAACACCGTGATGGTACCGAGGAAGTACAGCACATCACGTAGGTCCACCACACCACGACTCAAACTGGTGTAGTGGTCTTGGATCCCGATGGATCTGATGGGGCCTTCCATGGCACCGAAGGCATCGAAACTGGCCACCAGATCGAAGCCCAAGTACAGGATGAAACACAGGAAGACCGCGACCATGAAGGACACCACTTGGTTTTCCGTGATCGACGAAGCGAATACACCGATCGCGGCGAAGCACGATGCCAGAGAGAGCAGACCGATGTAAGAACCGATGATGCCACCCGTATCCAAGTTCCCTCTTGGGATGGCGAGATCGTACAGGCTGTACCAATAGACCAAGGTGGGCAGCAAGGCGAATACGATCAGGATCACTGCCGCGATGTACTTCGCCAGCACCAATTGCATTTCGGTAAGCGGCTTGGTCAGCAGCAATTCAATGGTGCCGGTGCGTTTCTCCTCGCTGAAACTGCGCATGGTGACCGCAGGGACCAAGAAGAGGAATACCCACGGCGCGATGAAGAACAGCGGCGCCAGGTCAGCGTAACCGGTGTCCAGGATATTGTTCGGGAATACCCACAGGAACAGGCCGGTGATCAACAAGAAGACCACCACCACCACCTGGCCGATCAACGACCCTAGGAATCCCCTGACTTCCTTGAAGATGAGTGTGCGCATACGGAAACGGGGTCGAAGATAACTGCCTATGTAGGGCGGGCGTGCGCCGTTGCTCGTTGGATCCGCTAGGAACGTTAATGGCTGCCGTGTGGCGCACACCCCAGCACTTCGGTCGGCCATCAGCGAGGTGTGGTCGACCTCTTTCTATTCGCTTCGCGCAACCGTGCACCCCATGCAATGGAAGGCTGTTCCACCAAGAGATAGAACGCATGGCTGATGAGGAATAGCAGAACGAAGACCCCGGCCAGCTTGATCACGAGTGCAAGGCCTTCATTACCGTACCGACCGAAGTTATTCAGGAGGTCACGCAGGTACGGCTGGTGGATCAAGTAGATGCTGTAGCTGCACAGCCCAATGCTGATCAGGACCTTGTACAGCATGCTTGATTCCAGACGGCTCGGGATCGACATGTGCAACCACCACTCGAAAAAGGCGACCATCGAGATCACTAGGATCGGTATGGTCAGTATGCGCGCCGGTTGATAAAGGTGGCAAAAGATCATGGCACTCCACGCCAGTACGGCCATTAGGAGCGGATCGATCTGGAAAGGGACGACACGTCTATCGGCTTTGTAGCGTTCGGCGAGGAAGGCACCTGCGGCCCAGATGTACCAGAAAGCGAACACATTTGTCACATAAGCCGGGGACCAATGGCCGGGCAAACCAAGGAGGTTGGCGAATTGAATGATCGCACCCAACAGCACGATCGAACCGAATGCTCGACCCATGCCCCAGCGACGCCGCGCCACGAGCAGGATCGGATAGAATAAGTAGAGTTGCGCTTCCAATGCGATGCTCCAATACGACGGGTTGATCTCCATCATCGTGGCATCGGATAGGTTGTGTACCAAGAACAAGTGGCTGAGCAGTTCGGTGCGGTGGATCGGGTCGGTGACGTAACGTCCACCATTCACTGAGAAACAGAAGAATAACAAGGTGAGCACGTAGGGCGGGTAGATCCGCCAAAAACGTTTGCTGAAGAAGGTGCGGGGAACGAACTTCCGGCCTTTGTCCAGGTCCCTCAAATGGCCCAAGTGGATGAGGAAACCACTGATCAGAAGGAATAGATGGACCCCGCCCCAGCCGAATCCACCGAGCCCAAGGTTCAACACGATATCCTTCATGTCGCCCAAGGCGAGCCAGCCGTTATGGAAGGTTTTGCTCAGGTAGCCCGGGAACAAACAGATCTGCGCGTGATGCAGGAACACCATACCAATGGCGACGGCCCGCAGAACGTCTATCCGCAGCAAATGCATGCGTGCGTTGAGCATCAGAACTCGATCACCATCTTCCTCCGGCCACGCACCGGCTTCTTCGGGATCTTGTCCTCGTCGGTATTGCAGTAGTTGCGGACGATGAATTTGGCATCACCTTCGCCTAGGTCGGCGCATTGCCGCCAGTTGTTGCAGGCCATTTCCTTGTTCTTCAACTCGTAGTAGCATTCAGCACGGTAGTACAAGGCTTCCTTGAATTCCTCCCGTTTGGCATCGATCACTTGCGTGAATTGGACGATGGCTGCTTCGTATTCCTTGGTTTCGAAGAGCAGCACACCAAGGCTCATGGCACCTCCAATGATCTTCGGGTTCAAGGCCAAGGCCGCGTGGATGTCTGCGATCCCATCCTTTTCCTTGTACAATTCGCCCTTGACCACACCGCGTAGGAACAGGGCATCCGCATTCCCCGGTCGGAGCTCCAAGCACTTCTCCAGATCGCGCAAGGCACCGTCGTTGGCCTGTCCGATGTAGTTCGCACACGCCCGGTTGTACCAAGCATCCGCATCGCTTTTGTCCAGATCGATCGCTCTGTCCACATCGCGCATCGCTTCCTTTACCCGGCCCTCGGTAATGTGGATCGCCGAACGGCTCACGTACAATCGCGGATTCTCCGGTTCCAATTTCTCCGACTTCACGTAGTCCATCAAGGCACCGTGCATGTCCCGTTGGCGTTGCTTGATATCACCCCGCAACTTGTACCCCCCAGGGACCGAACTATCCAGCTTGATCGCAGAATCGGCATAGGCCAAGGCCTGGTCCAACGCATTGGACTGGTAGGCGGACTCCGCATGCTTCAGGTGAACCAACGCGTCCGGTTGGGCCAACATGTGCATGGGTAGGACGAGCGAGACAACGAGAATGGTTCGAAGCATGGCCCGAAGATCGGTCAAAGACCGGACCATTGCCAAAAGATCAAGGCAGCTGGTGCATGCGGTGAACGCTCCAAGCTTGTGCAGGTGCGGCGAATAGGGGCTTCACAACAGGCCAAACGGCCGCGAATACATCTGACGTGCGGTAATTCTCCAGATCCTGCGGGTGGTTCCAATGGCTGTACGTGAAGAATACGCGCTGATCGTCCACGTCTTGCCACAACTCCAGATGCCGACACCCTGAGGAAGCCCGGATCTTCGCCTTCCAGCCTTCAAAGTGCCCTTGGAAAGTGGCCACGTGCTGAGGCTCGAAGGTCATTTTTACGATCCGGATGAGCATGGTTGGTTGTTCGTTGCTGGTTGTTGTTGGAAATGCCTGCGATCGTGTACTCCTTGGTGAATAGGGCACTGGTGTACCTCCATTTGGTTTCTCGGGATGGGATAACCACCAACCCTCGACCCTTACCTCGCCCAGTCCCCGAACTCGACCCGCACGGTATCGGCGTATTCCACACCGAACAAGCGTGCTGCACCGCCTCCGGAGCCTTCCACGCCTTTGTTCACGGCGATCTCCAAGAGCCCGGTGGCATTGAAGAAAGCCATGCGTTCGCCGTTCGGTACATCACCGTACGTGCTGTGGATGCGGGTGATGTCATCTGCTGACAAACCGAAGCCGATCCGGAAGGTGCGGCCTTTGCCCACTTCATCGAACAACTGCTTGCGGACGTTGGTCACCAAGTTCCCATAGGAATCGATGTAGAGTACCTTCCCTCGAATGGCCGCTGGATCAACGGCGGGTTGAAAACCCAACAATTCGCGCACCTTCACCACCTTCCGACCGATCACATCCATGGTACCGCCACGCGCCAAGTGACAAGCCACCTTCACGAACACGCTGCGCGTGGGAAAGGCCACATGGTCCTGGTCCAGTTTCATGGTCACTTCAAATGCTTCGTGCGGCATACCATCGAAGAGCAAACTGAATATCCCGTTGTCCGCGCCAATGAAGAAGTGCCCATCATGCCGCACCACCAGATGGGGTGTTTGGCCATCGGCTTCCGGGTTCACTCCGATGATGTGGATGCTGCCGCGTGGGAATTCCGGGTACGCTTGACGCAAGATGAATGCGGCTTGGCCATTGTCGAAGGGCTTGATCGAATGGCTGATGTCCACGATCCGCGCTTCCGGGTATTGGGTCCAAATGGCACCCTTCACCGTGGCCACGTAGTGGTCTTTCAAGCCCATGTCGGTGGTAAGGGTGATGATGGACATGACGGAGGATCCACGAAGCGTAGCAGCGAACTACCTTCGGCGCTCAAAACTATTGAGGGCGTACAGCGAACCTCAGCGGAAGAAATCAACAATCGAATGTTATTTTGATCGAACAGCTGATCACCATTACTGGCGTGGACCCTGTGGAGGTCCTGGGGGCCAACGATGCCAACCTTCGCCTGATCCGGACCCACTTCCCGAAACTCAGTTTGATCGCCCGTGGCGATACACTCAAGGTGAGCGGAGCAGAGGCGGACATCAACGTTTTCGTAGAGCGCTTCCAGCAGCTGATCGAGCATGCTGCCAAGTACAACGAATTGCCGCGCAAGGTGCTGGACGATATCATGGGCACCAGTGGCCCGGGTGATCGCGACAACGCTGATGAGGCCGGTGTACTCGTGTATGGCAACGCGGGCTTGCGTGTGAAGGCGCGTACCCGCAATCAGGAGAAATTGGTGGAAGCGGTGGAGAACAATGACATGGTCTTCGCCATTGGTCCGGCCGGTACGGGAAAGACCTACACCGCTGTGGCCTTGGCCGTGAAAGCGCTGAAGGAGCGCAAGGTGCGCCGCATCATCCTGACCCGTCCTGCCGTGGAAGCGGGGGAGAACCTCGGCTTTCTGCCAGGTGACCTCCGCGAGAAGCTCGACCCGTACTTGCAACCACTCTACGATGCGCTGAGGGAGATGATCCCGGCATCCAAGCTGGCCGATCACTTGGACGAAGGCGTGATCCAGATCGCACCGCTGGCCTTCATGCGCGGTCGTACATTGGATCATGCATTCGTGATCCTGGACGAGGCCCAGAACGCCACGCTGCCACAGTTGAAGATGTTCCTGACCCGCATGGGTCGCAACGCCAAATTCGTGATCACAGGGGATATCACGCAGGTGGATCTTCCGGATCGCATGCCATCGGGGCTATTGCCCACGGTATCCATGCTGCGCAACGTGGAAGGCGTGAATGTGATCGAGTTGGATGAGAAGGACGTGATCCGCCACGAACTGGTGATCAAGGTCTTGAAGGCTTTCCGTGAGTTGGAAGAAGCGAACAAGAAATGATCCGGGCAATGGAGGGGACCTTGATGCGATCCGACTTGGAACTGCCCGGTGTGGAGCGGGTGTACAGGGGCAAGGTCCGCGATGTGTACCACCTCACCGATGGCCGTACCATCCTCGTAGCCAGCGATCGCATCAGCGCATTCGATGTGGTGTTGCCACGTGGTATTCCCCACAAAGGCCAAGTACTGAGCCAACTCAGTTGGTACATGCTTCAGGCAACCAAGCACGTGGCCCCGAACTGGGCCATGGCCTCACCGGATCCGAACGTGGTGGTGGGCGAGACTGCCGATACCGTGCGTGTGGAAATGGTGGTGCGGGGATATCTGGCAGGACATGCTTGGCGCCAGTACAAGGCCGGGCACCGGGCGCTCTGTGGCGCAACCATGCCGGATGGGTTGAAGGAGAACGATCGCTTCCCCTCGCCCTTGATCACGCCGAGCACCAAGGCCGAAGAAAGGCACGATGAGGACATCACACCGACAGCGATCCTGAAGCAAGGGTTGTGTACCCAAGATGAATGGGAGACCATGTGCCGGTATGCGCTTGCACTCTTCGCCGAAGGCGCACGTTTGGCCGCCGAACAAGGATTGATCCTCGTGGATACGAAGTACGAGTTCGGTCGCACGAAAGATGGTCGGATCATTCTGATCGATGAGATCCATACGCCCGATAGCTCACGCTATTTCTACGCCGAAGGCTACGAGGACCGCCAACAACGCAATGAACCTCAGAAGCAACTGAGCAAGGAATTCGTGCGCGAATGGCTCATTGCTCACGACTTCATGGGCAAGGAAGGCCAGCAGGTGCCGACGATGGATGATGCCTTCGTACAAAGCGTGACCGACCGATACACGGAGCTCTTTGAGCGGATCACCGGGCAGCGACTTATTGCGGCACCGACCGAGGATATGAACGGTCGGATCCAGAAGGCGTTGGAGGGGTGGTTGGGGTAGGATGGTCGTCCTCAATAGCTGATGGATAGATGGATCACAGTGGTCCAAGGCTAACTCGCGATCGAACCTCCCGCGTTGACAACTCGTGGTTCCTGATCCGGTGCGCCCGCGCAAGGCTGCCCAACTTGCGAGCGCCTGCACCCCTCATGAGCCCGCTTCTCATTCTTTCGGTCATTGCCGCGTATTTCCTGTTGCTCTACGGCATTTCGGAGTATACAAGCCGGGGCGCTGGTAATGAGGCTTTCTTCACAGGAGAGCGCAAGTCGCCGTGGTACATCGTGGCCTTTGGAATGATCGGGTCCTCGCTCAGCGGGGTCACCTTCATCAGCGTACCGGGCATGGTGGAGGCGAACCAATTCAGCTATCTACAGATGGTGTTGGGCTACCTCCCCGGCTATGCAGTGATCGCCTTCGTGCTGATGCCCTTGTACTACCGATTGCAACTCACGAGCATCTACGGCTATCTCGGCCAACGGTTCGGGCGAAGCAGCTACCTCACCGGTGCCTGGTTCTTTCTACTCAGTCGAAGCGTTGGTTCTGCTGCACGATTGTACCTCGTCGCTGTGGTGCTGCAATTCCTGATCTTCCGGGCGATGGGCGTGCCCTTCGTGGTCACGGTGGTACTTACGATCGCGCTGATCTGGCTCTATACCTACAAGGGTGGCATCCGCACGATCATTTGGACGGACACCCTACAAACGTTGTTCATGTTGCTCGCGGTTGGCGCCACTTTCGTGCTCTTGGGCGAGAAGATGGGTTGGTCCCTCAACGAGACCGTAGCGCAGGTGAATGCGAGCGATATGAGTCGTGTGTTCTTCTTCGACGATCCGAAGCCCGGCACGTACTTCTGGAAACAGTTCTTGGGTGGCATGTTCATCGCCATCGCCATGACGGGGCTTGACCAGGACATGATGCAAAAGAACCTGAGCTGTCGCAGCATCGGTGAAGCCCAAAAGAACATGGTTTCCTTTAGCCTCGTGCTCGTTCTCGTGAACGTGGTATTCCTCGCATTGGGAGTGCTGCTCTACTTGTACAGCGCGAAGTACCATGTGGTGATGCCCAAGCAGGCGGACCAATTGTATCCGATGCTGGCCACCTTGGGTGAACTTCCGGTGATCGTCGGATTGCTCTTCATCCTTGGGTTGATCGCGGCCGCCTATTCCAGTGCGGACAGTGCACTTACGGCGCTCACCACCAGTGTTTGTGTGGACATCCTGGACATCGAGCGCAAGCCGGAAACGGAACGTCAATCGCTGCGCATGCGCGTCCACGTGATCATGAGTGTGGTGATGGTGGTATTGATCCTGCTCTTCAAATTGTGGAATGACGACAGCGTGATCAAGACCGTATTCAAGGTGGCGGGCTACACCTATGGTCCGTTGCTGGGACTCTTCGCCTTCGGCATGCTGATGCGGACGGGTGTGAAGGACCGTTGGGTGCCTCTGGTGGCGGTGCTTTCACCGGTGATCACCTTCGTCTTGGACCGCTATTCTGCGGAACTTTTCGCTGGATACACGTTCGGCTTTGAACTGTTGCTGGTGAACGGGGCAATAACGATGATCGGCTTGGGGTTGATCACGAAACGGGAAGGGCGGGCAGCGTACCACACGTCGTCAGTGTCTTAGGTCCGGTACCCAACCCGAAGCACGATCCGCACGTGTATGTGGTTGGAGACTCTTCACGAACCCCAAAACTCACGATCATGCTGCGCACTTCATCGGTCTTAACGGCTACTGGTTTGTCGATCCTCCTGTTGTCGGGCTGTCACAAGGGCACGGGAGTTGGGCCAGAGGCGCAAGGCGGTGGGTTGAGCGCCTTGTTCGAACACAATGTCGAAAACGCGGATCAGACCTTCACCGTGAACGCCACAACAGGAGGAGTGATCTCTGGGAACGATGGGGTGCAAGTGTTATTCGGCCCGGGTGCGTTCCGCAACAGTGCGGGTCAAGTGGTTTCTGGTCCAATAGAAGTGAAGTTGGTGGAAGCCTTGTCGATCGGCGATATGATCTGGTTCAACAAGCAGACCGTTGGGAACGATAATGGCACCATGCGCTTGTTGCGCAGTGGTGGCGAGATCCGCGTCACTGCTTCACAAGGTCAGGAGCAACTTGTTCTTGGGCCACAGGGTATGCGGGTGAACATGCCCACCGAGCAACCTGACCCGAACATGGGCGTATTCTTGGCCGATGGAATGACCGAAGAGAATATGATCTGGACCTTGGCGGATACGATCGCGATCGATACCGTTGGGACGAGCTGGACGGGAGAGGTAGGTCCGACTCCATTCTATTATCAATTCACTGCACCATCCTTCAACTGGATCAACTGCGATTATTTCCGCGATTACCCGAACACCTCATTTCTCGAAGCAACGACACCTTCAAGTATCTCGAGCGATAGCACAATGGTTTGGATGGCTTTCCCCAGTGAGAATGCGGTCATGAATGCGTTCGACTGGCAGCCGAACACCTTCAGGTCATCTCAAGTGATCCCGGTGGGAATGAGTGTGATCATCGTTGCCTTGGCACGCGATGGATCGGACTATTCGTCCGCGTTCACAACGGTCACTGCCGCACCAGGCTTGAGCGTTCCATTGACCTTCCAGCCAACTACATTGGCCGATCTCGAAACTGCTTTGGAAGGATTGTGAAGATCTCCGAGGATCGGTGACTACTCGGCCACCATCTTCTTCTTCTCCAAGCCGAATCGCTTGACCAGCCACTTCCGCGCTTTGTTGTGGACCGGTGCTTCGAAGCGCAGGTGTACTTGGTTCGCCGCGAATTGGATCGCGCTGAACACGAGGATGAACCACGGGATGTACAACAACCAGTGGATCTCGAAGCCGAACTTCAGCAGGATCTGGCGACTGTAGCGTAGCAGGAATTCATGGATCATGTAGAAGGTGAAACTCGCTTCACCCAAGAAGACCATGCGGTCCGATGCGAGGAACCAATTCTTCGAGTCCCGCCGATAGGCCATACCCAATACGACCATCACGCTTCCCGGTAGCATCCACAAATTCTCATCGGTGGATGCATCGCGGTAGTATTCCATGGCCATCAGACCAACGAACCACAGGACACCCATAGGCAATAATGCTTTCTGCCAGACGTGGTCGAAGCGCTTGGCCCGCTGGAAGAAGAGGAAGGCGATGATCCCCAACACATAGTCCGCCAAGCGGAAGGGTGCACGTTCCGCATGTACCACGTTCAGCGGGTCGTTGTGTGAGGTGAAGAAGTATATTGTTGCACCTGCGAGAAGGACGAAAAGAGTTCCGAGGAAGAGCAGCTTGCGCCGCCCTGCACGCAACATCGCCGCAAAGAGAAAAGGAGTACACACGTAGAACAACATTTCACAACTCAGCGTCCATGATACCTTATTGGGTCCGGGCCCAGGACCTGGACCGAAAGGATTCCATTCCTGCAGCAGTAGAACGTGGATGGGCAGGTTCTCCACTTGGATCGGCGAAGTGCTGCTGTTGAGTCCCAAGGGCATGCAGATCAACATGGTGAGCAGATGCAACGGAAAGATCCGGGTGATCCGCGCGATCATGAACCGACCGGCATTGGCACGGGTGGACTCGTACCGATCGGCACCGTAGTACACGTAGGTCATGATGAACCCACTGAGCACGAAGAAGACCGAGACACCGATGCGCCCTTGTAGCTCGGCATGCGGATGTCCCAACCATTCCAAGCCGGGAAGCATACTCGCATGCAATGAGAATACGATGAAGGCCGCGTAGAACCGCAAAGCGGTGAGCGGGCGAATGAGTTCCGTGTTCATCGAGCGTTACGAGGAGGCGATCGCTGCAAAGGTGCGGCGCGACACGTTCTACGAAGCCCGGTCCACTTGGGTTCGATCAACAACATCATGTGTTCCATTGGGTCACTCGCGGATCACCCGGTGCCGTTCGACTCGATCACCCGTTTGGATCGAGACCAAGAAAAGGCCGGGTCGCAATCCCGAAAAGTCCAATTGTAGCCGTCCACTACCCGTGCCTTCGAGATGCACCAATTTTCCAGTTACATCATGGACCGTGATCAACGCTGGCTCCGGTATTCCGCCCAGATCGACGACCAAAGGTCCGGAAGTAGGGTTGGGGTACAGTGTGGTGGTTCCACGATCGAACTTTCCCTCTGTGCTGGTGGTCGTGCAGAAGAGATCGCGCATCCACTGAACGTTGTGTACGAGTTCGCCCGGCGGATCATGCACCTCGTGGGCATTCCCGGGATGCAAGGAGAACTGGTAGCGACCGGCTGAGAACCCTAGATGTTGCACGCGAAGGTCCAGCATACACGAACCAAATAGGTAGGGAAGGTTGTCCGGTATGCCTAGACCGATACCCCAGTACGGACGGTTCAGTCCACAGGCAACGACGGGGTCCATGGTCTGGTGGTAGGAGTACAGGGCCGGGTCCGTGGCGCTTCCGATGAAAGTCGTGTCCAACAATGCGCCGAAGAAGTTCGATACGCCAAGGATCGATGCATTGGATCCATTCTGGTTGAGATCCCCGTCGATGCTGCCCAGGTCCGGGCGTGGGTAGAAGTCGAAGAAGTGCTGCACATCGCCGATCGCAAATGCTGCGGCCGGCTTTTCTTCGGGCTGGTCCAGATAGGCCGCATGCATGGCGGTGATGGATCCCGCACTGAAACCGGCCAGCAACACATTGTTGGTGCTGGTACTGTCCTCCTCGTGGCGACCTTTCAGGAAGCGGATGGCACCCTTTGCATCTTGCATGGCCCGGAAGATGGCGCGTCGCATTTCGTTGGGATCGTACGCATAGGGCGGGTCCAATATCCCGGTGCCGTAGTAGCCGAGCCGGTACGTGACTGTAGCCGCTGCCCAACCCATGCTGGCCATGATCCGACAATAGTCATTCAATTCGTTGCGATGGCCTTCGATGAGGCCGCCTCCGTGTATGGCGATCACCAACGGACGTTCGGTCTGTCCATCACCGATCGGCGTGAATAGGTTCAACCGCAAGCTATCGCTCCCGCCATTGAAACGTGGAGCATTCCCGTACCAGATGTCACTGCGTTCTTGTACTTCGAACAGTGGTTCGGTGAATGGGATGGAGCAATCCTGTGCCGTTGCGCAGAGACCAGAGAGAAGAACCAGAATGAGGTGGAGTGAGCGCTGCACGATGGTCGGGATCGGGTCGAACGTATTCCGGAACGGGATCATACCCTCAATCCTGCCGCTGCCAATTCCGATCGATCGCCTCGAGCAATTCGTCATGGATCGCGCTATTGCTTGCCACGATCTCTTCGTCGAACAACGGATCCTTGGTGGGGGCGAACCCGCTGACCTTTCCACCGGCCTCGCGCACAAGAAGTACGCCAGCAGCCACATCCCAACTGTTCAATCCATACTCGTAGAATGCCTCGAATCGCCCACAGGCCACGTATGCCAGATCCGCCGCAGCACTGCCCAAACGACGGATGCCTCGGGTCCGGTGCATCAATTCGCGCAGCAGATCCATGTATTCCGCTTCGTGCCCGAAATCGTCGTACGGGAAACCGGTCGCGAGCAGGCTATCCACCAATTCCTTGCGGGGCGAAACACGGATCGGTTGGCCATTCATGAATGCTCCGCCATTCTTCCATGCGGTGAAGCGTTCGTCGCGCGTCACCTCGTGTACCACACCGAGGAGCGGTTCCGTACCGTCCACCAGGGCGATGCTGATGCAATAGCACGGTACACCGTGTACGAAGTTGGTGGTGCCATCCAGTGGATCGATGATCCAGTTGAGGCCATCGCCTTTCTCCCCACTGCCTTCCTCGGCGATGAAGCCTGCCTCGGGCAGGATCTTCTCCAATGCTTCCACCAACCGGTCCTCTGCGGTATGGTCCACATGCGTTACCAAGTTGTTCGCGCTCTTGCTCGAAACACCCGCTTCTGTAAGTTTCGGTGCCTCCTCACGGATGAAGTCCGCGATCTCGATGCACAACGCTTCGACCTGTTCAGTCAGTTTCTTGAGGTCCATGATTCGGGGTCTTTTTGGAGCGCAACCAGACGATGCCGGCAATGCCCACGAGTATCAGGATCAACGCGATCACCTCGGCCTGGGTCCAGGTGCCAGCAAAAGGCACATTGACGCGGATCTTTTCGATGAAGAACCGCTCGATGCCATTGAACAGCAGGAAGGCGAAGAAGATGATGCCACCCGTGGTGATGTGTTTTCGCATGGTCCAGAGCACGAAGAACAAGCCCACGCACATCAGTGTCTCGTAGATCGGAGTGGGGAATACCGGCTCGGGCAGCACCGTGCAATAGCCGGGGAAACAGGGCTCTCCTGTGAAGGGTATTCCGACACTGTTCACGTTGTTCGGATAGCTGTACGACCACAGCCACTTGGGCATCCATCCCGGTGCGGTGGCGGTGTTGACGATGCCCCAGTCGCCATCGCCACTTACTTGACAACCGATCCGACCGATGCCGTAGGCCAGCATCACGCCGGGGGCAGCACTGTCCATACCGTGCCACGCAGGGATCCCATTCTTCTTGAAATAGCGGATCACCATGAAGCCCGCCATGATCAATCCACCGTACATCGTAAGGCCGCTGAAAACACCGTCACCACCGGGGTTCCTAACGAAGGCCATGAATTCGTCCGGGTTCTCCAGCCAGTGGAAGAGCTTGGCACCAATGAGGCCCCAAAGTGCCGCTACCATGGTGATGTTGCCGCCGTGTTCATGGGCTTGCATGCGGATTTCCTCCGTTCTCGGTTCGGCCAGCTTTGCTTTCTGCTTCTCGCGCCACTTGCTCCAAACGAATAAGCACCCCACACCCACGCCGCCCAGGAAATTGCCTTGCCCACTCAGCAGGAATCCTTGCGGATCGGCTGTGGTTTCCGCGAAGTTCAGCAGCAGGTGCAACCCTTTCCAGCCCAAAAGGAAGCCGAGCAGACCGTTCGTGATCAACTCCAGCGGCGATGCAGACAGGCCAATGGTGATCTTCTTGGTCACCGGCTGCAACAACCCGAGACCTTCCTTGCGACGTAGTTCAAGGCTCAGGGTCCAGCTCGCGAAAAAGAAGGCCACCGCTACGAAGAAGCCGAAGCTGTTCAGGAATTTCAGGAATGGAAAGTCCAGTCCAGTCAGGTCGAGTAGCGCGTGATAGAGGGTGGGGTACATCGATCGGGTCGATCAGAAGATCAAAAATGTTGCTGATACCTCGGTCCTGTGGATCTTGTTGTACGCGGAAAGAGGTGTGCCTTGCACGTGCCCATCTCCGTTGATGCCGATCAGTTCAACGGGGATCATGGTGTTGATGAGTGATGCGTTGAAGTCAAGGGCCACGCGGATGTAATTGTCCGTATAGCCGTGCAGCTTGCCTTCGCTTTCTTCCGCCTCCACCAACACGGAACGCGTGGTGCCTTGGTGCTTTTCGTAGAACGCCCGCTGCAGCTTGCTGCTCAGTATGCGCAAACGCTTCGTGCGCTCGCGGCGGATCTCCATGGGAATGGTATCCTCCTTGAGAAGCGACGCGGAACTGACGGCGGTGGTGTTCGCGCGCTCGCTGTACGTGAATACGTGCAAGTAGTCGACCGGAATGCTTCGCAGGAGTTCGTGCGTCTTCAGGAATTCTGCTTCCGTTTCACCCGGCGTGCCGGTGATCACATCCACGCCGATGCAGGCGTGTGGCATCTGCTCCTTGATCCGTAATACACGCTCTCGGTAAAGTGTGGTGTCATACCTGCGTCGCATGCGTTCCAATATCACATCGCTACCACTTTGCAGGGGCATGTGGAAGTGCGGCGCGAATCGTTGGCTGTTGGCGACGAAGTCGATCACGCCATCGTGGCAAAGATTCGGCTCGATGCTGCTGATCCTGAACCGCTCGATGCCTTGGACCTCGTCGAGCGCTTCGATCAGTTGAAGGAAATTCTGATCGTGCTGCCGACCGAAATCACCGGTATTCACGCCCGTAAGGACGATCTCCTTCACACCCGTGGCCGCGATCGCTTCAGCCTGTGCGACCGTATCCGCTATGGTGGCGCTGCGGCTGCGACCCCGTGCCAATGGAATGGTACAAAAAGAGCAGAAGTAGTCGCATCCATCCTGCACTTTCAGGAATGTGCGGGTGCGGTCGTTCGTGTTGTAGCTCGGAACGAATTGCTTGAGGTCCTTGATGGGGGAGTAGATGGCCTTTCCCTTTGGTCCGGTCATGGCTGGCTCGACCCCGGAATGACGTTCCACGTGGGTGGCCAGATCGAATTTCTCATTCGCACCCAACACCAGATCCACCCCAGGTATGGCAGCGATCTCCTCCGGCTTCAACTGGGCGTAACAGCCCACCACCGCAATGAATGCATCCGGGTTGATGTTGCGGAATCTGCGCACATGTCGGCGGCACTCCTTATCTGCGTTCTCCGTTACACTACAGGTATTCAGCACGAATACGTCCGGGCGCTCCTCCTGTCGCACCTTGGCGTAGCCCGCCTCTTCCAGCGAACGGGCCAAGGTGCTGGTCTCGCTGAAATTGAGCTTGCAGCCCAGGGTATGGAAGGCGACGGTACGGCTGTGGCGCATTGCGGTGCGCGAAGGTACCGAAGGGCTGTGGATGGGCCGTTGGGCGCTGCTCCCGTTGGTCTGAGGGCGATCTTTCCAATGGATCCGGCATGGAGCAGGAACCTCGACCGGGTCGTTCCTTGGAGGCAACCCTTGGAGGCCGTTTCGTCTTACCCATACTCAACAGGCGATCCATGGACCGTACACGCTCTGAAACCCGCGCTCAGTTGATCCGACTGAGTATGTTGCTCTTCTCGGTGCTCGCGATCGCCTCGTTCGCCTTGGCCCGGGTAGCGGATTGAACCCTCCACCGCTTGGCTATCTTGGCCGCATGCGGTTTCCGCTTCTTCTCACACTTCTTGCACCCTTCCTGCTTGGCGCGCAACCGTTGGAGCAAACACTGCTGTGGCGTATTGGATCCCAAAAGGGTGGCGCATCCAGTTATCTGTACGGCACCATGCACACCAAGGACGAACGGGCGTTCCAGTTCGGCGATTCGGTGTTGCCGGCCTTGGATCGATCCACGGTGGTAGCTGGAGAGTTGGACCTCGCGATCGGCGATCAGGGCATCGGGCTATTGAAGCGTATGTGGATGCCTAATGGGAAGCAGCTGAAGGACCTGTACCGGAAGAAGGATTGGATCCGCGTGGAAAAGGCGCTGAACGAGCGCTTGGGTATGGCCGCACCGATGCTTTACCGCGTGAAACCCATGTTCGTGGAGGCCATGCTCTCCGAATCGACCATGGGAGGTGCTAGGTCGCAAGTGCTGGATGAATACCTGCAAGTGCGGGCCCGGGATCTTGGGAAACGGGTGATCGGTGTGGAAACGATCGACGAACAACTCGGCGCCATGGATGCATTGACGGTGAAGGAACAAGCCAAGATGCTTCTGGATCACGTGGACCACGATGGCTATCCGAAGGAACTCGATGCGATGTTGGATGCCTATGCCGCCCAAGATCTGGAGGGGCTATTGGGCGCTGCCGAGAAGAGTGGTTCGATGCCCAAAGCCATGGAACAGGCCCTCATCACGGAACGCAATACACGCATGGTACACCGCATGGACAGCCTGTTGCAAGGAGGCGAAGGGATGTTCTTTCTGATCGGTGCCGCCCACCTCCCCGGCACCACTGGGCTTATCCTGGGTATGCGTGCGAAGGGATACCAAGTTCAGCCGGTGATCAGTGGGAGACGGGAGGATGAGAAGTGACGACGTTGTAGACGTAATGTGGAAAGGAGTGCGCGTGCGTTTCGTCACTTTCGTGCTCGGTACTTGCGGTAGAGGAAGAAGGAGACGAGTGCTAGGAGGATCACGCTCCACGAACGCATGAGGAGGAGAGCTAGTTGTAGCAACAGCGACCAGCCGGTCTGTAATGCATCGAGGGCCTTCGTGCCGAAGCCGGGTTCGTAGGCTTCGATGTTCGCGTCGTTCGGGAGCACGGTCCGCTGGGTCCGTTCCCGGTCGTAAATGTCCAGGGTCAGCGTGCTGTAGGCGATCCGGTCTTCTAGGTCCAGCGTGTTCAGCGTGGTTTCGTCCGCCTGTTCTTGGCGGTCCAGCAGCTGTGCCTCGGCCTGTGCAGCATCCTTCAACTTGTTGCCCTGTTCATCGATCGCCTTGGTCAATCGGCTCTCGTGCTTGGCGATCCGTGTGCGGGCCAACCGATCGCGGAGGAGCATCAACCGGACATCCGTTGCCGAAAGGGTACGATGGTCAAGGAAGTCCACATAGCTGATCAAGGACTTGAGTGTGGTATCCAAGGCCATGGCCGGTATCCGTACAGTGAGTTGGTTGATCACCCTGTATTTCGTGGTCTCTAGCACACTATCCGCACTGATCGGCGTGGTGTATCTGCGATCCACTTCGCTGCGCAGGCGTGTTTCCGCAACGTAGCCGCCGTGCTTGGCAATGAGTTCCTCTATTCTGAAGGTGGTGCGCACGACATCGGCGGTCCGGAACCGGAGATCGCCAGTACGCAGGAAACGACGGGTGCTGTCCGCATACCGCGCAGCGCTGGAGCTGAGTGCGGCTTCCGGTTTTTCAGGTCTGGCTACCCCTTTGGATCCACCTTGGGTCGTTTCTTCCTGGATCTCACCAACTTCGGTTCGCTTCAGGCTGTCGGCAGGTTCTCGGTCCGACGTAGCGCAACCGTTCACGAAAAGGATGAAAGCGACGAGAAGGAGGGATGTGGTACGCATGGTGAATTTCAACAACGCTGCATGTGGCGTTGTGGTATGCGGTACACGCCCACATCCAACGGGTTCACCAGATCAGGATGAACGCTTCAGTTCTCGTTCCGAAGGCTAGGAGGTGGAAGCTGCCCCGTTCGATCCAATGTATCCAACAATGCCCGATCGAACATCTCTACTCCGGTCTGGTTCAAATGGAACGGATCATAGAAATGCAGACTGTCGTCCAAGGGAAGAACTCCGTTCATGTTGATGAATGGCGCGATGGCTCGCATGCAGGCGACGTACCGATCATGACCGATGTATGTGGATGAATGCACTTTCGTGACAGGGGCTTCTACCAAGATCAATTGGATCCCGCGACCGTCCAATGTGGCTTTGATCCGTTCCAAGGCCTCCAATTGTTCAGGGGCCATGACGATCGGTTCGTCCTTGCCTCGCACCGGACTGTAATGGCTCATTCGCCTTTCCACGTACCCTCCGGGTATGTATCGGTCCAACCCATTGTCCGCCATTTCCGTGGTTCGTACGGGACCCCAGAGCAGTTGCTTGCCGAGGGCGTGTATGCCGGCATTCCAAGCCCGTATGTTCCCTGCATCCACAACGAGTTCGAAGGTGGGAACGTCCACCGGTGCATTGGTTACCAGATCCAAGGTCCCTTCCAGGATGCTCAGGTCCAATCCCAATGGGGCCACCTCCATCAGCACGGTTCGCGGGGTATGCGTTTTCAAGTATCGATGCAGCAAGACCTCGGACTGGATGGGCGTTTGGCTGCTGGAACCCAGATTGAACGATCGGTATCCACGCGCTGCGAATACACGGGGGTCGAAACCGCGATACGCACTGGACGATCCCAGTATGAGGATCTCCGGATCACCCGGTCGATCGGCTTCTTGTAAACGGGTGTAGTTGTGGCCATTCCCGCCCAACGGCACATTCAAGTTCCGCAGGACCCGATAGGGCATGGGACGTGGAAGGAAGGTGAGTACCACCACGTACACGACCGAGGAGAACAGGAAGAAGGCGGACAGGCGGAGGAGGAATCGGAGCATGCTGGCCTTCAGAACTGGAAGTAAATGAATCCGGCCTCTTGGGTGCTCATGGAGAGCAAGATCAACGTGATGAGCAGACCATAGGAGGTCCAACGGAAGAACCAATGGCGCTCTGTGGCCCAGGTCTGTAATGCGTGGTCCATTCCGCGTGTGTACCACTCCATGCCCACGAAAACGAAGAGTGGAATGAAGATCGTCCAGATGTCGATGTCCGGCGTTTCGAACAAGCTAGCATTCGGTATGCCCTGCATGTACATCCAGGCGGCGCTCAGATCCGTTGCGCGCATGAGCACGAAGGTCAAGGACATGAGCACGAACATGCCAAGCATAGCCGGTACCTGTTGCCACCACCTATCCTTTCTGGAGGTGACATTCACCTTGCCGGATAGAACCAGCGGAAGGAAGTATACGCCTTGCACGAGTCCGAATGCCATGAAGGTCCAATTCGCTCCGTGCCAAATGCCCACGGCCAAGAAGGTGATGAAGATCGCGATCACCATACCGACCCGCCCCTTATCACGCAAGAGAAAGGAGATCGGTGTGAAGACGTAGTCCATCATCCACGAGGTGAGTGAGATGTGCCATTTGCGCCAGAATTCGCTGATGTTTGCAACGAACAACGGACCGCGGAAGTTGATGGCGAGTGGTATTCCCAACATCTTGGAAGTCCCGATGGCCATGTTCGAGTATCCGGAGAAGTCCGCGAACAACTGGATCAAGTACAAGGGTGCAGCAAGTAACAACGTGCTTCCACCGCTACCGGGAATGTCCGCATGGACCCTGTCCACCAAGGGAGCAAGGTTGTCCGCAATGACGGCTTTGGCGAAGATGCCCCAGAGAATTTGGCGCGCACCATCCGTGACCAAGGCGCGGTCGAAAGCGCGCACCAGGGTCAACCGTGGTAGGAATGCTTGCGCCCGTTCCACCGGACCGGAAAGGAGTTTCGGGAAGTGGAAGACGTAAGTGAAGAAGTGCACCGGCTTCCGACAGACCTCGATGCCTCCATTGAACACATCGATGAGGTATCCAGCTACTTGGAAGGTGAAGAAACTGATGCCCAGCGGTAATGCGATCTTCAGTGACAGGTGCTCCGAATGTCCGCCGAATTGGTTCAATAGGTCTACGAAACTGTCGTAGAAGAATCCGAAGTATTTGAAGTAGGCGAGGAGCCCGAAGTTGAACACCATGCCGAACCAGAACCAGACCCTTCGCCGGGGTTCGCTCTTGGTGTCCTCAATGGCCAGTCCAAGTCCGTAGTTCGTAGCAGCACTCAGGGTGAGCAAGGCGAGGAATCGGAGGTCCGCCCAGCCATAGAAGAACAGGCCGCCGGCCAAGAGCACCAGATTTTGCGCCGTAGCCGAGACTCGCTCCATCGCCCAATACAGAACGAAGACGACAGCGAAGAAGACGATGAACTCCGATGAAAGGAAAAGCACGGTGCGCGGGGTCTATACGAACTTGGAACCGATGAGATCGATCAAGGTACCCATGTTCCGCAGCTTGTTGATCTCGCGCAGTTTGAATCGCACGTCGAATTCCTTTTCAAGCCCGGTGATGATGGACATGTGGGTGAGCGAGTCCCAACCTTCCACGTCCGGAGCGGTCAGATCGTCGCGCATTTCGAAGTGGTCGTGGCCGAGTACGGCGATCAGGGTCTTCTGGATCCTAGGGATGATCAGGTCGCGTTCCATGGATGTTGTTCACTAGTGTAGTACCCGCTCCATGAGCCATTTCTCGGTATGGGGCAAAAGGTTCGGCGCATTCGGATGGTCCGTAACAAAGGTTCCTGTGTGCTGGAATCCCAATTTGGTGTACAGGGCGATCGCAGTCACATTGTGCGCGAATACTTGGACCTGGGCCAGTTCTACGCGTTGTTGAATGGCCGCCTCCAGATGCTGCTGGATCAACGCCTTGGCATATCCCTTTCCACGAGCGGTGGGGGCCACGTGTACATATTCGATCTGCAATGCACCGCGCTGTCTGGGGATGGCCAAGGCCGATACAGCCGGTCCGTTCGCACGCAAGTGTTCCATCGCTTCGGCCGGGAAGGTGAATCCGATCAGGTTGGCACGAAGCAGCTGGGAGAGCATGTCGTTCTCGTTCACACCCTCGATCCAACCGGCTACGGCCGCTTCCGGACCCACACCATTATCCACTACCAGAAAACTGCTCAGACCGAATTCGCAACCGTCGATCTCCTCTTCGAACATGGCGGTGATCAGACCGCGGACGGTGTGCTCGTCCAAGCCGAACAGCCGAGCGATGGGGGCGTGTTCACCACCACTCTTTTCCGCTGCTAGAGCGGACTCCACCAGGAACGGGATGTCGCTGGACCGTGCGGGTCGGATCGATGCGTTCATGTGTTCATCGCGATCCATTCACCCAACGCGGGCCGATCGATCTTTCCATTCGCGTTCAGTGGCAGATCGTCCCGGAAACGAATGCGGGTAGGGACCATGTACGTCGGCACCAAGGTCCGAAGTGCTCTGCTGATCGTGGGCACATCCATGGGTTCACCTTCCACCACCAGCACGAGTTCCATATTCCCAAGCGGATCCCGGACAGCCACCGCGACCGCCATCCGAGGCGATACGACCTGACGGGCATGATGCTCCACTTCGGCCAGTTCCACCCGGAACCCTTGGATCTTCACTTGATGGTCCGTTCGGCCCAGATAGAGGAGGTCACCGTCGCGGTCCATCACGCACCGATCTCCGGTCCGGTAGTAGCGTTCGGTGGAATTCGTCGGTTTCACGAATGCCGTTGCATTGCGTTCCGGATCGTGCCAATAGCCGATGGTGCCCTGTGGCCCGGCCAACCCGAGTTCCCCTTCCGAACCGTCAGGCAGCAATGTTCCGTCGTGATCCAATATCCCGATCACTGTGCCGTACATGGGCTTCCCAATGGAGAGCACACCGTTATGCGCTTTGTTCCCACCTCGGCGATCGAATGCGTAGGCCGTGCAGAAGATCGTGTGTTCGGTCGGTCCATACACGTTCAGGATACGCGCGTTGGGAACGCGGTGGCTCCAAGCTTCAACGAGGTCCAACGGTAAAGCTTCTCCACAGAAAAGATTCACGCGCAAGGCCGGACAGTTGATCTCCTCGAAGTAAGGGCGCAGATAATTCAAGATGGACGGGACCATCAGTGCCACGGTGATGCCGTGGTCTTCCAGCAGTTCGTGGATGTAGGTGTACTTGATCTCGTCCTTGGGGACCGTATGTACGCAGGCCCCGTATAGAAGCGGAACCAAATAGGACATCACCGAAAGGTCGAAGGTGAGCTCGAACATCTGTAGCACCTGATCTTCTGGACGGATGGTGAAGCCCAAGGCATCGAACGCATCGAGGAATGCGTTGAGCGCGCTCCTCGTGATCGGAACGCCCTTGGGCTGGCCTGTCGTGCCCGATGTAAAGAGGAGGTAAGCCAGTGCATCGGTCGCGACCCGTTGCGCATTCGGCCCCTTCTCGGTGGGTGGCAGTTGACCTGTACGCACCACATTCACGCCGGCAAGCACCACGTCCTCACTCGCAACCAGTATGGTGCGGATCCCGGCTTGTGTGATGAGTTGGTTGCAACGCACCACCGGTGTGCCCGGTGCGATCGGCGTATAGGCTTTGCCTTCTGCCCAAAGTGCTAGGATGCAGGCATAGGTCCACAGGTGATCCTCCGCCCACAGTCCGATCACCTGTTCCTCAGAGCTGACGTTGCCACGGATCCAGGCTCGAACGGTCTGCACGGCTGTGTCCAACTCGTGGTACGCATGGTACGTTCCTCGAATGTGGAAGGCTGGCCGATCCCCATGCTTCGAAAGCGCATCGATACATTGGTTCAAACGGTCTTCCATTCCACTGCTGACCCGGCATTCTTCGGTCCACGAAGATAGCAGGGTGCGTTCTCTTTCAAGGTGCATCCGGCACACCGACCCATGCGGTAATGGCCCGGTGATCGCTCAACTCTTCGGTCAAGGTCCGGAAGTCCCACACTTCCAGCTCCGGTCCGAACAGCATGTGATCGATGCGCAAGCTGGGCAGTTCACCGATGTAGGTTCCACCCAAGCCGCGACCGCTCTCGACGAATGCATCGTCCAAAACCGAACGCAAGCAGGCGTATCCGTAGCTCATCGGCACGTCGTTCATGTCCCCACAATACAGCACCGGGTGTGGACTCTGCCGCATGTGCTCCGCAATGTGTTCCACTTCTCCGGCCCGCAAACGGAAGCCACGACGCAAGCGTTTCAGGATCCGTTCGCCGCCCGTTTTCAAGCTATCGGTCCGTGTATCTGTGTCCAGGCCTTGGATGAATTTGTAGTCCGCATCCCCGAAGTGGTAGGAGGCCAGGTGCGCGTTGTACACGCGGATGGTATCACGCTTCAAGGCGATGTCGGACCAGATGCACACGTTGTTCGTGGTGCCGGGGAAATCAATGAAGCCCTTCTTTACGATCGGCGATCTGCTGAAGGTGGCGATCCCGAAATGCTGGTCATAGCGTGCTTCGTGGGTATAGTGCTCATGCACCTGCTTGTACCGGAATTCCTTCAATAAGCTGGATCGGGTTCGGAAGAAACGCGGGTCACTGCTTTGGAAGAATTCCTGAAGGCAAAGGATATCGGCATCCTCTCGATGCAGCATCGCGAAGATGCTGTCGCGCGTCACCTTGTTGTGGCTCCAGTTGTACAGATCGAAAAGCCGTACGTTGTAGGAGAGGACCTTCACCTGTTGTTCTGTGGGCCGTTTCGGGGCGCTTCGACCAAAGAATTGCAAGTGGTCCTTCACGTGGCCGTAGCCGAAGATCAGCAGGATGCCCGAGAGCAGCATCCGTTTTCGACGGAACATGAACCACCACACCAGAAAGGCCGTGTGGATCGCCAACTGGTACACGAAGGTCATCGCCAGCAAGGCCGGGATCCACGAGGTAACGGGACTGATGTGCGGTGCCAAATACGTGATCGAAAGCACCACGGCCGCTAGGATATTCAACCACCACAACGGCCGCTGCCAGCGCGATGGACGCTTGGTCTCATTGGTCGTATTGGCTGACTTTGCGGGCATGTTGGTCCTAGACCGGTCCTGATCAAGTCTACGAAAGCTCTTCCTTCTTGATCCTTCCTCCCTTCTTTCTTTCTTCCTTCCTCCTTGATCCTTCTTCCTTCCTCCTTCCCCCTTCTCCCGCAAACCACTTCACTGTCAACTAGCCTTAACCCTTCCCATCACTCGACTTGAACAAGAAGTCTTTTTCCTCTTTACTCAGGCTATCGTACCCACTGCGCGAGATCTTGTCCAGGATGTGATCCACGCGCGCTTGCTCGTCACGCTTGTTCGCATTGTACCGTTCGTCGTTGGAAACCGCGCTGCGCGTGAATTTCTTCTCGACCCGCATGCGTGGACCTCGCTTACGCGTGAACGGTGCGAGCAGGCGTTCAAGGAATTGTACGAAGGACAGCGACCAATCGCGTCCTTGGCTCAGTTGGCGTGCAGCAATGAATCCGTACAGCGCGCCACCGATGTGGGCTTCGTGGGCCACGCCATCACCAGAGCCGATCCCGACGAGGTCCAGAAGGAGAAAGACCGCGGCCACGTACATCAGTTTCACAGGGCCGATCAGGATGAGGTTCACGATCATGTCCGGTCGGTACGCGGCAATACCGATGAAGACACTGAGGACCCCGGCCGAGGCACCCAGAATGCCGGGAGCGGAAGTCCCACCGTGCAGTCCGGGTAAGAGGTTATGTGCTAAGGCGAATAGCGCGAACCCGCTCAACCCGCCCAAGAGATAGTGGCCAAGAAGCCGCTTTCCACCAAGAAGGTCTTGGAACAGCCGACCACCGAACCACAGCAGGATCATGTTCCAGAACAGGTGGCCCAAGCCCGTGTGGACGAACATGTACGTGAATACCGTCCATGGGCGGGTGATCAATGTGCCCAAGTCGGCGGTGGAGCGCAACCACTGGACCACGTACATGTCCCGCAGGATCGTTGCCCCATTCCCGCTTCCACCGATCGGTAAAAGGATCAAGTAGATCAACAACAGGCCGATGAACACAGCGACGTTGATCAAGATCAGACGCACCACCATTCCTCCGGTGCGCCATTGCATGCGTAGATCGTCCTGCAGTCCCATGATCAATTCACTCGCTGAAAAGCGTTACAAAGTTCGTTCCTCGAACGCATTGCAAGTCCCCGTTCGTGTGATCGATCACCGATCGCGGTGTTGATCATGCGGAACGCACTGATGCCCAGCCTATCGGTCCCACCCGAATTGGTTGTTGCCGCCACGACCGCGCCACAAGCGGATCAGGATGTAGCCGACCAACATGCCGCCCAAGTGTGCCAAGTGTGCAACGTTGTCGCCCGGGTTCGCACGTATGGTGCTGAAAATGGAGAAGGCACCAAGCAAGAGCACGAAATACTTCGCCTTGATGGGGATCGGAATGGGGAAGAGGATCAACTCGGTATTCGGGAAGGTCATTCCGAAAGCGAGCAACACCCCGTAGATCGCGCCAGAGGCACCCACCATCGGGATATTGAACAACGCGTTGATCCTACCTAGGTCCACATCCGAATAGTTCGAGCCACTTGCCCATAATCCCGGGCCTTCCCGCATCACCGTGGCAAGATCTTCTGCACTTACGTGTTGCAGTAAGTTCTGGTACTCAAAGACGTGTACGCCAGAGTAGAAGAGTGCAGCTCCGATGCCCGTCACCATGTAGAAGGTGAGGAAGCGTTGCGAACCCCATTTGTATTCCAATGGAGGTGCCAACATGAAGAGGCCGAGCATGTTCAAGAACAAGTGCCCGAAACCGCCATGCATGAACATGTGCGTAACGAGCTGCCACGGGCGAAAAAGCGGGGAGGAGAAGTAGTGCAATCCGAACCAGGTATCCATGCTGGTACCACCGAAGTCGCCGAGTCCGGAAACCTTCACGAGATAGATGATCACATTGAGGATCAGTAGGTTCTTCACCACCACGGGGAGTCCGGCGAAGGGGGAACTTGAGTAGCGCATCGGCTCCGAAAGTACGGTCTTCACGGCGCGCTGACCTGCAAATTGACCTCCACACGCCGGTTCTTCGCTCGCCCTTCAGGGGTAAGGTTGCTCGCCTTGGAACGCGTGCTACCGAAGGCACGAATGTGCAACTGGCCCGGAGGTAGACCCAGGTCCACCAAGGCGTTCCGAACGGCTCTGGCACGTTGGGTGGAAAGTACTTCGTTGGCGTATGCGGTCCCACTGTCATCCGTATGACCGTCTATCGTGACATGCAACGTCGGCCGTTCGGCCAATGCGGTCAAGAGTGCTTCGGCCATGGACCTCAAGACCTCTTGTGGTACGGCATCGTTCACTTCGAAGTGTGCCACCAAGGGCCATTCCACTTCATTCCTTGCCACCGGGTCAGCCTTCGGATCCATCACCGGGAACTGGACCAGCGTTTCGGTGCATGTCCGTGTACACCCTTCGATCGTGCCGGTCCGCCACAGCGAGATGTCGTCCACCAAGTAGTAGGCGAACGGCCCACCATGCGTGTCGCGCTGCACGATCAATGTGCTGTCATCCATCGCAAAGTTCCCGACCAGCAAATGTGAAGCGCACCCGGTCGATGCGAAGGATCCACAGAGCGTGGTCCATCCATCGGTATCGTCCATCACACCGTTCCCGTGCAACTCCCAAACGGGGAGTAGGGGAAGGGGTTCGCGCCGTCTGTCATTCTCGAAGGTGTCGGCCAAGGCCACTCCGATGCGGTCCACAGCGAAGGCGTATGTGCCATCTCGTCTTACGCGCATCCGTACGTCATAGGTGCCGCACGGATCGAGTCGCTCCTTCAGCGGTGTTCGAATGAATTCCCGGTGATCCCTATTCACTGCGGAATACAGGTAGATCCCGGTGACGCCTTTCATGAGATCCGGTGTTCCGCCGCCGGCATTCTGCCACACCGCAGCATGGGTCGGAACGTTGTCGTCGAAGCTCGGGTCGGGTACCAGGTCCAATTCGTTCGGTGGCCTGCCGGGATCAGGGGTACAGGCCACGGATCCATCCAGGACCCGGATATCTTCCGCACTGTTCTGTGGAATGAGCGAAACTGCGTCGACGTACACGTACGCTTGTGTGGCCATCATGCGTCGACGAAGACCTCGCGATCGGTCGGTGTCCAAGTCGGCATCGGCCTTACTTTTCGCATTGCGTAGCACACCTCCGTCCCGATTCGGTGTAACTGCCTTACGACTGGTTCGATCACACGATTGGAAGTTGCCGATCTGCACGTAGCGTTCTCCGCCATGTGCATTGAAGATCCCTTCCACCGTGATCCAGCCGGTCGTGTCAGCAATGAATCGATCCACTGCATTGTCCACTGCGGGTCGGCCAAAGAAGTCCGTGATCCCCTTCTTCTTGGATCGGTCATCATTGCTGAAGCTTGCACCGATACGGTCCGTGGTATACCCCGATCGATCGGCAAGACTCACGCGAAAGGAGAGGAGGTACTTACCACCATTCATCAAGGGGGATCCCAGTTCTAGTTGAATGAACTCGCGCACTGCGCATTCGCCACCACCGTGAGCGGTCAGCACGATCCCCATGTAGGCATCACCCTCGTATGGGATCTGGGAACCGGCCCAGTTCGCCGGGGTGCCCATTGCATCGCTGCAGGCATGGAAGTAGCCCGGCATGCCTCCGATCGTGCGGACACCAGCAACGCCACGCGCGGGACGATCACCGGAACGCACAGGACAGTGCTTGTATGTCTCGAAACCGCCGTTGACAACGAGCTCCTGAGCCTGTGCGTACGACGCAACGAGGATCGCGATCAACAGTGGTCCACGCATACTCGGCGCGGGCTAGCGTTCGAAACGTTCGTTCAATTCGTCCAACCCGTATGTGATCAACGTGGGTTTTCCTGCCGGCGTATGGTAAGGCATTTCACACGCGAACAACCGGTCGATCAGGTCATGCATCTCCGTAGTGGTCAATACCCGTCCGGGTCGGATCGCCGTGCTGCGCGCCATGCTTCGTGCAAGCACGTGATGACGTTCGTTCCGCAAGGTGCCACGTTCATTCTTCAACTGCTCCAGCAATTCTTCCAGCAGTCGTGTAGGGTCTTCTTCCGCAGCTTCCGCAGGCATGCCATTCACTTGCACGGTGCGGCCACCGAAGAGTTCCAGATCGAAGCCGAGGCTCCGCAACTCGGGCAGGACATCTTCCATCAAGGCCAGATCCGTGGTGCTCAATTCCACATGACGTGGGAAGAGTTCTGTTTGGCTGAGACCTGCACCCTTTTCCAGCAACTTGAGGTTGCGCTCATACAGGATCCGCTCATGCGCCCGCTGCTGATCCACCACCATGAAGCCACTGCGCAGTTGGGCCAAGATGTAAGTGCCATGCAATTGGAAGACCGGTCGTTCCCCCGGCATGCCTTCGTTCTCTCGCGAGGGCATGATGCGTGGTGCGAGATCCACCTCGGGTGCAGAGGTGGGCGTGTTCACATCGAACAACTGCTGCCAGCCTTCGGCACTCTTGCGTGGTGGTGCGTTGAAGGCCCCTAGATCCTGTGGTCGCCATGTCGGAACAGCGAGTGGTGCGGCTTCGGTGCGCGATCCGTCGTAAGTAGTGAGGATGGCCGGTTCGGGTTCGAAATCCAAGCTCGGTACAATGTTGAATCGTCCCAATGCCCGCCGCACCGCAGCATGCACGATGGCGTAGATCGTCCGGTCGTCGCGGAATTTGATCTCCGTCTTGGTAGGATGGATGTTGATGTCGATCTGCGCCGGATCCAACTCCAAGAACAGGAACCACGAGGGGTAGTTCTCGCGCGAAACCAATTCGTCGTACGCCTTGCGCACTGCATGGTCCAGGTAATTACTGCGGATGTAGCGGTGGTTAACGAAGAAGTACTGCTCGCCCCGTGAGCGTTTTGCGAATTCAGGCTTGCCTACGAAACCACCGACCTGAAGGAATTCGGTGCTTTCTTCGACGGGCACCAAACGCTCGTCGTATTTGCGGCCGAACAAATGCACGATCCGTTGCCGCTCTGAGCCGGTCGGTAGGTGGAATTCCTCTTGATCGTTGTGAACGAATTGGAATGCGATCTCCGGATGCGCCAAGGCCACGCGGTGGAATTCCTCCAACACATGCTTCAACTCCACGCCGTCGCTTTTCAGGAATTGGCGGCGGGCCGGAACGTTGTAGAAGAGGCTGCGCACGGCGATCGTGGTCCCTACGGCACCGGCCATGGGCTCTTGGATCCGCACTTTGCTTCCTTCGATCAATACGCGGGTTCCCAGTTCTTCATCGTGTTCACGGGTGCGCAACTCCACCTGTGCGATCGCTGCGATGCTGGCGAGGGCTTCGCCTCGGAACCCCATGGTGCGCAGGGAACTCAAGTCGTCCGCTTCACGGATCTTGCTGGTGGCGTGTCGCTCGAAACTGGCACGTGCATCGGCCGGACTCATTCCCCGGCCATCGTCGGTCACTTGCACCAGAGTACGTCCTGCATCCTTCACTACCACGATGATCCGAGTGGCACCGCTGTCCACGCTGTTCTCCAACAACTCCTTCACTACACTGGCGGGCCGCTGTACTACCTCACCGGCCGCGATCTGGTTCGCGACATGGTCAGGCAATAGCCGGATCAGATCGGCCATGTCAGAATTGCACCAGCCCGAAGGCCTTGATGATGAAGAAGAGAATGGCCGTTACCAGACCGATGATGATGACCAGCCGTTGAAGGTGTGCACCGCTGCTACGCTCGCGATGCCAGGAATGATGCAGGCGCTCTCGGAACAGATCCCGAGTCGCCCTGTCACCTTCAAGCACCGCCTTGTGGCGCTTTTCCCGCTCCTCTTTCTCGGCATCGTAATACCGCGTAGGGAAGTCGAAGCCCCGCGCTCCGCGTTGGCGGAATACACTGAACATGGCCGGGAGTTTCGGTGCTTGCATGGACGACCACAAAAGTAGCCCATGCCGGGTGGATCCGAGATCCATGCATCCTTTGGACCAAGGTCCATCGGAGATGGTTCGGTCAAATACAACACCGGAAATGTACCTTCACGCCTCTTTTTCCGTAGAAACCGACCGTGCAGCAGTTGCACTCCATATCCATACGTGGCCTCATTCTAGCCTTGTTCGCGCTTACTGCCATTGGCGTGCGCAGTCTGGCACAGGACTATGTGGAAGCATTGGTCACCTACGGCGATCAGAAGTTGTTGGAGGAGGAAGAGGCCATCACGGATGAACGGCTTGTTGTGCTGTTGGATTCCTTGTGTACGTTGGATCCCGCTCCGGCGGAGTTGATCCGTGACCTTCGGTTGTTCCAGCGCATCCGCACCATGGATGAGGAACAGATGGTCGCCTTGATCGATTCGCTCTTCGATCTGGACACGGTTCCATACGCGTTGGTGAACGAGATCAATCTCTATGTGGACCAGTTGCCAAGTCAGTATGACGTGGACCGCAGCACCATGATCGCGTGGGACACCGACCCGCATGTGAAGGATAGTCCGATCTATGGTGCATGGGATTGCACGAGCCCGAATGTCTACCACGCGTTGACCTTCGATGGGGACACCTTGGTGCAGTTGCGCTTGGTGGATCCCGCAGTGGATTGTGGATACCACGTTCCCGTTCCACCGATCCTGACCAGTGGTTTCGGCTGGCGTGAAGGACGCAACCACAACGGCGTGGATCTGGACTTGGAAGTATGGGATACCGTATCCACCGCTTTTCCGGGCGTGGTCCGATTCGCTGCTACTTATGGCGGCTATGGAAGATTGGTGGTGGTGCGCCACTTCAATGGTCTGGAGACGTTCTACGCGCACTTGCACCGCATCAAAGTGACGGTGGGTGAAGAGGTGGATGCCGGGCAACTCGTTGGACTGGGTGGCAGCAGCGGGCATAGTAGCGGCAGTCACTTGCATTTCGAAGCCCGTTATCGCGGCGTGCCGATCGATCCCGGCCACATGATCGACCTACAGACCGGAAATCTCCTGTGCGAGTCACTTGTGCTGAAGAGGAGCCGATCCAGCTACTTGGCTTACCCGAAAGGGACCAAGTTCCACACGGTCACGAAAGGGGAGCACCTCACTGCGATCGCGGCCGCGTACGAGGTGCCCTTGGATGCGATCTGCTACCTCAACGGCCTTTCGCAACGCTCCCGTTTGCGTGTGGGGCAAAGGTTAATGGTCCTGCCGCAGGATGTGGCGGTGCAGTTCGCAGAGATCGAGCGATAGGCTGTCCTTCGATCGGTCCCTGCTCAACCTTGTTGTCCATGTCTTTCACCATTCGCGAAGCAGTTTCTGAAGCTGAATGGCAACAGATTGTGGAACTGCTGCGCTCGGTGTACGTCGGTCAGGGCTATTCCAAGGTTTCATGGGCGGATCTCACCTTGCACCGGGCTGTCTTGGAACCCGAAGGCGTTGGGCTGGTCGCAGTAGAAGAGCATGGAACCGTACTTGGCTTCACTCTACTGCTGCACCCCGAAAGCACGATGCGGCAACTGGCGGGTTCGAACGAACGGGAATTCCGTCTACTGGCCGTGACCGATGTTGCACGCGGACAAGGTGTTGGACAAGCTCTGATCCAGGCCTGCATAGACCGCAGTCGTGGGGCAGGGGCGAATGCTCTGGTCTTGTGGACACAACCGACCATGGTGGCCGCACAGCGGCTGTATCAACGGCTCGGCTTTGCGCGCATGGCGGATCGCGATCAACCGGATGAACGCGGTTTCTCCCGCATGGTGTTCGGTCTGGGGCTGAAGTGAAGGAGAGGAGCAGTCCGCGCGGGTCGAATGCGGATCCCGTATCAGGATCGGATTCCTTTCAACGTTGCTTTGGTGTGGGCTATCACTATTCCCGCTGTTCACAACATCCACCCGTAGCGCCCAAAGCGCCTTTGGCACGCCGATAGCTTCGCAGCATCAAGTATGAAGCGTAAGATCCTATTCATCGCAGTGCTCGTTGGTACGGTGCTTTCGTTGGGCACAGCACAGCCGGGCGTGAAGCAATACCGCCAGGCACCGCCTTTCTTGGACGGTGCTACTCCGTGGGCCGATTCCGTGTTCAGCTCGCTTTCACTGGATCAACGCATCGCGCAGTTGATGATGGTGGCGGTGTACAGCAACAAGGATGCGAAGCATGAAAAGGGGATCGAGGACATGGTCCGGGATCATCGCATCGGAGGTCTGATCTTCTTCAAAGGCGGTCCACATCGGCAGGCGAAACTCACCAACCGGTACCAAGCCGCTGCGACCACGCCTTTACTGATCGGGATGGATCTGGAGTGGGGCTTGGCCATGCGTTTGGACAGCACCATTCGCTTTCCACGACAAATGACCTTGGGTGCTTTGTACAGCGATACGTTGATCGAGGCGATGGGCATGGAGATCGCCCGTGAAATGCAGCGGCTCGGTGTACAAGTAAGTTTCAGTCCGGTGGTTGATGTGAACAACAATCCATCCAATCCGGTGATCAACGACCGCAGCTTCGGCGAAGACCGCGAATTGGTGGCACGAAAAGGCATCGCCTACATGCGCGGCCTCCAACGAGGCGGTGTGATCGCTACGGCGAAACACTTCCCCGGTCACGGCGATACGGATACCGATTCACACCTCGGTCTTCCGCTGATCGCGCATAGTCGGACACGCTTGGACTCGTTGGAGTTGTATCCTTTCGGGCGCTTGGTGGACGAAGGGTTGAGCGCCATGATGGTAGGTCACTTGGAAGTGCCTGCGCTGGACAGTACCAAGGGCTTACCGAGCACGCTGAGCGAACCCATTGTTAGTGGGATCCTGGAACGCGAACTCGGCTTCAAAGGACTTGTCTTCACGGATGCGCTCAACATGAAAGGGGTCGCCAATGCAGATAAGCCAGGCGAGATCGAATTGCGTGCGTTGCTGGCGGGTAACGATGTGATGCTCTTTCCGCAGGACCCGATCAAGGCGATCGAGCGCATCAAGGCGGCAGTGGAGAACAAGGAAGTGGACCGTGCGCTGATCGATCACAAATGCTTGAAGGTGCTGCGGGCAAAAGAATGGGCACATCTGAATGACTTGAAGCCCGTGAAGCTGGAGAACCTGTACGCGGACCTGAACAGCACGCACGGTCAATTGCTCCGCCGCGATCTTTACGCCCACGCGATCACCGCGCTGAATGACCACCACAAAGCGATCCCGGTTGGAAAGTTGGATGGCCTGAAGATCGCATCACTCGTGATCGGCGATTCCATCGGCAATGCGTTCCAGACCAGTTTGCAGCGCTATGCCCCGGTCAAGTTGTTGCGCTGCGAAAAGAGCCTGAAGCGCGATGAACTCGAGGCCATTTTCCGGCAGTTGGAAGACTACGATCGGGTGATCGTTTCCATCCACAACACGACGTGGCGCGTGAACCAGGACTTCGGTATCCCCGAAAGCGCCATGGACATCGTGCGGGAGATCGCTGCGCGCAAGCCAACGATCTTCGCGTTGTTCGCGAGTCCATACCGGTTGGTGAATGCCTACGGTGCACACCATTTGGCATCCGTGATGGTCGGCTACGAAGAGACGGACGAAACACAGGACCTGATGGCTCAGGCCATTTTCGGTGCCATAGGTACCACGGCGCGATTGCCGATCACCGCCTCTTCCTTCTACCGAAGTGGTGATGGGCGAGATCTGCGGCCCGTTGGTCGGTTCGGCTACACCTTGCCCGAAGCGATCGGCATCAGCAGCGAAGACCTGAAAGGCATCGATGCGATCGTGGCGAGTGGTATGGATGCCCAAGCCTATCCAGGTTGCGAGATCCTGGTGGCGGTGGATGGGCAAGTGGTCATGAACAAGGCGTACGGCTATTCCACCTACGAGAAGAAGAGACGGGTCCGTCCGGATGATATCTACGATCTGGCCTCGATCACCAAAGTGGCGAGTACGACCCTTGCCTTGATGAAGTTGGTGGATGAGGGCCGAGTTGACATGGACAAGCAGGTGGGCCAATACCTGCCCGAGGTGGCGAATGAATACCCGACGCACGGCAAGATGCAGTTGCGTGATATCCTGACCCATCAAGCCGGTCTGCGTGCCTTCGTTCCCTTCTACACCAAGTTGCAGAAGAACGGCAAACTGCGTCCGGAGTTGGTCTCCGATTCGGCCACGGAATCGCACAATGTGCGTGTGGCCCAGGGGTTGTACATCCCACAAGCATATCAGGACAGCATGCTCACTTGGGTGTTGGAAACGCCATTGGGTAAGAAAGGCGATTACGTCTATAGCGACATGGGCTATTACATCCTCCAAGAGATCGTGGAGCGCCTTTCAGGCATGCCGATGGACCGTTTCGTGAATACCCACTTCTATCTGCCGTTGGGCGCAAGCACCATGGGTTACAAACCGTGGGAACGGTTTCCAATGGATCGGATCGCGCCGACCGAGTTGGACATGGCCTTCCGAGGTCGGCAGATACAGGGCGATGTGCATGACCCCGGTGCGGCGATGAAGGGCGGTGTTGCTGGTCATGCAGGCCTTTTCAGCAACGCGAATGACCTTGCGATGGTCATGCAGATGCTGGCCAACGGTGGAACGTATGGTGGGGAACGCTACTTGAGCGAAGAAGTGGTGAAGGAGTTCACCAAATGCCAGTTCTGCGCTCCCAATGGAACAGGGAATCGCCGTGGATTGGGCTGGGACAAACCCGTACACGGGAAGGGCGGACCCACGTGCGAATGCGTGAGCTACGCCAGTTTCGGCCATACCGGATTCACAGGCACCATGGCTTGGGTGGATCCCGATCAGCATGTGGTATACGTGTTCCTCAGCAATCGAGTGTACCCGAACGCGACCACCAATAAACTCGCCAGTATGGGCATCCGTACGAAGATCCAAGAGGTGGTTCACGATGCGGTCGCGGCCCGTGTACGTCCTGTGCGCATGCTCCCTGTGAAGTTGGAACCCACGGTTCGTTAGTCGATCCATCGCCCTTATACTGTTTAGACGTTCAATAGCGGCCAAAGATGCGCTGCGCTTTTTCTTCAAGACGAAAAGAACTGCTCGTTGCGTAGGGGTGCTTACGGAACAAGCAGTTCGATGAAGTAATGGAGGAAAAGAGCAAGCAGACTGGTTGGTTTTGAATGTCTAAACAGTGTTACTTCGCCGATCAGGACCGGCCTTCCGAAGTGCTGACCGTTCGTACGTTACAGCGTGTACGGATCACACGTGACCCTCAATTTCACACCATGCGCCAAATCGTATGCACCGCCCCGCGAACATGGTCCTTATTGGAAGAGAGTGGCCAAAGCCTCGGTACATTGGTCCGCCCGAAGTGGTGGAGCAACAATGCGGAATTGGTCGTTCCAGAAGGTCTGGTGCAGTTGCGCCCGACCAAGGTGCTTCACCGGAGTATCTCGGCATTCCGCGATGACCTGCCAGTGCTGGAGGTGCGCTATCCCTGGCGGGGCGGTATGGAGTTGGTTCCCATGAATGATCCCGGAGGTGCGTTACGCATCGAACGAACCGCCTGGTTCAAGGAGGAATGGAGCATCACCGACAAGGACGGCTCGGAACGCGCTCGCATCAAGCATCGGTTCAACTGGAAACGTTTCGGCTACGAACCCGAGTTGGTCTCCGAAAGCAGTGATCCTTTGTCCGCCATGCAATTGCTTTCGTTGGTCCACGCCATCTTCATTTTCCAGCGTCGCAGATCCGCCGCGGTTTCTTGAGCCCAGGGTCAAGTGCGATGCATTCGTCGGCATCTCTTTCCTTGCTCGAGCTTTTGAGGAAAATGAACGTGGATCGAAATACTCAACTTCCCACCTTCAGTTCCTTCACCTCACCCTTGTCCGTGATCCACATGTACTTGATGATCTCCTTCACCTCCTTCTTCGGAAAAGCTTCCGGAAGTTGGCATTGCATGGTAAGGTTGTACGTGTACTGCACCGGCGGTTCGGTGATCTCGGCGTGCAACACGATGTCGAAATTGCCGTACGGTACTTTGTTGTAGAAGAGGGTGTTGCTCTTCTTCACGTCGTTCACCAATTGGCCTTTGCGACGGCTGTTCAAGCTGCTCTGGCTGCGGGATTGATAGGCGGTGTAGCGGTCCAGCGGGAAGTAGGCACCGTTCTTTTCGGCGGCGGTGCGGTGGCTTTCTGTCACCTTCAATCCGAGCTTCTCGAAGTTGGCCAGTTTCTGTTGCATCAGTTTGGTTGCGAACATCCGCAGGGTGTCGAAGCTCGCACTTTGATTACCGACGAAGAAGTCCACTTTCACCAGATCGTAGATCTCCTCTTTCGCTGCGGCGGTAACGAGCTTATCGAGGATCCGTGCGTCGGTGAAACGGATGTGGATGTTCTTCTGGATCTCGAATCCCGCAGGCACTTCCTGATAGGTCTTACTGAAGAGTTTCCGTGTCGTCTCGATCTCGTACACCGGCACGAACGAGAGCATATCCGTGAATACGTCCTTCTCCTTCACGCCTTGCGCTTTCACACGTTGCACGAGGCCATTGATGCGCATGTTCATCATGCTGTCCGCCTCTTCGGCCGACTGTCCAAGTTGTGTGACATTGAAGATCGCGAGGTAGCTGTCGGCGCGCATGTTCATCATGGCATTCACTTCCAACACGAGCATGTTGCCTTGTATGCTGGCCTTGACCGGCTGTTCGGCTTGTTGGAAGAAGATGCGACTGTTGGTTTCGTACATCAGGTTGCCCATGGCCTGTGGGCGCGCACAGAGGGAAAGAGCGACGGCAGAGCAGGAGAGAAGCAGACGGGAGGTGAAGTGCATGATCGTTGATTTGTCGGTCGGTACACGGCATCTCAGAAACGGTTCAATGCAATTCCGAATTCCTGCGGACAATGGCTTACCCGTGGTACACACGTGAGGCCATGATCATACCGTCGCGTATCTCCAAGACCTCGCCCACGCGCAGATCGCCTTCCCCTTCCACGTGGCGTATGTACTCCATGAAGACCTGGTCATCATCGGCCGTCAACTTCACCACTTCGTAGCGCAGGGTCGGTAGTCGGTCGAATGCATCACGCCACCACATGCGAAGTGCCTCTTTTCCATGGATCAAGCCATTGGTTTCCGGCCGACGGACCTTCAGTTTCGGACTGAAGTGTTGGGCATTGTCGTGGTACAGTGCAAGTAGCGCTTTCAAGTCGTGCGCGTTGAATGCAGCGAACCAAGCAATGGCGATAGCACGGTTGTTCGGTGCGGACATGGGTGCTACTCGTTCTTCGTTGGCAGAGGTGATAGTCGACGCGAACCTTCGTACAACTCGTAACGCAAGAAGCGGCAATCGAGCGCACCGTTGAAGAGTTGGATCTTCGGTTTCGGCGTGAGCTTGATGTGCTTGGCCGCGTCCAAATTGCTTGTGAGCACCCATGCCGTCCAACCTGCCCATCGGTGTTTCAACGTGTCCCCGATCATCTTGTAGAGCGCGTTGATGTCCTCCTCCGCACTCGCCGCCGCGATGCCACGTTCGTTCATGCGCTCTCCGTATGGTGGATTCAGGATCAGCATACCCTTGCGATCGGGTGCTTCCAGATCCGCGAAGGCGCAATGGCGAATGGTCACGCCGTCATCCAGTTTCGCGTTGCGTAGCGTCTCTTTCGCCTTGCTCACCGTGATCCGGTCGATGTCGCCACCAAGGATGATCGGTCGTTCACCGGTGATCTTGTCGATCGCACTGTTGCGAATGGTGTCCCACAGGTCGGGGTCGAAGTCGTTCCAGCCTTCGAATGCGAACTTCTCGCGGTAGATGCCCGGTGGAATGTTCGCTGCGAGCATGGCAGCTTCTGTGAGGATCGTACCGGAGCCGCAGAAGGGATCCACCAAGGGACTCAGTTTGTTCCACCCACTCAGGATCACCATGCCAGCGGCCAGCACTTCATTCAACGGCGCCGCATTCGTTTCCGTTCGGTATCCGCGCTGGTGCAAGGAGCCGCCGGAACTATCGAGCGAAAGCGCGCAATGCTCGTTGTTGATATGCAAATGGATCCGCAACGTTGGGTTCTCCGTATCGACCGATGGACGCACACCTTTCTTTTCGCGGAACCGATCAGCGACCGCGTCCTTCGCCTTTTGCGCCACGTATTGCGAGTGCGTGAAGTAGGTCGAATTCAGGGTTACCTTGAAAAGGAAGGTGTCCTGCACATCCATGAAGGTCTCCCATTCGATCTCGCGCAAGGCGGCGTACACCTCCTCCGGGCTTCGGGCATCGAATGCATCCAGCGGAACCAGGACACGGATCGCCGTGCGCAAACACAGATTGGCCTTATACAGGAACCCGAGATCACCCGTGAAACTCACTGCCCGGTTGTGTCGTTCGAGATCTCGTGCACCGAGTTTCAACAATTCAACGCGCAGCACCTCTTCCAACCCATGCAGGGTTTGGGCGACCATTCGGAAGGAGGAAGGCATGGTTCGAGTTGAAGGTTGAGAGTTAAGGTGTCTGGGAATGACGGTCAATACGCCTCAGATGATCTTTGAAACCAATGCGAACTTCAGATCCATTGCACTTGATGATCGCAAGTTGATCGTTGAAGCCGACCAACAACCTTCATCAACCGTTAACTGACCTAAGGCTTCTTGAAATCCCCGTTCTGCCACGCCTGAACGAACTGCGCCCAAGCAATGGGGTTGAACAGGTTGATGGTCGGTGTGCCACCGCTGTAATACAGCTTGGTGCGATCCATCGCCATCTGGTATTGGAAGGTTTGGTAGGCATCCGGTGGCAGGTTCTCCATGCGTTGCATCATTTCGGCGGGGGAGAGGTTGCGCATGGCCAATTGGAAGTCGTCATCCGGTAAACGCAGGGTCAAGAAGGCCTCGCGGAATTGCTCGCGTGAGGGCCACGGGTAAACCGCCAATTCCCGCAACTGGATGGTGTCCCGATTCAACACGTGGATCATGGAGTATTTGGATTCGGTCAGGCTATCCGGCACCGCGTATTGCGAACGTTGAAAGCCCACCGCACTGAAGAGCAAGGTATCGCCCTCCTGCGCAACGAAACTGAAGTATCCGTACACATCGCTCATCGTTCCTCGGAAGCTGTTCTTCACCAGAATGTTCGTGAAGGGTACAGGAAGTAGGCTGTCCGTGACCACCACACCACTGAATTGAACGAGGTTCGGTTTGGATGTATCCTGAGCGGCGATGCTGCCCGTGATGGCAAGTACACAGAGTACGGAAAAGGTGATGCGCATGGCACAAAGTTAGACCCCATGAACGCAAGGAACGGATCAGCCGTGTGCGGCGGTAGCTCGGATCCGGCACATTTGGACATTGACCCGTGGGTGTATACCGGATAGCTTTGCGCACGAATCAGACCCCATGCGTACATCCCTACTCCTGCTTTCTCTTGCTGGTGCCACCGCCCTTCCAGCCCAGATCACCATCGGGCCGGATGATATGCCCAATGCCGGGGATACGATCCGTTACCGCACCACAGCTGCCCAGAACATCGACTTGGACCTGACCGGTGCCGATCTGGTATGGGACTACGGCGATCTGGCCATTCAAGCGGAAGCTGCGGATACCATTGTGAGCGTGGGTTCGACACCTTTCCTGTATCAGTTGTTCTTCAACAACATCTTCCTCTATCCGCAGAACCGTGCGGATCATGCACAGAAAGGGGTGAGTTTCGGATTCCAGCAACTGAGCTTACAGGATGTGTTCGATTACTACCGCGCTGACGCGGATGGCATGTTCAATGTCGGCTTCGGTGCCAACGTGAACGGCCTTCCTACAAGTGTGCGCCGTGTTCCCGTGGATCGCATACATGCCTTCCCCATGGCCTTTGGTGATGTGGATACCACCGTGAGTGCCTTCAATGTAACGGTGCCCACCTTGCTCACTTTCGGGCAGGACCAAGTGCGGGTGAATGAAGTGGATGGCTGGGGAACACTCGTGCTGCCTGGAAATACCTTCGATGTTTTGCGAGTGAAGTCCACCTTACAGCGGTCCGACACCATCTACATCGATCAGTTCGGTATCGGATTCCGACTGCCAGAGCCGGAGACGATCGAGTACAAATGGTACGCCGTTGGTATGGGCAAGCCGGTGCTTCAAGTGGTCACCACGGGAGGTGTTCCAGTGAGCGCACGCTTCTTCTACGATCCGGACATCACCACGTCCGTCGCTGATCGGTCGAACCTTTCCATTGATCTTTTCCCCAATCCGGCGAAGGATGAGGTCTTCGTGCGGACTCCGCAACAAGGTGCCACGTTCATTATGGATGCACTAGGTCGCAGGGTCCACACCCTACCGACCACCGGGATGGTGCAGCGTGTCGACCTATCCGGGTTTCCTGCGGGTGCCTATACCGTGCAGATCCAAGAAGCGGCGATCCGCCGATCGGTCAAGTTGATCGTTCAGCCGTGATCCTTTTGGGATAGGCCGAGTGCAATTCGGCCAATTCGTGTGCGTGGTCTTCGATCCAAGCGCTCATCATCATCGGATCGGTGGGCAGTGTTTCGGGACTTGTTCCCGTTCGGCGTAGCAATTCGCGCAGCACCCATCGGCCGTGATCCGCTTCTTGTTCGATACGCGAAAGGCGATACCCTTCGGCTCCATATCGAAGGCTGCTTCGGGCGTAATGCCCCGCTGCCCATAGGAAGAAGTGCAAGCGCCCGATCCGGTCCTTGCCGAAGCGCGCTGCATGTGGCAGGTGTCCTACCTCATGCGCCAGCAGGAACAGCAGTCGGGAAGGATCTCGTTCGTCGGTCAATGCTGCCGTGCTTACATGGATCCGTTCGCCCAGAACCATGGCTCCGCCGCGGGCCCTACGGTACCAAGGCAATCGGAGCCAATGCGTTGCACTTGGAACGATGGTCGCACGCTGGATCGCAACCAATGGAACACCCGAAACGGCCGCCAAGAGCAAGGCGATCGTCGGGGTGATCCTATGTTCAGTATCGAGGGTCCGCATGAACGGCGAAGTTGAGCGATCCTGCCATGCTGGCAGAGAACGGCCTTGGCACGTGGCTTGGTCGTTAGGGGCTCGTACGGAAACTTACCTTCGTCCATCAACCACCGAACATGAGTAATAAAAGCGGCCTTATCATCGGCCTAGTTGCCATCGCACTGATCGGCTTCTGGGCCATGAATTTCTACAACGGTTCCATCGGCCTCAATGAGGATGTCACCAAGCAATGGAGCAATGTCGAGAACGCCTATCAGCTCCGCGCGGATAAGACCAAGAATCTGGTCGAGATCGTGAAGGGTGCGGCGGATTTCGAGAAGGAGACCCTGACCGAGGTGATCGAAGCGCGTGCCAAGGCGACCAGCGTGAACATCAACGCGAATGACCTTACACCGGAGAAGATCCAACAATTCCAGGCCGCACAGGACCAATTCAGCGGCGCGCTGTCCCGGTTGATGGTGACCGTGGAGCGTTATCCTGAACTGAAAGCCGTGAAAGGTTTCCAGGATTTCCAAGTCCAGTATGAGGGCATGGAGAACCGCATCGGTGTGGAGCGCAAGAAGTACAACGATGTAGCACGTGATTTCAACACCCGCGTCAAGCGCTTCCCAGGCAACCTCATCGCTGGGATGTTCGGCTTCACCGAGAAAGGCTACTTCGAGGCGCAAGAAGGCACAGAGAACGCGCCTGATATATCCTTCAAGTGAGCGTGCTCGCAGCAGAAGATTTCCTGTCGAAGGAGGAACGCCAGCAGGTGAGTGCCGCCATTGGCGCTGCGGAGAACCGCACATCCGGTGAGATCCGTGTCCACTTGGAGGATCATATCGAGGACGAGGTGATGGATCATGCGGCGTTCATTTTCGAGGAGTTGGGCATGCACCGTACGCGTGATCGCAACGGGGTGCTGATCTACCTCTCGGTAGTGGATCGGAAGATCGCCGTGATCGGTGATGCTGGGATCAACGAACGTGTGCCCGATGACTTTTGGAACGATGTGTTGGCTTTGTTGAAGTCGCACCTTGCGGCCGGTCGTCGAGTGGAGGCACTTACGGAAGCCGTGCAGATGGTGGGCGAGAAGCTCCGGGATTTCTTCCCGTTGAAGCGCGATGACACCGATGAGTTGAGCAACGAGATCAGTTTTGGTGGCCGATGAGGTTCGTGTGCTTCATCGCGCTGCTGTGGTCCACCTCAATTCAGGCGGCCAACTTCGATTGCTCCTTGACACCGCCACCCGCATCGCAACAGGACAAGCTGGTTTGGCAATACACCGACCTGCTGTCGAAGTCCGAAGAACAACAGCTCAATGCGAAGCTCGTGGCCTTTGCCCGTGAAACCAGCAATCGGCTGCTTGTCATCGTGGTGGATACCCTTTGTGGTCTGCCGGAATGGGATCTCGCTTTCGATATCGGCGAGCGTTGGGGCATCGGCAAGAAAGGCTTTGACAATGGCATCGTCCTGCTGGTGAAACCGAACGGTCCGCCTGGCCAGCGCAAGGTCTTCATCGCCACTGGATATGGGCTCGAAGGGGCTATACCGGACCTGCGTGCCAAGCAAGTGGTGGAAGGATACATCATTCCAAAATTCAAGTCCGGCGACTACCACGCGGGGCTGGATGCCGCAACCACCGTGCTCATGGCCATGGCCAAAGGTGAATTCAATGAGGAAAGCCTTGGCGAACATCCGTTCCCTTGGCCATTGCTGGTGATCGGGATCATCATCTTCGTTGCCGTGTTCTTGTCATGGAAGGGTAGGGTGAAGCGGTACTCCAAGACCAACAACGTGGACTTCTGGACCGCGATGTTATTGTTGAACCAAATGGATCGGCGCCACTCGGGTCGTTGGGGCGGCGGTGGCGGAGGAAGTTGGAGCGGTGGTGGAGGAGGCTTCGGCGGTTTCGGTGGCGGATCCTTTGGCGGTGGAGGTGCTGGCGGAAGTTGGTGATGGGGATCCGGTTGATGGTTGGTCACTGTTCGGCATCACTTCGCATACGATCCTAGTTGCAAGTATCATGGCACACCGATTTCTAGCATGGAGATCAGCAAAACACAACTCCTTCACGCCCAACTCCCGCAGGTGATGTACTGTGGGATGCGGGACTTCGAACAATGAACCCTCATCTGAGGATCAGAACAACGCATGAGTTTCAGTAAATGGGTCGGTGGTGGTTTGGGTTGGGCGTTCGGTGGCCCTATCGGTGGTTTGGTGGGCTTCGCCGTTGGTGCCATGTTGGACCACATTCAAGGCCCACAGGAAGACCCGCCGTTGCAGCAACGCCGCGTACATGCCGATACCACCAGTGGCGACCTTACCATGAGCCTCGTGGTGCTGATCGCCGCGACCATGAAGGCCGATGGCCGGGTGACCCGCGGTGAGCTGGACCATGTGCGCCGATTCTTCGTGCAACAGTTCGGTACGCAACAGGCCAAACAACTGCTGATCGTGCTGCGTGATGTCCTCAAACGTGAGATCCCTACGCACAACATCTGCGTTCAGATCCGGCAGAACATGCCACATCCGGCACGTTTGCAGTTGATGCACTACCTGATCGGTCTGGCCCACGCCGACGGGAAAGTGGAGCGCTTGGAATTCGAACTGCTCCAACGCATCGCGTACGACCTCGGCATCAACCAAAAGGACCTCGGATCGCTCAGCGCCATGTTCCGCAAGGCCGATCGTTCCACGGCCTACCAGATCCTGGAGATCCCAGCGACCGCTACGGACGATGAAGTGAAGAAGGCGTACCGTCGCATGGCCATGAAGTTCCATCCGGACAAGGTGGCGCAGCTAGGCGAAGAGGTGCAGAAGGCCGCCGGCGAGAAGTTCAAGAAAGTACAAGAAGCCTACGAGACCATCCAAGGCCAACGCGGTATGAAGTGAGCCGATAACTTCGTTGACCGATGCGCGCCGTCCTATTCCTATTGACCTGTTGGTGCTCCATGTTGCAAGCACAGCGCATCGATAGTGTGCATGTATACGCAGCATTGGAACCGGGCCCGTACTCCAGCGCTTCGGCCAATGCACTCACATGGCGACTGCACCAAGCTCATGCGCCCCACACCATCTTGAAGGGAACAGAGATCACCACGGTGCGAAAGGCCATGGAATTGTACACGGAAGTGCCGCATTATTCGGGATCCTTGCCGGGCCTCAAACATGTGGCCATGGTCTTCACACACGGTCGGCCAACGGCCATGGGTGTCACCGAGGATCTGGACCGTTTCATCAACTTCACCGCACGTACCGAATATCGCATCGACTCCTTCACCGGACACCTGCAGGTCAGGGCCATGTTGTTGGAACTGTTGATGGACCACTGATCATGCTCACAGTATTGTCACCCGCCAAGGACCTCGCCGTAGCTCCATCCACCAAGGGGACGCAACCGCGTATGTTGGATCGCTCCGAGTTGCTCGTTGCCAAGCTGCGGGGCTATTCCGCCAAACGACTCGGGAAGTTGATGGACATCAGCCCGAAGTTGGCCGAATTGAACCACCAACGCTACAAGGAGTGGTCCGTGCCATTCACCACGAAGAATGCGCGACCGGCCGTATTCACGTTCAACGGAGAAGCATACCGTGGTTTGAATGCCAAAACGCTGGATGCTTCTGATCTTGATTTTGCACAGCACCATCTACGGATCCTTTCCGGACTCTATGGTGTGTTGCGTCCAATGGATCTGATGCGACCCTATCGCTTGGAAATGGGAACGGCCTTACCAACATCCCGCAAGAAGGACCTCTATGCGTTCTGGGGGGAGTCCATTGCAGCGTTGCTGCGCGATGATCTCCGGGAAAGCGGTTCCGATGTACTGATCAATTTGGCAAGCGCGGAGTACTTTAAAGCGGTACGGCCGAACGTGGTGGATGCCCGAGTGATCACGCCCGTGTTCAAGGACAAAGGACCCACGGGCTATCGTATGGTGATGGTGTTCGCCAAGCACCAACGCGGGGCCATGGCACGCCACATCATTCAACACCGCTTGCTTGATCCGGAGAAGTTGAAGCAGTACACCGGTGATGGCTATCGTTTCGCCAAGGAGGAAAGCACGGCGAACGAATGGGTCTTCCTTCGCGGTTGATCAGAACCGTACGAACAGACCTGCGGTAACGCGCTGACTGTTCCACTGCACATGGGCCTTGCCATTCGGAGCTTCCACCACGCCACCTTCCAACACCAACTCGTTACTGCTCGTGGCGGCATGATCCAACGCGATGTTCCAACCCAGGGTATGGCTGATGAGATGCAGATAGCGCGTGCCGATCATGAACACCGCGCCCGTGGCGGTCATTGGTAGTTGCGAGCCAGGAGGGAAGAGAGCTGCTGCTGTTGAACCCAAGCCCATGGTACATTCCAACCCCGCACGGTTCCCCGTCCATGGGCGGTATGTTCCTTCAATGGTGTACGTGGTCATGTGCAGGCGGTCCAGGCCGGGGTGATGAGCCGTTCCCACACGATCGTAATGCCCACCGATGGACCACCGGTCGCTCAAGGCAAATGCGAAGGTGAAGCGCACCGCGCCGCATTCCCCGTTGGCACTGAGGTCGGGCCGGTCGCTCGCGAGATGCAAAACGCCAGCACCAGCATTCAAGCCCACCACCAAATGCTTGCGCTGGATACTTTGCGCATAGAGCGAGCCAGGCAGCAGGATGATGGCAAGGAAAGTGTTCCGCATCGGGCGCACGAAGTTATCGACCCACTTCATGCTGCCTACCCGGTAACTTTGGCGGCATGGGCTTGGTGTTGATCGGGTTGGGCTTGCTGGCCACCGCCTATCTGGGCCTCTGTTTGTTCTATGCCATCTTCCAAGAGCGGTTCATCTTCATTCGTTTCCGCACCGGGCGTAATTTCAAGTATAAGTTCCAGGGCCCGCTGGAAGAACGGTTCATCCGGACCGCGGACGGGGCGGAGTTGCACGCTCTTTATTTCAAAGCCGAAGCGCCACGAGGAGTGATCCTCTATTTCCATGGGAATACCGGCAGTTTGCGGCGCTGGGGCAAATTCGCGAACCGCTTCGTGCGTTTGGGCTACGATGTACTCATGCCGGATCCGCGCGGCTATGGGAAGAGCCGAGGCATTCTCAGTGAAGCAGCGTTGCATGCCGATGCCGCGTTGTGGGCAGAACACCTGCGTCCGCAATGGGACCCTTCGGAGATGGTGTTGTTCGGTCGTTCATTGGGCAGCGGATCGGCCACGCCGCTGGCAGTGGCGTTGAAACCACGGATGCTCATCCTGGAAACCCCCTTTGCCAACCTCTACGAAGTGGCCATGAATTATCTGCCGGTGCTTCCGTATCGATTACTGCTGCGCTACCCGTTCCGCAACGACATCGCTATTGAAAGCATCACTTGTCCTGTCTACATCCTTCACGGCAAACACGATAACCTGGTTCCCTACGCCAGTGGGTTACGCCTGTATTCACTGATCCCGTCCAACGTACACCGCGAAATGATCACCTTTCCCAAAGGGCATCACAGTGATCTGCATCGTTTCGTTCGCTACCAACGGTTCCTACGGCGGATCCTGGGGTGAGCAGGGGGCCGTTCCGAGGGGTCGTCCATCGGCCTTTTTTGAGATCGATCATCAATAATTACCTTCGCGCCCCTTAACCCATACCATGACCGTTCGACTCCTTACTGCTGCGCTGGCCATGACCATCCTCAGCGCTTGTTCCCAAGGCCAAAGGGCCCGATCCACTGCGATGATCAATGCCTTGGATTCTGTTAGCTACGCCATTGGTGCCGATATCGGTGCCAACCTCAAGCGTGGTAAAATGGATTCCTTGAATGTGGACCTGATGGCCGCAGGCTTGCAGGACGGTATGGACAGTACCGTGCAATTGAGCGACGATCAACTGAAGCAGGTCATGCAGTCGTACATGAGCAAGATGGAAGCGAAGCGCATGGCCGTTGAGCAGGCAGAAGGAGAGGAGAACCGGATCGCCGGTGAGGCCTTCCTTGCCGAGAACGGAAAGCGCAAGGGCGTGGTGACCACACCGAGTGGTCTACAATTCGAAGTGATCACCATGGGTACCGGGCCAAAGCCCGTTGAGACCGATCAAGTGAAGGTACACTATGTGGGAACCCTCATCGATGGAGTTACCGAATTCGATAGTTCCGTTCGTCGCGGTGAACCTGCCGTATTCGGTCTCGGCCAAGTGATCCGCGGTTGGGTGGAAGGCATCCAATTGATGCCCGTGGGTAGCAAGTTCAAGTTCTTCATTCCGAGCGACCTAGCGTATGGCCCAAGTGCGCCTCCGGGCAGCGAGATCAAGCCGAACAGCACGCTCGTGTTCGACGTGGAGCTGCTGGAGATCGTGAAGTGAGCCGTTGTGCTTCAAGGGGCTGAATGGTCGTGTGCCATTCAGCCCCTTGTTCATTCAGGAGATACTGGATAAGGTACCGTGTAGTCGGATCCGACTGTTCAATGGATCAGCTCCGTGATTTCAGGCAGCGCCATCCAGTACACCACATCGTCGAAATACCGATTGCTGGTGCCTTCTCCCAACCAAAAGTGTGGACTGCCGCTGTAGCCCGTTTTGCTGGGATTCTTTACGAAGAAGTCCTTGGCGAAACGAAGGATCACCACATCGCGGAGCTCGGAAGCACCCGTCTTTCCGGGTAGGAAAACCACGTTCCTCGGCAAGTAGCAAAGCACACGTGTACCATCTTCCGGCAATCGTTCTTTGGTGCTGATCCAAGCCATGCCGCCAAGGTATCGCGCAGCGGGAGAACAGAATGAAGGTCGACCCGGATCACACCATCGGTACACCTTCGCCGATAGCCATTTCCATGATGTGCGCCATGGCTTTCTCCACCCGCTTCTTGATCGCGGGGTCGTTCATGTCGAACATCTTGTCCGCCTCCTTCTTCAGCATGAAGCCGATCAGATCCGCAGTGACCGGGAAATTCGTGGCCGTGATGATGCCTTGCGAACTGTGGTTCCATTGCCAAAGCAAACGAATGGCCAGCAGGAGGGAAGATCGGTCGTGGATCCGTCCGCCTTGGATCACCCATCCCTTGCCTTCATCGCGTTGCGTCAAACTGCGGAACGCGGTGCGCAGGATGCTCTTCAAGCTTTCCACCGAAATGCTTCCTTCCGGCCGTCGGATCAGATCCGCGGGTGTTATGGTGTCGTTGCGCTGGTAGCCCATCTGGTGTGCGCGTGGCATGCTCTTGTTGAATTCCACCATGCTGGCGTTCACCATGTCCTCATGTACCACCAAAGTGCCATCGTGCCCGTCCACGGCTTCACGTTCCTTGTCCGCCAACATCTCCAAGTATTCGGTCTTCACCTTGTCGTGATCGATAGCGGGCAGTACGAAGGAGGGGGCGCCCATGGCGTGACAGCCACGACGATGGCATATACCGATGGTGTACAGACTCAATGCGCGAAGCATCGGAGCGTTCAGGCCGATGGTCTCCCGGTCCGGAAGAACCGCGATATCCGGGCCATGGAACAGCGCGATATGGTCAGCGGCATAAGCTTGTGGGTCCAAGGATAGGCCCGCAGAATGATGCATCAGTTCGAAGAGGATCTCTTCCGCCTCCAATGCGCCAGCGATGGTATCGATCATTACCGTGGCGCGCACCGCACCTTGCGGTAGATCCAGGTACTCTTCGATCCGTTGGATCATTTGGACCCAATGGCGCGCTTCCAAATGGCCATGCACATCGCGCAAATAAAGTCCGATGAACCCCTGCCTTTCGAACAGCACCCGGCCATGGGAAAGTAGGGCGACTGATAGGTCAAAGGCACCTGCGGATACCGGGTCGTCGTTCACTAGGAGCGCACCTTCGTGGACGTACAGTGGACGTGGCACCAGATACGATCGCGTGGTGCTATTGGGGTTCACCCGCACCCGCCCTTCACGAACGTCGAGGTAGGCCAGATCCAACTTGGCGGCTCCGGTCAAACTGCGATGCGCGCGCAGTATGCTCCACGTGTCTTGCGCAGTGAAGTTCCACAGGTCGGCGATGTAACTCTTCGCACCCGCATTCAGCCCGTTGATCAATTCGGAACGTGTGGTGCCACCGATCAGTTCCACACGGCGTTCCATGGCTTCTTCCACCATGGGGTCCACTTTCCACTTGCCTTGGCGCACAGGCAAGGTGTCGGCCAAATGGTCCACTTCTCCATCAGACAATTGCTTCCGACGTGCGATCCGCTTGTGGAGCAGATCCATGCGTTGCGCATCGAGATCCCTGTGCAAGGATCCAATGAAACTTCCGACCTCTGGGGCCAGACTGCGCGCTTTGACGGTCTCGTTCAACGGTGCAGGATATGTGCTGTGATATTACGCATCGAAGAAAACAATGTTTCGACGGATCGCCTTATTCGTTCGACGTACATGAGTCGTTCCAGAGCATCACCGGGCCAAGATCAGATCTCGTTCCGAATCCGCAAGTTGTTGCAATGGTGGATGCACCGCCAAAAAGAAAAGAGGAGGTACGAGACTAAGCAACATCATGCCGGGGTAGCCCGTGGGGAGTTGCGGTCCTTCTTCTTGACTTCGAAGCACTTGGTATTTCTTGCTCGCCTTCCAATGATGGTCACTGTGGCGTGTGAGTTCGAATAGTAGCATACGCCCGAGTAAGTGATCGCTGTTCCAACTGTGGACGTGTTGCACTCGACCGTAGGTGCCTTCATTATTCCGCACCCGCCGCAGCCCGTAGTGCTCAATGTAGTTCACCGTTTCCAGCAGCAGGATCCCAAGAAGTGCTGCGGCTAGGAAGGCCAACAAGGCAGGGATCCCGAATACCGCGCCGATCAGCACCAGTAACCCGAACTGCCATGCAAGAGTGTGCAGCATCTCGTTCTTCATCCCGTAGGGGCGCTTCCCGATCTTTCGCAGACGTTCCGCTTCGATGTTCCATGCCGAAAGCCAACTGTACAGGATGCTGCGGAACCAGAATCCGTATACCGTTTCGCCATACCGCGCACTGGCGGGATCTTCCGGTGTGGCCACGCGGCGATGATGCCCCCGGTTGTGCTCTATGATGAAGTGCATATACAAGCTACTGAGCAACAAGGCCCGCGCCAGATCGCGCTCCCAGCGTTTGCTGCGGTGCCCCAGCTCATGTGCCACGTTGATGCCATACACCCCGCACAAGATGCCCATGGTGGCGATGTGGCCTGCTAGATCCAATGACTGTAAGCCACCTTCCTGCATGCGGTGTAGGAAGAGGAACAACAACACGTATTGGATCGGGACGAAGAGGTACAGCAGTACATCGAATGTCGGGTCCTCCAGTACCACACGTTCTTCGGCCTCACTCAAGTTGGTGTGCCGGCCGCGCAGGATCAGGTCCAGCAAGGGAATAAGACCGAAGGCGAAGAGTGGGACCATCCATGGCGTGGGATTGCGGTCCGTGAAGGTGGCCCAAGCACCGCATGGAACGATGTACGTGATGGTGTAGCGCAAAGCCCGCCATCGAAGAGCGCTGCGGGAAAGAGCATCGGGCATGAGGCGAAATTACGCTTCGCAATGCGGCGTGGGTCGGCGAATTACGGTCTTCGGTAAGCGCCTTCGTCCGGGGTCTCCGATCGTCCAGTTCCAAGATCGCCCGTTGGTCTTCCAGGTATGGAAGTGGCGGCCTTGTTCGCTCATCCCAATATCCAACCCCCTACTTTTGCCACCCCCGGTTCCGGGGCCACGCCCATGAGGATCCTGCTATCCCTATCCATCGCCGCTATGCTTGTTGCACCTGCCGTTGCCCAGAAACGGGCCATCAACTATACCGAGTTCGATCTGCCCAACGGGTTGCACGTGATCATCCACGAGGACCATGCGACGCCCATCGTGGCGGTCAGTGTCATGTACCACGTAGGGAGCAAGAACGAGGACCCGTCCCGCCGCGGCTTCGCCCATTTCTTCGAGCACTTGTTGTTCGAAGGTTCCGCCAACATCAAGCGCGGAGAATTCAGCAAGATCGTGGAGAATGCGGGTGGGGTGTTGAATGCGAACACTTCTGGAGACCGGACCTACTACTACGAAGTGCTACCAAGCAACCGCTTGGAATTGGGCCTTTGGTTGGAAAGCGAGCGCATGCTGCATGCCAAGGTGGACCAGGTCGGTGTGGATACGCAGCGCGAAGTGGTGAAGGAGGAACGACGCCAGCGCTACGAGAATCAACCTTATGGTACGCTGACCATGGAGGTGTTGCGCAGGGCGTTCAAAGAGCACCCGTACCAGTGGCCCACCATCGGATACATGGAAGACCTGAACGCCGCCACCGAGGCGGATTACCAAGCGTTCTACAAGAAATTCTACGTCCCGAACAACGCCACCTTGGTGTTGGCCGGTGATCTGGACCCGGTCCAAGCACGCACAATGGCGGAACGGTACTTCGGCGATATCCCGCGAGGGGCACCCGTAACGCAACCGACCATCGTGGAGGCACCCCTCGGTGGTGAAGTGCGCGATGTGATCCACGATCGCATCCAACTACCAGCGGTGGTGATGGGATACCGCATACCTGCGAATGGGACACCGGACTTCTACGCAGTGGAATTGCTGAACCGTGTATTGAGTGGCGGCAACAGTGCCCGCATGAACACCGCCTTGAAGGACGAACAGCAACTGGCCATCTATACTGGTGCTTTCAACTTTCCTTTCGAACAGCCCGGCATCGCGATGTTGTTCGCTATTGCCAACGCCGGTGTGGAAGTGAACGCTTTGGAAACAGCGATGCAGCGAGAGGTCGATCGACTGTCCACCACACCGATCAGCGCCACGGAATTGGCCAAACTGAAGGTACAGGTGGAGACCGAGGCCATCGCCGATAACAGCCGCGTGGCAGGTATCGCAGGAAATCTGGCTACGGCACACGTGTTGCTGGGGAATACCGAATTGATCAATACAGAGTTGGATCGGTACCTCTCGCTCACGGCCGAAGATCTGCAACGCGCAGCGCGCACGTATTTCGTGAAGGACAACCGCGTCGTTCTCCACTACCTACCCAAGAATCAACCATGATCCGCACCCGAAACCTCCGCAGTCTGGCCTGCGCCGGGTTGCTTGCCCCGGTCCTTATGAACGCTCAACTCGATCGAAGTCGCCCGCCCGTTGCTGGTCCGGCACCTGTTGTACACCTTGGTGAACACACGAGCACCACGCTCTCCAATGGAGTGCATGTGATCGTCGTGGAGGATCACAAACTGCCCTTGGTCAGCGTGCAGTTGCGCTTCGACATACCGCCGGTACACCAAAGTGGGATGGCGGGTTATGTGGACATGGTCGGCGAGTTGTTGGCCACCGGTACCGCTACGCGCACCAAAGCGCAGATCGATGGTATGGTGGATTCACTCGGTGCCAATTTCTTCGCCACAAGCGATGGCGTCTACGCCGGAGCCTTGAAGAAGAACCTAGCGCCGTTGATGGATCTACTGACCGATGTGGTGCAGAACCCGCTCTTTCCGACCGACGAACTGGAAAAGGCCCGAACGCGGGACCTGTCCGCTGTGCAACAACGTGCCGAGGATCCAGAAGGCATCGCCGAGGCAGTAGGCCGGTCCGTGACCTTTGGACCCTCGCATCCGTATGGCGAAATGCATACGGAGCGGACCATCAAGGCCATCACTCGCACCGCCGTTGAAGCCTATCACCGTTACTACTTCCGACCGGAAAATGCCTACCTCGTCTTCGTGGGGGACATTACCGCCAAGGAAGCAAACGACTACGCCAAGAAGCTCTTCGGCAAATGGAAACCGGCCAAGTCCTTGGTCACCACGGACGAGTTCGGACGGACCGTGGTAGAGGGCATTGGGGCCCTTGTTCCCTTGGAGAAACCCACGACCCCTTCTGGCGTTCGCCGCGTGTATGGCGTGGATCGCCCGGGTGCAGCACAGTCCGTGATCCGGGTTTCGTTCCCGCTCAACTTGATCCCCAAGGATATTCGAGCGCAGCAGGCCACAGTGATGAATACCATTCTGGGTGGTGGCATCTTCAATGCCCGTCTGATGCAGAACCTGCGCGAGAAGAACGGCTTCACTTACGGTGCTTATTCCAGCTTGGAGATCGATCGCTTCAACAGCAGCCTGACCGCAACGGCCAGTGTGCGCACAGAGGTCACCGATAGCGCCATCACCGAGATCCTCTTGGAGATCGAACGCCTGCGCAACGAACCCGTCACACAAGCCGAATTGGATCTGGCAAAGAGTCACATGAGCGGAAGCTTCGGGCGCAGTATGGAAGATCCCAAGACCGTGGCACGATTCGCACTCAATACCGAATTGAATGGGCTGTCCGCAGATCATTACAAGACCTACCTCTCACGTCTGGAAGGCGTGACGATCGAACAGGTCCAAGACGCGGCGAACGCTTTCCTGCATCCGGATCAGGCCGTGATCCTTGTTGTAGGCGACCTGGAGCAACGTCGCCAAGGGTTGATGGAGTTGAGTATGGATGGCAAAGGGATCATCCAATTGAACGATGATGGATCGCCCTGGGAGGAGAAGCTAACTCCGGTACAAGGCAAAGTGGCCGAACAGGTGTTGGAAACGCATATCCATGCGATCGGTGGACGCGAAGCCATTGCGCCCATTCGTGATCTGCACATCGAACGCCAAGTGGTGCGTGGTGCCGATACCTTGAGCGAGAACGAATGGTTCAGTGCCATTGAATACCGATCCATCCTGAAGCGGGACGGAGCCGTGATCGAAGAATACATCCACGACGGCGAACGCGTACTCTACACGGACCCAGAGGTCACCGGCGAACTCAACGATGCGGGGTATGAAGCCATCCAACTGCGCGGACGTGTTGTGCCCGCAATGGGCTACGCCAAGGCCATGGAGTGGATGGAGCTTCTTGGATCCACTACGCTCATGGGCGAAACCGTGTACAAGTTGCGCTTGAGAACAGCATACGGTCTAACCTTCGCGGAGTATTACAATGCCGAGTCAGGGCTGCTCGTGCGTAGGGTAGATGATTTCTACTACAACGGACGGCAGTGGCACATGACCACCGACTACAACGACTGGAAAGGAGTGAATGGTGTCCAGTTCCCGCATACGATCGTGGAACAAGGTGCACCGTGGGGCAAGTCCGTGCGCACCATCATCGATGTGGAGGTCGGCAAACCGAAGCCAGTCACTTTCTTCGAAGTGAATATTCCGGAAATGCCGGACTTGCCTGTACCACCGGAGATGTTGCCCCCCTTGGACATCATCCCAGAGGATCAATAGCTCGCGGCACCATTATCTTCGGGCATCCGGATCGAACCACCGATCGGTCGATGGCTTTTTAGCGGCAAGCGATCGGAACGAACGCAACCTTGAAGGATACCCTGTACGAACGATAAGGACCGAACAAGACGAAAAGCATGGAGAACAACGGAAAACCCAAAGGCGAACAAGCACCAACAAGCACCGATCCTGGATCGGCCGGTAAATGCCCCGTCATGCACGGTGCCATGCGCAACCCCGTGGCCGGTCGTGGTACAAGGAACCAAGATTGGTGGCCGGACCAATTGAACATCGGCATCCTGCATCAGCACGCGCCGGCATCCGATCCGTTGGGGCCGGATTTCGATTATGCAGAAGCCTTCCAAAAGGTCGACTTCAAAGCGCTGAAGGCCGACCTCACCAAGGTGATGACGGATTCGCAGGACTGGTGGCCCGCTGACTGGGGACACTATGGTGGACTGTTCGTACGCATGACCTGGCACATTGCAGGCACCTACCGCACGGCCGATGGTCGTGGAGGGGCTGGCACTGGCAACCAACGTTTCGCTCCGGTGAACAGCTGGCCGGACAATGGCAACTTGGACAAGGCGCGACGCTTGCTGTGGCCCGTCAAACAGAAATACGGCAACAGCGTGTCCTGGGCGGATCTCTTCGTGCTCGCCGGCAACGTTGCCATGGAGAGCATGGGCTTCAAGACCTTTGGTTTCGGTGGTGGCCGTACCGATATCTGGCAGTCCGAAGAGGACATCTACTGGGGCGCGGAATACGAGTGGCTCGCCACCAGCGACAAGCCGAATAGCCGCTACTCTGGCGAACGTGTTCTCGAGAACCCGCTCGCTGCCGTGCAAATGGGCCTGATCTATGTGAACCCGCAAGGCCCGGACGGCAACCCTGATCCCTTGGCCAGTGGCCGCGATGTGCGTGAGACATTCAAACGCATGGCCATGAACGACGAAGAGACCGTGGCCCTCACAGCTGGTGGTCACACCTTCGGAAAGATGCACGGTGCCGGAGATGCCGCGCTGGTCGGTCCGGAACCGGAAGCTGCTCCATTGGAAGCACAAGGCTTCGGCTGGATCAGTACCTACGGCAGTGGCAAGGGTGGTGATACCATCACCAGTGGCTTGGAAGGTGCTTGGAAACCGAATCCCACGACGTGGGACAACGGCTACTTCGACACGCTCTTCGGCTACGAGTGGGAATTGACCAAGAGCCCCGCAGGTGCGCACCAATGGGTAGCGAAGGACGTGAAGCCCGAGCACATGATCCCCGATGCGCACGACCCGAACAAGAAGCATCCGCCCATGATGACCACGGCCGATCTCGCCTTACGCTTCGATCCGATCTACGAAAAGATCTCGCGCCGTTTCCACAAGGACCCCGATGCCTTCGCGGATGCCTTTGCCCGCGCTTGGTTCAAACTCACCCACCGCGATATGGGACCGAAGGCACTCTACCTCGGACCGGAAGTGCCCGAGGAGGACCTCCTTTGGCAGGATCCCATCCCGGCCGTGGATCACAAGTTGATCGACGCGAAGGACATCGCTGCACTGAAGTCCAATATCCTGGCATCGGGTATCGGTGTTCCGCAATTGGTCTCCACCGCATGGGCTTCGGCCAGCACCTTCCGGGGAAGTGACAAACGGGGCGGCGCGAATGGTGCTCGCATCCGTTTGGCACCACAGAAGTTCTGGGCGGTGAACGATCCCGCTGATCTCGGTAAGGCCCTCTCCGCGTTGGAAGCCATCCAGAAAGACTTCAATGCTTCAGCCAAGGATGGAAAGAAGGTCTCGTTGGCCGACCTGATCGTCCTAGGCGGATGTGTCGCCATTGAAAAGGCCGCGAAGGATGCCGGAAACGATGTAGCGGTCCCCTTCACACCGGGCCGCATGGATGCCAGCCAAGAGCAGACCGACGTGGACAGCTTCTCTGTGATGGAGCCGGAGGCCGAAGGATTCCGAAACTACCAGAAGAAGAACTACCGCGTTAGCGCAGAGGAAATGCTGCTGGACCGCGCCCAACTGCTCACCCTGAGCGCACCGGAAATGACGGTGCTTGTTGGTGGTCTACGAGTACTGGGCGCGAACAGCGGTGCCTCCATGCATGGGGTTTTCACCACCAGGCCCGGAACGCTCACCAACGATTTCTTCACGAACCTGCTGGACATGGGCGTGATCTGGAAGCCTCTGACGAATGGCTCCACTGGCACCTATGAAGGCCGAGACCGCAAGAGCGGCACTGTCAAATGGACCGGCACCCGTGTGGATCTGGTCTTCGGTTCGAATTCACAGCTTCGGGCCATTGCCGAGGTATACGCCCAAAGCGATGCGAAAGAGAAGTTCATGAAGGACTTCGTGAGGGCTTGGGTGAAGGTGATGGATCTGGACCGCTTCGGTGTGAAGTGATCCAACTTGACGAAATGAAGAAAGGCGGTCCGATGGGGCCGCCTTTCTTCATGCGATGAGGCGGACTTGTAGGTCGGCTTGAGGATGGACCCCGGAGAGCTCGTGAGGCGCGTGTACAGGCGTGTTGCCACCGAGTAGCGTGGCAATTCGATGTTCGTGCTGTTTCGCGTGGGAAAGGATGGCGCGGGTTGGGCGGAAGGGCGTTCAACGGTTAGTGTACGCGGCGTATCTCGGAGAGTAGCACTATTTGTTGGCGGTAGCTCCTATTTTACAATAATTGTTCTTGAATCACTTCCTTCAGTTGAATGAATAGTTAGCAAATAAGTACCACTTTTCACTGTTGAAACATCGATAAGTATCTCCTTTTCATTCGAAGCATGTATGGACTGAACGAGCTTGCCTTGTAGATCAGACAATTCAAGTTCAGTCAACTCAATTTCTGGAGATATATCCACTCTAAAACATGAAGCAGCTGGATTTGGATAGATACGAATTCTTTCTCCTAGATCAGTTCCCTTAATTGAGGTAGGAGTGCTCGTATTGCGCACGCATCTAATGAAATTGTACGCGTAGCGTACATCTCCCTGAGGACCAAAGTAATTTGGAAAATCAGCCGGATCACCTGTTTTAGGGTCGTTTCGCTGGGCACCTGCTCCATGCACGTCCAGCAATTGTAAGTTACCAGAGTTCGGTGGAAGTTCCATTAGACCCTGTGCTTTTCCGAAACAGAAATAGACCGCATCAGAATAAGGATTTGGTCCATCTTGAAGTGGTGAGCTGCTCCAATAGTAACCATATTGACCTGAGTTACCATTAGGGTCTGTTATAGGAGTGCAATAAAATAGTGGATCTATTGCAGGAGATGAAGTTGCACCAGGGCTTCTTGTGTAATCGACAATACTTTGTAACTCTTTTGCATTAGGCAAACGCCAATCGCTATGATCTGTTAGTGTTAAATTCTCCGCATATGACAAAGCGTTTTCCCAGTTATAGGTGGTTCCATTATCTGATTGTTGCCACATTAGACCCGTAGCATTATCTGTTATTGTTCCATCTCCATTATCAATGAAACTATTTGTCCCGTATGATGTATTGCCTCTAACCATTCTAAAGTAGAACTTATTAGGAGTTCCGTTCATTGGTGAATATTTTGGGTAGCCTTTTAGTCTTCCATCAATAAAATTGTATCCGAAAATCGCAGTATCACCCAACATTATATGGCTTACATAATGCGTATTAGACCAAACTTGCCCATCTATTTCCCGCTCTCCGATAGTAACATCTCCAATGGGCTGGTCAAAATAGGTTGTATCAATGAACTTATCCACTGCAAGGTCGCCAAAACATCTTCCTGTGAAAAGGGCTAATGAGTATAGTTCTTTAATTGTTGGAATACGCCAATCGGTATGACCGCCTGAAGTCATTGTATCTGCTTTTATGACAGCATCATGGTAGGAGATCTTACCTCCCATACTTTTAAGCCATGTCAATCCTGTGACGTTATCTGTAACGGTGCCATCTCCATTATTTGTGTACGAAGGCTGATTGCCATTGTAGGTTGCATCTTGACCATAAAATGGACTGCCGATACTTGGTGTCGAAATAATTGTTGAATTATTGTAAAAATCAGAAACATCAGTATCAACAATAGGGTAGGTGATCTGGGAGTAACTAGCCAATGCACAAGCTATGCAGAGAATTGTGACGGTGGAAGATTTCATTTTTCGGTTCATGCTTTAGGGTATCTCGAAGTACTTCACTCCGGCGGCATAGGACCACGGGCCGACCCTCCTCGATACGCCGAAGCTGCTACGCGAAGGCGAAGTCGTGCAAGCACTTCTCGTTTGGTCATCCGGCGTTGCGCCTCAGTCAGATATCTATGGGTAATTTCCTATCGTCGTGCTTTGTCTGCCCAGAACGATAAGCACTTGTGCCTCCCGCTGTTCAACGGGACGTTCGAGGTACCCGTTGGATTACTTCTAGCTGTAAAGGTTTAATTACCGCCATCTTGTCGACTGTACCCACTGTTGGGTTTAATTCTATCCAGCCAAAAGTGGGAGTGGGTCTTTGTTTCACTATTCGGCAGGTAAAGTCCAATTCCTGAGCACCGATCCAGGAGTCCAGAGGGCTTCTGTCTTATCGATCGATTTGGTGCTGACATGGGTGGATAACCAGATGGCTCGGCAGGTGCTATGGCCCAACTGGGTTTGAATATAGCACAGAGCGGTGCCTTTCTCCAAGAGGGGAGTGGCAAAGGAATACTGATCACCTCGCGTGGGGATCGGCGAGTGAGGGATGTCCTCTTCGGAGGTTAGGAGTTCACTTGGCCGATCGCACCACGCGCTGTGTGCGCACCACATCACCACTCCGCAATTGGAGTACGTACGTCCCTTCCGTGATATCGGGTAGTTCCATCATCACGGTGCGTTGAACGCCGTCGAATGATGCTGAATGGACCAATCTACTTTGCAGGTCGAAGAGTTGAACATCGACCCTGCTTGTCGATCCTTGAAGCTCCAAGACCATGCGATCGGTGAAGGGGTTGGGGTAGACGGCGATCCGTGGTTCCGTCTTTTGGTCATCGATCCCGACCGTATTCGTGATAGAAAAAGGTTCACAACTGCTATTGTCTGATGGAACGCGATCCACCTTGTTGTTCGGACTTAGTGCAGTGATACACACCATTGAGTTGTATGCTTCACCGGGCTCCGATGCCAGGATCAGCCAGAGATGTGGTTCGAATGGGAGTACGATCGTACTTCCCGGCTCTAGTCCAAGTTCACTGAACGTGAGGTTGTAGGCCGCCGTGTTGCAGTACGTCACGGTGCCCGGCGCTTGCATGAATACCAGTAGGTCATCCACCACGGTCGATCCGTTGTTGGTCACGATCGCACTGGCCGAAACGAGGATATCGTAGATGTTGCTCGGCCCGGGTCCGATCCTCGGTTGGAACCAAGAAGAGTCCACTTGTACAGCGATCGAAACGTCCGCATCACTCGTGCTCGTCCCATCCGCAGTGTACGTACGCATCAGTCCAGAACGACTACCAATGGAAGTGACATAGCTTACCGTATACGCCGTCCCATTGGACCAAGCCGCATCCCGAAGGGATTGGTCGAGGAGTAGTTCGAATTCCAAGTAGTCCGCTGGTCCAGCATTGTCCACAAAGTCGATCAATGCCTGTGATGTCAGGATCTTCGGGCCTTCATTCGTAATGATCGACCGGATCGGTGTTCCGGGATAGGTATCGAGCGCGTATGCAACGTGCGAGGTATTCAGATCAAGGGCAAGGATGGAATCGGCCGTTAGAACAAGTGCTAAGCCATTGTGGTACATCAAGGCTTTGCCAGTTCCATTGAACGAATGTGTTGCCAACAGGGTGCCTTGGTGATCGTATCGCGATAGCATTGTATCACTCAGCAGAAGCAACGTGGTGTCGGTTTCCCAAACCAGGTCTTTGATGGGAGCCAGATCCGGTACCCAACTGGTCGCACTATCGCCCGCTAGGTCCAACAGATACACGCGCTCATTGGAAGCGACCGCATACATCGAAGCCGGGCCCTCAGCGACCATTCGGAGTGCTGCATCCTCCGTGAACAAAACGGTCTCCCATTCCACCTGGCCCGCAGCATTCAAAAGGGCCACCGCACTTTCCTGGCCCATTATGTCGCATTGGTCCCATCGCCCTGCAACAAGGATGATGCTGTCGCTGAAAACTTCCATGTCGGCATTCTTTTCGAAAAGGTCGAAATAGGAGGTCACGACCGAGATCTCGGTGTTCCACAAGAGTTGACCATTCACGTTCCGTGTGCACACGAAATTGCCTCCGATACCCAAAGCGAAGTCGCGGTCGGCCCAACCCAGGATCGCCCAACTGTCTGCTCCGAGCGGCGCTATGTCGGCGTATTGCACCCGATCGGTTCGCTGGTCCGCCACCTCAAGAAATTGGCATTGGGCTGCACAATGCAGCAGGAGCGCCGACGCGAAGAGTAGGGTTTGTCGCATGTCAGGTGGTTTATAGGAAGACGAAGGATACCGTGGAACCGCTGCTTTTAGATAGGATACCTCTAAAGACGGAAAATGTCCGAGTTACTGATCCACCCTCATCAAGGTCTGCCGCCACTGCCGCACGCCATCCGTCGCCTCGATCACATAGGATCCATTGGCAAGCGCGGGCAAGGCCATGGTTCCGCTTCCGCGCATGCGTTCGCTGTACACAACACGCCCCAACCCGTCATACAAGCGGATGGTCAATGGGCTTTTCGAAGGGGACTGGATGGTTATCCGATCGGTAAAGGCGTTGGGGTAGATGGCGAATTGCCCATCGGTGACGCGGTCGTTGAGCCCCACTGGCACGAATAAGGCTGCGCATGCGATGTTATTCGTTGGAGACCGGTCGACCAAGGAATTCGGGCTCTGTGGGATCAGGCAGACATCGATATCGATATCCGGGGAGCTGCTTGAATAGTACCTCATATCCAACAATAGATCATCAATGGAGACCTCACGGCTCTCACCGGGCATCAAGGCCAGGTCTTCGAGGGCGATCCTTGTGGATGGCAGACCACAAAGCTCCACAGGGATGCCGGTGCGGTGTGAAAGGACAACGGATCCGATCGGTTCGGTGCCCATATTCCGGAGCGTGACGCGCAGATCCGCGTAAAGGCTACTGATGGACGGGTTCTGCGGCAGCACCACGAACCAGTTGCTGTCAATCACCACATTTACCAGCGCAATGTCCAGATCATACGAGGTGGTCATGCCAGCAAGGGAATAGGTCCGGAAGAGACCGGTTCGCATGCCGTGTTCTGTGAGCGTACTGGAGGTCACGAGGAGTCCATCACGCACGAGCATTCCAGTGATCTCTTGGCCGGACAGAAGCTCAGGCACAAAGACCACTTCGATGGTGCCAGCTTCATCCCAAAGGAACAGGGTCTCTTGGGTCCGGAAATAGCCTTGTTCGTCTCCATCAACGAAGGCTCTCAGCCCAAGGGACGCCGAATAATCAGCGGTGGAGATGATCAGGAGGTCATTGTTCAAACGATACAAATGGGTCGAAGTGAGCAGGAGGATGTCCTCACCGTACTTCGTCATGTCCAATACCGCTTCATCGATCAACAGCGAGTCCAATGCGATCCCGTTCATGTCAGTGAGAAAGAGTCGATCGCCTGTTGCCAGTAGCAAGGTGGAGTCGGCGGCCCAAATGCCCGTCACGCGGTTCGACCAGTTACTGAAGAACGGATAGGTCCACGTATCCATGACATTCCCGAGTTGGTCGGTGATCGACGCTGTAGTCCAGCCCAGAAGGGCCATGTGCGTAGCAGGGTATGTTGCCATTCGGTCTGGGGAGTCAACTTCAGACACTTCGATCACCTGCTGGAAAAGAATGTTCCCATTGGTGTCCACCTCCAGCAGATGCAGGTCCCCGAAAGTGTCGCACAGATCGTGTGGCCCCAATAGGTACAGACCTCCGTTGGGTGATGCGATCATTTCCCCATTCACGCCGTCATTCCACGAAGAGGTCGTGCTGAACAAGGTGCTCAAATGCCACTGTTCGGTTCCTGCGGTATCCAAAGCGGCCACGAAATGTCCAGGGCCGTATTCATTCCAGGCAGAATTGCCACGTGCCGCGATAGCGTAGTTGGAACCGACCGGAATGATCGTTCCGTAAAAGGTGTCGCTGCTCCGCTGATCAGCAACCTCGATGAATTGCGCCTTGCCGGTCCCATGTATGGCAAAGAGCAGCACACTGGTGATGAGGGTTAGGCGCATGTTCGTGGTTTGTTCAAGGACGTGTCGCGAGGCCGAAGTGCTGCTCGAAGCTACTACGCAGGAGGATCGGGGGCTCACTGGAGAGGAGAACGCGCTCTAGGCTTTCGGGTGGATGATCCTTGCATATACAGCAGCGGTCGCGGTTTCGCAGCCAACTCGATACCCTAGGAATGTTCATCTCCGTGATGAGGTAAACTACCTTCGAACGCATGACCAAGACCGCTATTCCCACAGTCCGGTGGATCGGATCCATCGATCCTTCATGGAATTGGAACCTGCTAGGCGCCGTATTCCTGGTGTTCCTTACTGTGATCGCACCGGCGCAAACCGTGGTCGTTGACACCCTTCATGCCACGCAACCCTGGGGACAGCGAACGGCATACACCTTCCCCTCCATTCGTGTGGTGGGTGATGAGGCGATCAGCGAACGCATCAACCGTACGCTCATGATCGACTTCTTGGGGGAGGACTTGCATGTCGCAAAGGATCCACTCAGTGCCTTGTGGGGTGAGGATACCGGGAATGGCATGGCGCGGATCCCTTTGTTGGAATGGTCCGGTGTGCGTACTTCGGCGGGCGTATTCACTGTCCAATTCACCGGTGAATTCTGCGGCGCGTATTGCGAAGACTTCGATCAGCATTTCCTCTTCGATGTGCGAACCGGTATGCGGCTGGACCCGGTTGGTCTATTCAAGACGGAGGATGAAGCGGCGGTCAACGCCATGATCGATCAACGTTGGCGCAAGATCATCGAACATCACGTCGGATCTCTGGAAGCCGCAGGTGATGCAACGATAGAAGCCAAGCGAACGATCGATCTGTATCGATCCTGTTTGGACGAACGTCCGGTAGGTAAGCCGTACATCGAAGACCTGTTGCTGGAGCCGGATGGTCTCCAATTCATCTTTGCAAGGTGCAGCTCACATGTGGATCGGGAGCTGGACGACCTCGGTGCCGTGGCGGTCTATGTGTTCCTCTATGAGATCCTGGATCAATTGCGACCAGAGGCGAAGGACGCGTTCGACTGGTGATCACCGGGTCACCGACGCTCCTTACAGGCACTTGAACTGATCGAATGGCTCCAAGCAATCGTTGCATTTCCACAATGCTTTGCAGGCCGTGCTCCCGAAGGCGGACAGCATCACCGTGTTCTTTGAACCGCATTGGGGGCATTCCACCACAGGTGATTCCCCTTTCAATGCACGGATGTCGGCGGTGGTAGCAGGCGGTGCAATGCCGTATTCCTTCAGCTTTCGTTTGCCTTCCTCGGTGATCCGATCCGTGGTCCAAGCAGGGGAGAGGACGAGCTTCACCTCCACCTCGGATATCCCGGCCTGTAGCAATTCCTGCTTGATGTCGGCCGCCATCACATCCATGGCCGGACAACCGGTGTAAGTGGGTGTGATGGTCACCGTGACCTTGCCCGTGGGATCGATACTGACTTCATGTACTACACCCAATTCCAGTACGCTGATCGCGGGAACCTCCGGATCCTTGACCCGCTCCAGTAATTCCAGGATCCGTGCTTTGCTATGGTCGTCCGTGCTATTCATCGAATACGCTTGGAGGCAACTTCAATGCGCTGCTCACGCAGACCCCATGGTGGTGATCACTACCAGGTTGCTCCGGGATAGGCCCGTGTCACGTGCTGCATTTCGGCCAAGAGGAAACCCATTTGCTCGGTGTGCAGACCATTACGACCTCCGGTGGCCATGAAGCCATCCTCCGGGCGCTTCAGTGTAGCCTCAGCTAGGACGGCATCCACGGTCTTGCTCCATGCTTCTTGGATGCTAGCAATGTCCGGTGCGATGCCTGCTTTCACCAATTCTGCATCCACCGCATCGGTTTCGAATAGTTCGCCGGTGTATGTCCAGATCGCGTCCAGAGCAGCTTGCGCCCGCTGGTGACTTTCTTCAGTGCCATCGCCAAAACGGATCAACCATTCGCTGCTGTGGCGCAGGTGGTAGGTGGCTTCCTTGACGGCTTTGCCCGCAATGGCCGCGAGTTGTTCGTCCTTGCTTTCCAAGAGGGCTTGCATCAGTGGCAAATGGTACGCATCGAACAGGAAGGACCGTACGAGGGTGTGGGCATAATTTCCGTTCGGTGTTTCCACGAGCTTCACATTGGTGAATTCGCGCTCCATTCGGAGATAGGCCAGATCGTCCTCCGACCGTCCTTTTCCCTCCACCTGCCCAGCGTAGGTAAGTAGGTTACGCGCTTCGCCCAAATGGTCGAGTGTGCGGTTGGTGAGGGCGATGTCCTCCTCCAGCACGGGTCCATGACCGCACCATTCACCAAGGCGTTGGCTCAGGATCAACAGGTCATCCGCGCGGCGGAGGGTGTAAGTGAAGAGTGCGTTGCTCATGCTCATTGGTACGTTCGCTGTAGTTGGTCGATGTGTTGGTTGATGAGGTAACCCTCAACGATGCCAACCCTCAACTCTCAACTCTCAACGCTCAGATATACTTCGCCCCTTCAGGCATCGTGTAGAACGTCGGGTGCCGATACACCTTATCATCTGCCGGGTCGTAGAAGCTTTCGGCATCTTCCGGTCGGCTGCTATGCAAGTTGTCCGCCAAAACCGCCCAGATGCTGTTGCCTTCTTGCCTGCGTGTATACACGTCACGCGCATTCTCGATGGCCATCTGCGCATCGGCCGCGTGCAAGCTGCCCACATGCTTGTGTTCCAGCCCACGTTTGCTCTGGATGAAGATCTCCCAAAGAGGCCAGTTGTTTGGATTTTCGCTCATTTCTGGATCGTAGTGAGTGGCGAGTAGTGAGTGCTGAGTGGCGAGTTTGGAGTGCTCAGTGGCTTAGAGAGTTTCATCAAGGAGACTCGCCACTCAGCACTCCAAACTCGTCACTTAGGGATCATGCTGCTTTCTGTTTGGCCTTCTTGGCGGCGTAGGCCATGGCTGCGTTGCGTACCCATTCACCTTCGTCATGGGCCTTGTTCCGAGCTGCTGAACGTTCCTTATTGCACGGGCCATTGCCTGCCACCACGTCATAGAATTCGGTCCAGTCGATCGTGCCCCAATCATATTGTTTGGTGCCTTCGTTCCACTTCAACTCTGGATCAGGTATGGTCAGGCCGATCACTTCGGCTTGTTGCACCGTGCGGTCGATGAAGGTCTGGCGCAACTCATCATTGCTCTGCCGCTTGATCTTCCATTTCATGCTCTGCGCACTGTGCGGGCTATTCGCATCGGTCGGACCGAACATCATCAGGCTGGGCCACCACCAACGGTCCAACGCATCTTGGGCCATCGCCTGTTGCTCCTCTGTACCCTTGGAAAGCACGGACATGATCTCGTAGCCTTGGCGTTGGTGAAAGCTTTCTTCCTTGCAAATGCGCACCATGGCCCGTGCATAAGGGCCGTAACTGGTTCGGCACAGCATCACTTGATTCATGATGGCCGCCCCATCCACCAGCCAGCCGATGGCCCCGATGTCCGCCCAGGTCAGGGTAGGGTAGTTGAAGATGCTGCTGTACTTGGCCTTGCCGCTGAGCAGGTCGTCGATCGTCTTTTCCCGGCTGGTACCAAGGGTTTCCACAGCGCTGTACAAGTATAGGCCGTGGCCGGCCTCGTCCTGTACTTTGGCCAACAGGATCGCTTTCCGGCGGAGGCTCGGGGCACGCGTGATCCAATTGCCTTCTGGGAGCATGCCCACCACTTCACTGTGAGCGTGTTGGCTGATCTGCCGTACCAAGGTCTTCCGGTAGGCATCTGGCATCCAGTCTTTGGGTTCGATCTTTAGTTCGGCATCGATCTTGGCTTGGAAGCCTTCCTCGAGGTTGATCGGTTCGGTCATGGGATCATGTCAAGGTCGCTAAGTTAATCGGCAGGCGCGGAGCGCCGTTGACCGAGGTCATGGAATGCGAACTGGAATGCCTGATCGTTCTTGGTGGCGCTCGACCTCAGACCCCTAAATTCGCCACCCCCAATGTCCAGTTCACGTATGGCCAAGTTCCATTCCCTCGAAGTCGCATCCGTTCATCATGAAACGCCCGAAGCCATTGTGGTCGGCTTCCGGATCCCGGATGCCCTGCGGTCCGAGTTCCAGTTCATCCATGGCCAGTACGTGACCCTGAAGCTCACCGTGAATGGTGAAGAACTGCGCCGATCGTACAGTATCTGTAGCAGCCCGCTGGATATCCACGAGATCCGCATCGCTGTGAAGCGTGTGCAGGATGGCCGTGCGAGTACGGAGCTTGTGGAGAAGCTCAAGCAAGGAATGACCTTGGAGGTGATGACACCGATGGGGAATTTCACCACCGCACTGGACCCTACCAAGGAGCGGCATTTCGTGGCCTTTGCAGCAGGCAGTGGGATCACACCCATCCTAAGCATCCTGAAGACCGTGCTACGGAGCGAGCCAAAGAGCCGATTCACCCTGTTCTACGGGAATACGGATCGCGATCGGATCATCTTCCGGAAGAAGCTTGACGAATTGAAGACCCAGTACACCGATCGACTCGCAGTACACCACATCCTGTCCCAGGGGAAGGATGAAGATGCTTTGTTCAACGGACGTATCACCACTGAGAAAGCAAAACAACTGCTTGGACGTTTCGTGGCCGACGCATTGCACAAGGAGTTCTTCATCTGCGGACCGGAACAGATGATGGTGAATGTGAGCGAGGCCTTGGAGTCCATGGGAGTGGACAAGAAGCAGTTGCACATCGAACTCTTCACGAGCCCGGTGACCTCCGGTGCGAAGAAACCACCGGTCGCAGTGGGTGAAGGCGCGTTCAAAGGCACCGCAAAGGTGAAGGTGATCCTGGATGGACGCGAGACCGAGATCACCGTGAATGCCAACGGCGATGCCGTGTTGGATGTGGCCCTTGATGCTGGTCTGGACGTGCCCTTCGCCTGCAAAGGCGCCGTGTGTTGCACGTGCAAGGCGCGCGTTGTGGAAGGGCAGGTGGAAATGGCGATGAACTACGCGCTTACCGATGAGGAGGTGGCGGACGGCTATGTACTCACGTGCCAAACCCATCCGCGATCGGCCAACGTGACGATCGACTACGATCAGCACTGAGAACGACCCTCTTGGAAATAGATCGAGGCGGGCTTACGGGCCCGCCTCGCTGTTCTACCCGCCTGGTGTATGTTTTTGTTAGGCAGGGGAGAAGAAGGTGTCACATCAGAACGATGCGTTGGCGAAGCCGGATAGTTTGGTCTGGATGTGCGTGAGGTAGTGCTCGCTGTGGTAGAAACCACCCAGTTCTTCGTTGTACCGGATGATGGCAGAGGGGAAATCCGTGTAGAAGGGGTCGATGTTGGTGGAAGCCTCTTTCTGCAAGCTCAAAGTGCAGGCATAGTCCGGATATCGCACCAGATCCTTCGGCAACTTGGTTTCGATATGGATCATCTTCTCTTGGTATCCTTCCTTGTTCACCCGAACCGTGTAGTTCGCGTCGATGTCCAATTCCAGTTCGAATCTACCGCGCTTATCGCCTTCCAGTTTGCTCAATTCCACGTTGTCTTTGTACAACACCAGCTGGTAGTTGGTGGCTTTCTCGCCATCGATAAGGACCTGGCCGTGTACGGGCAAGTACCAACCTTCGGCTTGATCCCTTCGGTCCACCAATGTGCCTTGGCCTTCAGCCGCAGTGTTGGCGAATAGAGCGCAAAAGGCGATGCCGGAGGCGAGAAGGCTGCGGTATAGGGAAATTCGGGTGTTCATGATCGTGCGAATGAGTATTGTGTGCTTCTTTACGTTGGATCCACCCAATGGGTTTCATCACGCCACCTTGATGAAGGGGACGGCCGCCTTGGAAATGGCCTGGTCCGGTAGTGCCACGTGTACCGAGGTGCCCTGATCCACTGCGCTTTCGGCCCATACTTCGCCATTGTGTTTGGATACGATGCGGTGTACGATGGCCAACCCCACTCCGGTACCCTCGAACTGATCCGCCTTGTGTAGCCGTTTGAATATGCCGAACGCTTGGTCCTTGTGTTGGTTCTCGAATCCCACACCGTTGTCCTTCACCGTGATCACGTCGCGCCCATCGCTGTTGTTATGGCTGATGATGATCTCGGGCCGCTCTCGGTCCCGCGAGAATTTCAACGCGTTGGACAAGAGATTTTGGATCACCACCTTGAGCATCGGAGCATCCGCGAGGACGTGTACGTTCGGATCGATGGAAATGGTCACTTGATCGCGGCGGTCCGGTGATACTTGTTCATCTACCCCCTGCTGGATCAAGGGCAATAGCACGATCTCGCGACATTCCATTTCCCGGGTGTTGGTCTGGGAGAAACGCAAGAGATCATCCACCAGTTCCAACATGCGTTGCGTGCCCTTGTTGATCCGCTCGGTGAAGTCCACATACTCACTCTCGGCCCCTTGCTCCACAGCGTGATTGTGCAGGTGTTCGCTCAAGGCGGAGATGTTCTTCAAGGGTGATCGCAGGTCATGTGCCACTGTGTAGGAGAAGGACCCTAGATCCTCCAAAGCCTCTAGCAGTTGGCCGGTACGCGCAGCTACCCGTTTGTCCAGATCGGCATTCAACTTCAAGATCCGCTTCTCTTCTTGTTTGCGATCCGTAATGTCCTTGATCACAGCTTGGAAAACATCCTTGCCGTGGGTCTGATCTCCGAGGTAGGTTGCGGTCATCAAACAATCGACGAGGTTCCCCGTCGAGGTTCGTATGGTGAGGTCCACATTGGTGAAAGCGTGCCCTTTACGGTGGTGTTTCAGCGAGCGCAATAGGTTTGGTGCATGCTCAATGTGTTCCATGAAAGGGCGACCTAAAAAGTCCTGCACGGGTAGGCCTAGCAGCTTGCCACAGGCTGGATTCGCTTCGATCACCGATCCTTCATGATCGACGATCACAATGGGGTCGCCGGAGGTGTCGAAGATCTGCCGGTATCGCCCCAGCAGGGCTTGATTCATTTCCTTGAGTTGGAACAGGTCATGCGCCTGCTTGATCTTCAAGGTGAGGTCGTTGACATCCCAAGGCTTGGTGCAATAGGCGAAGATCCCGCCTTCATTCACAGCGGAGATCACGGCTTCAAGATCCGAGAAGCCGGTAAGCAACATGCGCATGGCTCGTGGGAACCGATCCTTGGCATGGCTCAAGAATTCCGACCCGGTCATGCCGGGCATGCGCTGGTCGGAAATGATCACATGCACCTCTTCCTGCTCCAGAAGCTCCAAGGCTTCAGCGCCGGAGTTTGCCAGCAGCACGTCCATTTCCCTGCGGAATGTGGACTTGAATGCTTTCAAGTTGTTCTCCTCGTCATCGACGAAAAGAACGCGGATCCTTGGTTCGTTCATTGCTTCAAGCACGTTGCTTCAATTGTTGCCGCTGATGGATCGGAAGGGTGATCTTGAATTCGGTACCTACGCCTACTGTGCTTTCCACCTCGATGTGACCATGATGGTCCTGGATGATCCCGTACACGATGGCAAGGCCCAAACCTGTGCCCTCGCCAACCGGTTTGGTGGTGAAGAACGGATCGAACATGCGGGACTGTACCTCGCCGGACATGCCGATACCGTTGTCCTTGATCCGAACTTGGATGTGCTCTCCAGTGACCAAGGTCTCCACCCGAATGGCCAGTTCTGCCTTGTCCGTGCGGGCCAGAGTGGCTTGAACGGCATTGGTCAGGATATTCATCAGGACCTGGTTCACCTTTCCCGGAAAACACTCTACTGGAGGCAGTGTTCCCAACTTCAGTTCCACTTTGATATGATCTCGGAGCTGTGGAGATAGAAGGGAGAGGGTGTTGCGTATTCCTTCGTTGATGTCAGCCTCCTTCAAGTCGTCCTCGTCCAACCGGGAGAAGTTCCGTAAGCCACGGACGATCTCCGCAGTGCGACTGCTTCCTTCGGAAATACTGCCGATGATGTCATCCAGTTCTTCGATGGAGTCCGCAATGCCCAACTGGTCTTCTCGCTCCTTGAGTGCTTTCAATTGGACCTCGGCATCCTTCACATCCAGGGATCGGTACCCTTCCATCACATCGAGGATCTCGGTGATGTTCCTACGCAAAGGCTGGATGTTGCTGGTGATGAAGTTGATCGGGTTATTGATCTCGTGCGCGATACCTGCGGTGAGTTGACCCAATGAGGCCATCTTCTCCGCATTCACCAGTTGGGTCTGTGTGCGCTTCAAATGCTCGTTCGATTCCTGCAGGTCGTGCGTTCGTTGTGTCACTTTCTTCTCGAGCATCGCGTTCTGATCGCGAATAATCCTTTCATTCTCTTGGGACATCAAGAGGGCCGCTGCTTGGGAATTCTCCTTTTCCCGCCGCAATACGTTGATCTTGTCCGCTAGACCGAAGGAGAGCAGGACCACCTCGGCTACGGAACCCATCGGCATCATGTACTTCGTGATCCAGTTATAGGGCAATAGTCCGATGTCCTTCATGATGTAGACCGTGATACCGCTGAGGAACAAGATCCAAGCGATACTGAAATAGCGAGCTGGCGTGAACCCGCGTCGCCAGACCATGAAGGCACCTGTCGCCAAGAAGATCGCGAACAAGCCCACGGCGATCTGTAGGAGTTCGTACCCCAAGAGGACCTGTCCGAAGATGTTGATGCTCAACGCGCCGAGCAGAATGAGGTAGAACAGGCGGGACGCCCTCTTGAAGCGCGGGATGTAGATGTTCGTGCGGATGAATCCGTGCATGAATTCACCCGCCGCGATCGCAGTGATCACCGTGAGGATCTGAGAGGAGAGTACAGCGAAGCCAGGGCTATCCGGCCAGAAATAGAGTTGGGCATAGCCCATGAAGTTGACCTGGGTCACGCTGACCAGCAGGATGTAGATCACATAGAAGAGGTAATTCCGATCACGGATGGAGAAGTACACGAACAGGTTGTACAAGGCCATCACCAGGAAGATGCCGAAGCAGCCTCCGGCGATCAGGCCGCGTAGGTCGTGGTCGATGATGTAGCCGGGCCCCGAATTCAGAACGATAGGCACCCGCAACTGCTTATTGGAGGAAACGTTCAGCAGCACTATTCGGGTACTACCGGTAGGGATGTTCAAGGCGAAGGTGTAGACCGCATCATGGATCGCACGTGTGGATGTCGCACGGCCTTGGCCCGTAGCACAGATAAGTTCCGGTACAGTATCCTTGGCGGTGTACACATCCAGCCGGTCGATCTCCGGGTTCGGAACCTGAAGGATGACGATATCCTCACTGCTGGTGTTGGTGATCGCGAACCGCAACCAGAATTGGGAGGAGGAAATCCCCAAATTGGGCACCTTGTCCGGACCGCTCCGGTGATCGGAGTGTACCAAGGCCTGTTCCGGCGTGAGTTCCCAGCCGCGATCCTCCAGGATCCAGACGCTGCGGCCCACGTTGATCAGGCGAACGCTATCCGTGAACGTGATCGCTGGAATGCGGTGCGGAGCGCTCCCGAAAGCGAACAGCGGTACGAATAAGAGAATAATGGCTTTGGCCCAACGCATGGCCAGCCTCATACGGAATACTAGCCCTTCGGGTTCTGCCGATCAGGCCGAATAACGCATACGGTGGTGCTCGATCTCCGAATATTGCGTGGTGAGGGCTTGGTCCTGGAATAGGTCCAAATGGTATTGCACCGTGACCGCACCACTTGCGGCCTGTTCCATCGTGATCTGGTTCGGGCGCATCCGTAGGCTCAGGATCCGGTGGCGGTGGTGCTCGGCCAAGGCATCAATGGTGATCAGATCGTCGGCCACCAAAGCAATGGCCTTGATAGAAGGGATCGGGTAGGAGAAGGTACCCCCAAGACCCACTTCTTCCATGATCCGGAAACCAACCTTCAAAGGATGATGCAACGTGTAATGCGCCACAAGGCAGACCATGCTGGAAAGCCCCAGTTGACTGGTCACCGAAGTACTTGCATAGCCCAACATCAACGGTAGGCCGCGGCGCACGAACCGGTTGGCGATCCACAGTCCACAGAGTTCGGCATTCCTGTTGCCTAAGCGGGCCAGCACCTGGGAAACGTTCGGATCCATTGCGCCGATCGCTTGTTCCATGGGCAGGGGCTCACCCGGTTTCGCGATCTGGATGCGTACACCCCCCACCATGCCGTATTCGGGGTCTTCCGCAACGAGCACGTACGTGTCCGGGTCGTTCATCCAGTGGTCCTCGTTGGTCGTTACATGACTGATGCCGAAATCGGCCAACACTTTCCGGTGCTCATGCAGGAATTGAGCGCAGCGCTCCGGGTCACGAATGGCCTGGAATGCATGGATCTGGAGTGGTGCGATACTGACCTCCATGGTTCAAGCGATCTGAGTAGTTTCTTGAATGAGCAATTGCTGGATCGGGAGTCGAAGCGAGCGTACACTAGGATCGCCGGCCTGTGAAAGGCGGACCATGAACAGCGGACATTCCGTGGTGATGTTCCAAATGCGATCGAAGCGGGCTTGAACGGAATCCAATTCGGATCGTTCACGGTCGCTGAGACCATCCATCGGGGAATGCAAGGCATGGGTCAGGAAGACGGGCGCTGAAATGGGATGCACTGCCCAGCCTTCGGCGTTCGCGGTCAACCAGAGCCGTTCTATGGCACGGCCACCTAGCAGGTGGTCCTGCACGGAATCGTTGGCGGCGCAAACCAATGCTACCACGGAGGAACCCGGGATGGAGTACCGTGCCATTTGCTCTAAGCCATGGCCACCGTTCCATGCATGGACCAGTGCCATGGCCCGAGGGTCTGCGGCCATTTTGAATCCAGCCAGTTGAACAGGACCCATCTCCAAGGTCCCAATATCCAAACCGTCACGGGTCCGTTCCGCTTCTTCTCGGGTCCAGCGCACTTCATGTTCGAAGAATTCCCGATGTCCAATAGGGTTCATCGCCCTGACCCGATCCGCGATGCCGCAGATCTCGGACAGTTCCTTCAATTCATCGATGTTCATCAACATCTTGACGGCGCATCCATCGATCTGCTCGACGGCTTGCGTCAACTTCTCGCCGACCTCACTCGGGAAGGGGACATGCGTCGCCATCTTGCGATTCGTACACCGCCTTCCGATCATATGTCCCAATTGTGCGGAGGCCGGTAGTCCGACCGATGATCCGCCGGGTTCGAACACGATCGAAGCCATCAGGCGCGGATGGTCCGCGAGCGGTGCCAAGTCCACTTTCGCCTCCAATCCGAGTGTGGTGGCTCCTTGCGCGATATTCTCGATGCAGGTGCCCATGGTGATATGACCGATGAAATGGTCCGGGTCCCAGAAGGATGCGGATCGATCCGTATCATGGAAGACCAATAGCCGATCCGCTCTCCACGCGAACTTCCAAGGCTGCACGTTGCCCGCGCTTGGTGCCAACGCGCCCGCTTCCAAGATCTGGGTCAACTGGTCCTTCTTCAAGGAAATGGCTGTTTTGGGAACGGGAGCCAAGCTTGAATGGATCGCGGCCAGATCCTCATCCGTGATCTCGAACGGGGGTGGATCCGGTGCAGTGGGAGGTACTTGTTCTGTAGCGTCCGCGATCAATTCATCCAGATCGATGAACCACCGTCCAGAAGCAGAGAGTTGCCCCAAAGCGATGCGACGCACGGCATCACCGGCCAAAGCCCCTCCAAGTACGACCGAAGTGGCCAACTGGGGCCAAGATCCCAGTGTTTGTCCCAGCTCCATCACAGAGGCCTTCATCCGGGGGCTGAGTGTTTCAACCCCACTGATCGGAAGCATGAATGGCACCTTTTCCTCGGCGGACATGGGTTTGCTGGCAGCATCCAGGTCCAAGTGGTCGATCCAACCGTGCATGATCGGACGCTCCGGCTCCAGATCGAAACGTTCAATGTCCAAACAACCGCGATCGCTCATGTCCATCACCACGGGGATACCCAAGGCCTTGGCCTTTTGCCGCGCATAGATCTTCACGTCCACACTATCGCATTCCTCCACCAGCACATCCAAGGTGCCGCCATCGGTCAAGAACGAATCGATGGTATCCGGGGTGATCCCTTCGGGGTAACACCTTACCCGGAGGAAGGGGTCCAATTCCGCGATCGCTCGCGCCGTGTTCACCACTTTGGGAACGCCCATTTCGTGGACCCCACTGCGGATCCGGTTCAAGTTGCTCAATTCCAATGTGTCGAAATCGGCCAAGCGGATCTCACCGAAGGAGCGTTCCTGCGCCATGGCCATGCTCACGCTCTGCCCTACGCTCAACCCTATCACACCCACCTTCTTCGTCGCCAGTCGTTGCTGTTCTGCAGTGGTGATCTTGTTGCGGTTGCGGTCCGTACGAACGCTGAAGAACTCGGCTTCGTCCAACAGATGGACCAACCGGAAGTTCCACGGATAATACACCCAAACTCCGTAGTGCTCCGGGGCCGTCGTGCCGAGATGGGCGGCTACCGCACGTTCCAGCTCTTCCTTGGTGGATCTGCGTGTAGGGTTCTGCGTACGGATGAATTCGGTCAACTGTCCATGTAGTTCGTCGTGGATGATCACCCGGGGTTCGGTGCGCAATAGGGCCTCTAGCCTTTCCCGGTCGCTGGGTTCGGTCAAGCGATAGACCTCTGGCCGGTACGTTTCCCGGTCTAGCGCAGGAGCGGTGTTCAACGCTTTCAATGGAGAGCTCATGCTCGGATTTGCTCAAAGGTTTCTGAAAGAGGGGGTGAACCTACAATTAGAAAAGTTATTAACAAAATATCAACAATGCTCATTTTGAAACCATTCGACGAAATGTCTCGTATGTACGCCGACCTAATACCCCCGGTGGCATGAGTGCAGCACCCCAATTGTTCAATGACGCGAGCCGTCCGTGTGTCCTATTCGTGGACGACGATGCGGGCAACCGCCAAGCCTTCCAGACCACCTTTCGCCGTTCGTTCGACGTGCTATTAGCGCGCGACCTCAACGAAGCGTGGGAGCATCTGGCCACGAACCATGTTCACGTGGTGATCGCCGATCAGCGTATGCCGTATACCACAGGTAGTCAACTGCTCACCTTGATCAGAGGCCGCTATCCGCAGATCCGCCGGATGCTCATCACGGGGTATGCGGACATCGAGGCGATCATCGAAGCCGTCAATCTGGGTGGGGTTTCGCGCTACATCGCTAAACCATGGAATGAGGCGGAGTTGACTTCGGCCATGCATCAGGCCTTCGATGAGGTGAAAGCCGAAGAGGACCAGAAGGCCTATACCGAACGATTGGTCACAGCGAACCGACAATTGGAATTCGCCTTGCGTCAGCGTCTGATCTCGTGATCGGTCCACTCCATCGTGCTTGCTTGTATCATCGATGCCTCGGCTTCTGGCTCGGGCGTTTTCTTTGCGCCATGATGAAGATGTCGATCCGTGGTGCGGTCTTGTTCGCGGTGACGGTGCTGAACGCAGGTTGGGGATCCGCCCAATGCGATCGTTGGCAGCAACGCGTGGACTACACGATGGACGTATCGCTCGATACGCTCACCCATGCCTACCACGGCACCAGTCGCTTGGTGTACGCCAACAACAGCCCGGATACCTTGGGAGTGGTCTTCTTCCACCTTTATTTCAATGCCTTTCGGCCCGGCAGTGAAATGGATGTACGTTCCCGAACCATACAGGACCCGGATGGGCGGATCGGTGCGCGGATCGCAGAATTGACCCCGGAGCAGCAGGGGCGGCTGGAGGTCGGTTCACTCACACAGCATGGACGGACGGCCGTGCTAGAACAACTTGGCACCGTGCTGAAAGTGACCCTTCCCAAGCCGATCCTGCCCGGCAAGTCCACCACCATGGAGCTTTCATTCCAAGGTCAGGTTCCGGTGCAGATCCGCCGCAGCGGCCGCGACAATGCGGAACAGGTGGCGTACAGTATGTCGCAATGGTACCCGAAGCTGGCGGAGTACGACGAGCGCGGTTGGCATGCGTATCCGTATGTGGGGCGAGAGTTCTTTGGGGTCTGGGGCGATTTCGATGTGACCATCCACTTGGACAGTGCCTTCACCATTGCGGCTACGGGCGAACTCCAGAACCCACACGAGATCGGTCATGGGTATCCCACTGGAAAGAAGGTCCTGAAGCGACCTGCATCACCAACTCTGGATTGGCATTTCGTGGCCAAGGATGTGCACGACTTCGCTTGGGCTGCGGATCGCGATTACAGCCATACCACGCATCGGATCACAGATGGCCCGTTGCTTCATTTCTTCTACAAGAACGACCCCGAGTATGAAGAGGTGTGGAAGGAACTGCCGGCATACATGGAACGCAGTTTCGCGTACATGAACGCTCATTTCGGAACTTACCCGTGGCCGCAGTACAGCTTCGTACAGGGTGGCGACGGTGGCATGGAGTACCCCATGATGACCTTGATCACCGGAAAGCGCCGACTGGGCAGTTTGGTCGGGGTGAGTGTGCATGAGAGCGTACACAGTTGGTATTACGGGGTGTTGGCCAGCAACGAAGGCCGCTATCCATGGATGGACGAAGGCTTCACCGAATACGCGGGCAGCGAAGTGATGCAGGAACTCTTTCCGCGACCGGATGCTCCGCATGCCAGCGCCTTCGTTGGGTATGAGGCTATGGTGCAAAGCGGCAAGTACGAGCCGCCCAGCATACATGCGGACCATTTCATAACGAATCGTGCCTATGGAACCACAGCCTACAGTTTCGGAGAACTCTTCGTGGACCAACTCGGCGCGGTAGTGGGGGAGCGCACGCTGAAGTCCGGCTTGCTTCGCTATTTCGACGTTTGCAAATTCAAGCACCCCGCGCCGATCGACTTCGAGCGTGTGATGGAGAAGGAGAGTGGGTTGGAGTTGGATTGGTATTTCGATGAATGGATCAATACGACGCGCACGTTGGACATCGGCATCCGAAGTGTTCTTGGCGTGGAGGGTGGAACCCGGATCGAACTGGAACGGATCGGTGAACAACTGATGCCCGTGGATCTGCGTATCGAGCTGAAGGACGGTCGTCTTTCGGACATCCACATCCCGCTGTCCCTTCAGCGCGGAACGAAAGCACCCGGATCAGAAACCTTCGAGTTCACCGAATTGGAACCCTGGCAATGGACCGATCCGACCTACACCTTTGAGGTTCCAGTACCATTGCGTGATCTTCGATCATTCGTGATCGATCCGTTGCAGCGCACGGCGGATATGGATCGGACCAACAATGTCCTCGTGGTTCCGGATGGCACCGATGGTTTCTTGAGGCCGTGAGGCTTTAGCGTGCTTTCAGGCAGTCGCGCAACACGTCGACGAAGGCCTTCGGTCGCTCCAGATTCGGCACATGGCCGGTTCGTGGGATCGTCGTCCAATGGTCCACGGGCAAACCATTGCGTGTAAGGATGGCGCGTCCGGTCGTATTCGGGATCAACTCGTCCCGATCTCCCCAGATCAGGTATACAGGCATTTTCCAATCATAGGTCTTGGTGGCGAAGTAGGCTTCGTTGGCCATCAGGTCCTCGATCAAGGTCACTTGCGCAGCACGGTAGGGTGCCACATTCTCCCTGTGGATCTGCTTCAAGATGAAGCCCGGTATGGGCGGATCCTTGTACAAGGCCAATTCGACCCCGTAGCGCAGACCCTTTGGTCCGGAGTCCCCCATGACCGCCAGCATGTTCGGGGCACCTACGTTTTGTGCTACGCTATCCGCGATCGCAGCCGTATAGTCGCTTACCAGGCCATCGTTGATCACCAGCACCTTCACGCGGTCCGGATGTAGTTCGGCCAACCGCGCAGCAACGCCACCGCCGTAGCTACTGCCTACCACATCAATGGGGCTTATCACATGCAGGCTATCCAAGAGCAGGAGGATATGGGCGACTTGGGCATCGATGTTCCCACCGGCCTCGAAGCCCCAATTTGCCGTGCTGCTCCCGTGGCACAGCAGGTCGGGGAGGATCGCATCGCGTTCTGAGCGGAGCAGTTTCGCGGTTCTACTCCACTGTTTCGCACCGGTGCCGGTGTACCCATGGATCAACAGGATCTTCTCCTTGCCCGTATCGCGTGACCACACGTGGTGCGGTCCGGCATCATCGGTGAAGGTCCGCTCACGGTAGTCCTGCCGCAGGAGCCGGTTCGTGCTGGCTCGATCGTGCATCCGCGCCAGATTGCATGAACTCAGAATGCATGCCAAGTACACGATGCTCAACGCCCGGATCATGCTCAAAGTTAGAGCGGCATTCAGCGACTCGCCATACCCTCTATCCTTGACCTTGATCAAGCGGTCACTTCCTCCTCTTTGTGGTCCTGTAGGAGTTTGTTCTGGAGATCCGAGGATACGGCTGCGTATTGGTGGAAACGGGCGCTGTATGTGCCACGTCCTTGCGTTAGGCTGCGCAACGTCGTGCTGTATCGATCCAGTTCCGCTGAAGGGGTATGCGCCTTGATGATCTGGTACCGACCCTGAGCTTCGATCCCCAACACCACGCTGCGACGACCCTGCAGGTCGGTCATCACATCGCCCAATAGATCAGCGGGTACGCGAACCTCGATCTCCTGTACCGGTTCCATCAATTGCGGAGATGCATGCATGAATGCTTCTTTGAATGCCATGAGTCCGGCGATCTTGAAACTGATATCGTTGCTATCCACCGGATGCATCTTGCCATCATACACGATCACCCGGATATCCCGCGCGGGGGAACCGGTAAGTGGACCCTTGTCCATCTTTCCTAGGATGCCCTTGAGGATGCTTGGCATGAACTTGTTGTCGATGACACCACCTACTATGCAGTTGTAGAACGCGAGGATCCCGCCGGTGGGCAGCTCATGCAATTCCTTCCCGCGAATGCTGTGGCCGGTCGGTTCCGGCATGCCTTCGTACCACGGCTCGATCTTCAAATGGACCTCGCCGAATTGTCCACTACCGCCACTCTGCTTCTTATGCCGGTAACTGGCTTCGGCCGGTTTACGAATGGTTTCACGATACGGGATCCTTGGGCTTCCGAAGACCGCATCCACCTTGTAATGGTGGTTCAGCTTCCACTTCAGTAGGTCCAGATGCAATTCGCCTTGACCGCCGATGATCTGTTCGGCGGTTTCGCGAGAGTACGTGAGTGTTATGGTGGGGTCTTCCTTCTGGATCTCCAATAACGCGGCGTGTAGTTTCTCTTCCTGCTTTTGGTCCGTCGCTTTGATCGTAAGTCGCAAGTGCGGTTCGGGAAAAGGAATGGGTTGCAACTTGATCGCACTGCCCGGTGTGTGCAACGTGTGCGCCGTTGAGGTGTGTTTCAATTTGATGGTACCACCGATATCCCCGGCCACTAATCTCTCTACTTGTTTTCGCTCTTTTCCATCCACGATGAAGAGTTGGTTGATGCGTTCCGTGGAACCGTTGTTGTCGTTCACCAAGTCCATGCCTTCTTTCACCTCGCCACTCATGACCTTGAACAAGGTGATGTGCCCTGCGCGCGGTTCAATGGTCGTCTTGAAGGTGAAGAGCACGGTTGGACCGTCCACCGTGCATGCGAGGGTTTCTCCGTCCACCAAAGGTTCCGCTGGCATTTCCAGCGCGCAGGGTGCAACGTTGTCGATGAACCCCATGAGGCGACCGCTACCCATGTTGCGCAATGCACTGAGGCAGAACACCGGGAAGCAAGTGCGCTTCATCATGCCTTGTTTCAACCCGATACGCATCTCATCCTCGGTCAATTCGCCCTTGTCGAAGTAGTGTTCCATCAAGGTCTCGTCGTTCTCTGCTGCCTTCTCCACCAACTCCTTGTGCAGCGCTTCTGCACGTTCCTTCTCGGCATCTGGGATGGGCTGCTTCTCGGGTTTTCCACCCGCATCCTTGAAAACGTACATCGTCATTTTCAACAGGTCGATGATCCGGTGGAATCCATCGCCTTGCTCCACGGGGTACTGCATCACAGTAACCGCGCTGCCGAAGTGCTCCTTGGCCTGCGCCACGGTACCATCGAAGTCGGCATTCGGATGGTCGAGTTGGTTCACGCCGATGATCACAGGCCGCTCGAAATGCAGCATGCGCTCCCAGATCAGATCCGTACCGACCTCAACACCGTGCTGCGCATTCAGCAGTAGTACGCACGTGTCGGCCACGCGCAACGCAGGCATGGTTTCGCCTACGAGATCGTCCAGACCCGGTGTATCGATGATGTTGATCTTGAAATTGCGCCATTCCGTGTGCAGCACCGTACTGTACACACTGGACCCGCGCTCGTGTTCCAGATCGTGGTGATCGCTCGTGGTGTTCTTGTCTTCGACACGGCCGCGGCGTTGGATCAGACCCGCTTCGAAGAGCATGGTTTCGGCGAGCGTGGTCTTGCCGCATCCGTGGGATCCGAGCAATACGATGTTCTTGATGTGTTTGGCATCGAAGACTTTCATGGGAAAAGAGGAGTTTGGTGGAACATGGTTCGTTGCCACCGTGGAGGTCCGGCTTTCCCCCGGCCCCTTCTCCCAGAGAGAAGGGAGAGGTAGAGCGGACGCACGGAGAAGGATGAAGGTAATACCAATTCGCAATACAGAAGAGCCCGATCTGCTTGTTCAATTTCCGCATACCCTCTCCGAAGGGGAGGCCCCGTAGCTCCAGCTACGCGGCGACCCCTTCGTATCGTACTGCGAAAAAGCAACGGCGCATCTTCGGACCGTATGGTATTACGAAATGGTATAATGCCGCTTCCCGGACGATACCAAATTCCCGCCCGGATCGACTTGCCTAGGCCTAGAACACGAACACCCCGGCGATGGCCGAGGTGTTCGTGCTGTATCGTGGTCCGTCAATTCAGGGTTTCCGGCGTGCGATCACCGCCCAACTTCCCCAATCGCTCCAGCATTTCTTGGTAGCTGCTTGGAAGGTTCAGATCCTTCAGTGGGTCGAACCCCAACTCTTGCTCACTGGAGGTCGTCCCGTACGTTCGCTCGCTCGGGACCGAAGCTTCTACACGTTCCTTTCCCTGCTGCTCCTGCTTCGTGGGTTCACTCATGTGGTTCGCCTTGATCGTTCTACGGCGGGCCAAATATAGCCTCACCTGGAAGCGTGCGTCAATAAGCGTTCAACAACCCGGTCGAATTATTGGGTTCTTGCTGCATCTAGGCACCATCTTTGGTTCGGTCGAACTCCAAACGCCCCTTTGCATGATAACGCTACGCACCCTCTTCTTTGCCTTCGCCTTGAACCTTGCCTTCGGCCTGAGCGCCCAAGTCAACGACAAAGGGACCTTCCACCTCTCCATCGGTCTGGCCGGTGGCGTACACGGCACAGCGTATCAGCAGACCATTTACGTGCTCGGGATCCCCTTCGTAGATCGGCAGACCGACGGTGCTGTTTCGGTGACCGTCCCCATACGGGCGAGCTTTGGACTAGCCAAATGGTTCAGCCTTGGATTGCTAGTGGAACCGGGTTCATACTTGGATTCCAATGCCACACGTTCCAATGCGCTTGCCACCATCGCCCTTGAACCGCGCTTCTACTTGGTGAACGCGGACCGCTTCGCATGGTTCGCGTCCGTGCAGTTCGGTGCAACGAGCCTGCAGATCGATGATCGTTCCCCTGTATTGCAACGTGCCGAGTTCGGGGGAGGAAGTTTCGGCTTGGGCACGGGCATCGGCTTGTATTTCACGGATCACTTCGGGTTGAACCTCGGTGTACGATATCTGGCGAGTAGTCTGGACCTTCGCAAATATTCGTACGATTCCTCGGTGTTCAACTTGAGCAATGTGGAAGGGCGCATGGACACCCGGGGCGTATTGCTGGATGCTTGCTTGGCCTTCAAGTTCTAGGTACCACAAAGCTCCCTACATTTGCCGCCCGTTGGTCTTTAGGGATCGGCGGCGCAAAGGCCTCCCTAGCTCAGCGGTAGAGCAGCTCATTCGTAATGAGCAGGTCGCCGGTTCAAATCCGGCGGGAGGCTCAAGGGATCATGGAAGTGGTCCCTTTCGCTTTTCTTGGCCTCCTCCCACCACATCCTTGAAACCATGCTCGGCCTACAACTCCCCACCGATCGCCGTTGGGCGGATCTCATCAAGAACGACCTCGCCGAACTGCTCACCGACCATGCGTGGTGCGAGCAAAAGGCCGCGAGCAACGCCATCAGCATGATCGTGCGGTACCCGGAGTTGAGCGCGTTGGTCACCGAACTCACCCGCATCGCGCAAGAGGAACTGGATCACTTCGGGCAGGTGGTGGCGCACATCCACGAACGTGGCTGGGTGCTGGGCCCCGAACGCAAGGACAACTACGTGAACGAGTTGATGCAATTCATTCGGAAGGACGGTGATCGCTATGAACGCCTTGTGGATCGCTTGCTCTTCAGCGCGATGATCGAGGCGAGGAGTTGCGAACGCTTCAAGCTACTTACCGAGGAATGCCCCGATGAAGCGCTTCGGAAATTCTACGGCGACCTGATGGTGAGCGAGGCCGGACACTACGCCATCTTCATCGGCTTCGCCCGCAAACACGGCGGCAAAGTGGATGTGGACGCCCGCTGGAAACAATTCCTGACCTACGAAGCGCAAGTGATCGCACGTTACGGAACGAAGGCAACGATGCACGGGTGAAGAGGATCCACTGGTGAAACCGATGTTCAGATCCGCAGTTCTGCTAGACCGTCATTTTGCAAAGAGCTTCATGCTTCGCAACAAATAGCTCGACCTCTGCACAGTTGGTCACCCTCTCTCCCGCATGCGCAAGCACTGCGGGATGGAGAGGGTCGGGGTGAGTTGCCATTTTCTGATCGTCCCGTCTTATTTCGCAACTTCACCTTCCCATATTCACGAAAACATGCGAATTCCACTTCTGTTTTCCATTGCCCTATTGGCCAGCACCAGCCTCAGTGCCCAAAAGAAATACACGTACACCAGCGTGCCCGGCGATCCATTGGAAGCACGCATTTACACATTGGACAACGGCCTTGAAGTGTGGCTGAGTCGCAACACCGATGCACCGCGTGTACAAACCAACATTGCGGTACGTGCGGGCAGCAAGAACGACCCGAGTGATGCCACCGGATTGGCGCACTATCTGGAGCACATGTTGTTCAAGGGCACCAGCCACATCGGCACGGCGAATTGGGCCGAAGAGAGCCGTTTGTTGGGCCTGATCAGCGATGCCTACGAAGAGCGTCGCGGCACCGTGGACCCGACCATGCGCGACGTGATCTACCACCGGATCGATAGCCTTAGCCAACTGGCCGCAGCGCAAGCCGTGCCCAACGAATACGACAAAATGGTGAAGGGCATCGGTGCCAAAGGGACCAACGCTTACACCAGCACCGAGCGCACCGTGTATGTGAACGACATGCCCAGCGATGAACTGGAAAAGTGGATGATGGTCGAAGGCGAGCGATTCCGTGAAGCCGTACTGCGTTTGTTCCACACCGAGTTGGAAACTGTATATGAGGAATTCAATCGTGGGCAGGACAGCGACGGTCGCCAAGCCTACCAGAGGATGAACGAATTGCTGTACCCGACGCATCCCTATGGTACACAAACCACCATCGGCACGGGGGAACATTTGAAGAACCCGAGCATGGTGAAGATCCAGGAATTCTTCAAGAAGTGGTATGTGCCCAACAACATGGCGGTGATCCTTGCAGGCGATATTGACTTCGACAAGACCATTGCCATGGTGGACAAGCACTTTGGTTCATGGAAGCGAAAGGATGTGACACCATTCGCCTTCGCCCCTGAAAAGCCGATCACTGAACCGCGCACTGCGGAAGTATTCGGGCCTGATGCCGAGTGGTTGGACATGGCGTGGCGTTTTGATGGGTACAGCAGTGGCGTGGAACCCATGTTGAAAATGGTGGAAGGCGTATTGAAGAACGGGCAAGCAGGCCTCATCGATCTGGACCTGATCCAAGAACAGAAAGTATTGGATGCGTACGCCTATTCCGATGTTTCCACGGACTACTCCGAATTCGTGATGCACGGCGAGGCCAAGGAGGGACAGACGTTGGAACAGGTGCGTGACTTGCTCTTGGGCGAATTGGAAGCATTGAAAAAGGGCGAATTCGAAGATTGGTTGTTGGAAGCCGTAGTGAACGACCAGAAGCAGCAACAGATCCGCTATTGGAACGAATACAACGGCCTACGTGCAGCGGCCATGACCGATGCCTTCATCTTGCGGAAGAAGTGGACCGATGAAGTGGCCATCTTCGATCGCATGGGCAAGATCACCAAGCAAGAGGTGATGGAATTCGCCAAGAAGAATTTTGCCAACAACTACGTGGCGGTCTACAAGCGCACAGGCGAGAACAAGGAACTGCACCATGTGGAAAAGCCGAAGATCACCGCGTTGGACATCAAGCGCGATAGGCAAAGCGAATGGCGCACGGAATGGGAGAAAACGGCGAGCACTACGTTGACCCCGGTATTCGTGGATTTCAAGGAAGCGATCCAACAACGCACCTTGAACAGCGCCGTGCCATTGGCGGTGGTGAAGAACCCGAGCAACGACCTCTTCAGCCTGCGATACATCGTGGACATGGGCACCAACCACGACCGGGAACTCGGTGTGGCCGTTCGGTACTTGGAATACTTGGGCACATCGGATTTCGCGCCATCCGCGTTCAAACAGGAATTGTTCAAGCTGGGCCTTTCGTTGAACGTTTATGTGGGCGATGATCGTAGCTACATCACCGTAAGCGGTTTGGAAAAGAACCTGGAACAAGGTGTGGAGCTGTTGGAGCAGTTGCTGGCCGATGCGCAACCTAACGATGACGCATTGAAAGGATTGGTGGACGACATGCAGAAAAGCCGTCAGGACCAAGCCAAGAATAAGAACACGATCCTCTATGAAGGACTCGCGAACTACGCGAAATACGGACCCGTTTCGGCATTCAACGATGTGTTGGGCAAAGCACAGTTGGAAGCATTACAGAGCAAGGAACTGATCGATCGCATCCACAGCATCACCAGCTACAAGCATAAAGTGTTCTACTACGGAAAGAAGAGTGCTGATGATGTTGCCACGTTGCTCAAGAAGATGCACAAGACCCCGGCAACACTGAAGGAATTGCCCAAGGAGCGGGTGTATCCGGAGCTGCCGACCACGGAGAACAAGGTGTACTTCGCCGATCACGACATGGTACAAGCGGAAATGCTGTTCTATGGAAAGGCCGGTCAATTCGACGTAAGCAAACTACCTTATGCATCGCTCTTCAACGAATACTTCGGAAGTGGATTGAGCAGCATCGTATTCCAAGAGATCCGCGAAGCAAAGGCCCTGGCGTACGGTGCCGGAGCTGCGTACACCACGCCGAACAAGAAGGAAGATGCACATTACGTTCGCGGTTTCATCGGCACCCAAGCCGATAAGATGCCTGATGCCGTGGATGCCATGCTGAAACTCATGAATGACATGCCCATGGCCCGCGAGCAATTCGAGGGCGCAAAAACAGCGGCGTTGAAAGTGATCGCCAGCACGCGCATTACCAAGGAGAACATCTACTGGACCTGGGATGCGAACCAACGGCGCGGGATCGACTACGACGTGCGCAAGACCAGCTACGAACAGATCCCGAAGATCAGTATAGAGGACATGAAAGCCTTCTTCGACAAGGAAGTGAAGGGACGCGCATATCACTACGCCATCATCGGCAAACAGAGTGGCATGGACCTGAAGGTGTTGGAGAAACTGGGTCCTGTTAAGGTGTTGACCAAGGAAGAGATGTTGGGGTATCCGGTCGGGGATTAGTTGGTAGTTGTTGATCGTGGGTTGATGGTTCTGGATGGAAGGCCTCTTGGAAACTGTTTGGTCGCGATCCGAGGTAATAGCCAACTCTTACACGGTGGGCTGGTATTGAACCACTGCAATGAGGTTGGCCATTTTCCCGCAGTTGAACAGCACTGGACTGCTGGACAACTATCAACCCACAGCACTTGAACAAACCTGAACACTCGCCCTTGCACCACTATCCCCGCCGAGAAGCACGTCCCCAATGCCCCACGAAATAACCGCAACCATCATCAGCATCGGCGATGAACTGCTCATTGGCCAAACGATCAACACCAACGCGGGGTGGATCGGCATGCAGTTGGGCTTGATCGGCGTGCGCACCAAGCGGGTGGTCACGATCGGCGATGAACGGCAGGAGATCCTGGACACGTTGGGCGAAGCGACCACGGACATCGTGCTCATCACCGGCGGGCTAGGTCCCACGAAGGATGATATTACCAAGCATACACTTTGCGAATTCTTCGGCACCACATTGGAAAAACATCCGGAGATCGAGGCGAGTATTTTAGCCTTCTTCACCAGCATTGGCCGGGAACCGTTGGAAGTGAATCGGGCCCAAGCAGACCTTCCCGCGAGTTGTACCGTGATCCCCAACACCCGTGGCACCGCAAGCGGAATGTGGTTCGATGTGGACGAACAAGGAGCACCGAATGCCAAGGCAACCGTTTATGTGAGCATGCCCGGTGTTCCCGGCGAAATGAAACGCATGATGCTGGACACGGTACTGCCGTATCTGGTACAACGCTTCGACCCGCCGAGCATCGTTCATCGTACCATCCTTACGACCGGCATGGGCGAAAGCCACTTGGCACAACGCATAGAAGGGTGGGAGGACAGCCTTGCTGCGGAACACATCAAACTGGCGTACTTGCCATCACCGGGTACCGTGAAATTGCGGTTGTCCGCTTATGCAGAGGAGGATCCTGATGCCGCGATCCAACGCATCAACAGCAAGGTGGCAGAACTCCACGCACTGATCCCGGAACTGATCTTCGGCGAAGGGGAGCAACGCATGCAGGAAGTCGTAGGGCGGTTGATGAAGAAACATGGTCAAACCCTCTCATTGGCCGAAAGTTGCACGGGCGGTTATGTCAGTCACCTGATCACCAGTGTACCGGGTAGTTCGGCGTACTTCACCGGTGGTGTGGTCAGCTATGCCAATGCGGTGAAAATGGAGGAACTCGGCATACCGAGCGATATGTTGGAGCTGAACGGAGCCGTAAGTCAACCTGTTGCCGAGCAAATGGCCACTGGTGTCCGCACAGCGTTACGAACGGATTGGAGCATAGCCATAACGGGCATTGCGGGCCCCGACGGTGGCACACCCGAAAAGCCGGTAGGTACAGTATGGATCGCAGTGGCCGGTGCCGATGGCGTACAGAGCAAATGCGAACACTTCATAGGCTCGCGCGGGGCGGTTATCCAGCGCAGCGCTTTGGCCTCGCTGGAAATGCTGCGTCGTAGGCTGCTTGATTCAAGCTCCTGAGCCTGCAATTGTATTGTTCAGATCCAGATCACTATCTTCGCGCCCCGTAATAAGCCACAGCCATGTCCAAGGTTTGCCAGATCACAGGAAAGCACGTCATCACCGGTAACAAGGTGTCCCACTCGAACATCAAGACGCGCCGCACCTTCGCACCGAACCTGCAGGATCGCAAGTTCTACATCCCGGAAGAGAAGAAATGGATCTCCCTGCGCGTGAGCGCTGCGGGCATGCGTACCATCAGCAAGGTGGGCATCGTTTCCGCCATCAAGACCGCGAAGGCCAAAGGCTTTCTCAACGGCTGAACACACGGCACGATCTTGGAAGGCGTCGGTCGAACTAGCTTCGATCGACGCCTTCTTCATTTCCGAACCCTCATGCGGATCCTTCTATTCGGCCTCTCTGTACTGACGCTGCCCCTGTTCGCACAGGACTTGCCCGCAACCGTTCGCATCCATGATGATGCCCACGGTGTGTTCGATAACGACTTGTTGAGTCCCGAATTCCACCGTGAACGGAGGGAGGCATTGCGCGCCAGGCTGCCGGCCCAAGGTGTTGCGGTGTTCCTTACCAATCCGGTCCGCAACCGCAGCAACGATGTGGATTACGAGTACCACCAAGACCCGAATTTCTATTACCTCAGTGGACTGCGCGAACCCCGTGCGATGCTCTTCGTGTTCAAGGAACCGCGGATGGTGGCGGGATCCAGGGTGTCGGAGTTGCTGGTGGTGCAGGACCGTGACCCGAAGCGTGAGGTTTGGAACGGTCGCAGTACAGGACCAACTGAGGCACAAGCCCTATTCGGGGTGGAAATGGCCATGGGAGCCGATAGGTTCAAGCATACCGAACTCCCATGGGCCAAAGGGGATGTCCTTTTCGATCACCTCCCCGATGAGCCGAACGACGATCCACATTCCTCCTCGGATCTGGCCGATCTGTGGAAACACGTTCACGAAAGCGCTCCGAATGGACCGAATGATGCACCGGCCGATCTGCGGCGGTGGATGGCTGAGTTACGGGAGGTGAAACGAACCGAGGAATTGGATTTGATGCGCAAGGCGATCAGCATCACTTGCGAAGCCCAAATGGAGTTGATGAGTAAGCTGGAACCGGAAATGACCGAGTACCAGACCGAAGCCATCGTGGAATACGTCTTCAAGACCAATGGTGCAGAGTACGAAGGCTTTCCCAGTATTCAAGGCGGTGGCCCCCACAGTTGTGTGCTACACTACGTCACCAATCGCCGGACATTGGGTGCAAATGACCTCTTGGTCAGTGATATCGGCGCGGAATATCATGGCTACACGGCCGATGTGACACGGACCTTGCCTGTCGACGGGAAATTCAGTGCCGATCAGCGCAGCATCTACGAACTCGTACTTGCTGCTCAGGATGCCGGGATCCGCGAGGTGCGGGCCGGGAACGCATTCCGGGCTGCCCATGAGGCCGCCACCGCAGTGATCGCCAAAGGATTGGTGGACCTGGGCATCATCGAGAACGAGGGGGAGGTGAAGCGCTATTTCATGCATGGCACCAGCCATTACCTCGGGTTGGATGTACACGATGCTGGCACCTACGGGAAATTGAAAGAGGGCAATGTGATCACCGTGGAACCCGGCATCTACATCGCCAAGGATAGTCCCTGCGACCCACGTTGGTGGGACATCGGGGTACGCATCGAGGACGATATCCTGGTCACCGGAGGAGATCCCATCAACCTTTCCGGAAGCGCCCCACGCACCGTGGCAGCGATAGAGCAATTGATGGCTCGATAGGACCATTTGGCCAGTCCGGGAAGTTCACTTACTTTTGCGGCCCCTGTGCCTATAGCATGGGTTTAGACAGATAAGCGATGGCCAGCAAGAAAGGGAACCGCATTCAAGTGATCCTGGAGTGTACCGAACACAAGGCAACAGGCCAGGCGGGTACTTCCCGTTACATCACCACCAAGAACCGGAAGAATACGACCGAGCGTATGGAGTTGAAGAAATACAACCCCATCCTTCGGAAGATGACCGTTCATAAAGAGATCAAGTAAGCCTCGCCAAAGAGAGACGAACATCAAACCAGCGCGAAGGCGTGTGAAACATGGCAAAGAAGACCGTTGCAACCCTGAAGAAAGCCGATGCGAAAACCTTCACGAAGGTGATCCGCATGATGAAGAAGGAAGGCGGGAAAGGGTATTCTTTCGTCGAGCAGGTCGTTCCCTCGGATGAGGCGGACAAGCTGATCGCCGGTAAGTGACCTCATTCACCTCATTGCGAAAAGGCCGCACCTTGGTGTAGGCCTTTTCGCGTATTCGGACCAACCGCCTTCGTCAAGGCTTCGGCATTCAAAGCATGGCATTTTTCGGACTTTTCGGGAAGAAGAAGGAGGCTGAACAAGCCGCCGTTGAACAGCAGGACCTCGATCAAGGGCTGGAACGCTCGCGGTCCGGCCTCTTCGGCAAGTTGGCTCGCGTTGTGGCGGGAAAAAGTACCGTGGATGATACCGTGCTCGACGATCTGGAAGAAGTCCTCGTTTCCAGTGATGTCGGCGTGGAGACCACCTTGCGCATCATCGAGCGGATCCAAGAACGTGTGAAGCGCGACAAATACGTTGGGACCGGCGAACTCAATGGGATCCTACGCGAGGAGATCGCGGCCCTGATGAAGGATCCAGTGCCGGTGGATCCTGCGACCAAACCCTACGTCATCATGGTGGTGGGCGTGAATGGAGTCGGTAAGACCACCACGATCGGCAAACTCGCCCATGCATTCAAGAAAGAAGGGCGCAGTGTGGTGCTCGGTGCGGCGGATACATTCCGTGCCGCTGCGGTGGATCAACTGCGGATCTGGAGCGAACGCGTGGGTGTCCCGTTGGTGCAACAAGGCATGAACGCGGACCCGGCAGCCGTGGCCTTTGATACCGTGCAGCATGCCAAAGCCCAAGGTGTGGAGATCGTCATCATCGATACCGCCGGTCGCCTGCACAACAAAGTGGGCCTGATGAACGAACTCACCAAGGTGCGCAACGTGATGCGCAAGGTGATCCCCGATGCGCCACATGAAGTGCTCCTGGTCCTGGATGCAAGCACGGGTCAGAACGCCATCGAACAAGCCCGCCAATTCACCAAGGCAACGGATGTTACCGCGCTCGCGCTGACCAAGATCGATGGGACGGCCAAAGGGGGTGTGGCCATCGGCATCAGTGAGCAATTCGGCATCCCCATCAAGTACCTTGGTGTCGGGGAAGGCATTGAGCACTTGCAGGTCTTCGACAAGAAAGCGTTCGTGGAGGCGCTTTTCAAGGGCTAAGAAAAGCTTCGGTCCGTTCGACCGATCGAACCCTCTCGAAGGAAAACGCACCATGTGTCGTACATGGCCCGCATCCACGTCACTGCCAATATCGGAGCTACCACGACCACCGCTTTGTTGAATTCGATCGCTGCCGCAAAGTGACCGTGAAGGATCGCGTGAATGCCACGCGTCATACCGCATCCGTAGCATTCCATGCCGGTGATGTTCCGAAAGAGACAGATCGCCGGAGCATCCATCAACACCTTGTCTGGTGAAAGGACCAACACCAGGGGCAGGGACACTAGTACGGCACTACGCAAGACCAGTGCAAGCTGCCTACTTCTTGACCAGTTCATTCCCTGCAGCATCCTTGAAACTGCCCGTTGCGATCATGATCACATCGATCAAGGCCCAAATACCGCACCCTCCTAACGTTAGAAGTTGCGCCACGCCGATCATGGTATGACCCGTATAGAAGCGATGCACCCCTAGGGTACCCAAGAAGAGAGCGAGCAAGAGGGTCGTTAACCAATCCTTTCCCTCACCATTCATCGCCCGTGCAGAGCCAAGAGCAACCCCGCATTTCATGCAGATCTGCGCATTGGATGCTGTTTCACTCTTGCAGTTGCTACAGTATTTATTCCCCGCCTTTGGAGGAGTGCCGCATGCTATGCACATGACCGCTTGATCGCTCACTTCATTGCCACAGTTCCGACAGTACATGGTTTTGGTGTTTTGGTGGTTGCTTAGGGTGCTAGTCGATGCAATGTAGATCGGAGATCCCATTGCGCGATACAATCGACCGGATCCTTTCGTCGAATTTCGCACGTCCAGGGCCACAGTTTTCGTTCGATCCGGTATTGAGAACTCCGGAGCGTACTCAATTGGGGATCCAAGGGGTTGGTGCGCTAGTGTGGTAACCATGAAGTACGTTGACTAAAGATCTGCCACTATTTCTTCTTCATGCGAGGCGGGACATGCATGGCGTAGCGGTGGCTACGGCGAAATGTTCCAACGCAGCAGGGAGGAGAAAGAGGGGTTGAGATGATTCATGAACTTCATGGTTATCACACTAGCTCGACTCACCTCCAGCAGGTAATACCATTTCGCATTAGAAGAGCGTCCAAAGGTGCGCCGCCAATCTTTCGCAGGACGATCCGAGGGCAGTGTTGCGTAGCGGTGCCTACGGAACTGTGCCCTCGGAGAAGTCATGCGGAAAATTGGCAAGCAGACCGGGTGTTCTTCTAATGCGAAGTGGTATAAGATCCATGCTTGGTCAACTCCGTAGCTTCGCAGCCGAAATGGATGCGCGGACGCTCAAGACCAAGGTTTGGACCAGGTTCAACATGGATCGCTTGAAGATCACCTTCGTCAGTGAAGTGGGGGATAAGCCTTGGTCATCGGCAGTTACTATCGATCCCGAACCCCGATCCAAGTACTTCGAATTGAACGGGTCAGAGGCCTTCGAGTGTTCGACAAGCATGCTTTCATGAGAACTCCATTCGGTCTATCGTGATGAGTTCTGGGTTCCGCCAATGGATCGCGGGCGGCGATGTGCCGTCGGAGGAAAGCTTCGTGCCAAAACTATTCTCCCTTTGGAAGGATGGCATCTCCAAGGACCAGCTCAAGCAGGATGTGATCGCTGGCGTGGTGGTGGGTATTGTGGCCTTGCCGCTGGCCATTGCGTTCGCCATCGCTTCCGGCGTTTCACCTGAGAAAGGCCTGATCACAGCCATCATCGGCGGGCTGGTGGTGTCGCTTTTCGGAGGAAGTCGCGTGCAGATCGGTGGGCCAACGGGTGCGTTCATCATCATCGTCTTCGGCATCATTCAGAAGTATGGCATCGAAGGTTTGACCGTGGCCACCTTCATGGCCGGCTTCCTGATCATGCTCATGGGCTTCCTACGTGCGGGGCAGTTGCTGAAGTATTTCCCTCATACCCTGGTCGTCGGCTTCACAGCAGGTATCGCTGTGGTGATCTTTTCCACCCAAGTGAAGGACCTGTTCGGGTTGACGATCGCCGAGGTGCCTGCCGGTTTCTTGGAGAAATGGTCGGTGCTCGGTGCGCACTTCGGCAGCCTCGATCCCATAGCCACGACAATTGGCATCGTTTCGATCCTGCTGTCCTTGTACCTATCGCGTTTCACCAAGGTGATCCCAGGTCCGATGGCGGCGATCCTGGTGTGTACTGCGGCCGTGTATTTCCTGCAATTGCCCGTGGACACCATCGGTAGTCGGTTCGGCGCGATCTCCAGCACGTTCCCCATGCCGCAATTCCATTTTGTGGACCTGGCCACGATGCGTGAATTGATCCAACCGGCCATTGCCATCGCCTTGCTCGGTAGCATTGAATCGTTGCTCTCCGCAGTGGTCGCTGACGGTATGATCGGTGGTCGACACCGCAGCAACATGGAACTCGTGGCCCAAGGTGGTGCCAATGTGCTGAGTTCCATGTTCGGCGGCATCCCGGTAACCGGGGCCATCGCCCGCACCGCCACCAACGTGAAGAACGGAGGGCGTACACCCATCAGCGGCGTGGTACATGCACTCACCTTGCTGGTGATCATGCTGGTGGCAGCGCCCTTGGCCGGTCTGGTCCCCATGGCCTGCTTGGCTGGGATCCTGGTGGTGGTGGCGTGGAACATGGGCGAATGGAGCTACTTCCGCAATGCGATCAAAGGCAATCGCTACGATTTGGCCGTGCTGCTGGTCACCTTCGGCATCACCGTGCTGTTCGACCTGGTGCTGGCCATCGAGGTGGGCATGGTACTCGCCGCCTTCATCTTCATGAAGCGCATGGCCGATGTCACGGACCTGAAGCCCGCATTGGGGGGTGAAGGCTCCACGACCCACATGGTGAATGAGGAACTCAAGGACCTGCCGAAGGATATCCTGGTCTTCGAGATCACCGGTCCCTTGTTCTTCGGTGCTGCGCTGCGGTTCCAGCAGGTGATGGCGGAGATCAATGACAAGCACCGCGTGGTGGTACTTCGCATGAAATACGTGCCCTTGATCGATGCCACTGGCGTGAAGCGGCTGGAGGATATGGTACGAAGCATGCGCACACGCAAGCGTATGGTCTACCTCACCGATATCGTACCGCAAGTACTCCTAGAACTGGAAAAGCACCCTTGGTTCACCCCGGAATTGTATGCGGCGGACCTCGCCGAGGTGCTCCGCCGAAGAGGAGGATAACTTAACGGATCATCCATGAAAGCAAAGACCCTCAAGTCCACGAAGGTGAACGTGATCACCTTGGGCTGCTCGAAGAACACCTTCGATAGTGAGGTGCTCATGGCGCAACTCCAGGCCAACGACATCGCCGTGGACCACGAGAGCGATAGCGGCGAACACAATGTGGTGGTGATCAATACCTGTGGCTTCATTGAGAACGCGAAGCAAGAGAGCATCGATACCATCCTGAGCTATGCCAAGGCGAAGGACCAAGGGCTGGTGGAAAAGGTGTATGTCACCGGCTGTCTGAGCCAACGGTATGGACCGGAATTGAAGGCCGAGATCCCACAAGTGGATGCCTGGTTCGGTACCCGCGATCTGCCCCGCCTACTGAAGACCTTGAAAGCCGATTACAAGCACGAATTGGTAGGGGAGCGCCTCCTTACAACGCCTGCCCATTTCGCCTACTTCAAGATCAGTGAGGGCTGTGATCGCAAGTGCTCTTTTTGTGCCATTCCATTGATGCGCGGCAAGCACATCAGCACATCCATGGAGCAACTGGTGACCAACGCCCAGAACCTCGCCAAGCAAGGTGTGAAGGAACTCATCCTGATCGCGCAGGACCTGACCTACTACGGCCTGGATATCTACAAGAAGCGCAATCTCGATGAACTGGTGGCACGTTTGAGTGATGTGGAAGGCATCGAATGGATCCGCTTGCACTATGCTTTCCCCAGCGGCTTCCCCATGGAAGTGTTGGATGTGATGCGCGAGCGCAGCAACGTGTGCAACTACCTCGATATGCCGCTGCAACATGGGAGCACACGTATGCTCACACGAATGCGGCGCGGCATCACCCAAGAAAAGACCGAAGCGTTGGTGGACACGATCCGCGAGAAAGTGCCCGGCATCGCGATCCGTACCACGCTCATCGCCGGATTTCCCGGAGAGACGCAAACCGACCATGACGAGAACCTCGCCTGGATCGAACGCATGCGCTTCGATCGCCTCGGAGCCTTCACCTATAGCCACGAGGAAGACACGCATGCTCATACGATGGAAGATGATGTGCCATCTGATGTGAAGGAGATCCGCGCACAAGCGATCATGGAATTGCAGGGTGGCATCAGCTTCGAATTGAATCAAGCCAAGCTGGGTAAGACCTTCAAGGTGTTGGTGGACAAGGCCGAAAGTGGCCACTACATCGCGCGCACCGAATTCGATTCACCCGAGGTGGACAACGAAGTGCTGATCCCCATGGAAGGGAACTACCTGCGCATCGGCGATTTTGCCCAAGTACGCATCACCGAGGCCAACGAGCATGACCTGCGGGCGCAAGTGAGCTGATCGACCGGAGTGGGATCCGGTTTGCCGTAGGTTTGAGTGGATCTTCGACATCCCACATGCAATTGCTGTTCACCACCTTGTTGAGCCTCGGGTCAGTTGCTGGATCGTGCGTGTACGCGCAGGAGAGGATCATCGTTAGCACGGACGCTGGTGGCCTGTATCAGGTCGATGTCGATGCCTGCCACGCACGGCTCATCGGGTACTCCCCGGTCACGTTCCTCGATATCGCGTTCACCCCGGATGGTCGCTTGTGGGGCACTTTGGAGGCGAACTTGTACCGGATCGATACCACCGACGCTTCGATCACCTTGATCGGCGCTTCGCCGGGTTTTCGCACACCCGGGCTGGTCCAGTTCAACAACGACATCCTGCTCGGCGAGAACAATGGATGGCTCCACGGCATTCGAACGAGTGACGGAAGCTCGTGGCCGATCGCACCCATTGGATACACGGTTTCCGGAGATCTGACCTGGTACCTCGGCGACCTTTACATCACAGCAACCGGACCGTATCGCTTGGTCCGGATGCATGTGGAGCCGGACTTGAGTGCCGTTACCGATATCGAGGTCGTAGGTCTGTTGGGGGGTGGGTCAGGGCAATGGTACGGAGCGAACACCACCGTGCAGGATCCCTGCGCATCGGACCCATACCTCATGCTCGCGCTGAACCGCTACGATCTGTATCGCGTCTCACCGACCGATGCCAGCGTGGAGCTTCTTTGTCCGAACCTGTTCCCCTACGGTACGCATGGTGCCGCATCCTTCGGTGAATCACGGGCGACCGAATTGCCGGATCTACGCATGCCGAATGTGTTCACACCCAACCGTGATGGGGTGAACGATGGCTTTGCACCCGTGCTTGGTGGTTCCTCTGCCACGTGGCACCTGAGGATCCTGGATCGCTGGGGCCAAACCGTACTTGATGGGGCCACACGGAACGTGGCGTGGGACGGATACACCTTTGCCGGCGAACCCTGTTCGGATGGTGTGTACTACTACATCTTGGAGATCACTGCCGGGTGTTCGGAACCACGGATCTTGAAAGGAGCGTTCTCGCTACTTCGCTGAGGGTCGTTGTTTTGGATCCGCGTTCTGAAGCTTCCACCATGGCGTGACCGTAGGCGATCGAATGAAGTCCGGAAGAATGGGGATGGAGATCATGAGGGTCAGGATCTGCATTTCTTGGTCGAGGATCTGAACCTATTGCGTACAAGCGTGTAGGAGAGAACATGACCATTCTCTTCAGCAGCATGCGACACCTCCTTCTTGCCGCTCTTGCTTTGGGCAGCGTTCTGTCAACCTCCGCTCAATCCATCAGCGGCAACTTGAACACCGGTAGCGCCAGGGCTGCTTTGGGCTATGGGAATGTGGACATTTACAAAGGCGATGACCTGGTGGCTTCGGTGCTTACGGATCGCTTCGGCAATTTCAATGTGAGTCTGGACACGGGCACCTACGTCTGTGTGGTGAGCTACGACGGTTACGAGTCCAGCACCCGTACCGTGAAGGTCCGCGCCGATGAAAAGTTGGATCTTTCGATGGTGGAGGATGCAAGCCGACCGGCACCAGCAAGCCGTGTTGAAAAGGATCGAACCTTGCGGAACACCGAGGTTGCAGAGGAGTCGTACATGCCCGTCACGGGCTTGATCGGTAGAACGCTATCCGATCGTGAGATGTTCGCCGAGGACGATCTCGGAATGTCCGGGCCTGCTAGGGGGAGGAAAGGCCCCGGACGTGGCATACTCACGGCGGGCGAAGTGAACGATTTCTCGAAATGGGAACAGTGGGGCGACCTCTCGGCCACCGTGCTGCGCAGCTTGCGCCAGCAATGGTCGATCGCGCCGGAAGGGCGCTATACGCTGGACCTTCAGAGCAAGAGCGGATTGCCCATCGCCGATGCAGTGGTTCATTTGAAAGGGAAGGATGGCAGCGTGCTGTTCACTGCGCGCACGGACAATACCGGGAAGGCAGAACTGTGGGCAGCGCTGGATGCAAAGGCGATTACGACGAGCGGGCGGATGGCACTGGAAGTGTTCCACCATGGACGACTGTTCCGGGTGAATGCTGCCAAGCCCTTCGCGCAGGGCGTAAATCGCTTGGTGCTCGATGTTCCTTGCAGCAGCAACGACAATGTGGATGTGGCCTTCGTGGTGGATGCCACCGGTTCCATGCAGGATGAATTGGATTTCCTCCGTGCGGAGATCAACGACATCATATTCCGTAGCAAGCGCATCGGCGATCGGCTCAACTTCCGCTTTGCGAACGTATTCTATCGCGATCGTGGGAGCAACGAGGTATACCTCACCCGCAGCATGGACTTCAGCCGGGTGCTTTCCGCATCGGTCAACTTCATTTCTGAGCAAAGCGCCGGTGGCGGCGGGGATACCCCGGAGGCTGTTGAGGTGGCCTTGGATTCGGCGATCAACCACCTGAGCTGGAGCAGCGAGGCGCGCACACGCATCATCTTCTTGGTCCTTGACGCAAGTCCGCATCCGGGCACCGAAGAGAAGATGCAGGACCTGATCCGCAATGCGGCCGCCAAGGGCATCCGCATTGTACCTGTGGCTGCCAGCGGCATTGACAAAGGCACGGAATACCTGATGCGCACCTTGGCCTTGGGTACGAACGGCACCTACACCTTTCTCACCAACCATAGCGGCGTTGGCAACTCGCACATGGAACCCAGCACCGACCACTACGATGTGGAATCCTTGAACGACCTGCTGGTGCGGGTGCTGAAGAGCTACACCTACATGCCCGATTGCCAGCAGCAACTACCGGAGCTTGAGTTGGCTTACCCGGATTCCTTGGTGCTGGCACCCAGCGATCAGCAAGCATCGGACTCCACTGCGACAGGGATCGATGGACCGATCGATACCACTGCCACAGCAGCGATCCGCTGGAGCTACTACCCGAACCCCACCACCGGCCTGCTGACCATCATAACAGAAGTGGATATCACCGAGCTATACGTCACGGACCTGAGCGGGAAACTGCTTCAAGTGGTGAAGGACCTGAAGGCGAACGAAGCCATGCGTATTGACCTGAGCGCGTACGCCACCGGCATCTACCTGATCCGCTATCCATACGGCAGTGCTTGGTTGAGCGGTAAGGTGATCCTGCAACGCAGTTGAGGAACCATGCGATCGGGATCCATCACCAGTGGACACGCCTCACATGGCCCAAATGCCACTGGTGTTGCTGGTTCTCACCGGCAAGCGGTGGCGAGATCGCAACACAACGTCCGTTGATGCGGGCCACAAGGCTGGTTCGCTGGATAGGGGTCAACCGCGCTCATTGACCAACGGTATCGAGATGCTTCTTAGGGCTGGAAAAGTAGAGGCGATCGGATCAAGCCACAGGTCAACGTTTCTCCAATTCCAACACAATGGCCAACGCGTTCCCTCCATCGGAACTGCTCGCCCCGATGGTTTCACCGTCCTTGTATTGCACACTCGCGCTCAATTCCTTACCCAGTACGGCCTTCAGTTTAGCTTCCAAACCCTGTGCTGGGCTGGTCAGCATGGCCTCATTCAACTTCGGATAGTCGAACGGCTGGTTGGTAACGAGTACGGCCATCACGTCCAGACTTCCTTCGTTATCGGCCAGTAAGCTGTGATCGCTCGGGAATAGGCGGGTGCCCGTGATACCGCAATAGGGCGAATGCTTCGGAGTGTATGGAAAGAGCACATAGGGTGTACCGTCCGCTTCCTGCCCAAAGAGGTAGGTGTAGCACTCGGCATTGTTGGTCACTTCGATCTTGAACCGACTGTTCTTCGCCACCGGTGTGGTGGTGCGGAATACATTGCCCTGCACACGACGCATCGGGATGCTACGCCCGGTGGTCGTGCCTTCGTTGTTCACCTCCGCGAAGCCGAAAGCGATATCGAAGTGGCTGGGCTTCACGTCCACACCTTCGCCTAGCGGATACACGGCATAGGCTTCCTTGGCGAAGTAGTCGAACACGGGATAGGGTACCCAAGCAAGACCGTTCTTGCCCCATTCCGGTCCCCAGCTGTTCATGATCTGAAAGCCACCAACGGTCTCCCCGCCATTCTGGAACTTGAAATCATCATAGCCTACCACGCACATGGCATGACCGCCGAATCCCTGCATCTGGTAGTCGCTTTCCGTGGGGATCCATTCCGCTTGTCCGGCCATGTTCTGCATGAAGCTGCCACCCACCATCATCCCGATCACGATCGGTGCGCCTTGTGCGAGTTGTTGTTTCATGGCCAAGAGGTTCACTCGGCTGTTGGGGTCCGCTTGGTTGCTAAGGCGTTGGAAACCCTTGATCCGAAAAGGCATGGCCTGTTGCACATCCTGCTGTGTAGGCTGCTTGCTGCAACTGGCATCCGTGTAGGCGAATTGGCTGAACGGCAGCGCACCGCTTTTGCTCATCTGCTCCATGGCCCGTTGGATGTACGAACCTTGGCAGTCGCTGTTGTCGATCTTGATCTGGTTGTACATGTACGCCGGACTGAAGGCCGTACGCTTCGGATCCGCACCCGTAGCCTGCGCTTGAACGATGGTGCGGGCGGCATACGCACTGGCCCAGGCCACGCAGCTGCCTTGCTGGCCTTGGTTGAGGCGCGGTGGGCAGAACTTCGCCAAACTCACCCGCTCTGGAAGGGGATCCTTCACATTGTCCGCCAAGGGCTCATACACCTCGGCTTGGTCATAGACGGCCGGGTCCAAGGTCGCACCCGTGCTGAGACCTGCGAGTTGGGAGATCATGTCCCCACCGCCGCTGTTCTTGCCCACGAAGAACCACCACAGGCCACCGACCACGATCACCACGATCAATAGTTTGGGCTTCTTGATCAGAAAGCCAAGCAACATCGGAAGCATGCTGCCAAGACCTCCACTCATGCCACCACTGCTGGACGAGCGACCGGGGGTGGGAGTGGTGGAACGGCGACCGCCGCCCTTTTCGTCGGGAACCATACGAATGGCCATGGTGCGGAATGATAAGATTAGTGGTACACGTGGTTGATGGGTCAAGCTTTCGGGCGGAACGGTTTGCTTCCTGGATGTAGACGCAAGAACAGGTTGAGGTCACCCGCCAAACGGTAGAACGGGAACTCGAAGGTGGCCGGTTCGATCCGCTCCAAGAATGTATGCCCGACCGACGCGAAGCCATGACCAACCAATGGGATCAGGATCAGCCACCACGTGTTTTGCGTGACCACGGCCAGTACGATCCACAATGCGATCAGCCCAGTACCGGTGAAATGGAGCATACGACACGTCGGATCTTGGTGCTCGCTCAAGCAATAGGGAACGAATTCCTGAAGGGAGGAATAGCGCGGAGTGGATCCGTTGAGCATCAGTGGTCGCTTGGTCGTCGTTCCGAAAGTAGGATTTCGTCTGGGTATCAGCAGGGCCATCGCCACTTGATGCCTTCCGCATCAGGACTGCTGTTTCTGCGACCCTGCTGGGGTCGAGCCCGTTCGTCAGACTTGAATTCTATGCTCTGTGCCCCCCTCTAGGGTAAGAGCGCAGCACCGGTCATTATCCTTGTCGGCTGACCCCAGAGGGGTCATAGAGCATAGAAATTGGATCTCCCTTGGGTGAACGACCCCAGCGGGGTCGCAGAAACAAGAGATGGTAGCCCTGAGATCTCCAACCACTTTCCGCAAACGCGCCGTGGAGCACCGCTACCTTTGCCGCCTTGATGCAGATCCACCGCATTCCTTACGCGGCCACAGGGCGATTCGCACCGGTGGTGATCGATCATCTGAACAACGAGCCCTTCGTGCGGGAATTCCTTCCAAAGCCACCGGACCTGGACGGCCTCTTGGAAGCTGCAAGGGAGCGCCAATTCGCCATCAGCGATCGCCTCACACTGTGTAATGCCTTGGATCGGCAGCATCACGGGCTTGAGTTGCACGAAGCCGTAGAGCAGAACCTGAAACGTCTTCGGGCCGGCGATGCGTTGACCATCACCACAGGGCACCAACTCTGTCTCTTCACTGGGCCGCTCTACGTTCCGTTCAAGATCCTGAACACGATCCGTTTGGCAAAGGTTGCGGAAGAGCGGCTGCAGCGTCCGGTGATCCCCGTGTTCTGGATGGCTACCGAGGATCATGACCTTGCCGAGGTGGATCACGCTTTCGTCGCAGATCGAAAGGTCCAATGGAAGACCAGCGCTAGTGGTGCCGTGGGCCGCATGACACTGAAAGGTATTGAAGCGCCCTTGGAAGAAGCGATCACCGCTATGGGCACGGGCGCATTCGCTGATGAGATCGCCGACCTTTTGCGGGCTTGTTACCGGCCCGAAGCAACACTTGCCGAAGCCACACGACGTTTTGTGCTCGCCTTGTTCGGGCGTTTTGGTCTTATCACGGTGGATGGTGACGATCCTTCGTTGAAGCGATCATTCACTCCCGTGATGCGCGAGGAAGTCCTGAACCAAGTGACGCAACGCACCGTGGCCTATGCCAACGAACGCATCGCAGCGCGGTACACGGTGCAGGCCCATGCGCGGGAGATCAACCTCTTTCATCTCCGTCCAGGACATCGCTCGCGCATTGTTCTGGAGGGTGATCACTACGTGGTATTGGATGGTGGCCCGAGATGGACGGTCGACCAATTGCTCCAAGAGCTGGAGCACCGCTCCGAGGACTTCTCGCCCAATGTGTTGTTGCGACCGATCTATCAAGAGACGGTATTGCCCAATATCGCATACATCGGCGGAGGAGGGGAGTTGGCCTATTGGATGCAGTTGCGCTGGTTGTTCCAAGGATTGCAGGTGTCCATGCCGGTCGTCATGCTCCGGACCAGTGCGGGGTCCATTCCCGAAAAGCGATTGCGACACTGGTTGGGATCGGGTGCTGGCATATCGGGTCTCTTCGCACCGCTGGACGCGATGAAAGCCCAAGTGGCCGTCCAGCAAGTTCCATACTCCACCGATGTGGAAAAGGAGATCGAACGTCTCAATGCCACATACACGGAGTTGTCGGTACGCGCTGCCGCCGCTGATGCTACGTTGAAGAATGCGGTCGAAGCACGAAGAGTACAGGCTATTCGTGGGCTGGAACAGATCCAGAAAGGATTGATCCGCGCAGCGAAGCATGATCAACACGTGTTGATGCAACGCATGGATGCTGCACACGCCGCGTTGTTCCCGGGTGGGGGCTTACAAGAACGAAAGGCGAACATGCTACCGACTCTCGTGGCAAAAGGCCCCCAGGTGCTTGATGAATGGCTGGAAGTGCTGGATCCATTGGACCCGCAGTTCACCTTGTTCGTGGACTAACGATCTTCTACTTGGTCCAGCGCACAACTCAATACACGAACCGCGTACTCTCCACGCGATCGCCATTGTGCAAGCGCATCAGGTACGCGCCGCGAGACAAGGCAAGGCCGTTCAATTCGGTGCGGCCATCCATGGTGGTGCTGCCACCAACGATCAGGCGACCGGTCATGTCCATCAGTTCGTAGCTGCTTCCTGCGGGGAAACCGTGTATTGCGGTCAGCACGTCCGCGTTGCCGAACACGACCAAGGGCCGGGTATCCATTCCGCCGAAGAGCACGGCCACGATCCGTGACAGTGTGCTGGTTCCATCCACATCCACTTGGCGGAGGCGGTAGTAGCTCAAGCCGGGATACGGTGTGCGGTCGAATTCCGTGTAATCCAGTGGCACCGTGCTGAACAGGGCACCGGGCACATCCAGAACGGGTTCGAAATTCACCCCATCTCGGCTACGCTCTACAATGAACAAGGCGTTGTCGAACTCCGAGGCCGTGGTCCAATCCAAGCGGACCTTGCCATCCTGCGGTGCTGCGGTGAAATCCACCAGTGTGATCGGCAATGGATTGTTGGCCGTGATCGATGCCAAGGTCCAAGCCGTTTCGCTCGCGTTGAAGTCCGCCGTCGTTTGCGCAGCGAAAGTTGGAATGGAACCACTGAGGCTGGTCCCGGTCGCTCCGCCGTTCCCTCGGTCGCGCCAAATGCCCGGTGCGGGGATCGCGGCATCGTCCCAACGGGCCACGCGGAGTTCCGAGATGGACGGGTTATCCACGCCACAACTCGCAGGTGCCTCCCAGGTCAGCACGATGGTCGCAGTCGGTGTGGATGCACTGCGATCGATGGTCCAGTACTCGCAATCGCTCAAGTGGTGTAGTGTCGGTTCACGTGCGATGCCCCAAGCCGCATAGGAGGAGATCGGGAAGTACTCCGCTAGGAATGCGCTGGTGGAGAAACCAACGATGCCCTGGATACCGCATGGGCGCATGTTGTTGACCTTGCCAATGGGGAAAGTGAAGTTCGTTATTCCGACCTTCTCCATCGGCCCGTTCACGAAGCTATTGTCCGTCGCGTTGATCCAGCTACTGCCTGCACGCATGGTGAGCAATCCTCCCGGCGAACTGGTGTTCAACACGCCTGTGGATAGGTTCAAAACGCCGCGCACGGCCAAGGGTGAGTTCAAGGTGACATCACCGGCGGATTTCGCCACGGTGAAGTTGCCGAATACTTCTTGGAACCCACTGGTACCAACGCTTTGCGCACCTGCTCCGTTCAACGTGATGGTGCCGTACAGTTCGCCCAAGGTGGCTTCAGTAGGGCCGTCGTTCTGGTAGTTTCCCCCAAGGAAGATGTTCCCACCCACACCCGCACCTTGCAAATTCACCCAGCCTCCCGCACCAATGGTGAAGTTGTTCGAGAAGGTGACGATGTTGGTCGGCTCCAAGTTCCGGAAGACGGCTTCGTTCACCGCCGCAGGCGAAGAACCCTGGATACTGAAGTTCGTGGCGGTCAAGACGCTGTTCCCGGTAACGGTGGTATAGATGGCCGTGCCGGCCGTGGTGCGTTCGATCGTGAGCGGGCCACCAATGGCCAAACTGCTGGAACCCTGCACGGTCAAATACCGTGGTGCACCACTGTTGGTCTGCAGCAAGGAAGAACACACCGCATTGCCGCCTGGGGTGACACCGACCACGCAATGGTTGGTCGACGTTTCATCGATCCGGACGTTCGTGGTGGCAACGGGAACCGTGATATCGTCCCAGTTCTTGCACTCGAACCAGTCCGTGTTCGTGGTACCGCGCCAGAGTCCTGGAACGAAGGGAGCAGGGGTGATGTTCAACGTCGGTGAAAGGGTCCAGTTCGGGTACTGGGCACTGTATGCTGTGCAATTCGCTGGGTTCACCCAATAGGTGTTGTTATCGGCACGGATCATCCAATCACGCTGCGATGCGGAGAACGTGAGGATGTTCGCGAAGGTGAATTTGTTGAAGGCCGTTCCACCGGTCGGGGCCATGCTGAAACACTTCATGTTCAACGGCAAGCCACTTCGTGAATTCGCCCCTGAGGTGGTGCAACTTGGGGGCAGGGAGATCCACGAGTTCGGCGCAGGCACCGTGCTGAACCCGTAAAGCGGCGTCCCCGTGTACGTGGCATTGTGTGTGCCAGGTGCGCCGCCCGGATTCCAAACACCACCCTGCATGAAGAAGAGTTGGTCGCCGCTCGAATTCATGTCCACACTGGTGAATCCGTTCAACGAGGCACAGGTCCACGCCCCATCAGGTGCCAAACCCGTGACGTTCCCGGCACCACTCATTCCGCGGATCCGGAAGGTGATCACTTTGCCCGCCGGTATGGCCAAGCCGGTCCGGGTTATTTCTACCGTACCCTCGTTGTTGCCCCAAGTGCCCAATGAGCAGCGATCATAGCCGTTGTCCGTCAGGATCAATTTCGTGTTGCGGGCCAAGGTCTTGAAGCAGAAGAAACTCACGATATCCTCCGTGGAATTCCCGCTACACGCCCCGTTGTTGGCATTCACGCCAACGATCATCAGATCCCCTGGTGAAAGCACAGTGGGTGTCGCATTCTGGTCCGTGATGTAAACGGTCATCGAATTCGGCGAGCCCACGGCTGCAAGCCCAGGTGGCGAAACGGCGGAGTTAATGGTAAAGGTGATGGACTCGTAGCCCAAACTGGGGAGATCCTCCACCCCGTCGTTCCACGTTTGCAAGTCGAAGGACACGCTAGGCATTCCGGCTGGGATCGTTACGGTGATGATCTGCGAGCCGTTCTCCAATGGAACGGTGTAATAGTCCCCACCCGCAGCATAGGGAGGAGGGTCGAACACGACCCCTGGCCCAGCAGCCACTAGGATCTGCACCGTGGTCGGATTCGGTGAAAGGGGGCTGATGCCTAGATTGATGGTGGTCATGAAACCCTCCAAGATGTTCGCAGATAAGGTGGAGAAGGAGACTGCCGGTGGGCCATCATCATCGTTGATGGTGAAATCATGGATCTGGTCCGGACCCAACGAGATGCCGCCGGTCGATGAACTGAATGCGAAGGTGATCAGCTCATTCCCTTCATCCGAGGCATCGCCCACTACGTTCACCGTGAACGAGGCCGAGGTTACACCAACAGGGAGTGATACGGTGATGTCCGAGCCGAGTACGGTAACACCCACCCCGGTGACCGTATAGTCCGCGGTGTATGCGACACCAGGTCCGTTCGTCATGGAGATCACCACGGTGCCGCCGGTGGATGCTGGAAACACGGAAAGACCTACCACAAAGGCTGTTGGCCCGCCTGTTCCCTCCAAATTGGTGGAGTTGGCTTGTAGGAAATTCACGTTCGGACTGCAATCCATAAAGTGCGAACCCAAGTTGCTCGCATCATCTATCGGGTAATTGGTCCATTCCGCAGTCAGGGTGGGGAAGGGGCATGATGTGGCCGGATCAACAGTGACTCCCGAACAGACATTGAAGTTCCGCACTAGCGTCTGGTTCACTGTATAGCGCGTCCCATCGTTCCAGCTCGTACCTGGATCACAACCGACGTTTCCCACGATATCCACGTAACCTGCAGGTGCGATCTTCCATAGGACAATGGCATCATCGCCGTTGAAATTGCAGACGGTGTTCAATGGGGTATAGGCCCCTGCATAAATGGTCGAACTCGTGTTCCCGTATACGATGGTGGCACCTGAGGCCAAGGATCCCGACAAGACAACCGATTGGGTCACACCGACCGAGCCATTGGCATGGAGCCGAAGCTGATAGTTCGCCAAATTGATGGCCCCGGCAGTTCCATTGTACAGCTCGATGAATTTGTTGTTCGAACTACCCTCGATGTATTCCGAAATGATCAGATCCGTCGGTTGGGCGATCGAATGCATCGGAGCGAACAGGACCAACGCCGCTACGCATGGGCCACACCATGTAGCCCATGCACGAGCACCCATGGCGGTGATCCACTGATGGGCCGTGCTGCGTGTGTGCCTAAACCGTCCGTTCATTGGTCTGTCGTCCATACACCTCTTGTTCCGCGTGTTAGCTATGCCAAAGGTCGGTCGATCCGGGATCCATTCGACATGGGCGCGATATCTTCAGGGCTCCTTGACATTGATCTGAGGTTCAGCCGGATCCGTGGGCTTGCTTCCCCTTCAGGTTAGACGCAGGAATGTGGAAAGGTGACGCCTGCTCGACGGATCTTTTTCAACGATCGTTGGATCAACCACAGGGAACGTCCAAGACCGGATCATGGGGACTACTTTTGACCTCCCCGGCCACCTATCCGGATCCAACGTCTTGCCCCGCACCATCCTCATCCTCGATCACGGTTCTCAATATACGCAGCTCATCGCGCGCCGCGTTCGGGAACTGAATGTCTATTGCGAGATCCATCCCTTCTCCAAGGCCCAGCAATTCGCGAACGACAAGGACATCGCCGGGGTGATCCTCAGCGGCAGCCCCAGCAGCGTTCACCAAGAGCATGCACCGGATACCAACCTCGATGGTTTGATCGGGCGGGTCCCGATCCTTGCCGTGTGCTACGGTGCCCAGTTGCTGGCCAAACGTGCGGGTGCCCCGGTGGAGCGTAGCAAGGTCCGGGAGTACGGTCGTGCCCACTTGAGTACGATCGCAGAAAGCGAACTCTTCGATGGTATCGAGGCCGGCACCCAAGTGTGGATGAGCCACGGGGACACGATCACCGCGCCCAGCGAGGCCATGGAGGTGATCGCCAGTACGAACGATGTGCCTGTGGCTGCTTACCGGTTGTTGGATGGAATGACCTACGCGGTGCAGTTCCATCCCGAAGTGTACCATACCACGGATGGGCTGCAATTGCTCCACAATTTCGTGATCGGTATCTGCGACTGCACTGGCGATTGGACCCCGCACGGTTTCGTGGAGACCACGGTAAAACGGCTTGAACAGGAATTGGGACAGGACCAGGTGGTACTTGCCCTCAGCGGTGGTGTGGACAGTTCGGTAGCCGCCTTGCTCTTGGATCGCGCCATCGGCGATCAACTCCATTGCATTTTCGTGGACAATGGCCTGCTTCGAAAGGATGAATTCGAGCGGGTGCTGGAGAGCTACCGTCATTTGGGGTTGAACATCACCGGGGTGGATGCCAAGGATGAGTTCCTGACCGCTTTGAAAGGGTTGGAAGATCCCGAGGCCAAACGCAAGGCGATCGGTAAGGCATTCATAGACGTGTTCGACCGCGAAGCACGCCGCATTACCGATGTGAAATGGTTGGGCCAAGGCACCATCTACCCGGATGTCATTGAAAGCGTGAGTGTGAATGGGCCAAGTGTCACTATCAAGAGCCATCACAACGTAGGCGGCTTACCTGCGCGGATGAATTTGAAAGTGGTGGAGCCGTTGAGGTTGCTCTTCAAGGACGAGGTGCGCCGGGTGGGTAAGGAGCTTGGTCTGGACCCGAACATCTTGGGGCGGCATCCCTTCCCGGGACCGGGTTTGGGGATCCGTATCCTAGGGGAGGTGACATCGGAGAAAGTGGCGCTGTTGCAGGAGGTGGATCACATCTTCATTCAAGGCTTGCGCGATGAAGGCCTGTACGATAAGGTCTGGCAGGCTGGGGCGATCCTCTTGCCCGTTCGCAGCGTGGGTGTGATGGGCGATGAACGCACCTACGAGAACGCCGTTGCACTGCGCGCTGTGACCAGCATGGATGGGATGACCGCGGATTGGTGCCACCTGCCGTACGAGTTCTTGGCACGGATATCGAATGCCATCATCAACCGGGTGCGTGGCGTGAACCGCGTGGTCTATGACATCAGTTCCAAACCACCCGCCACCATCGAATGGGAGTGATGCCACGATCCTTGCTTGCATTGGCCTTCGCGGTCGTTACGACCTTGGGGTGGGCCCAGGAGCAACGAACGGTCGATGGTCGGCGCTATAACGTGCATGTGGTAGAGCGTGGTCAAACCTTGTTCGCGATCGCCCGCGTACATGCTGTTCCGGTGGAAGATCTCCAGCTAGCGAATCCGGGTGCGCTAGATGGACTCAGCATTGGCGAGGAGATCCTGGTACCCTTGGATGCGGTGGTGAAACGAGACCGAAAGCGGGCACCGACCTTGCGGGAAAACGGAGAACTGCTCCATACCGTCCGTCGCAAAGAGACCCTCTACGGGATCGCGAAGAACTACGGGTTGGATATGAATGCGTTGTTGGAACGGAATCCGGAAGCCTTGGAGCTGCGCGAGGGCATGGAATTGGTGATCCCCGTACGGCAGGTGGCCACATCCGATCCTTCCACGATACGGCCAGCGTTGCCCGCCAATATGCGCGAACACCTTGTTCAGCCGGGGGAAACGCTCTATGCACTCGGCCAGCGGTATGGCTTGGATCCCGAGGTGATCCGTGCCGCGAACGGAGGGCTGCCCGAAGGATTGAAGGCCGGTGCCCGGATACTGATCCCCAAGCCATCGGTCGCTGTTGTGGATAGTGTGGGGACCGAACGTGCAGTGAACCCGTCCGCGCGATATAAAGTGGCCTTGCTCTTGCCCTTTTCCGTGGCACGCAACGACAGTGTATTGGCCCAAGCGCACGGAGAGATCGATGTGCCCTACTATGAGCCTACCCGGATCGCCGTACAGTTCTACAACGGAGCGCTTCTGGCCATTGACTCTTTGGAACGACTTGGCTTGAACGCGGATATCGATGTGGTCGACCTAGGCGATGACAAAGGCACGTGGAATGCGGAGATCAAACGGGAGACCATGGGAGTGTACGATCTTTTCATCGGACCCTTTCATCGCACCGCCGTGGAGCAGCTATCGCGTATCAGCCGCACCGCCCATATCGTTTGTCCGGTGCCCCAAAGCAGCAAGATGGTCCTAGGGATGCCGAACGTGAGCAAGGTGACCCCCACGCGTTCCGATCTGGTGAAGCATACCGCTCGTTACGTCGCCATGCGCCACGCGGGCGATCATATCATCTTGGCAAAACCCGACCTCGCCAATGAAAAGGACATTCAACAGCAATGTCAAACCGCCTTGGATCATGCTTTGAAGAATGTGACCGGGCGCTTGCGTGATTCGGTCCTGGTGGTAAGCCCGGGTCGGCGGGACATCAGTGCGGTAACCACCAAGTTGGATGCCGCGCGGTTGAATGTGGTCGTTGCGCCCAGTGAGGATGTCGAATTCGTCACCACCTTGGTGAACAAACTGAAGCCCCTCGCAACCAAGTATCGGATCGCGTTGGTGGGCATGCAGAGTTGGACCGAGTTCGGATCCTTGGCCGCATCGGATCTGGATCTGCTCGGTTTCCGATTCGCCTCCGCGAGCTATACGGACATGAGCGATCCGCGTACACGGGCATTCATCAAGACGTATCGGGAACGATTCGGTTCCGATGTGGATGACTACGCTATGCTTGGCTTCGATGTCACATTCTTCTATCTGAAGGCCTTGATGCGCGAAGGGAAGGCGTTCTCGGAGCATTTCACCGAGATCCATACCGATCCCTTGCACATGGGTTTCCGCATGACGCGGACCGGACCGGAGAACGGCTTCCGGAATGAACATGCCATCATGCTGCTACAGAAGGACCTGAAACTGGAGAGGTTGCCCTAAGCCTATTGATCCACTTGGACGCGGTCCGGCCGTTTGGCCACTGCCCGCCGCAACGTGCGGTCACCAGTGATCCCGAACAACGTAATGGATAGCCCTTTAGCTCGTGCAGCGGCGACCTGCTCCTCATCCGCGTGGTCCGTATGGAGCGTGACACCAGCACAGCCCAGTTCAACCGCTTCGGAGATGGCAAGGTCCGCATCGTCCGCATACAGATACACTGGGATAGTGGGTGCCTGTGCGTGCATTAGACGCAGAAAGTCCGACGTGCGGCACTCCACAAGGATCCGTCCGTGCAATGGCGGTAAGGAGTCCAGACGGATGATCGCTTCGGTGAAGGCGTGCAGATAGGACCACCAATCGCCCTTCGTATTCAGTTTCACATCCAAGGTGAATTCCGCTTCCGGGTGGCGCTGAATGGCTTCCAGCAGGATCTTATCCAACCGACCGATCGGTTGCGATCCACCCATGCAGTCGTTCAGTTCGTGCAGCGTGAATGCATGGATCGGACCTGCACGATCTCCGGTGGTGACCTCTAGATCATGGAAGGCCACCAGATCACCGTTCGATGTCAACTGAGCGTCCATTTCAACGCCATCCATCCCGAGGTCCAACGCCGAGAGGATCGCTTCCCGGCTGTCCATAGGAAATTGGCCACTTGGCCCTAGACCACCGTGGCCAATGACGAGTACGCCACTGGGATCCGGCGGCGCACAACCGATGGTGCTCAATGCGAGCAGCATGTACAAGGTCCGCACGTGGAAGGTCGAGCTAAGCAAAGGCAGGAAAGGTACATGTATAGGGACTTGTGCCATTTCCCGAGGGCGCATACACGAAGAAGCACGGTGCGCTTCAGCCCTCCATATTGGGTACAACTACCGAGTAAAGGCCAGTTCGAACCGGGCGATGTTGCCGCGATCGTCCGTTACCTCCAACTTGAATTCCTTCGCTCCATTGGCTTGTGTGTGCTTATCGAAAACATGGTTGAGGGCCTTGGACTTCGGCTCGTAGTCCATCAGGATCCAGTCCCCGTTGATCTGGCCTTTCCAGGAGTCGATCCCGGCCAAGTTATCTGCGATCTTCAAGGTGAATCCATTGCGCCCTTTCATGTCCGAGCGCAGGTCCACGTTGCTGATCGTGGGCGGCACGCTGTCCAGCATCACGGTATAATTCCCGAATTGACGCACTTGTGCTGTGAGCGCCCCGTCGGCATACTTACCCCCGACAGCACTAGGCCTTCCTCCGTCATCCATGCGGACGATCAACGCCTTGTCGCGTATACCAATGGCCAGATCCGGCACGTCGATCCGCAGACTGCAATTGGAGTGCAGCGGGGTCAACTGGTCGTGCAGGATGAATAGGGGGGTGATCGCCTTCGCCGGTGCCGGTTTGCGATCGAACTGGACGTAGGTATCATCGTACAGGCTCAACGCTGGAACGGTCAAACTCACGCCTTCCTCCACGATCTGGTTCTTGGTGTCGTACCGGAACAAACTGCCGGTCGGTGCCATGGTCTCCCATGCCTTGGCTTCATTGGCGGTGGCTCCGTGGAGTTGAAACCGAAGGATGGAAACATTCCCATTGGCATCCGTCACCCGGAAGTGGATCTTTCGGTCCTTTCCAGCCTCCAGAGGGATCTCTCCTTGTGGAACCTCCTTTCCGTAGATGGTTAGCTTGTTGTTGGGCAAGCGGTAGCAACGGTGGTAGTCCATTCGGTTCCCCTTGAAGAGCGCGTAGTCCATGTGGGCGTTGCTGTACCGTGTGGTGCTGAAATCGATCTCGTCCAAATTCACGCTGAAGGATAGCACACTATCCACATACAGTTCGATCCGCCGGACCCCGCACTTGGCAGAGGATCCATCGTACCGGTCGATGGTATGGATGGCCAGACCCACCGTACCGAATGCCGTGGGGATCGCACCTGACCGCAGCGAGTAGGATCCGGATCCTCCTTGCGCCGGGAAACCAAGGGATCTCGCCGGATATGGACCGACCAGCGAGGTGTCCGTGATCGGGTACAACCGAATGCCGATGATCTCCGGTTGTATGGTATCCATCACCTTGATCCCCAACGCTTGAGGGTCCAAGGCATGCTGATCGCCCGAACGGCGCAACTCGAAGTGCAAATGAGGACCTCCGCTACCTCCGGTATTCCCGCTCAACGCGATGATCTCGCCTTGTTTCACGGGCACCATGCCCTTCTCGTAGTACTGATCGATGCTGAATTCCTTGCTGCGGTATTGCGCATCCAAGCATGCCCCGCCCACGGTACCCTTCAATTGTTGCAGGTGGCCATAGACCGAAGTATGACCGTCGGGATGGTCGATATACACCGCCTTGCCATAGCCCCATGGGCTGATCTTGATCCGGGATACCCATCCATCCGCGACCGATCGTACCGGAATGCCTTCTTGACCTTGGGTGCGAATGTCCAATCCGGAATGGAAATGATTGTCGCGTGGCTCCATGAAGTTCCCGGACAAGGACACCGGTATGTCCATCGGCGTAATGAACCTTGGGTATTGTTTCGCCTCTTGAGCACTTGAATCAAGCGCAGTCAATCCAATGATGAACAGTATGTTATGTCGCGTCATAAACGTCGTCCGGCAAGAATTGGGTGAAGTGAGAAGAGTTGTACGGAAAGGAACGTGCAAGCTAGGCGCAGGTTGGGGATACCGCAGAGATGATCCGCAGTGACCGATCAACACGCTCGCGTTCAAACAAAAGCCGTGCTTGAACACGGTCTGCATCTATCTTTGACAACGGACCATGTACGGACTCCCGTCCGGCCCATGAACACACTATCGAACCGACTTCTGGCAGTCAAGGAAAAGGTGACCCGGTTGACCCGGGAGCACGAGGAGTTGCGCCAGCGGTCTAGCGAATCGGACACCGCAGCACGAGACAGCCACAGGAATGTGGATGTGCTGAAGGCCCGTGTGGCGGAGTTGGAACGGGAGAACGAGGCTCTCCGGCAAGGGCGCTCCGCTGGTGGCGGAACCCGACCGGGAACGAAGGAAAAGATCGATGAACTGGTGAACGAAATAGACCATTGCCTAGCGCTCTTGAAGTCTTAGGGAATGGCACTGTGAACCATGGAAGAACGATCGATCAGGGTTGAACTCGCGGGACGCGCTTATCCACTTACGATCCAAGCATCGGAAGAGGAGAATTTGACGCGTGCCGTTGAGGAGATCAATGAAAGCATTGCCCGCTTGAAGGCCAACTACCCGTTGACCGACAAGCAGGATCTGTTGGCCATGGCTGCCTTGGAAGTCACTGTGCGCGCGCTCAATAGCACGGCCGCACGACAAGAAGCCGAGGTGGATGTCGCCCTTGGCGCCATTGAACGGATGCTTGCCGATCTCTAACCTTTCGTTCCTGGGCGTATGCCCCCGGAGGACGTATCTGGTCCACTTAACATATGAGTGGAACATGGACATGATGAGCATTTTGGTCGGCGTTCTCGCGGGCCTTGTGGTTGGCGGGATACTCGTCTTCGCGGTACTTAATGCCGCTATGAAGAAACGAAGTGGCGGGATCCTGAAGGAAGCTGAGGTACAAGCCGAGGCCCTGAAAAAGGAAAAGATCCTGCAAGCCAAGGAGAAATTCCTCCAGTTGAAGGAACAGCACGAGAAAGAAGTGCGCGAACGTGAACGCACCGTGCAGCAGGCACAAGAAAAGACCAAACAACGCGAGCAGCAGCTAAGCCGCCAACAGCAGGACCTCTCCAACAAGGAGAAAAGCATGGACCGCCTGAAGGAGGATATGGAGCAGAAGATCAGTGGATTGGATCGCCGCCGGGAGGAGACCGAGAAGATGCACGCCAAGCAGGTGAACTTGTTGGAGAACATCAGCGGCCTGAATGCCGAGGAAGCCAAGAAACAAATGGTGGACTCCCTGAAGGATGAGGCCCGCACTGCGGCCATGTCCACGATCAAGGATATCCAAGAGGAGGCCAAGCTCACCGCCAACAAGGAGGCCAAGCGCATCGTGATCCAGACCATCCAGCGGGTGGCCACGGAGCATGCCGTGGAGAACTCCGTCAGCGTGTTCCACATTGAGAACGACGATGTCAAAGGCCGCATCATCGGGCGCGAAGGCCGTAACATCCGCACCTTGGAGGAGATGACCGGTGTGGAGATCATCGTGGACGATACGCCCGGGGCCATTATCCTGAGCTGTTTCGATGCCGTGCGACGCGAGATCGCCCGATTGGCCCTGCACCAATTGGTGAAGGACGGTCGCATTCACCCGGCGCGTATTGAAGAAGTGGTGGCCAAGACCAAGAAGCACTTGGAAGAGGAGATCGTGGAAGTGGGCAAGCGCACCTGCATCGATCTAGGTATCCACGGCTTGCACGCGGAATTGATCCGGATGGTAGGCCGCATGAAATACCGCAGCTCCTACGGCCAGAACCTGTTGCAACACAGCCGTGAGGTAGCGAACCTCAGCGCCATCATGGCCAGCGAATTGGGTCTCAACCCCAAGGCTGCCAAGCGCGCTGGTCTGTTGCACGATATAGGCAAGGTGCCCGACGAAGAGCCTGAATTGCCGCACGCACTCTTGGGATTGAAGCTGGCGGAGAAGTTCGGGGAGAAGCCCGATGTGTGCAATGCCATCGGTGCCCACCACGACGAGATCGAGATGACCACCCTGCTCTCGCCGATCGTGCAGGCCTGTGATGCCATCAGCGGTGCCCGACCAGGTGCCCGCCGCGAAGCCACAGAAGCCTACATCAAGCGTTTGAAGGATCTGGAGAGCTTGGCGATGAGCTACAACGGGGTCACCAAGGCCTTTGCCATACAAGCCGGTCGCGAACTCCGCGTTATGGTGGAAAGCGAGCGCATCACCGATGCCCAGAGCGACGAGATGAGCATGAGCATCGCCGACCGCATCATGAATGAGATGACCTATCCCGGCCAAGTGAAGATCACCGTGATCCGGGAGAAGCGCTCGGTGGCGGTGGCGAAGTGATATGAAATTGAACGCAGTAATGGGGCGGCAGCGATGTCGCCCCTTTTCTTTGTCCGATGCCTGAACCGTCCCACGCCATGTTGAAGGACTACTTCCAATGGGAGATCCGGTCTTGGTCGCGGGCATATCCGCTTTGGCACCGTACGCTGCAAGCCATGCCACCGGAAGGCCGCCATGCATTGGCCCTTGGAGAACGCGATGGTGGCCTGAGCCTGATGCTGGCGGAACACGGGTTCACCACCGTCTGCAGCGACCTGAATGGGCCGACCGAACAGGCAAGAACACTACACCGGACGTTCGGCTGGGACGAGGCCATCACCTACGAAGCCATCGATGCTACGGCCATTCCTAAGGCCGATGCGAGTTTCGATGTGGTGGTCTTCAAAAGCATGATCGGTGCATTGGGGAGCAAGGAGAAGCAGGCACTGGCGATCCGCGAGATGCACCGTGTGCTGAAACCAGGCGGCGTTCTACTCTTTGCAGAGAACCTGCAAGGCACTGCGCTGCATCGCTGGTTGCGCAAGCGGTTCGTTCGTTGGGATGCGTACTGGCGGTACCTCGATCCCATTGCCGACCGCGATCTCTTCGCAGCATTCGCCTCAACGGAGTTGCATGCGACCGGCCTTTGGGCCAACCTCGGCCGCAGTGAAGGGCAGCGCGATGTGATCGCCCGGCTCGATGCACTTTTGGAACCCGTAACGCCCTTGCGATGGCACACCATCTGGTTTGGCGTGGCGATCAAAGGGTGATCATGGATATCCGAAGGATCGCGATCGGAGATGCTACACATGGGCAGCTACTTTTGACCTGACCAACATCCGATCCCGCGTATTCCTCGCATGAACACCAACCGACCTCGTTCCATCCTCGTCACCGGCGGCACTGGTTTCATCGGTAGCCATGTGTGCGATGCCTTGATCACTGCAGGCCACTCGGTGAGGTGCATGGACAACTTGGCCACGAGCAAGCAGGACAACATCGCGCATTTGGAGGGCCTTCCGGATTTCACCTTCGTGCATAGCGATATCCGTTCTGCTGCGGAATGCGCCGAAGCCATGGAAGGTATAGAGGTGGTGGTCCACTTGGCGGCGTTGGGTTCCGTTCCTCGTTCCATCAAGGATCCGTTGGCCTCCCACGCCACCAACCTTACGGGTTTTCTCAACGTGCTTGAAGCCGCTCGAGATGAAGGGGTGGGCCGATTCGTCTATGCCTCCAGTTCCAGCGTCTACGGTGATTCCAAGGAATTGCCCAAGCGCGAGGAGCACATCGGACGGCCACTTTCGCCGTATGCCGTGACCAAGGCCTGCGACGAGACCTACGCCCAGTTGTACACACGCTTGCATGGTCTCAGTACGATCGGTCTGCGCTTCTTCAATGTCTTTGGAGAGCGCCAGGATCCCGAAGGCCCTTATGCTGCAGCCATCCCCAAGTTCATCGCCAGTTTCTTGGAACACCGATCACCCTTGATCCATGGTGATGGTCAGCAATCCCGAGATTTCACGTACGTTGGTAATGCGGTACAAGCTGTTTTAAAGGCCGTGGGAACCGAAGATCCGAATTGTGCCGGTGCGGTGTTCAATGTGGCCTTTGGGGCACGCACCACCTTGCTCGAATTGGTCGATGCCTTGCGCGACGAACTGGCGCTGATCGATCCGGCCATTGCGAAAGTGGAAGTGGAGCACGGACCAGAACGAACGGGCGATATCCGCGATTCGTTGGCCGACATCAGCAAGGCGAAATCCTTGTTGGGCTATGCACCTGCCGTGGACCTGAAACAAGGGCTGCGCACCGCCGTTCCGTGGTACGTGAAGCATTGGAGCTGATCTCCAGCCGGGCATTCATCTCGGAGATCTCCGTGCATTTGCGGTAGAACGCATTTCGTACGGACGGATCAAGGCATCTGCCAAGCCCGGATATTCCGGTCGTCGCTGGCGGTGATCAATACGTTCCCGAACCATAGCGCAGCATTCACCGAATGGGTGTGTGCGATCCGCTCACGTGTCGAACGAAGAACGGGTTCCAAGCTGTTCGCATCCCAGATCTTCACTAGGGCATCGCGGCCAATGCTGACCAAGAACTGTCCGGTCGGATCGATCCGTGTGGCATAGACCGAACCCTTGTGCGCCGCGAATTCGTGCATGCAGCTTCCATCGGTACGCCACACTTTCACTTGGCCATCCTTGCCACCACTGATGAGCACGGGCTTGGTGGGGTGGAAGGCCACACAGTTCGCACCCTTCGCATGGCCATCGAACCGTTGTCGTTCATTCATCGAAGGGAGGTCCAACTCGCGTAAAGCAGCGTCGCCACATGCCACGACCAACCGTTCACCATCCTCAGAGACGACGATATCCCGCAACTTCTCATCGCACAAAGGGATCCGTCGCAATTGCGTCAGTGGCTTGTTCCGATCCGGATCCAACTTCCAGGTGCTCAAGCTGCCGTCTCCGCCTGCACAGGCCACGGTGCGCGCATCCGACCGGACGATCCGGAAGATCCCTTTCGCATGCGCCTCGATCGCTTGTACCTCGGTGCGCGTCCGCCGATCGATCACCAGCAGTCGACCGGTGCTGGTACCGATCAACAAAAGGTCCAGATCCGGTAGAACGCAGAGGCTGTAAAGTGCTTCGCCAACGTTCACTAGTGCCTCGCCGTGTTCTGGTCGATCCACGTGCCATCGAACAACGATGCCTTCACCGCCACCACTTAGGAAATGACCGGCCTCGCCGTCGATGCATAGCGCATAGATCGCCGACTTGTGGCCTTGGAAGGATGCTATTGGCTCGAACGACGAGTTGGGCATTGGGTGCAAGATCGCCATCGCATGTCAGATGCGAATGACCGACCTCAACTTCACACCTCGAAGGGCAACCGCTTCAGCAATTGCGAATCATCCAAGAAGAACTGGATCGTGTATTGCCCATGTGGCCACCCTTGTACCGTGAGTTCCACTTCCATACCGTATTCCCCGGGGCCGAGGTAGCGGTCCTTGCCAATGGTGTGCATCAATTGGCCACGCGCATTGTGGACGAGCACGGTGACCACACCGTTCGTCCGGAGGTTGAAGTCGATCTCCCCATGTACCGATGTGGGGGCATTCGAGAACACACGACCCTCTTCTGTGGGTGGAGCGTAGCGCTTGGCGTACCACGGTACTGTTCGGCCGGTGAGGTCGGCGACGAATTGGCGCAGGGGGAGATGGGCTTCCACATCATCCGCACCGATCGCCGCGATATCGTGATCATCCGCTACAGCCCATACCGCAGCTTGGATGTCGTCCTCCGCCTCCTTACCCTGTTCCAGGTGTTCGGCAAGCTTCACCCACGTGGGCTTTGCGAACCCCATGGAACGAAGGGCGACACCGGCTTGCGGCGAGCTGTCGGAACTTTCCACGCAATAGGCCTTGCATGGCACGCGACGTGTTTCGTGCGGAGCCAGATCAATGGCACGCCGGTCCACGATCATCAGGTCCTGTGCATCGGGATCGCTGTTCTGCATCAGCCAGCCAGCGGGGATCGCGGTGCTGATCCGTTGATCGGTGCGGTTGGTCAATTCTACCACGATACACTCGGCCGTGTGGCCACCCAAGCATTCACCGGATATGGTGATCGCGCCGCTCTGGACCGAGTGTTCCAATGCGACTTCTTCGGTTGTTGGAGGCGCGCCGCTGAACAAGAACGGCAACACGTGCGGGAGGAGGAACGCGGTGTGCATGGCCAAGCAGGTTTCCACTTGAACGTGGTTCGGGGATCGATCCGTGTGTCACCAACGTTTGCGCTCGTCCCACGCGAAGGTCCATTCCGGCGTGTAGAGTCGATCGCCCTCATTCAGCACGAACCACGCGCCCAGTGCAGGCTTTCGTAGGTTCTTCACCACATGGATCTGTTGCGCTGGCATATAGCTCTGGGCCAAAAGGAAGGCTTGTCGACCGTCGGGATGAACCGCTACATCCACCACCAACATGGCGTGGCCCGGGCTTCCGCCGTGGATGAAGACATCGCCCGCTTCGACAGGTCGGTTGCCGCAAGCCTTGAGTTCACGTTCCAAGGAAAGGGTACCCGCGTACGTGAATACTTTGTCCAAGTATCGAAGAAGCTCGTCGTGGCTGCTGTTCGGTGATCCACTCTTTGTCCACGTACACGAGTTCCCGACCACGTTGATCCGTTCGCCGGCTCGCCATCGCCGCCAATCGGCTTTGAAGCCGTTGGTGAAGTGGAAGGTGATGGCATCCGCTTGTCCGTTCGCGAACAGAAACTCCGCACGCAACCGCATCACGGCATCGGCGCATTGTTGCAAGTCCTTCTTGCCTACGGAGACATCAAGTACCGCCGCATGGATGTCCTGCCGGTATTTCAGTGTACCGTTGTACAACAACACCGGGCTGCCCTCGGGAAGCAAGGGAACCGCGCGAAGCCATTGAGCGAAACTGCACTCCGTGAAGGAGGCACGCACAAAGCCGGAAGTCGGGGCGGATCGTTGGACCATTGACGATGTCCGACACTCCGGGACCGGCAGCACGGATCCGGCAAATGGTGGATCCAGGAATTGGATCAAGATCGGAAACAGCATGCATCTACAATGCACACCGCACCTTCGCGTAACAGGGTTCAGGCCTTTGCCTTGTCCTTGGCCGGCGTGTAGCCGAAGAGCTTGTTGTCCTTGATCATGTTGTCCACGTACGGCGGAACAAGTGCCTCCCAACCCGGTTGTCCACTGCGGATCAGATCCAGCACTTGCTTGCTGAAGATGTGCAACACGTGGGGATCGAAGGTGCCGATGTCCACCAATCGCTTGTTGAAGAGGAGGTAGTCGTACAAGGGGCGAAGGCGCGGGTGTACCGGCATGCTCGCTGTGGTCATGATCTCTTCCTCCTCGGAAGCACGGCTCGGGTAAATGTAGATCTTCAGGTCGCGGGTGAACAGGATACCGAAGGCTTCCAACATGCCTCCGTTCAAGTGGCGGTAGTACTTCTCGTCGAACACGTCGATCAGGTTGTTCACACCCATGATCAAACCCATGCGGGCCTTGGTGTACCGGCTGAAATACTCCACCAGCTTGTAGTATTCCTGGTAATTGCTGATCAGCACCGTTTGGCCCAACGAACAGAGGATGTCCGCACGGTCGATGAAGTCCTTCTCATCCACATCGCCGGTATCCGAGCGCAGGTTGTTCAAGGTGATCTCGAACAGGACTTGCAAGTTCTGACGGTCCACACGCTGTTCTTTGATGAACATGTTGTAGCCGTTCATGATCATGTCGATGTTCACCTTCGTCACCGGGCGGAAGCTGCCGCGTATGGCCAAAATGTTCTTCTTGTAGAGCGCTGCGCTGGCTTGTAGGTTATGCCCATCCGGACCGAAGAGCACGGCATCGGTATAGCCGCGCTTCACCAGTTGCAGGCTCAGCAAGCGGTTGTCCACCTGTGCGAACTCCGGGCCGTTCATCTGGATCATATCCACCTCCACCACGTGGCGGCTCACATTGTCGAACAGCGCGGTCATGATCAGGTCCGGCTGGTCGTGGTGCATCAAACAGCTATACAGGAGGTTCACGCCCATCACCCCGACGCTTTCTTGTTGCAGGCTGATGTCCGGATCGTGCAATCGAACGTGCAGGATCACATCGTTCGTAGGTTGGTCCGGTCCGGTCTGGAATCGTACTCCGATCCATCCGTGACCGCTATGCGGACGTTCGAACGAACTCCCGGCGATGGTATTCGCGAAGGTGAAGAATTTCTTGGTGGGGTGATCCTTCCGGGAAAGCCGTTCGGTGATCAGGCCGTACTCATGCCCAAGCATGTTCATCAACCGACTTTCGCAGACGAATCGGTTGCCGGGTTCGGCCCCGTAGATCGCGTTGCTGAAGTCCTTATCGTAGGCGCTCATGGCCTTCGCAATGGTCTGCGAAGCCCCGCCAGCACGGAAGAAATGGCGAACCGTCTCCTGACCAACGCCGATCTCGGCAAAGGTCCCGTAGAGGTCCGGATTGGTGTTGATGCGACGCGCTTTCTGCGCTGGGCTGAGCGCGACGTGCTGAGGGTCCTGCTGGATCATGGGCGGTTCCTGTCCGGTTCCGTGCGTGCAAAGTTAACCTTCCTGAAGGACGTCATGTGCGGTAAAGTGCAGCGCGACACTATGATCCTCATCAACCTTGGAAGTCGATGGACTTGTGGCTTCCATCGCAATAAGGCTTATTGGCCGAAGCGCCGCAGCGACAGAAAGCAGTGGTCTGTTCCCGCACTTCAACGCGACCGTCCGCGTGGGTCACGGTGCAGCCCGATCGGAGGACCAATGGCCCGTTTCGGTTGACCGTCAACGCTGCTCCCGTGGCCGGTGGGAGAGCTGAATCCGGACCTTCTCTACGAATGGACAAGGCCCCGCTCGGGCATTTCGCTACTTGGGCGACGATCGCCTCGGTCGTTGCACCGCTGGGGACGATCCATGGCCGCTCTCCGGGTTTGAAAACGGCACCCAATTCCTTCCAACATTTCTTGCTGTGGATGCAGAGCTCGTTCTTCCAAACGATGGTGACCTCCCCGTTGCTATAGGTATGCTCCTTGCTCATGTGCCCAATTCTTCCGTGAGGTGGATCGGATGCTCCAAGGTACGATGCACCGGACAAGCTTTTGCGATCTGCAGTAGGCGCTGGCGCTGCTCCGGGGGTAGGTCCACTGGTAGGTCCACGACGATCACCATCCGGGTGTCCACCTTGGCACCTTCCTGTTCACGTTCCATATCCACCCGGACCTTGATGAACGAGACCGCCCAGCCCTTGCGGTCCGCATACATGCGCAAGGTGATCGCTGTGCAACTGGCCAAGGCACTCAGTAGCAGTTCGTGCGGGCGAAAGCCCTGATCGGTGCCGCCGTGATCGACCGGTTCATCGGCGATGATCGTCTTTTCACCAGAAAGGATGCGTGTGGCGTAAGGCGCACCGTCCAGAATGGCGGTCACGCTGCGTTGGCTTTGTTCCATGATGAACGAAGCTACGGTGCTCGGATCCATCAGATCGGAAGCGGACCCTCCTCAAGCGAAAAGCCGTCCTTTTCAGATCGACATAAGCCTTAGTGCGAAATGGTATAAGAGGCGATAGCCCTGATCAACGCATGTCGTTGACCTCCACGCCGGGGTACTTCGCTTTATCGAAGGTGAAGAGGGCATCGCCCAGTTCGGGGTTGGCCGTGAACTTCTTCAAATGGTAGGTCACCGAGTTTCCATCCTTATAGAGGACCTCGATGCTCGTGGGTTCCATCTTGGCCTTGTTCACCGAGATGACCACGGTGTGGTAGGCTTTCTTGGCTGGATCGACAGGGAAGAGTTTGATGGTTTGGACCACGGCACCGGCAGCGTCCGGCTTTTCGCTCACCCACGAACTCTTGAAGCCTTTCTCGTATTGCGTGAAGAGCTTGCTCGGGTCCAATTCCTGGTCCATTTCGGCCGGATCGCTCAGGTTCACCTCGTTGCTTTCCTTGTTGTAGGTGTAGATCGTGGTGCCGTCGTTGATGATGGTGTTCTTGTCCAGGATCAAGCGGAATTTCTTCCCTTTCACCTTCATGTTGCCTTCTTGTTTCACATCCAATTTGTCCTTGGTGTTCTGCAAACGGCTGCTGAAGTCGGCTTCGAAACTGGTCCAGCCCTTGGCCTTGGCCATCAAGTCGTCCAACAGTGCACGGCTACGCGCGTCGTCCTGCGCTTGGGTGGTATGGATCAGGGTCAGAAAGGCGAACGTGGCGAGGAGGATCTGTTTCATCGGTTGGAATGGAATTGCGATGCAATGGGCAAAGGTTGTGCCGATCGGTCAATGGTCATTTGTTCCATGTGGGGTGCTTCTTCAAGAAGGTCTTCAGCTTCTTCCCACCCAACATCGTGCCTCGGCATTTCTGCGACCCGCACTTGCACGCCCATGCCTTCAGCAATTTCTTGGTGTATGGCACTTCGAACTCGAAGCCGTAGTCGTAGATGATCTCTTCGCCGCGTTTGATGGTACGCAATGCCTCGATGATCACACGGTCCTTCTTCGGATCGGGGTGCTTCTTGTCCTCGCTGTGGATGAAGGCCACTGCATTGGGTTCGCAACCCGTGTTGATCCACCGCGCAATGGTGCCGCGCACGTTCGCATCGATGATCCACTCGTCGTTCAGCGTGAAAAGGAAGGTGTGGCCGGAACCGACATCGCCGTGGTACTGCCTGTCCGCCTCGTCGTGGCTGATGATACGGCCCTTGTATTCCACGATGTACTCACCCTTGCGTATGGTGTCCGTGGCGATCACGCCGTTGCCGTGGATCTTCGATAGGCGTTTGGCGATCTTGAGTTTGGTGGGGAGTTTCGACATGGGGGCGCGAAGATGGCGAATGGAATGCGTGTTTGAATGCGTCCACAGATGAAGAAGATGGTCCGCCTAACGGCGGCTTTTCTTGTTGGACGAGATCTGCGGATGAAATGCAGAACGGATGATCCTCCTATAGCAGATGGCGCACCTCGTATTCGGAGGGTGGCTGTTAAGCCATCCATCCTCATCATCTGTGGACGTTTTCAAAAATAGAACTGCACCACGAAGACCGCCGTGATCACACAGACCAGGTCGGCGATCAGCATGATGCCCAACGTGTAGCGGCTGTCCTTCACATTCACACTGCCGAAGTAGAGCGCCACCACATAGAACGTGGTCTCTGCGGCACCTTGGAACAGGCAGCTCAACAGACCCGTGATGCTATCTGCTCCGTAGGTCTTCATGGCATCGAGCATGAAACCGCGCGAACCGCCCGCGCTGAAGGGACGCATGAGTGCTACCGGAATGGCATCGATCACCTCCTTGTTCATGCCGATGCCCTTCATGGCAACGGAGAGTCCATCCATGACCAGACCCATGAGCCCGCTGTTGCGGAAGATGCTGAGGGCGGCAAGCATGGCCAACATGTATGGAAGGATCCGCAGCCCCGTGGTCCATCCGTCCTTCGCACCATGTACGAAGCTGTCGAACATGTTGGTGCCCTTTTCGGTGAAGTACCGCTCCACCAAGTAGGCATACCCCACAATGAGGCCGATGATCACCATCAGCATGCCGTTGCTAAGGTTGTCCGTAAAGTGGAATTTGGATACGCCGCTCAATGTGCCGATGTAGGCCATCAGCACAGCGATGATGGTGCTGACGAGAAGGATGGCACCCATCACGGGAAGGTTGAAGATCTTGATCCGCTGTTTGCCCGCTACCATGAATAATGCTGCCAGCGTACCTGCGAAGGAGACGATGATCATCGGGATCATGATGTCCGCCGGGTTCGCAGCACCCTGTGCAGCGCGGTAACCGATGATGCTGGTCGGGAGCAATGTCAGACCCGCAGCATGCAAGCAGAGGAACATGATCTGGCTGTTGGTCGCCCGATCCTTCGTGGGGTTGTCTTCCTGCATGCTTTCCATCGCCTTCAATCCGAAGGGTGTGGCAGCACTGTCGAGGCCCAAGAAATTCGCCGCGAAATTCAAGGTCATGAACCCGTAGGCCGGGTGGTCCTTACGTAATTCCGGGAACACGCGATGGAAGACGGGCGAGAGGAAACGAGCGACCTTCTCCATGGCCCGCGAATCGATCAACAGGTTGAGGAGTCCGCAGAAGAAGGTGAGGTAGCCGATCAAAGGCAACCAGAGGTCCATGATGGTGTTTCGGCAGGTGGCGAAGAGTCCATCCGCAGGCTGGCGACCGACCGTGGCACGTACGGCTCCGGTCTTGTTGAAGCTGTACAGGGTATCGCCGCGTTGTACCCCGGCATCGCCCGCTTCCCGCAAGGCCAACAGCATGGGGGCAACAGCAGGGTCGGTGGCATCCATCTCGGCCACCACCAGTGGCTCCCCTTGTTCGCCGTTCACCATGGCGCCGAGGGAGTACTGCCTGCCGGTGGCCATCATCGCCAGAACGTACACGATGCTGAGGAGGAGGATGAAGGTCCAGAATCGACTGAGCGCCATAGCGGGCAAAGTAGCGGAGTCGATCGCCTGTGTTGACGTTCGTTCCGCGTCGGACGTGAACAGGCCGATGTGGACGATGCGCTTTTCCGCACCTTCGCCCTTCGCCTTTTCCATGTCCACCCTTCGCCGTTCTCTTACTGATCCACTGTGCTGGGTGCTCCTTGTTCCGGCGCTGATCAAGCTGTTCTTCTTGGCGCCGGTGGATCTCTTCGAAGCGCATACCATAGCCGTGGAATGGCTGCGCTCCGGTGAGTTCCGCTACCACCACCTGGGCGTGTGGAATCCGAACTACCAGTTCCCCGTCTATCCGGCCATCGTAGCGGGTTTCCTCTTGGCGGGCCTTGGCGTGTACGGCGTGTTGGTGTTCCAAGTGCTGTGCGGGACGGTCTCCGCTTGGCTGGTGTATCGACTTGCATTGGAAGTGAACGGGGAAGGGGAGACTTCCCAAAGGATCGCCCTTGCCGTTGCATTGCTCACCGGTCTCAGTCCCTTCATTGCCGTGTACCAAGTGCGCATGGTGCATCCCTTCGCGTGGGATATGCTCCTTGCTTTGGCTCTGATCACCGGTGGTTTCGTCATTCGGCCAGCGCGTAGCTGGCAACTGATCGGGTTCTTCGCCTTGGCAGGCATCGCACTACTCAACAGATCTACGGCGGTGCTCTTCCTATTGCCCTTTCTGTGGATGCAGCGTTCCTTCTTGCCGCGCATGGATCACCTGCCGATGAAGGCGATCGCGTTGACCGTCCTGTTCCTTCCAACAAGCCTTTGGGTACTGCGCAACCGCGCGGAACTCGGGACATGGAGCCTCAACTCCGCGATGGGGCAGAACCTGTGGCTGGGTGTGCAAGAAGCGACGGAAGGCACCGCGCAATTGGCCGATGGGCGCAACTACACTGCGCTCTTGACCGTTGCGGAATTGGTCGAGCTGCAACAGCGTTCACCGTTGGAGCAGTCCGTCTTCTTCACCCAACGATGGCGCGGATCCATTGGCGCTGATCCATCACTGTGGGGACGGATGATGGGCGTGAAGCTGCGCAACTTCTGGCTGTTCCGTGCCCAGCTCGGCATGCACCACCAAGGCGTTGCGCAATGGGCCACCGCGTTGTTCAAGGGCTATGCTGTTGGGCTGTTCGCGCTGCTGCTCATCGGTGCGTGGTTCGGAAATGCAGCCGTCCGACTGCTGCTGAGCACACTGCTGCTGTACTCCGTTGCGCAGGCTTTGTTCTATGTAGAAACACGGCATCGGTTGGTGGTGGAACCGGTGTTGTTGCTTATTGCGGTTTCGGGTGTGGTTGCGGTTTGGCAGCGTTATCGACGATCCGGAAGTTGATAGTTAGCAGTGGGCAGTTTGCAGGAGGCAGTGGGCAGGCGGCAGTTTGCAGGCGGCAGTGGGCAGGCGGCAGTTTGCAGGAGGCAGTGGGCAGTTTGCAGGTGGCAGCGGGCAGGCGGCAGTTTGCAGGTGGCAGTGGGCAGGCGGCAGTTTGCAGGTG